>Ga0255123_1000447_pt1 | contig 12425 bp, 15 predicted proteins | sample Law_Cont_RepA_8d_FD_188585 | JGI IMG/M metagenome (GOLD analysis project Ga0255123, IMG submission 188585) | Freshwater microbial communities from St. Lawrence River, New York, United States - Law_Cont_RepA_8d | ecosystem: Environmental > Aquatic > Freshwater > River | place: USA: New York...
CCCAGGACAAGTCTTTCGTATGCCGGTTGTCCTCAAGAGCAAGTTGGGACTTCACGCAGAGTCTACGCCAATCAAAGCCTTGTTGCCTCGTGATCTTCATATTGGACTCACGGACTTTGAAGAGGTCAATGAAAAGGAAGAGATTGAATACGAAGTCGTGGGTGCACGATTCCAACAGGGAGACGAGTCGATTGTCGTGCTGGGTAAACTGCTCAAGATCGTTCAACCCTCACAAGAGACCGTCGAGGCAGTTGTAGACGACATGCCGATGTTAGCCGCTCCCGTTGGAAAGGAAGACACTGCAGTCAAGAAGGTGACCGTCGATCTCTCTGCAGCCAAAGGATCCGAGGCACCGCGGAAACGAAAGGTCAGATTGAATCCAGAGGCAAAGACAAATGAAGCGATCCCAGAAGGAAAAGCTTAAGGAACACCTTGACAAACTAGACGCACAAGAACATGGACAGATTTTTGACATTATCAAGCGATACACAGACAACTTTACAAAGACGCAAAACGGTGTATTAGTCTCGTCCGATGTATTGTCCGATGAATGCCTACTTGAAATCGAAAAACGAGTTGCCTATTACCTAGACCAGCGCAAGATGGATTTTAACCGAAAGCAATGAACCCTTTTTTAGTAGTAAGGAATGCAGTTGCATGTCCTTCTTTGGTTCGTGACCCTGGTCGTACAAAGTAGTTGTGTTCGTGGTATAAGGTATCAATCAACTCGTAGTGAGGTTCACCCACCTCATTAATCAGGTAACCCTTTGCGTAAGCTTGAATACGTTCGACGAGTAGGGAAGGACCGAGAATGATATCCTCTTGGCCCATAGTAGGTAAGTCCGAGTTCTCTAGTTCATTCAATAGTGATAGTAGTTGCTCCATTGAAATCATCCAGTTTTCAAACGCGAAGATTCGTTTTGAAAAAACGGACGGAATTGCCTCCATGTAAAGAGATAATATGGAGACTCTCATTCCTTCGTCTGTCCAAAAGGACATTCAAGAGTTAGTCTCAATTGCAGCAAAAGATACACACGCAGAACTTGAAATCAAAGTGCTCGCAGGTCAACTTCAGACCAAGGACACTGCCGACCGAATCGTCAAAGCCATTGAAGGCATTACACTCGGCGATTCAACTGACCAACACCGCGCAACCTTTTCATACTCGGATGGATTGCGCGTCTCGGTGTTTGGAGCCGAGAACATCCACAAAGTGTGTAGCACTAGTAGTTTCCGCGGCGTCCCCTTGGCCGTAGAACGAAAGCGCAGATACTTTGATGCGATGAAGACCGAATCCACCAAAGACATGATCGATGTGCCTGAACTCCGACTTCGATTCACACTTCGACATGAAGAACCGCTTCGTAAGGATTTCAGCGGCTCACCCATGGATGCCGCTTCATATGTCCGCATTCTTCACCGCAAATCGTGGACTACGACGGATAAGTTGTTACGCATCGACTTATCGCAAGTGAAGACCAAGTTGAAACAACACAAGAGCTTTGCAGAGATTCTTCGTCAGACACCCACCTATGAACTGGAAGTGGAAGTGATTGATAAGAAAGCTACTGCAAAAGCGGTAGTGGAGTCCATGCTCCGAAATGTTGAACCGTTGTTGGCTGCCTTCCAGCAATCTGCATTCCTCATCACAGAATCCGACCTTCAACGTTACCGAATGGATTTGGAAGCCACCAAGATGCGGTTCATCAATCCAGTCACGATGGAACGCAGACATCTGATTGCAGACCGACCCAACAACATTCTCACAGGCTATACCGTCACAAATAAAGCCGATGGTGAACGATGCTTCTTAGTGGTCGCACGAGACAAACACCTTCTCCGATGGTCACGCGATGGACGTATTGCGTGGACTGGACTGGTTGCGACCAAGGATACACATGTAGGCGACATTCTAGATGGAGAATACCTTCATGACCGCAATCTCTACTGCATCTTCGACGCCTACCATTTCCGAGGCAAGAACTTGTTACGATTGCCGTTGATGACCACCGATGAAGATGTGACCAAAGACCCATTGAAGAGTCGTCTAGGATGCGCACATCTGTTCGTAGAAGACCTCAAGAAAGACTTTACGACTGCGTCGGCACGAACACCGTTACGCATTGAAACCAAGTTGTTCCTTGCGGGCAATGGACCGGCGATGGAACAGGCGATTCGAACGATGTTGGACACACAGTTCGAGTATCCCACTGATGGTCTGATCTTCACACCTCGTTCCTCTCCCGTCGCACCCATCGGAGAACGCAAAGGAGATACCTGGTTGCATGTCTACAAGTGGAAACCTGCAAGTCAGAACTCCATTGACTTCTTCGTGACTTTCAAGATGGGTGAAAGTTATGACCCAGTACTTTCACAACGAGTCGTGCGTGGAAACCTCTTCATCTCCCGCAGTCCAGGGTCAGACATCGTCTATCCATGCGAAACACTCACAGGTGAATACAAGGTTCCTGAAATCGCAGCTGAACTTCGTGTAGCGTCTGAAACACGAGACCGTGCTCCTTCACCCTTTCAACCCACAGCGCCCAAAGCACCCGACGCGTACCAAATCTTGATTCCAGTCAATGCAAAAGGTGTTCCAGTCGACGAAGAGGGAAATCGTATTGAAGACAAGACCATCATTGAATGTTCTCGGGATGTAGAGCGTGGACGATGGAAAATCATGCGAACACGCTACGACAAGACCTACCAGAACCGAGTGTTGAACCAACCGCAGTTTGGCAATGACATTCAAGTTGCAGACTCTATCTGGACGAACATCCACAATCCAGTGTCCGAAGAGATGATTCGTTCCGTCCAGAGCAGTCCTCCCAGCGATACCTTTGAAGACGAGTTGTATTATCGAGACAGCCTTGAAGCACGCGACCGAGTCATGAAGGATGTCATGAGTTTCCACAACAAAATCAAAGAGAAGCTCTACCAAGTCAACATCAAGCAAGGTGATACTCTCCTAGAACTTGCAGTCGGACGAGCCAATGACCTTCACAAGTGGCGCAAGACCAAACCGTCGAAGATTGTAGGTGTTGACTACTCGCGTGGAAACATTGAAGGCTCACGACAGGGTGCATGTGTTCGGTACCTCCAAGAGAACGCCAAACAGAAGTTACCTCCTGCGTTGTTCATTGAAGGTGATATGACTCAACCTCTCTTACAACAAGACAACCGATACCTCAAGATCTTGGATAAGCAAGCACCTGCACCGACGGAATACTTGCAGAAGTTCGTTGGACTGACCGAGTTTGATGTGATCTCGTGCCAGTTCGCCATTCATTATGCGTGCGAATCTGAAGAGACCTTTCGAACCTTCGTAGGCAATCTCACACGACATGGAAAAGGCATCTTCTTCGGAACCTGTATGGATGGACAATCTGTCTATTCCTTACTGCTCGGAAAGGACGGACATCGATTCCGTTCAAAGGACCAGTTGTTTGGTGAGTTCTCCAAGCAGTATGCCGATGGAGATGGATGGAGCGAAGAGTTTGGAAAGACGATTATGGTGAAGTTGGAGAGTTTCGAGCGCCCGACCAAAGAGTATCTCGTTCCGTTTGGAAAGGTGACCGACATCTTACGAGAGAATGGGTTTGAACTGGTGAAGACCATGGCGTTCAGTGAAGAGTATGCGTCTCAGACTCAGTTCGTGTTAACCGGTGACCTACAAGCGTTCTCATTCCTACACCGCGGATTCATGTTCAAGCGTGTCGAAGCCAAGCAAGAGGTTGAAGTGCCAATGGTTCCGGTGGAAGTCCCCAAAGAAGAAGCTCCCAAGGAACAACCCAAAGAGGAAGCTCCAAAGGAACCAAAGAAACGAGTGCTCAAAGTCAAACTCCCAGTCGAAGAAGGTGAAGCACCGGTGTTCTTCTTCGCAGGCAATCCAGCGTTGAACGAGTTCAAAGAGTTCAGTAGTATGCACGAAGCACCGATTCAAATCGATGGAACCACCTTTCCAACGGTTGAACACTACTACCAATGGTCCAAAGCCAAACAGTTCGGAGACGCAGAGATTCAAACTAAAATCATGAAGACTGCCAGTGCAAAGTCAGTGAAGTCGTATGGAAAGAAAGTAAAGAACTTCAATGAAGAAGCCTGGAACGAACGAAAAGACCAAATCATGCGAGTGGCGGTCAAAGCCAAGTTCATGCAGCATCCAGAGTTACTGAAGAAACTGCGTGATACGGGTACACGACCGATTGCTGAAGCGGATCCTCGTGGAAAGTATTGGGGCATCGGAACTTCCGCAGACACTTCAAAAGCCAAAGACCCTGAACGATGGCCTGGAAAGAATGTGTTGGGAAAGATACTGATGGAACTTCGAAGTGAATTGAAAGATTCATAAGTAATAAATGGGACAGAACTCTGCAAAGCCCCAAGTAATGTTTTTTCCTGCACTTCCGGGTGGACCGGGTGGACTCCCAGACCAAGCTGCGACTGCGTATGCACAAGGAGCTCGAACACCAGGAGAAATGGCAGTCCAAATGGCACAAAATCAAGTCTTAGGATTTATCTTTGCTGCAGTTATTCTGGCGATTGTCTTTTTGGTCTATTGGTGGATGGGTAAAGAGGTCCCAATTAAAAAGACTGTTCAAAAGTTCCGCAACATCGAACCTCGCGATGAAACACCCGATAAATATCCTTACGAACGAGATTGACGATAATAGTCCTCATACGACATGCGTGCTGTGGGAGGTGGGCTGTTTGAAATGACATGGGGGACAAAGCGGCTAAACAGCTGCTGTCCCACAAGTGCAGAAGCTTGTTCAGTAGTCATCTCGCCTTTTTCAATCTTTCGCTTCAAGTTCAACATTTCAAAAAAGGTTTGGTCCAGTCTCTCTTCAAGGTGCATCTGATAGAGACTGGGGTAGTTGAAATACAGAGCTTCATTCTCTGCCTTCACAGCTTGTTCGTATTCCAACTTTGGCAATCCTTTATATTTTGCCTTGCTCATATCCATCTGTCGCACCAGAGCTTGAATCTGGGTTGCGGTCAGTTGTTTGTCATTGATATTACGTTCTCCTTCTCGAACTTCATCGGGTGTGAGTTCACGAGCTTGCATATTTATAGGAAGACCCGATAGTTTAAACGAGAACCGCCCGCAGCTTGGTCATGAGACTGTCGCACTCAGACGAATGCGTCATTCCAGTCAAGATGATATTGCCGGTTCGAAACACTTTTGCAATCCATTTGGTGTCGGGGAAGTAGATTTTCACCGCAGGATAGACTGCCGGTTCATAGTTGGTCTTGAATCCTTTAGTTCGCAGTGTTGCATGAAGTGTATCTCGTGAGAGATTGGTGACTCCGACAAGTTTGGTCTTGTAGTTCATGAGTACAACACGACGCTGGTCTGGAGTCCATGTGCCTTCGATGACCGCATGAGGACAGGTGGTCGTAATGTGGTCACGCAATCGTGTCGTGACATCTCGGTCATAGCGTTCATCCAAGACACCGGTGATATGAAACACGCCATTCTGGAAGATTTTGATCGTGATTTCTTTGTCCAGTAAGGTCCCATCACCCGAAGACAAGACGACTAAGGTAATGCTATTGTGTCCGAATCCTGTAGTCCTTCGGGGCTGTGCAGTGGTCTTGCGATGACGAATACGGTCCTTGCGAGACTCTCCACGACGAAGAACGCCTTGTTTTTCGATTTTGATAATACGCTCAGTAAGTGGTAGTTCATGAACCAAAGTGTCGGTGTTCAACTTGACTCCCATTGTGTACAATACAACCATCGTTGTCAGTGTTGGTGAATCCATGGGGTCTTTCTGTGTAGAGGGTATTGATTTCGTTTTTCCAAGCATGCGACAACGAAAGAGGAAACGCTGTCACCACTCCACACGTGAACTTACGCAATGCTTTGCGTAGAATGACTTCTTCATGTGGTGTCAACATCCATCCATCCAGGTATCCAAACCATAAACGAACGTCAGTTTGGTGAGCACAAATGTCTTCAACGGTTTGTGCTAACTCGTCGAGTGGAGTCATCGACAAGTCAATCCACTGAGGAGGTCGTTCCATCTTGAAGGTATAGACCTCCAGCATTGTATTGTTGACACTAGGGTTATCTAAACGCAGATAAGAACGCATTAAGTTCGCATGTCATTCCAACCATTGAAGTTCCTGAAGGAACGGTTGAAGGACGTTGAATATCCAACAGTAACACGATTCGGTCTTCTGAAGGATGAAAGTTGAAGGCTTTATGTTGTTTCGAATCGTCAAACACTATCCACTCTCCTTCTCGATGAAACTGAAACTTATCGTTCACTATCACTCCACAGAGAATCTCACCCTCTGGAACTTTAACTGGCAAATGACATCGCAAAACATGATTGGATAATGAAGCCCATCCACGATGATACTTCAATGCAGTCATTGGTCCTAAGCGACTAAACCCTGCAGTGCGTAGTCCAGGGATTTGTTTGATCATTGCAACTGTCTTTGGAAATCGTCGAACGGCGGATTGATTCCATTGGGTCATTGAAGGGTCATTTCCTGGAAAGGTTGCACAAAAGGGAATGACCTTCCATTCAGAGTCAGGAGTTTGGTCGTATAATGTCCGTTCAGGCCAATCCTGCCATCCATCATCGTTCAGTTCATCGCGTAGAGTTTTCAAATCAATCCGATCAAGTTCTGGAAAAATAGACTGCCAGTCGTAAAACTCCATTACGCGTTGGGGATCGATGTGTGTAAACGATTACCTATCTTGTCCTTCAAGGCATTCTGTTGTGCGACCGTCAAGGAACACCCACACCCCCTCGCAAACACCGGCGGTTTACCACAGACTTGGCAACAGGCTGCGGAGGAATATCCGCGCTGATAGGCGTTCTTTGCGGCTTGTTTGAGTGCGGCTTGTGTATCTGTGCGCAACAAGTCGTTGTATTCAGGTATGGTCGTAGACGAGTAACAGACAGGAGTAATCTGGGAGGCTTTTACATTACGGGGAAGTTGCGATTGAGCGACTGCCTGACCTGCAGTGAACTCGTTGTAGACGGATTGGTCTTGAACAGTATGTGCCTTGGCGTAGCGTGAGTTCACGCGAGTAGAAGGTCCGTCTAACACGAGAACACCTGCAGACGCAGGAGTCTTGCTGTCTTGAACACCCGAGGCTGCTAATCGTTTGACGATTTCAGTTTGGTGTCCTGCATCACGATGAGGGCGTGTATCTTGAACCTTTCCAAGACGTTGTTGCATTCGTCCTAGGTATTCACTATAGGAAGACATTTACTCTTTACTGTGAAGTAAAAAGGAATGGAGGTGTTACGGATACGGATTCCGGAGATTCACTATTGTTCCGAGAAGGACTGCTATGAGCTGTCGCGGTCGATGCGATGTCATGAATGCACAATTAAACTCTTCTTAAACCCCCGGGTGCGTCAAGAAATGCCTGCGACAACACTCCCGCGTCAGTCCAAGATCGTCCATAGCACGCCCCTCAGCCGTTTTTTGAGTGGTTGAGGTGAGATACACCAACTCATCCTTTTCAGACCGACCATCTTCAACACGTTTTCCCTTCACCAACGCTAGATAGTGTTTCCACTTGCCCGCAATGGGTAGATTACAAGTATAGCAACGAATGGGTATTGGGAAGTCCATACTCTCTCTTGTTATCCTTTCCTACTTCCGTTTTTCTTGTCTACCGAAGAAATAATGAAAACTCGTGTCCTTGTTGTGGGCGTCATCGTCCTTCTACTGATTCTTTCCTTTGCAACCCTAGGCGTCCAGCAGGGAGCTTTTCCAGGTGTCATAGACCTCCCAGCGCGAGTCCAACGCGATTTAGCTAACGAGAAAAAGCGATTCCTTCCCGAGAACAGCGTCGATATTTCAATGGCGATGAAGCTGATTACCCATGAACCACCACGTATGTTATCCCCTCCTGGACCTCAACCACCTCTGTTGCTATACCCTCCTTCTGAAGAGACACTCGAACGAATGACGGGATCACCATAGTACCTCTAACTCTTGGGCTGACCAATATTCTGCGGTGTCGTTAGGCATCTGACGACGAATCAAGAAGGGTAGCTTTCTCTGTTCAATTTCTCGTTTCGCAACATTCCATACAAACATCGGGTCGCTTGTTTTGAGTCCGTCTAGACTCACCAGCGGTTTCGCTCCTTGTGCAATCTGTTCTGCGCGTGTCGCCAGTAAGGTTGTGTATTCGTATTTCGTAAAGTATTCGCGTGTCTTGCGAGGTTCCTTCAAGGCATCTGTCACTTGCGTTCGAAAGACTGGCTTGACTTCAGGATGATCCATTGTTATTCATCAGGTTGTTTTGTATGAAAATCTTCCGTTTTACATAAATGCCGTATATACCCGATGCATCCAGTGCGACTACTGTACTGAGAGCCCATGCAACGATTCCTACCGACCCCGTTAAAAAGTCACGAACCTTCTTGGCGGTGACCAAGAACTCCTATCAATCCGCTCAGCTTCGTGCGTCGAGTGCAGGACAGGAGATGTATTTTGCACAATCTGTCCTTAGAAATCCAGAGTGGGAGTCGCCGCAGTTCAATGGAAGGTTTTTCGTGAAGTAAAGTAATGCCAACTCTCTCTGCGTCGGACTACACCAACTACTTGAAATACAAGACGGCTGCACTTGCGTATACCTCTGGAAATGCCCCTCGTGCAATCCAGACCATCGACCAAGCTGCACCCACAATGAACGTCATCAACTCCATTGTAAAAACGAGTCAAGCGGCGTATGTCGTCAATCCCCAACAGACCGTCATCACTGGATTGAACTATGTGCGTGCACGAGCACCTGAACGATCGAATAACCCAAAAAACTTGTCCACCGTCTCTTGGGCATCCGGTAGTAGTATCACGTCGACTACTTCGTCGAAGACTCAGCAAGCAGGTGGTTTACCTGCGAAGAATGTAGTTGGAACCTATCATCGTATCCCACAGAATGCGGGTGCTATTCAGGGGAACATGATTTCAAGTGGTCCTAAGCGCTTCTAACCTCGTGCAAGTTGTTTCCATGTAGTGTTACAGACTGCACACTGATACAACCATCGAACATTGACAGGGTCCAACTTGATGCCTACAATCTGAGAGTCACTGCCTCGGGTCGAGCAGCTATCATTGGGGCAAATCATCGTTGTAAATCGAGGTAGAGTTGGATCATATTTTAGATACGGATTGATTGAATACTGAACCGAGGTATCCTGTTGAAGGTCGTGCTCGTACACGACAGGATTTGCCTTTGTAATCTCTTCTTCGTAAGGACAACTGCGGCACTTAAGAAATGCGGTCTTGTCTCGCTCCTCAATGGAGTAGAGGAAGTTGTTACACTGCTTACAGAACTTCATTGTGCCTTGTTTTATTAGAACGGTGTAGATTCCTTTTGAAATCTGGAAACATGCGTTCAAAACGGACGACCTTGCAATAACTTATCGTCCCTACTAACACAGCAATGCCTACTAAGCTTGACTTCTTTCTAGGGGGAAACCCTAATGGAAAGTCTGATCAGGAAAAGGCAACACGGAAGACAGCAAATGGACAACCCTATACATTCTCTACAATGGAAGATAGCCATGACCACTGGCTAGTCAATGATTCAGATGCCCTAAACGAGTTCTACAGACTTTACTATGCGAACCTCTTGAACGGCGTGCCGATGTATTACACGGAACGTTCCACTCCGATAGGACAACTTCGCGTCGATTTGGACTTCAAGTATCAGGGTGTCGTTGAAGAACACAAACACACACAAGCACAAACCATGTCCTTCGTGAAGGCGTATATGGAGGAAGTGCGAAAGCTCGTAGACTTGAAAGACGATGTAGAGATCTACGTGCTCGAGAAGGACAACCCGACCTTCCAGTCAAGCAAGAACCTCTCTGCATCGGGCATCCACATTCAGATTCCCTCGATCAAGTCTCGTCCTTCTGTGGAGGAGACTGTGCGTCGTGTCTTGGTGCGCCGAATGGAAGAGTTCTTCCCAAACCTCGGACTCATGCACGACTGGAACAAGGTCTACGACACAAGTCCGCTCAATCACAATGGAAACTGGCCTGTTCTAGGCTCCAAGAAGAAGGACGATGGAGCACTGCCTTACAAGGTTCGCTATGTGATAGACTACGACCATGAAACTGGTGAACTCAGTGTGGATAACGAAGTCCCTGCAGTCCCTACACTGGACTTGATTCGCAAGCTCTCTACACGCTCACTTGCGTCGGAAGAGACACCCTTGACACCTCACGGTGAGCAGAACTGCAGGGCTCCCTCCACTGAAGTTGCTCGCTGCGTTTCCCGAGGACGTACAACCACACGAGAGGCTAACGATTCTCGTGGGTCTTCCCCTGGACGACAATACATTGAACCCTTGACTGCAGTTCGTAAACAATACATTCGCGACCATGTCTTCAACCTCAAGTCTGAGCGATACATTGAGTATGAGTCTTGGATTGAAGTGGGTGTCTGCCTAAAGAACATCCATCCGGATCTAGAGGATGTGTTCCAAGACTTTAGCGAGCAAATCAATGCAACCAAGCCAGGCAGTTACAATCAGTCTCAATGCATGAACAAGTGGAACGGATTCGGCTTCCGTGTCGAAGGTGAACGACTGGGTGAAAAGAGCTTGCGATACTGGTCACGAGAGGACAACCGAGCCGGTTACGATGAGATTGAAAGCCGAAACGTAGACAAGCTAGTCGATGATGCCGCTGCGACTGCATCGGATTACGACGTGGCCTTGGTCGTCCACGCAAAGTATCGAGATGAGTTCCGATGTGGTTCCTTCGTCAACAACGACTGGTACTACTATGTCGGACACATCTGGAAGAACTCTGAGAAGGGTGTGGAACTCTTGAAGCGTCTCTCCTCGGATGTAGCCAAGGTGTTCTTGGAGAAGTCTCTGATTGAAGGAGAACGTCTCAAACATGTAGCCTGTCAGCACAAGGAGCCTGAGGCTGAATGTGAAGGATGTAAGTCGGAGAAGAAGATGAAGCAGTATTCAGTGGTTCGATTGAAGCTCAAGAGTAATGCCTTCAAGAACAACATCATGCGTGAGTGCCAAGTGCTGTTTCATGACGCAGAGTTTGCCAAGAAGCTCGACGACAACAAGCACATCATCGCCTTCAATAATGGAATGTTCGACACATTGACCCAGACCTTCCGTGAGGGTCGACCCGACGATTACGTCAGCATGTGCACAAACATCGACTACAAGCCTGAGATGAAGTATCACGAGTTCGCCTGCTGGAAAGACCTTAAGACCTTCCTTGAACAAATCTTACCGATTCCGAGTGTTCGCATGTTCTTCTTGAAGCATCTTGCGACCTGTATCTCAGGTGTCTTCCAGCCTCGATTCATGATTATGACCGGCAACGGTTCGAACGGCAAGTCGATGTTGTTGAACTTGATGGCAACCGCGATGGGTGACTACTGCTACAAGGTGAATGTGGCGATGTTCACACAGAAGCGTAACAAGGCAGGTGCGGCAGCTCCCGAGTTGATTCGTATGAAGGGTCGTCGTTTCGTGATGATGTCCGAGCCTGACGAAGGAGAACCCTTGTCTACAGGTGTTCTCAAGGAGTTGACCAGTTGTGAGAAGGTCTCCGGACGCGACTTGTTTGCAGGCTCCAAGCAGATTGTAGAGTTCGATGTTCAAGCCAAGATGCACTTGGCGTGTAACGAGAAGCCACCCGTGAATACCAATGACGGCGGCACCTGGCGACGATTGAAGGTGGTTCACTTTCCGTCCAAGTTCGTGATGAACCCACAAGGACCGAACCAGTACATGGTGGATGAGACGATTCAGCAAAAGGTGTTGTCTTCCGAATGGGCGACCTGCTTCATGAGCTACCTTATTCACCTCTACACCGAAGGCAAAGGACTTGGAAAGCTCTCACCTCCTCCCGAAGTGGATACATACACCAACGAGTATCAGGATGACTCAGATATCATTGCTCGATTCATTCGCGAGTATGTGCATACTGACGAACTGATTGAGGGAAATACGGTGTCATGGAATGATGTGTCTTCTACCTTCCAGGAGTGGAAGCGTCAGAACGAGTTGGGTCATCGTGGAAGTGCGACGGACTTGAAGAAGCGATTGGAGGAACGATTCGGTAAGTATCCTAGGAACGGATGGACCGCCTTCCGTTTCGGCGGCGTTTAGCGGGTCTCTTCTCCTTATTACGGTAGGTGCGCTTGCGACCACCACTGGCAGGCACACCGTCTGATGTGTCGGCAGGACGAACGGTCTGTTTGGCAGTGCTCAACTCGGTGTTGGCAGCAGTTAACTCTCCTTCGAGGCGATTCACTTCCTCTTTTGCTTTGGTAACTGCAGCTTGTGCGGAATCCACTTTGGCCTGTGCAGCTGCGACAGGGTCTGCGGGCTTAAAGGGTGATGTTAAGGAAGGGAGTGAAAACGAAGGAAAGAAACTCATTATTCTATTCAACTATTTTTC
>Ga0255123_1000454_pt1 | contig 12331 bp, 10 predicted proteins | sample Law_Cont_RepA_8d_FD_188585 | JGI IMG/M metagenome (GOLD analysis project Ga0255123, IMG submission 188585) | Freshwater microbial communities from St. Lawrence River, New York, United States - Law_Cont_RepA_8d | ecosystem: Environmental > Aquatic > Freshwater > River | place: USA: New York...
TGTGCTGACAGCAAATCCTCCGCCTTCGAACCATCCTCCGCTCGCATCAATTCGATCAGCAGCGTGACATTGGGACTTACCTGTTTGATAATCGTCGCCACGTCGTTGCTCGCGATCATCTTCCCGGAATCAATGATCCCAACTTTGTTACAAACATCGGCTAACTCGGGCAAGATGTGACTGCTGACAATGATCGTCTTGCCCATCTCTCCCAATCGGCGCATCAAGCGTCGCATTTCGATCCGGGCTCGCGGATCAAGCCCGCTCAGTGGTTCGTCAAGCAACAGAACCGCCGGGTCGTGCAAGAGCGTTCGAGCCAACCCAAGCCGTTGAGTCTGGCCCCGCGATAACGTATTCGCATAAGCGTCCCGCTTGAAGTCTAAGTCGACGACCTCAAGCATCTCATTGCAACGCTTGCGCCGCATCTGAGGTCCGATCCGATAAGCAGCAGCAAAAAACTCCAAGTACTCAATAACCGTCATGTCGTCGTACAACCCAAAGAAGTCGGGCATGTACCCTACGAGCCGACGAATCTCTTTCGGGTGGGTATAGATCGAGTAATCGCAAACGTAAGCTTCACCCTCGGTCGGCTCTAACAACGTCGCGATGATCCGCATCGTCGTGGTCTTGCCCGCTCCATTCGGACCGATGAACCCAAATAAATCACCTTGGCCCAAGTCGAGATCTATGTCTCGAATCGCATACATGTCGTCGTACTTCTTCGTAAGCTTGATCGTTTTGATCACTGTCGCTCTCGCATCTGCTAACGGATTCTCTAACTCTATGGATTCGGCCCCGGACTCGCCGATTGGTCCTTGAGCAAGACCAATGATCGATCCTTATTTTCCACCACTAATACCAAACGAACTACGGAGAGTTGTTTCCCACCAACCGCATTGCGTTGGACCCCGTCCCTTTGCAAATTCCATGAACTCACTGGCTCAGGCAATCGTCCAAAGACCACCGCTTTGTCCAGCTTGAGCAAATCAGAATTCTCTAGCATCGACAAATAACGATGATGCAGCCCCGTATATGCCGCACCACCTGAGGCCCGATGGAATGTCATTAACTCGGCTAACCGCTCCCATTCCAACGTATTCGATGGATCCCACTCGACTCCTTGCTCCTGACCCGCCACAAACGTCCTGCGTTGTAGCCGCCGCGTAATGTCTTTCGGGATCATCGCTGTGATCGGGATCCGCTCACCAGGTCGTATTCGGTCCGGAATCGCATAAGCCCTACCGGCAAAATACAAAGTCCCATCGAGTAAATCGACATTCAATGGATTTGCAAAAGATCCTTGAAGCAAATCGTCTTTGCCCGCAACGGTGGTCAACCCATTTAAATCTTTGCTTATCGCTAACGGTTGTGTCCACTCGTAACTCAATCCCTTTGTCCCTGCCTCAGGAATCCCTATCCCTCCGATAAAGCTTCCTTCGCCAACCGCTCGGATCCAGTATTTGGGTAATCCTAATGCACTCGTTACATTCGACTCGAACCCACCTAATCCTTTCCCTGGCTGGCTAAACCAATCTAACCTGCTTGCCTGCATCGCGCTTCCTTGCGAAGTCGCATCGGATAACGATCGGTGGAACACATTGAAGTCAAACAACCCTCGCCGACCACCGTACACATGCGCGTAACCTCGACCTACCAACTCCTGGGTCTGGTCGTTCACATCGATCAACTCGATCGAATTGACGGTTGGTGTCGACGGCTTCCAAGCTCTCGCTAGCAACGAACTGCCCACCATCGTAAACAAAGATGTTGCCAGCAAAGTCCACCAAGTCCATCTCGGACGCTTCCACAATCGCGCAACCAAGAAGTAATCAACCGGACCAATCAGCAATGCAAATAAGCTGACGATCACTACGAGATGTCCAAGCCCACCCAACGTGAGCGATGGAAACGTATCGAGCATGGTGTTGAGCTGCCCGGACATGTCGTCATACCCCAAGAATGACGTCCGTCCACCCCGTGTCTCCCACTTGTCCCAGTGATCCTTCAACAAGTACTTCACTAAACTCGGTCGTGTTTCCCATCCGGTTAATTCAGGACCGTCAATCTCCGTAGCAAGCCATGTCACCGACCCAAGTCCATACGACCAGCGACTGATGAGCGGTAACTTGACTCTCGATTTCGTTACACCCATGACTTCCATTTTTCCAGAAGTCATCTTCAAGACGGAGCATTCCAAAGGCTCAAGCCGTTTTTGTGAACCCAGCAAAGACTCAATCGGACTCGGCTCACACTCTTTGACCGTTCCTCCAAAACGCCCCGGAAGCATCTTGGCAAACTCTTCATAGCCTGCCAACTGAGCTCCCCCTGCTCCCCAACTTAATACAACTTGGCCACCTCTGGATATCCAGCGAGTCAGCGCCTCGCGCTGCTCCAAATCTATCTCCTGATTGACCTGCGAATTCGATGAAGAGAGTACGACTGAATCTACTCCGTCGTATCCTCGCGCCTCGCGCGGTAAGCCAACCGCTTGTGTTACCTCCGATACACTGTATTCACCCAACGCCCCTTGCGCAGATCGCAATGCACCTTGCTCTAAATCCAAACGCTCCGAACCAATTCCTACGACCCAAGGTTGGGTTGGAGGCAACGGTTCTCCTCGCTGCTCCTCATCCAAGGTCAAAGTTTGCAACGTCTGACCATCTAATGTTTGAACCAAGATCCGTATCGGTCGATCCGAACGACCATGCTTCGCATAGACATCCACCACTCCCGGCACTTTCTCATCCAACTGAAATTTCCAAGCCGGATCGCTGTAGATCACCGGGTTACCATCCCCGTCAACAGTCTCAATGGCAATCATCCCTGCAAGTGACGCGACACCCGATCCAGCACTCGCGCCGTCCTGCTGCTGCTTCGCATTCTCAACCCGGTTCTGTTGTTGGTTAACGCGGTTCTGTTGCTCAACACGGTTCTGTTGCTCAACACGGTGCTGTTGATCAACACTGGCCTGTATCGCAATACGGCGCTGTATCTCAATACGGTGCCACGTCAAAAATCCGACCTTCCACCGATTCGCAATCCCTGACTGAGCTCGAACCAGATAAGGTTCTTCCCCTGACTGTGCAGCTTTCGCTGCACCACTAACCAACATCAAGATTGCCGAAGCGCATACCAGTGAGAACACTAGTGAGGATCTCAGCGAGAATGTCGCCGAGATGTTCAATGAGACTCCCTTGCTCGCCAAGCCACAGAAAATTGGCTTGGCAAGTCTTGTCAGTAACACCTTGGTTTTCCTAGTCATCAAGAGAAAACCGCTCCGGTTCTATGATGTGAATCTCGTCTTGTTCGGCAAGCTTGCTAGGTCGCGTAGGAAACTAATCCAAACGCTTTACTCGCAAGTTGCGGAAGTACACCTTGCTGCCTGGATCGTGCGCTTGCAAAGCAAACGTACCTTCTTCAAGCTTGCGAGTGAAATCCGAACCAGCTTTCTGTCCTTCTGGCTCGACATACTCGACCAAAGTCTTTCCATCAACCTTCAGTGTTACCTTGTTGCCTTGAACGATAATCTCTTGGGTGTACCACTCATTATCTTTCGCTGCTGGCTCTAGCACGTCCTTGACGGCATACAGACTGCTCGTCTTGCGAGGATCTGCCTTGTACGACAAATTCACTTGGCACTCAAAGCCATACTTCGGCCAACCCGAGTCTTGATACTTCGTGTGGAAGTAAATCCCGGCATTGCTGTTCGGCTCTGTCTTCACCTCTGCTTTGAAATGGAAGTTCTTGTAAGGCTTCTCGTCACCCACATAGAAAATGTGCGAACGCTCTCCCTTGCAAACCAAACACCCATCCTGAACCTTCCAACTGTCTTTGTTTTCGTTGACCTTCCAACCGTCCATGCTCTTGCCATCGAACAATTGAACAAATCCAGTTTCTTTTTCGGCACCAGAATCCTGAGCATTCGACGTGCTCGATATCCCTACGACTCCAATGACTCCCTGTAGGAACGCTACCAATGCTAAGAAATTACGCGCCATAACAACCAACCTTTCTCAAGTCTTCGTGGAAGGAATCAGAACAAGCTCTGAACCCATTTAGTATAACTCAAATCGTCTCGACCGCTTCAGGGGACGCAAATCCCCACCCAGCATTCGAATAAAAAAACCAATCCAACAAAAAACACCCCCGGATTTCTCCGAGGGTGTCTTTGCTGTTACCTGCTAAAAACCGAAATCTACTTGCCCTTGGCATCTCCGCCAGGCAATAGACCGTCCTTCATTCGCTCGGCGAAAGTCTTGTCCGAACCTTCAGCCTTCTTGTCTTCGATCTTCTTCATCAGCTCTTCTACCTGCTTGCGAACCCCCTCAGGGTTCTCCTTGAACTTCGCTGGTGGGAAATTCTTCTTGGTCAAGCCTTCATGCTCAAGGGTATCGCCATACGGATTGTGCTTCTTCTTGTTTTCGCCATCGATGTGGCAAACATTGCACTTCGCTTCGGCTGCTAGCTTCTTGAAGCCTTCATTCGTGCTCTTCTCTGCATAGACCTTGGTCCAAGTCTCGCCAAACTCCTTGATCGCCATCGCACTCGACGAATACGAAACGATAGCCATCGCGGCAACCATGCAAACCAGTGCTCTCTTCATACTGCTCTCCAGAAATGTTCAAGGTGGGTTCCTCCGGTCCTGCGAATCTACAGACTTACAAATCCATAGACTCAGTCAGCTGCAATGCCACTCGGCAACCAGGGGAAACGCATCGCGTCGAGCTCTACTCTACTACAACACGTCATTTGATTTAACCCCGTTTTCTCCCCAATGTCAAATACTCACTCCTGACTGGGTACAATTCGTCGCACCAAGCCCCACACAATCCGACCTAAGCAAACTTGCATTTCAAGTAAAAGTGATACAGGCCAGCCTTGCGAACCGTTAATAACTTCCCGTCGGATAGCCTGACGTGTTGTACGGCAAAGAACTTCGTCCTATGTAATTCGGTGCATTCGACGAGACGCCAACCGGATTTGACGCCATCCGAGGTGGCGGCACATAACCCACCGGTCCACTCGGGGGCGGATAAGCCCCAGGCGGATAGCCTTTATACGGATATCCTCCACTGGCCATCGAAGCTTGGCCCCCCTGCGCAGTAAACATATTGGTGGGAAATACGGTTCCCTGTGTCATCATCCAACTGGGCGTATAAGCCGCCATCGTGTTGGCCCAAGTCGGTTGGCCATATCCCGGCGGGTATCCATACCCCTGAGGATATCCGTAACCTTGTGGATACCCGTAGACTTGCGGGGAACCGTACCCCTGCGGGTAACCATATCCTTGCGGATAGCCATAACCTTGGGGATATCCGTACCCCTGTGGGTATCCATAGCCAGGTGCTGCATATCCTCCTTGCGCATAAGTCGGCGGAGCCGTTACTCCCGGCACCATCGGCATTGTCGGCGGTCCCGACGGGGGAGGAATAGGTACTCCACTACCGGCATACATATTTCCAACTGCACCGGGGTTTCCAACTCCCACTTGGTTAACTCCAACCGGCGTCGAATACGGATTGACGATCGGCACGATGGGAGCTTGCGCATATTGTGGTGCTGCCACCTGAGGTGCTGGATATTGTGGTGCCGCATAAGGTGACTGGGTGTAAGGAACTTGTGCCGGCGAATTCGCAACATTGACCACCGGACTCGCAGGAGGTGCAATCGTCACTGGACGCGTCCAAGTCGCATTCGATGCGGTATAGCCATACACCGGCGAACCATAAGTCGCGGTGGTCGAGGGATAATCGATCGCTCGCGTTGGGTAGCGAGCCGTTGTCCGATTCGCTTGCGCCAACATCGCAGAGTCCTGAATCAAATTGCTTCCTACCGCAGTCGAAGTCCCCGTTGCAGCACTGCCGCCTGTCAACGGACGATCGACGAACCTTGCCCGCTGCTCACTCGCATTTACCAACACCGGCACCATCCGACTGACTTCTCGCTCTTCGTATTTCTGATACGAAGCCATCTGCGTGACCTGAACATTGCGAGGTTGATACTGCACAATCGGCGCATATTCGACGATCTGTTGCGGTGGCGCAAAAGGATTCGTACTCGGCACCGATCGTGGTCGCAACTGATACGATACAATCGGATCATACTGTGTCATGGTCATCTGCTTGGGCTCCTGAACCCAAGTCGGTACCCACACCTTGTCCTTTACCTCGCGATACTCATACTTCGGTACCGTAACCGTTTCCGAAACGACATACCTTCCCCAAGGCTGACCGGAGTACATGTCCAAAAACGTCATCACCGGCGCTTGAGTCTGAAAACCCGAACCACCTGTGGCTTGGCCAGCCCCCTGACCAGCTACCGCTCCGGGCACTTGTGCATCAATCCGACCTGGCTCGATTACAATCCAAGCAACCAAAGAAAGCATCACAATGGAAGAATTGAAATTCCCCAACTGGTTCCTCGGCGTCATCCGTTGCCCCAATTCTGGTGGTAAGCTCTCACCAGCCAATCCCGTCATCCTTCACGAACTTTCGAAACGTCATACCGACGCTCCACTGACCAATAAACTCGGTCGTACTATTTCCGCTCCGCCAACGCAAGGTCTAGTTTCCGAAGACGGCCGATGGCTCTACCCCATCGAAAACGACATTCCCTGCTTGCTGCCCGACGAAGCGATCGAAATTACCAAGTTTATCTCGGCCTGAGTAACCGTCTCGACCGCAACGCAAAAGCTATGACCGATATCCAAAATCCGAAACTTTTGTACCTCAAAGGAGCATTGATGCTAGCAACGGGTCTGCTGGCAGCCCTCCTCCTGCTCCTTGAATCCCCCAATCTAAAGTCAGCTGTCCTTCTAGGAATCGCTATCTGGGGTTGCGCTCGAGCTTACTACTTCGCTTTCTACGTCATCGAACACTACGTAGATCCCTCATTCCGCTTCGCCGGCCTTACCTCATTCGCTCTCTATATACTGAAACAACGGAGCGAAAAGTCTTCTGCAAAGTCGTCCGCAAACGACGACTCCTCTGACTCCCTACATCCGCAATCCGCCGTCGAGCCGCAGAACCGTTCCGTTGAGCATTGAGTTCTCGAAAATTTGCTCGACCAACCTCGCGTACTCCTCCGGTAACCCAAATCGTTTAGGATGAACCAAACTCTTCAATAATGGGTCTCTCACCTTTGGTGATGCCCCTTGCATCATCGGGGTTTCAAAAACTCCAGGAGCAACGGCCACTACGCGAATCCCAAACCTAGCCAACTCTCTGGCCATCGGTAATGTCATCGCCGCAACTGCCCCCTTCGATCCGGCATAAGCCACCTGACCTACCTGTCCCTCAGTAGCCGCAATCGAGGATGTAAGCACCAACACGCCATTGTCTTCTCCCTGAGCCATCGTCGCATCTACGCGTCTAAGAATCGATGCCGCAGCGATCCTCGCCAACAAAAACGTCCCAACAACGTTGACTTCCATCACCTTGCGAAACGACTCCAAGCTTGCCAGAGCATCTTGTCCAATTAGTCTCTCACCATGCAGTATTCCCGCACAAGCGACCAATCCAGAGACCTCTCCAAGTTGCTGTATGCCTTGAGCGACAACTTCCTCGACCAATGACTCATTGGATACATCACATACTCCATGCCAATATCTTTCCTGCGCCTGCCCAGAAAAAGCACTTTCGGATATCCATGGACATGCGTTGAGGTCCAACCCAATCACACGAGCTCCGTTTTGTAGCAATCGCTGCGCGCAAGCAGCTCCTAGCCCTGAACTAGCCCCACTGATCAAAAAAGTCCTACCCCGGATGTCCATACTTAAACCTCGACAGCATGGATCAAGTCAACGACCATCCAGCGCGCGGCTTGCGCTCGATGTACTGAGTCGCCTCTGGGCAGTTCGTTGCACGCAACGCAACTCCATCCCATTCCAATTTCTTTCCTACGCGATAAGCGACATTCCCCAAGTGATTCGCTATGGTCAACAGCCCTGCGTAATCAAATGGACTTCCGGTCGGCGATCCAGTTCGCACAGCCTCTAACCACTCGCGCTGATGTCCCGGTGACTCTCTCAAAAATGGTTTCGGACCTTGGTAGTCTTTGAACTTCTCTTCGGGCAACAAAACATGACGTCCGTAATCGCTAAGCAACATCCCGTCTCGACCGATGAACAAAATACCACTTTCCCACTTCGGAATCCCACCCTCTTTCCATATTTGAGGCTTGTCCGCTCCTTGATACCAAGCCACCTTGCAAGGAGGTAAGTCACCTCTGGCTCCGTATTCATACACCGCGGTCATCGATGCAGGAGCTATCTCTTTATGCGGTGGCGGCCCAAAGGCTTCGACTGTCTTAGGGGAATCGAGTTTCAAAGCCCAAAAGGGTAAGTCATTGAAGTGACTTCCAAGGTCAGACATCGTGCCGTTGGCGAAATCCCACCAGCGATACCATTTCGGTCCTGGTAGATAGACGTCATTAAATGGTCGCATCGGAGCAGGGCCTATCCATAAATCCCAGTCGATCTCCTTCGGTGGCGCCTTCTCTTCGGTCGGCCGATCCGTTACCCAAACGATGTCGCCGTTAGCCTTCGCATCCGCTTCGCTCTGCAACCCCCAAGCCCGCGATGTCCATACGTGAGCTTCGCTGACAGGGCCAATCGCTCCACTTTGAATCAACTCGACCACTCGGCGGTAATTGGCCCCCGCGTGAATCTGAGTACCCATCTGCGTTGCAACCCCAGCCTTGGCCGCTTCCTGCATGATGCGATGCGCTTCTTGAATATTGTAAGTCAACGGCTTCTCGCAATAGACCGGTTTCTTCTGCTGCAATGCAGGCAACGTCGCAAACGCATGAGTGTGCTCCGTCGAAGATACAACCACAGCATCTATCCCAGATAAATCATCCATCAACTTTCGAAAGTCGACATATGTCTTCGCTTGAGGATATCTCGCGGAAACTCCTTGTAGTGTCCCTTGATTCACATCGCAAATTGCAGCCACATGCACCCCGGGGTCTGCCACCATCTCTTGGAGATTCCCACCTCCACGTCCACCTACCCCAACAAAAGCTATATTCAATTTATCATTCGCAGATACAGCCTTAGTCAAACGACTACCGGCTAGCACTCCTGCGGTAGCTACCCCGGCAACCATCGATTGCTTCAAAAATTCACGCCGTGCTGTACGCTGCGCTGGCTTCGTGATCTTCTTATTCATCGGATTCTTTTGACTCATTGAATTCCTCGGACTCATGCTATGGTTCGGGATACATTGTTCTGGTTCGCTGGCTCCGTAAGGCCGTTGATTGAGGTTTCCCAATCGCTAGTCTACCACAACCTCGCTGAGATTTCCGAAATCACTATCGAGGAGCATCCCTCCTGCTGTGGATTCCAAACGATACACAGTCGCCCAACCGCGTTTGGGAAACGAACGATATCGTCGCGTCTGCCGATATCCTAACTCCTGCAGCGTGTGCTCCTGATCGGAATTGACTCCTTGCACAACCAGTATCTCTGGTCGGTGAGCCTGCACAACTTGCGCAACATTCTCAGATGACTGAAATTCAATCGGTCGCTTGGAATAGAACACCATGCTAGGGCGAAACATCCCAAATACCACCGGTGCTTCTCTGCCAAAGCGATCCTTCTGCAAACACTCCAACGCAATGGTTTGCGGTGTCTGAAATCGATCAATCGCCGGCACCACTTTCTGCCAAAGCATCACAGTGAAAATACTTCCAACCCCACACATGACCCACGTTGCACGCGAAAACGAACTGAGCTGCACCAACGCAAAACCCACGGCGCTACCCACCAACAACACCCAACCCATCGAACTGATTGTTCCAATCGCAGGGAATATCATTCGATCGATGGAGAACCGCTCACCTACCCAAGCTTGTACCCTTGGGTCATCGATCGCAATCGCTCCACCCACCAAAAGTAACCCAGAGAGAAACATAAAACCCCAGCCCGCCCTTGCCCAAAGCGTCTCGAACCGTTGTTGAGAAGCTTTGTCGCGGATAGACATCCAACTTGCAAAGTAATTAGCGATCCCAATAGCTACGGCTGGATAAGCCGGGATCACGTAATTGGGAAGCTTGGTGCTCGCAATCGAAAATATGCCGAAGTAAAAAGCGATCCAAGTCGTAATCAGTACCATCCCCAGTCGATGCTCGCGCCACTGCTGAGAACGAAGCGAATACAACGCAATCGGTATCGCGAAGGATGTCCAAGGAAAAAAACCGATTAAGCATGACACAACGTAGTAGTAGATAGGCCCACTGTGATTGTCCATCGCTTGAGAGAATCGCCCGAAATGATGCACTCCGAAAAACTCACTGAAGAACTCTCCATTGGTCTTCCACTGCATCCAGTAAAACCAAGGTCCAGCAACAGCTAGAATCACTGCTGCTCCTAAAACTGGACGCATCGATACAAACGCTTGGGGGAATCTTCTCAGTATCTCGCCAAACCACGTTCCTAAGAGTCTGATATTCCACGTTTGAGTCATCGTGGGTTTCCACGTTAGCGTCATCATGCCGAGGATAGCGATTGGAAATGCAAAGCCGATCGGGCCCTTGGCTAAGATCGCCAAGGCGATCGCGAAATAAATCGCAAACCATCTGTCGGCCCGTTGCACAGGGGTAATCTCTGATTGTCTGCGGCGGGCTTCTTCAACCCAAAGAGCAATCGCTAACAAAACAAAAAATCCTAAATGTGCATCAGCCGTCGCCGATCGAGCAACCACGGTAAACATCAAACTCGTTAACAGTACGATCGACGCGACAAGTCCTATTGTGCGATTGAACAGCATCCGGCCAAGCCAATAGGTCAGGAGCACCATGCCCATCCCAAAAATTGCCGAGACGCACCGCGCGGCGAATTCGTTGACCCCAAAACATTCAAAGCCCAGCAGCATCCCCCAATACATCAACGGCGGTTTGTGCGCGAACAACTCATCGTTGAAGGTAGGTACAAGCCAATCTCCTCTGGCGTGCATCTCACCCGCGACACTCGCGTAGTAGCCTTCATCTTGATCCCATAACCGGGCAGAACCTAACCCAATCCAGAGGACTAACAGGCTCAAGACCAACAGTAAGACGATATCTGCGACGTCCCGCGTTCGACTCTTCATTCCCTCGAAAACCTTTCGATACCTGTCCCTTAGGCTGCATCGCGCTTCGGTAGAGGCACAATCATTGGATCCCGTTGCTCGCGATGCGACTTTCCTCGAGTCTGTGCACCTACCTCTAGCGAATGAGGCGAAATCGATTGCCCAAGCCATATCGATCGGTCTGCTTGCGGTAGCGAATCGATGTTGCAAACATCTCCAACGACATACAACGGCCTACCCTTGGATTCCTCAAAGATTCGCCCAATGTAGTCACCAAGCAATCCCATTGAGCAAAGCTGCAAGCCGGCAAGACCGGCAAAGAAACCGATCCACAATGCATTGGTCGCTTGCGAAAAACCCATCGCTAAAGCGACTAAACCCAGGGCAAGGATGCACAGCGATCCGCCAAGCATTAGCCCTCCACCGTAAGACATGATTTTCAACGGAATCGCCGACGATGAAGAAATGGCGGTCCAAGCTAACCGAACAAGCTTCGATAATGGATATTTGGTCTCACCTGCTACTCTCGCAGGACGATCGAACGTAATCAAAGCTTCTTTCATACCGAGCCAAGCGACGATGCCACGCATGAAGCGATGCTGTTCCCGCATTCCACGCAATGCGCTAGCGGCTCGGCGTGTGTACATCCGGAAATCTCCAACCTCCGGAGGAATCCGCTCGTCGATTCCGCGTTTCATCAATTGATAGAAAGCTGTTGCGCTCCAACGTTTGAATAGCGACTCCCCAGCCCTAGATGCTCGTTGGCAAGAAACTACATCGTAACCCTCACGGAGTTTTTCAAGCATCTGCGCGAGAAGCTCCGGTGGATCTTGCAAGTCGCAGTCCATCACAACGACAACGTCCCCGTCCGCACAGTCCAAACCTGCCGTCATCGCAGCTTGCTGTCCGAAATTGCGAGTGAATTGAACGACTCTGACACGACTATCGTCTTGCGCATATTCGCGCAAGTATTCACCGGTACCATCGCTGCTCCCATCATTGACCACGATGATCTCAAAGTCGTCCGCGAGTTGCTCCAGCACCCCAGGCAACACCCTGAATAAGTGCGGCAATGCTTCCCGCTCGTTGAAGACCGGTGTGACGACGGATAGTTTCAAGATTTCTTCCTCTTTTGACGCGAGCCAGCAGTACCAATGTTTTGGTAAAAACCGGTATTCGAGCGGTCTAAGGGGTGTAGCAAAAATAGGAAATCTGCGTCAATCCCAGCCGTGAATCCCAATTTGTTTCGCGAGGGGATGAAC
>Ga0255123_1000455_pt1 | contig 12310 bp, 4 predicted proteins | sample Law_Cont_RepA_8d_FD_188585 | JGI IMG/M metagenome (GOLD analysis project Ga0255123, IMG submission 188585) | Freshwater microbial communities from St. Lawrence River, New York, United States - Law_Cont_RepA_8d | ecosystem: Environmental > Aquatic > Freshwater > River | place: USA: New York...
GCCTTCTTCTTTGGCACGCCAGATGAGACTGGCATTCGCATCCGAAATACTTGGGCAGGCTTTTAGTAGGCTTTCTGTTTCATCTAATTCCTGGATTTGAGCGATAAACCAGGGGTCAATCCGTGTCCGGTGATGAATTTCTTCTGGTGTGAGTCCAGCAAGCAGGCCATATCGAAGAAACCAAATTCGCTCTGCCGTCGGAGTAGCGAGTGACTTGAGGATTTCTTCCATGGAGGGCTGATCAATTCTACCCCATCGATCTTTGGAATCGCAACCAAGCCCGGATCTACCATTTTCCAGCCCACGAAGAGCCTTTTGGAAAGATTCCTTGAAGGTCCTTCCAATCGCCATTGTTTCGCCAACCGATTTCATTTGAGTTGTCAAAACCGGGTTGGCGTCCGGAAATTTTTCAAATGCCCAGCGCGGGATTTTTGTGACTACATAATCGATCGTCGGTTCGAATGATGCCGGAGTTTCTTTGGTGATATCGTTTCGCAATTCATCGAGTGTGTATCCGATAGCAAGTTTCGCAGCAATTTTGGCAATTGGAAACCCGGTTGCTTTGCTTGCCAAGGCACTAGACCGCGACACTCGCGGATTCATTTCCACCGCTACCATTGCGCCATTGGCTGGATTGATGGCAAATTGCACATTGCTTCCACCCGTAGCAACGCCAATTTCGCGGATGATCGCAATAGCTGCGTCACGCATCCGCTGGTATTCTTTGTCCGTCAGGGTTTGTGCTGGTGCAACGGTGATGCTGTCACCGGTGTGCACTCCCATGGGGTCGATGTTTTCGATGCTGCATATGATGACAACGTTATCCGCTGTATCTCGCATCACTTCGAGTTCGTATTCTTTCCAACCAAGAATTGATTCTTCAATTAACGTTTCATTGACCGGGCTTAATTCGATACCACGGCGCACAATGTCGGTGAACTCTTCACGATTATAAGCAATGCCTCCTCCGGTTCCGCCCATGGTAAAGCTAGGGCGCAACACGCAAGGCAAACCGATTGTTTCGATGGCAATGTCTGCTTCCTGCAATGATTTGACCACGGCACTTTTCGGAACAGCGATTCCAATTCGCACCATTGCCTGCTTGAATTTTTGCCTGTCTTCCGCTTTGTCGATAGCTTCCGGATCGGCCCCGATCATTTCCACGCCATATTTTTCAAGCACGCCATGTTTTGCTAATGACATGGCCGTGTTCAAGGCAGTTTGGCCACCTACAGTTGGGAGCAATGCATCTGGACGTTCGCGAGCAATGATTTTTTCAACGAATTGCCAAGTGATCGGTTCTATGTAAGTTCGGTCTGCAGTATCAGGGTCTGTCATGATTGTTGCTGGGTTGGAGTTCACCAGAACAACTTCGTACCCTTCTTCGCGCAATGCTTTGCATGCCTGCGTACCGCTGTAATCAAACTCGCAGGCCTGACCAATGATGATTGGGCCTGAACCAATAATAAGGATTTTTTTAATATCGAGGCGCTTGGGCATGGCGAACCAGAATCCCCTTAAAAGCAAACCCTGATGAGGACCGATCCTCTTGTTCAGGGCAATAACACCATGGTTAAACTACGGGCTTCTCTTTGAATTCCAAGTCCCGTTGCCTAACATCCTCGCAAGCACCGAAAAATACGGTCCGTTGAAGTTCCTGTATAGGTGGCTGACATTACTTACTTGGGTGAATGCCAAAACTAATGAACATCTTTCGACAAGTGCCTATAAAAACCAGCTGGTAACTGAACCTCACATTCATGAACTAGTACGTTGTTTTCTTGAGAGCAGCCAATTCCTCGGCAAAACAAGTGGTTTTTGAAACATTTATCCTGCCAGAATGCTAGGTCCACATCTCAAACTGGGCCTTCGTGGCTGCGAATTATTCAAGAGTGCGCTTGATTTGACCGATGTGCGTTCCTTATCGCCCATCCGCGTTGCCAAACAGTTCTCGGCAGTGCGAGGAGATGAAGTTATGGTGCGTCAGTCCTTTTACCGGTTACTAGCTGTTGCGACAGTAGCGTCAACGTTCGGTTGCCAAGCAGCATGCCACAAATACTGCGAGAGAAACTACGGTCCTCCGCAGCATCAGCAGGGGCAAACCGCTTATGCGCCGCCTGCAACAGGTTATTGCCCGCCTCCAGCTTATGCTCAACCAGCGTACACTGCTGCTGCTCCATATTGTCCGCCACCAGCATCGGTTGCTTGCCCTCCTGGTTGCACACCTGTTCGCTAGGCATTCAACGTCTGCATGGCTTTACCCGGCGCATTGGGTTAGCCTTGCGTTCATGTCCACTGGGATTGATTTAGCTCATGCAAGGAGTGCACGCGATGGTGACAACGATGACCGTCATCTTGTTGGCTGTAAATATTCTCGCACAAGATAGTGCCGAGAAATCCATCCTCAATAAAGCGATGGATTTGAACCAAGTAACAGGCGCTGAAGCCATTCGTGACCGATACCGGAAAATGGTTTCGAATCGCCCTGAAGGGAAAGCCGTAATCGATGCTGCTGATCAAGCGTTTAAGAAAGCTGGATCTGACAACAAACCTTTCAATTCCAATGCATTGTTGATTCTGGGCCGTGCAGCCTTTCATTTGCGGAAACTGGATGCTGGTGAAAGGTTCTTGAAAGCATACGTCGCTGATGCCCGTGAATTGCAAAGCCCCAGCAAGATTTTGATGGGCTACAACGCACTTATTTTTAACCTTTATGAAGCTGGCCGATTCACAGAATGTGAGAAAATATGTCAGGAACTGCTTGATTTCAACTTGCCAGAATCTGCGGATGAAGAAGGCGTTATCAATAAAGCAAAATCGAATGTACTGAGGCGTCTTCTGACGTGTCAGGCTAGGAACGGTAAGCTTGCACAAGCAGAAGAAGCTGTCAAAAGGCTTGAACGCCGTGGCGCCCTTCGCCCGATTGGCGCCGCTGACCTGCGCTGCCGCCTTCTACGCGAAGCTGGAAAACTCGATGAAACTTTGAAATCTTACCAAACCCTGATTGATCTTGTCGATAATGACGAGGAAATTAAGGATAAAGAGCAAAAAGTCGAGATTATCGATGACCTCAAATACTCCATGACTGGTGTGCTCATGGAGATGAAAAAGGTTGATCAGGCTACGGAAATTCTTCAGGCGCTTTTGAAAAAAGAGCCTGATAATGCAACATTCAACAATGACTTAGGTTACATTTGGGCTGATAATTTCAAAAATCTTGACAAGTGCGAGGCAATGGTCCGCAAAGCAATTGAAGAGGATCGGAAACTGAGGTTGAAAACCAAAGAAAAAATGGGAGCAGACGAGCCTGACGACAACGCCTCTTATCTTGATAGCCTTGGCTGGGTTCTTTTCCGCAACAAAAAATTCAGTGAAGCAGTCAAGCCGCTTCTGGATGCTTCGCGCATGGATGGCGGCCAGAATATCGAGATCTATGATCACCTTGGCGACGTTCTTGTTGCACTGGGTCGGAAAGCTGAGGCTATTAAGGCTTACGAAACAGGCATTGAGTTGGCGTCCGCAACCCGAAGGGATCAGGCTAAAAAAATCGATGTCGAAAAGAAACTAAAAGAATTGAAGTAAGGATTCATGTCATAACAAATGAAATGAGCCCGAGTTTTACTCGGGCTCATTTCATTTAATTAAATCAATCAGTCGATTAATCAGCCCGCATTGGATCCCGCGGCAATGAAATCTTCGGCTTTCCTGGCCACTGCCAAAGGAACGATTTTACGAATCTTGCGACTACGGCGAATTTCACTCCAATTCTTAAGTATCAGTTCCGCAACACGACTGCCCGTGCGAGCATGAAAACTGATGATTAATGGGTGAATCCATTCGTAATCGACATAAGTGCATTCAACGGCTGCAACACTTCGGCTATGAAGTTTTGCTGGGACTTCACCGTCTGGATCATAAACGAAAAGTTCACCACCTGTCATTCCTGATCCAATTTCATTCTCAATCGCATTCAAAATGATAACGCGCCCTCGGGTTTGATATTCACATGCATATTTACCCGCGGCTTCAGCTACGATTGTGGCTCCAGAATTGCGAATGCCGAGCCTGTGACCAGCGCAACCCGCAATGAAAATCGTGCCACCCGTGGCGCCATATCCAACGTTGTTGCCTGCCAAGCTCTGAATTTCATTTCTACCAGCAGCATTTTGTTGAGGCAGGCAAACTACCACTGTCCCACCGCTCATGCCCTTGGCAATTCCATCTTGGGCAAACCCGCGAAGTTCTAGATCCAAGCCCTGAACGCACCATGCGCCAAAACTTTGGCCAGCTTCGCCATCAAATCGCACCTTGATCCGTTTACCACCAGGCAATCCGTCGCGACCATAAATTTTTGCAATCATTCCGGCCGCCGTGGCGCCAACAGATCGGTCACTGTTGCGGATTCTGAACATCAGATCGCTATTTTGAGCAGATTCAATAGCATCACGCGCGGCTTCAACAATACGTTCGTTCAAATTCGGGCCGGTGGTAACTTTGGGAGTGCATACACCCCTGTACATTTCAGGAAACGATTCGTGCAGGACCGAAACAGCCATATCGGGATGCATGAAACGGCGCAGGTCAATCATGTCTGAACGGGTTCCAGGCATTGGAATTCGTTCGAGCATATCAACACGACCCGCAAGCTCATTGATATGCCTGAAACCCATCTTTGCTAATTCTTGTCTGACTTCTTCACCAACATTTAAAAGATATGCCTTGGTATGGTCTGCATGCCCCTTGTACTCGCCTTGTGTTCCGGTGATACCGGTTGGGCAGTTCGGGATATGACACGATTTGCAAACAATACACCCGACTGAAACCATCAAACCTTGCCCAAAGCTGAATTCTTCCGCGCCAAGGCAGGCATACTTGATGACATCCAAACCGTTCTTAATTCCCCCACCTACACGAAGGCGCACTGATTTACGCAACCCGTTGGCAACAAGAGCCTGATGGGCTTCTGAAAGCCCCATTTCGCTGGGTAGGCCAGCATGCTCTTTGGAGGAAACCATAGCAGCACCAGTGCCGCCACCAATTCCATCAATTTCGATGATGTCTGCACCCGCCTTGGCAACACCCACCGCAATTGTGCCAATGTTGTCGACGGCAACCAACTTCACACTGACCGGGAAGCCGGGGTTAACCGCCTTGAGGTCGTGAATAAGTTGCGCCAAATCTTCGATTGAATAAATATCGTGGTGCGGTGGCGGGGAAATCAGGTCATTTCCAGGTTTGCCGTATCGAATTTCGGCAATTTCCGAAGTAACCTTCTTACCCATGAGCTGCCCGCCTTCACCGGGTTTTGCACCTTGGGCCATCTTGATTTGCATTTCCTCGCCGTTTACCAGATATTCTGCGTCAACTCCAAAACGGCCTGATGCGATTTGTCTGATACGGCTGCGAAGGCGACTTTTCAGCACATTACCGTGCAACACCAATTCACCAGGATTGGCTTTTCGTTCTTCAATAGTTTTGATCCAAAAATCTGAAACAGCGTGCGATGGAACATCGTTCCTGAAGCGCGCTTCGCCGCCTTCACCAGAATTGCTCATGCCACCTAATTCGTTAAGTGCAGCGGCAATATCTTGATGAGAGTGTCTGGTAAGAGCCCCATGGCTCATGGCTGCGCCACGGAAATGGTGACGAACCAGATCGAGGGCGGTTTGAACTTCAGCCTCAGGAATCGGGGTGTCAGCATGGCGTAGCTTGAACAAATCCCGCAACACTGTTGGGGTGCGGGTATTCACCATCTGACTGAAATCACGGTATTCCGTTGAAATGGATGGCGCAGTTGAAGGCATATATGCCGATTCGCCACCAGACTCGTCATCACGCTTGGGCGAACTTCGCGTATCGTTGTCTTCAATATCGCTGTTGGCAGGTGAAGACCCAGCAACCGATGCTTTGCGCAATGCCATGCGAACCTTGGCATTGAATGCATGGTAATCGCGGTTTCGTCCAAGCACCTGCATGTTTTCAGTTCGTTGAAGTCGGAATCGTGAATCTTCAACGACCTGTGCCAAGTCGATACCACCAATACGGGAAGGCAGGTTCCCAAGGTAGGCCATGAGTTCTGGACCAAAACCAACTGCTTCAAACAACAGAGCTCCACGGTAGCCTTCTGCTGTGGTGATGCCCATCTTGCTGATTACCTTCTTGAAAGTATCTTCCAAGGCGGCAAAAAGGTTTTCAAGGCATTCACGACCTGAAAGGCTCCATTCCTGTTTTGTGTCTGGATCTTTGAATGTCAAACCGTTTCTGATTAGCCGCAGCATCAAATAAGGATGTGCAGCATCTGCACCAAATGACACCAAACAGGCGATATCGTGACCTTCCTGAATGTCACCGGCTTGCACAATCAGGCTGCACTTTTCACGCAAACCTTTTTCACATAAGTGGGTGTGGACTGCACTAAGTGCCAGTAGCGATGGAATTGGAACTGTGCCATTTATAAAGGATTCTTTGTCTGACAAACAAAGAACATTAAATCCGTCCTTTACTGCCAGTTCAGCTTCAGCCCGCAAACGGTTTAGGCTTTCCCTAAGTGCTTCCGCGCCTCCTTCGAGGGAATACACCATTGGGATGGTGCGGAATCCAAGCACTTCATGACGCAAAATCTCATCGACTGAAGAATCGGAAAGCACTGGGGACGAAAGTTCCATCTGCCGGCATGGAATTTCGCCTGAATTTTCGCGAAAATGTACTGGAGACCGACCGAGATAGGTGGTCAGCGACATTGCGCCGCCTTCGCGATATGGATCGATCGGAGGGTTTGTGACCTCGGCAAACGTTTGCTGCAAATACTTGAACAATGTCTGATGTTGCTGGCTAAATATTGTCAGCACTCGATCGAAACCCATGGAACTGAGTGGCTCTTTTTTCAGCTTGGCCATGTCCTTAACGAAAACTGCACGTTCAAATTCCCAACCATGGGCTTGGAGCAGGTGGTCAAGTGTCCATGATTTTGAAGCAAGAAGGGAATTAACACTTTCCTCAATTTGCGATCCAAAATCAAAAGATTCGGGGACGATGATTTGTGTCTGGTTCAGTTCATGTAGGTTGATTCCCATTTCAGTTCGCGTTTCACTGACAATTGAATTCATGACCTGGTAACTATCCATCCGGATACCAGTTGCCGTGTCGAGGGCAATCATTTGCCCAGGCTGCAGTTGACCGCTAGCAACGATGGTAGATGAATCTAGTCCGAATACACCGGATTCACTTCCAATGTACAACCAGCCTCTTTCATCACTGCACCAACGGACAGGCCGCAATCCCATTCGATCAACAAGGCCTGTTAAAACTTTACCATCAGTGGCAATGATCCCTGCTGGTCCATCCCATGAACAAAGGCTGCCAAAAGCACGACGGCAGTAAACCAATAGATCCGCAGCATCCTGCCCCCAAACATCGGGTTCACTTTCAAATGCCGGAGGAATGGTTAGGCGCAATGCCTTCAGCAATGACCATCCTTTTTCATGAATCAGATGCTCGACCCATTCATCGAGTGAGGCAGAATCGCTCATTGCCGGTGTTAGCAGGTCGTTTCCAGGAAGTTTTGGTTCCAGACCACGTGAGTAAGCCGAAACTGCATTCTTATTGGTTTTGATTGTGTTGATTTCGCCATTGTGGCAAAGTATCCGGAACGGCTGCGCTAATGCCCAATTCGGGTATGTATTGGTGCTATAGCGGCGGTGAAATATAGAAATCCCTGAGCGAAATTCAGGGTTAAGGAGGTCTGAATAGTAGTCAGCGAAGTGCGGGCTCGTGAGCAATCCCTTGTAACTGACCAATCGGGTGCTCAGGGATGTCACATTCACAACCAAGCCACGTTCGGCGTATTTCTGCCTTAATTCAAGTCGGCAGCGTAGAAGATCACGCTCGATGGTGTTGGTGTCCCCTGTGAATGAAAATAGGAGTTGGAAAATTCCGGGGCGTTCCCGTGACAAAGACTCTGGGATCGCTTCATCATGAACTGGAACTTCGCGTAAACCGAGATAGGTCAGGCCATGAACTACGATTGTTACCTGAGCCAACTTCAAGGCTTCTGCTCTAGCTTCGGCTGATGCATCGAACAGGAACAATGACCCAATAGCCATGGTTGTCGTATCGAGCAAATCTTGGCAATTTGGGAACAGCTTACGTGCTTCTGCCTGAAAAAAACCTTGTGGCATTTGGCATGTGAGACCTGCGCCGTCTCCGCTTTCGCCACAGATTCCGCCACGATGTTCCATAGCGCGTAAGGCGCCAAGTGCTTTAGACACTACATCGTGATGCTGCGAGCCATCACCAGTGGCGATACCACCAATCCCGCAGGCGTCTTTACCCACGACATCCGTGTAAAGCAGATCACGCGACTTCACGATGAGGCGACCGTCTTGCATGTTCTTACCCATCCCCAAATTAAGGTGAAGCCCCATGGCGCGGGGGAGAGCGCTTTTGTGCGGGGCATGTCCGCATTGACCCATTTGATCCTAGCGTCTGACGAGCCAGTTCTTCAAGAAGAACTGGCAATACTTGTTTATAACGATTCATGCAAACCAGTCGGCATACCCTGAAGCATTCAAATGCTTGCCAATTGTCTCCTAATGCCGTTAGGCACAGTTTCATTGGTTTTCTGAATGTCCTTTCCCCAAGCGCGCTACGGTGCTCCCGGGATTTTCTTCAAAGTTGGATCTGTTCCAGGAGGCTTTTCTAGGACCAGAAAAGCGAATAAGTCTGCAATTTCCGAAGGTGTGATCTGTTTTTCCAACCCTTCAGGCATGAGTGAGTTGGCGCTCACTGAAACCTGTTCGACTTCCCCGCGGGGTATTACTTCTAGTGTGCCGCCTTGTACTTTCAGAGTAACTCTGTTTGGAGAATCTTCCACAATGAGACCTGAGACGAGACGCCCCTTGGTGGTTAAGACTGTAGTGGCTTGAAAAGCAGACCCAATCACCAGACTTGGATCAAACACGTTTGAAAGCAGTTGTTCAAAACTAGCCCTGCCATTGCTGGTGATTTCTGGCCCTACTTCTTGACCCACGCCATGAAATTTATGGCATACAGCACAGTTTTTTGCAAAAACGGCTTGGCCTTTTACAGCATCCCCACGGGTTTTCCCTAGGTGAACGGCCATTTCCCTAGCCACATTTTCGCGTGCTGGATTACGCCCGTCCCGCACGATTCCCCACACAGCCTTCACGCGTTTCTGAAGCTCGGGCGTGCCAACAGACTGAAGTTTGCGTATTTGGTTAACGCCTGCCGCAGTGGCTGGAACTTTACCGGCTTCCACGGCACTTACAAATGCAGTGGCCCATTGAGGGCGTTGGCTGAGAACATCCACCACACGGTCCTTGAGCGACGGAGGCAGTTTCTGCCAAGCAATCATCAGACGTTCACCCAAATTGGATTGATCAAAACGTGCCAATTCTGCCAAGACACGCCCCCTGAAGGCTTCCGGCTGACTGTTGTCCAATACTGTTTGAACTGCAGATTCAACAACTTGTGCGTCGCCGACTTTTAGCAGTGCCTGCAACGCCTCCATCCTGTAGTTATCGCTATTTTTGGAATTAAACGCCCGCTTTCCCAATAGGGTCTGGCTATCCTTGTCCCCTAGGAGAGCGGCCAACAACTCCGCATCGTCGCGCAATTTCCCCTGTTCCGATTTGGCAAGACGGGATGCCACTGGAAGAAAGGCCTCTCGCCATAACTTTTCGCGGCCAGCATTGTTGATTTCAAGCTCGCGTGCAACACTTCGAAGCCATGCTGAGCGCGTCGCTGGCGTTGCCCAGTTAGATTGATCCAACAACCTGGCTAGTGTCTTAACATGGTCTGGCATGATATCGCGGCTGGTTACGGCTAGTACGGAAAGGCGTGTGATGAATTCTTCACGCCCCGGATTGATAGCTGCTCCTGTCTCTTTCATTGTGGGGGTGTTCAAAAGGCTTGACCAACCTTCTGAACCGCTAAGCTTAGGGAGCGTGTTTTGCCAAATGATGGCAGGAAGTATGGGATCTGTTCCAGATTTGGATAAGATCAACATCCAATTGCCAACGGGATCTATGCCCGGCAACTTGCCAAGTGCAACGACAGCCTGAAGTTTTACATCGGCATTTTCACTATCCGAGGAAGCGATAACGGCCTCCTGAATTCTCTTGTCGGATGTTTTTTGGTTACCAGCGGCCCGAATGGCCCAAGCCCTGATGGCTGGGTTTGAACTGGTCAGCCATTGCAAATGATCTTCAACAGGTAGATCCCCGGCTGATACCAATGACCAAAGTGCCAGAAGCCTCGTTCTGTTACTGGCGAAGGCACTATTCACCAAATTTGTCAGTTCTTTGGCCGCTGCAGCATGACCTTTTAAATCAGCCGCTATTCGTTCGCTAAGTAATCGCTGAGCCAGTTCGCGAAAAAGGCCGTTTCCTTGGGAGAGGCGTGTGATCAGGACGGAGTCACTTTCCTCTGCTAGGTTCAGGCCCATTGGAGCACGTGGGGTTCCAGAATATCTAATCCGATACAGTCGGCCATTTAAACGATCAATTCCCACAGGGTCCCGTCGAGCGTCTTGATAACAGTGATACCTGTCGTACCAGTCAAGGATGTAGAGGCATCCGTCTGGACCCGTTTTCTGACAGACAGGCATGAACCATGGGTCGTTTGCAGTCAAAAAATCGGGGGCTGTCTTTCCGGTGTAGGTACTGCCCGTTCGTTCTACCTGGTCGGCATTGATGCAACTGCCATGGATATTACCCATGTACAACTTGTTGCGATATTCAGCTGGATAGGCATCGCTGTCGTACCAATGGATACCACAGTAGGCTGCCTTTTGGTGTTTGTGCCTGACAATCGATTCAAGTTTCCACGTATGTGGCGGGTAAGGACCTCCCTGACGGTGGTAATACCCTTTTTCCGCAAGATGCCAAAGATGATCGATTACACAGGCCGAAATGAATGCGTTGCCAAGTGTGTCAAACGTCACTCCGTATGGATTGCTGGTTCCTTCCGAAAACAGTTCGAAGACTCGCGTCCGAGGATGTAAACGCCAAAGAGCGCAAGTGAAGCGATGCTCTTTTCCTTGATGTTTGATGGCACTGGGATTGAAAACACCATTGAGACCATAAAGCCAACCATCAGGTCCGAAAGTAAGTCCGCTTGGAAGTTCGTGGGTATCGTCCCTACCAAACCCAGAAAAAACCACTTCGGGTTTACCAGAGGCTTTGCCGTCGGGGCCTATTTTGTAAAAAAGAAGATCTGGTGCATTGGCAACCCATACGCCTCCATGCCCTAATGCAATGCCGGAGGGAATGTTTAATCCTTCAGCAAATATGGTCACTTTGTCGGTTCGCCCATCTCCATCAGTGTCTTCAAGAATCTTGATACGGTCACGTCCCTTGCCCGGTTCCGATCGCGGGTATTCAATGCTTTCAGTAACCCAGACACGACCTTTTTCGTCGAAACACATTGCGATTGGATTGACAAGGTCTGGCTCGCTGGCCACCAGTTCTATCTGGAAACCAGGGGGCAAACTCATTCTGGCCATGGCTTGGGTTGGGTTCAAAGCAGGCCCCGGCATGGTTGACTGTCCACGGGGGATCACGTCGGCCTGCATCAAGGTTGCGAAAATCGATGCAATAACAGCAATCATCATGGGAGATCAAACGTCCTTGGCGTCTACCAGTACAGCACCCATATCGGGCAACATACAACATTAAGCCTTGCGGTTCGTTGCCGCAAGCAATGGGCATATTCACTCCAGTCTACTAATCTGCCTGAAGCGGTATGGTGCCGTTATTGTTGATGGTGTTGAGTGAGGATTCAATTCATGAAGATGCAATCGCTGGCGTGCGCATTGGCACTGGGGCTGGCAAGCCTCGGATCAGTTCAGGCTCAAGAATTTCTTTCGCCAACCATTGATCTTGGCGTGGTGGTCAGTGATATCGAGAAATCAGCCCTGTTTTACACAAAAGCAATTGGTTTTAAAGAACAAAAGGGATTCAGTGTGCCTGCGGAATTCGCAGCCAAAGCTGGACTGACTGATTCGAAAATGCTTGACATCCGGGTATTCACACTTGGCGAGGGACCAGGTGCAACGAAACTAAAACTAATGGAAATCAAGGGAGCTAAAGCGGCACCCGGCAAAAATGCATTTATTGAATCGCAGTTTGGTTTCCGCTACCTGACAATCATGGTGGCAGACACAACCGCATCTGTTGAAAAAGCAACGGCTGCTGGTGTTAAACCAATTGCCAACGGAACAGTAGCAATTCCCAAGGATATCGCTGAAGGAATGTATCTGACAATCTTGAAGGATCCTGATGGAAACTTT
>Ga0255123_1000459_pt1 | contig 12256 bp, 9 predicted proteins | sample Law_Cont_RepA_8d_FD_188585 | JGI IMG/M metagenome (GOLD analysis project Ga0255123, IMG submission 188585) | Freshwater microbial communities from St. Lawrence River, New York, United States - Law_Cont_RepA_8d | ecosystem: Environmental > Aquatic > Freshwater > River | place: USA: New York...
GATCAGCGGGGTGCCGTATTGGAGGATATCGCTGAAAAGTTTGATACGATCACCAGACGCAACAATGATCCTTTCCAACTGCTCCAATTGGAACGGCGATGGCTCATCAGGCAAAACTCCAGCGCGAACCAAAAAAGGCAGGCAACCGGCAATCTTTTCAGAAAGGGGCAGCTCTTTCATATATTCGCCAGCAACCCAGTAAAGCTTATCCGGGTCGAAACTGGCTGATGAACTGTTTACCCTTTCGAGGCCGAAGTTTGCCACCATGGTTTTGATATCGATAATTTCGCTGTGGTCGTCCATCGACCAACCGAGTCGGGCGAGATAGTTGATGAGTGAAGCAGGCAGGTAACCCATTTCCTTGTAGAAGGCTACGGTTGCCGGGTTCAGGTCGTCACGCGCCGCAATTTGTTCCTTTGTCCAACCGATGCGTTCGAGCTTATCACGGATCTCCGATGTCAGAAACTTGGCCATATCACGTTTGCTGAGTTTCTTTTTGGAGTTGGGCTCGTTCACTACCGGAACATGGGCGAAGTGAGGAATAGGCTCACCCAAAGCTGCATAAGCCACCAATTGCAGCGGTGTGTTGGAAAGGTGCTCGGCCGCGCGAACAATATGGGTGATTTTCATGGCAGCGTCGTCAACGACGGTGGCGAAGTTATAGAGAGCCCTGCCATCAGCCCTCAGAATGACTGGGTCACCCAAATCATCTGCTTTCCATTCCACATGACCACGGATGAGGTCATCGAGGACTATCGTGGTGCCGACAGGAACTTTTAACCGAATAGGCAGCCGTCTTTCGGCAAGCAGAGCCACGTTTGAAGCAGGGTCGGCATCTCGCCTAGGGCCGCGGTGAATATAAGGTTTCTTGGCCTTTTCCGAGGTTTCACGATCTACCCGGAGTTCATCAGCCGTTACCACACAAGGGTATGCATGCCCTGTGGCGACCAAGCGCTTGGCAGCTTCGTCGTACAAATGTTGGCGCTGCGATTGAAAATAGGGGCCGCAATTGCCACCTATTTCTGGGCCCTCATCCCAATTGATGCCAAGCCATTTGAATCCATCAAGAATGGGTTGAAGTGCCTCGGTCCGGTTCCGTTCAGCATCGGTATCATCGATGCGCAGAATGAATTGGCCGCCATACCGCTGCGTGAGCAACCAGTTGAACAGCGCCGTGCGAACACCGCCAATATGCAGGTAACCTGTGGGGCTGGGGGCAAAGCGAGTACGGACCGGACCCATTGCGAACCTCGTGAACGGAGACATTTCCGGAGAATGGGTCTAACCTACGAGGCAGTTGATTCAGCGTCTTGACCAGAGCCTGATTTCGACGATCCGCCCCTTCCTTCCAGAAGCACTTCGGTGATGCCCGTTTGCACGATTCGGTCTTCCTGATTCACGATTTCCCGGTGCCAACGGATCATTCCACGCCGGCCACGCGACCGTTCCTCACGTTCCAAAACCCGGCATATGAGCCGCACAGTGTCCCCGGGAAAAACGGGTAGCAGGAATTTCCATTCACGGATGCCTAAAAAAGTAAGAATTCGCTGCGGCGGGCTTAACGTTCCCAAGCCGCTGCCTATGGCCATTACGAGCAATCCGTGGGCTATAGGCCGTCGAAACGATGTGGTGGCTGCGAAAGCATGATCCACATGGATGGAATTAAAATCGCCCGATACACCCGCAAAATTTACGATGTCGGTTTCAGTGACCGTTCGTCCTGAAGATGTGAATGTTTGGCCAATCTTAAGATCATCGAAATATAAATGCTGTGAGGTGAACATGCTTTATCCCGCCTATTCACTAACGTCGATCCTCAACACGGCCATACAAAAGTCTGAAGCGGTGCGACAAGCTCGGTTTCCTTTGCCTCTGGAGAAATCCCATGACCAACACAGCTAACTTGAGCGGGTCATTTAACCCATACGAAGCACGGAAAGCCTTTCCGGCTCTCAGCTTTTCTGGCCCCAAGGGGCTTCCATGGGTCTTCCTCGATGGCCCGGGTGGCACTCAGGTAACCGCTTCCGTGGCAGCTGCCATTGCTGATGCCATCCTCACTGCCAGCGCCAATCGAGGCGCACCATTCCAAACCAGTTTGAATGTCGAATCCATCATGCGGCAGGCTGGAGAAGATGGAGCCGCGTTTCTGGGAGTCAATGAACCTGATCGGGTGATCTTTGGCCCCAACATGACTTCGCTAGCATTCCATGCTGCCGATGCCATTGTTCCCACTTTAGCCATTGGGGACGAAATCATTGTTTCCCGGCTCGACCACGACGCCAACGTTGCTCCATGGGTCCATGCCGCTAATCGCGCAGGCGCGACCATTAAGTATCTTGATTTTTGCCGCGATTCCATGACGCTACGATCTGAGGATTTGCTTCCCTTGCTCGGCAAAAAGACCAAGCTGATTGCCTTTACAGCAGCAAGCAATGCCCTTGGATCACTCACACCCATTCAAGAACTGGTAGCAGCAGCAAGAACAACAGGGGCATTGATAGTGGTCGATGGGACCCATTTTGCACCACATCACCTTCCATGTGTTGATCAATGGGATGTCGATCTGTTTTTCTGCTCCGCATACAAGTTTTTTGGCCCCCACGTAGGCATCATGACTGGCAAACGCAGCGTGCTCGAGGCATTGACGCCGGGAAAAGTGCGCCCGGCTGCCAATACTCTCCCCGTTCGCTGGATGACCGGAACACAAAATCACGAAGGCATTGCCGGATTCAGCGCTGCCATTCGTTATTTACGGGGGCTTGGGAAAGGTGGGAGTCCGCGCGAACAGCTCACCAATGCTTACAAGCAAATATCTGTTCACGAAACTGCACTGATGCAGATCTTCATGGATCGACTGGGACGACAAACCCAATGGCATCTGACTGGAATCCCTAATGCAGACTGCAAAAACCGGGTGGCAACGTTTGCCTTGCGTGGCCCCACTTCGCCACTGATTGCAGCGCAATTTTTGGCAGAACAGTGTATTTGTGCTTACGCTGGCAATTTCTACGCTCTGCCTGTAACTGAAGCACTTGGCTTAGAGTCAGTGGGTGGTTTACTGCGGGTAGGAGCTGTTCATTACAATACGGGTGAAGAAATCCACAGACTATGGGATGCCCTCGATCATTTGGCTGCAAATTCTGCCAAATGAAATCTCAATGGCGATTGGCTTGAAAAGGACGCCCTTTCAGCTCATGCCGCTGAACCTCGTTTCCTTCCCGGTTGATTTCAATCAACATCTTTTTCTCGAAGCTACCCACCAGTGTGTTGCCATTGGCCAGTCGGTGTGCGCACACTGGAGTAGGGACAACAGCCTGCCAGAGAACCTGACCTGTTGCATCTATTTCCGCTACTCGACCGCATCCCCCCAAAGCAACGAGCCACTTACCGTCTGGTAATGCTTCAAGGCCACACCAATAACCAGCTCCATGCGCCAGATTTTTGATGACAGCATCGGATTGGATGCGCCATTCATGGTTCAAAATAAGTAAGTGCCCGTCCCCGGTTACCGCAGCCAAGCCTGAGTTACCGTTTCTGCGAACCGCACGGAATCCACCTGGATGACTAATGAAATGAATCATGCGACCATCCATGTCCACTTCAATCAGATCACGAAACGTTGCAATGACAGTGGTGGCTCGGTCGGTGCGGATTGCGGAAATTGGGGAGCCTGCCATGGCATACTCCCAAACAATGTTCCCCCGCCGATCCCGCTCTGTTACTTTCCCGGCGTTTCTTTCGGCAATGAGGAGACGTCCTCCCGGCAACACTTCAACATCGTTTGGCCCTAACAAACCCCGTACGTCACCCACAATGACGCCTTCAGGCCCAATCCGGGTCACCCGGCCACCTTCTTCACCGTCAAAAAGAACTATCAGGGCAAAACCCCTGTCCTGACACGACGGGCTCAGACGAGACCAATCTAAGCCGGGCAATCCAGCGGCCAACCATCCACGCCATCCGCCGGGATACCGTTGACTGGCCTGACCAGAAACGGTCATGAGGCATTCATTGGCCTCATCTGAAATGATGTCATTGATCGATTCGGTCAAGCCTGCAAGGCATGTCAGGGCACGAACATCCTTTCGGCTTGTGCAGTGTCGGGATACCACCAAGCGAATTTCACGGTCAGGGTCCAGCAACATTCCAGCAATCTGCTGATGTTCCGGATTCAAACTGCGCCAAAGTCGAAACGCCAGCAAACGATCCGAGACTCGCTCAGAACTCGCCAAACGAGTGGCCCAAGCCAACGGTTCCGTTGGTTCAAACGCCAAGGCTGCTTCAATTAATTCGTCGCGTTCAGCAGATCGCTCCGCTTGAGCCGCTAGTTCCACCACCAATGGCCAGGCTTTTTTCGAATTTAAGGACTTCAATTGTTTGATGGCAGAGAGGATTTCATTCCGTTCTTTTTCCAAATCGATCTGTTCAAGGCAGCGTAAAACCCGTTTCGCTACTTCCGGGTCTGGGTTTGTGCGAGCATTCTGAAGGGAAACAAGGGCTGCTCTTCCCCGCCCAACCAGAGTTGCCTCCGCCATTTCCCGTTCTTCAAAGTTATCAGACGCCAACGCAGCTATCCCGCGACCAACGACAAGATGGTCTTCCTTTGTCCTGACATGCAGGGACAAGTTCTTGAGAAGCACCGTTTCATTTAAAACCGGGTTAACCGAGGGGGAATGCGTCGGCTGAGTTGGCACAAGTAGGAGTGCACAAAAATATGGGAGCATAGCCACAACAGGGAATCCCCTCGTGAACCAGCGTCCTTGCTCGTTACTATTTGGTTGCTCTCCGCCATGAAAGCCCACAAGCATTCCCTCAAAGAGTGGCATGCGTGGGTTGATTACAGACAAAAAAAAATCGGCGGGGCAAAGCCCGCCGATCTGTTCGTCAGATACGGAACTGTCTTATCCCAACAGGAGGCTTGGTTCCCATCCTACGCGTTCCGCGGAGGCGCGAAGTTTCTCGAGAGCCCTGTTTTGAATCTGGCGCACACGCTCTTTGCTGATTCGGAGAAGGTGACCAATTTGCCTAAGACTGTGGGTTCCGCTTCCGGTGAGCCCAAAGCGGAGATCCAGAACCTTGCGTTCGCGAGGGCGCAGGTTTTCCATGAGGAAATGCAGCGCTTCTTGCCGTTCGGAATTCTGCCTGAGCGTTGTGCTTTCATTGTCAGGCATTGCTTCGGTGAGCTTGAAGTCTGAATCGTCGTCCAGAACCGCATTCAACGAAACAGGTGTTCTGGTTGCTGTTTGCAGGTGTGTCAGATGCTCAAGGCTGGAGCCAGTTCGTGTGGCCAATTCTTGAGTGGTTGGAAGGTGCTTACCACCGTGAGCCAACGCTTCCGATTCCTGCTGCAGTAGGCCCAGTTCCTGAAGGTGGTGGGGTGAAAGGCTCACCAAATGGCTTTGTCTGGCAACCGCAATTTGCAGCGTCTGCCTGATCCACCACGTGGCATAAGTAGCCAAGCGAGTTCCATGGCTGACGTCAAACCGGTCAATCGCTTGCATGAGGCCGCAGACAGCTTCTTGCAACAGATCTGCATAGCTCAGCGCATGATGCCGAAAACGCTTAGCAACGTGCGCCGCAAGCCTGATATTGGCGGAAGCTAAGCGGTGTTTCAGATGGACATATTGATCGTGCAGTCGTTTCACAGGAGCGGAGGCGAGACGCGAATCCTCACCGCAGTTATCACGGATGAACTGGGCCATTGGCCACGGTTCCATCGGAGGCCTAGTGGCCCTCAGACGCGTGAAGCTCTTCAAAAGAGCACGAATGATTGATTTTTTGACTTCCCAAAATTCAGAAAGAAGAGAGCGTTCTTCATCCGGCGTGAGGAGATCCGATGAGTAAACCGTGACGGGAGGGGTACTGGGAGCGTCCTGATCCTCGACAACCCTCTTGGCACGCTTTGTTTTCATGGTGTTTTTCCCTGATTCCGGCGAGATATGGAACCAAACCAGTGCTTACGCAGCGGTTGGATCCGGACAGGTTTTGCCGGGAAAACACCAAAACTTCGCAGTTGTGGCACGTCCCTCAGCAAAAACGCCGGCTAGATTACGGCCGGCAGGCACAACGCCCAAATTCAAGGGCGGCAAGCCAGCGGACCGCGATCAGAATTAAAAGACAACAGTCACCCGACTTATCGGGATCGTTATGGCTTTGAGCCCTGATCTACGCCGCATTCTAAAGCTGTTTCTCACGGTTCGCAAGTTAGTTTCCGGATTTCTAGCGAAGCTCGTCCACCATTTTTTTCCCATTATTTTTTCCTTGCGCCTTCCCTCAGACTTCGCAACAATACAAGTTAACCTCTGGATCCCAACCACTGTGATTGCAATCCAACCTCCCTGCCTCATGTGTCTGGGCTGGCCTGACGCCGACCTGCAAATTTTGTTATCTTGGTTTCCCGATGCTGTCTTTGCAACACATCCCGGCGCACATCTTCCGGAACACTCCATATTACTCCTCGGGCCCGACCTCACACTGAATCTCGTAGCCGATTCCATTGATTCGTGGCATTCAACGCACCCGGAATACCCTCTCCTAGCCATGCCAGGATCCGAGGATATCGCTCATTTTCTCGATAAACCCAATCTCGACGATCGTGTCTGGGCCACGTTAAGCCAACCACTGAACAACAACGATCGCCGGCTTATTACCAGAGCGATCGCATCGGTTACTCGAAAAGAATCAACGGTTTCCGCCAAACTCCGTTTAGCCTTGGTAGCGCTTGAAAACAGGAATCGGAGCCTGCAGGATCAGGCGCGAAGGCTAAGCATTGATGCATCCACATGCCCACTGACAGGTCTCAATAATCGACGCGCTGTGGATCGCCTTATCACCGCTGAAACTTCTGCTGTCATTCATGCCCCACTAGCCTTGGGGCTGGTCGATATTGATCGATTTCGTGATGCCAATGAACGTTTTTTGCACACAGGTGGCGACATCATTTTGCAGGGAGTTTCGCGCCTTCTTCAGGGCACGGTCCGCGAAACCGATGCCCTGGGACGCATGGGCGGCGATGAATTTCTCATCGTTGCCAGGGAAACCGGTTACGAAGGTGCCGTTGCTTTGGGAGAACGCTTGCGACAGAGCATTGCCAGTGGCCAATTTCTTGTCGATAACGTCAACGCGACCGTTACTGTCAGCGTCGGCTTCGCGGTCGTTGGCGCCAACCAACCAATCGCAGAAGCGGTTTTGCGACAAACTGCTGCTCAAGCACTGCGGGAAGCCAAGGATGCCGGCAGAAACAAGGTTGTGGTGCGGCAGATCAATGAAATTGCATCATCCAACTGACTTCACATGCCCCTGAAGACCTCGCGTAACGCAGCACCTGCCTTGGTGCGCGCTTGCGCCAACCATGGTAGTTTGCCCACCAACAATGGATTGGCCAAAATCGATATTAAAACTCGATGATACCGCAATCGGCCATCCGGGCCGCACCAGTTTTCCATGGCAGGCGGCAATGTTTCATCATGGCCATCCAGAACAGCACGAATCATGCTCCACGATCGCCCATCAGCAGCACACCAACGCGCGATATGGGCAGATTCCATGTCCACAAGGGAAGCACCGGTTGCACTCGCCAAATCAGCTTTGGCCTGAGGACTGCAAACCAAAGTATCAGCGCAAGCGATTCGAACTTCGGGAACAGTGAGAGGAGCCAACAATCTATGGATACCGGGTTTGTATATCCGGCCGGATGAATCAACCACGCTACTAACAGAATAAACTGAACCGGGCTTGCAGTTCTGGCTCAAGGAACCAGCGAGTCCAATAACAAGAATGGGCAATGCACTATGTGGCACCAGCTTGTCGAGGCCACGAACACAACTGCCGCCAAGACCAATCACCCGGGCGCCGAGAGCAGGAACAAGGTCTCTCTCGGCATCCATCGGACAAACAATGACCATCCCGTTCATTCAGCGGTTTAAGCAACCTGCCAGGCCAGCATTTTGAGTGTGTCGCCAAGCTTGCCGTTAACACCAAGTGCCGCCGATGGTTCAAATCCGCAATGGACCAGACAATGCTCGCATCGCGGATCCTTGCCGATCCCATAATTTTCCCACTTGGTGTCGTTCATGAGACCATCAAACGTTTTGTGGTGTTCGTCTGTGATCAGATAGCATGGGCCTTTCCAGCCCTTCACATTGCGCGTTGGATTCCCCCATGCTGTGCAGGTCAGTTCGCGCTTGCCTGACAAGAATTCAAGATAAATAGGAGAAGTCATCATCTTGTGCTTGGCAAGAAGTCCCTCAGCTTCCTTGAACTTGGCGCGAACATCGTCTCTGGTCATGAAAATGTCGGCGGCACCCGTTGGATTGGTGGTGTGCACGGCTTCATAACCGTAAGCTGGCGAAATCATGAACCCGTCCACACCAAGCGTGGCGAGGTAGCTATAAAGCGCGTCGATTTCCGAGATGTCGGTTTCACGGTAGATGGTTGTGTTGGTGCAGACCAGAAATCCTCTTTCCTTGGCCATACGGATGCCTTCCACAGCCGCCTTGAACACACCTTCCTTCTCAACCATGAGATCGTGGGTCTTTTCAAGACCATCAAGATGCACATTGAAGAAAAACCGGGGAGTTGGTGTGAATTCATCCAGTTTGCGCTTGAGGAACACTCCGTTGGTACAAAGATAAATGTGCTTCTTCCGATGGAGAATTCCCTTAACAAGTTCACCGATTTCCGGATAGATGAGCGGCTCGCCGCCACAGATACTGACAATCGGGGCTCCAGCCTCGTCAACACTTGAAAGACATTCCTCAAGTGAAAGCTTGTCCTTGATCGTTGTTGAATACTCGCGAATGCGCCCGCATCCAGTACACGTGAGATTACAGGTGTGCAGCGGCTCGAGCATCAATACCAAGGGAAAACGCTTTTGACCGGTCATTTTCTTGCCGGCAATATAGCCAGCCATCTTGGTCGTGAGAGACAGTGGGAATCGCATCATAAACTCCTTGTTAGAACTGCAAATTCGTTAAATTCAGGTAACAACTCCAAGTCGACGGGCGCGGGCAAGAGCCATCAATGGGAAATAAATCCTGTAATAATGATATTTAAGATAAAACACTTTCGGGAACCCCGTGCCCGTGAAAGGGCCCTCATCCCATCCGCCTGATGAATTCTGACGATCCAACAGCCACGAAATCCCGCTCCTGACAGCATCGGACCGATCACCCGCGGCCATGAGCCCCATGAGGGCCCAAGCCGTTTGGGAAGCGGTTGGCTCACCAATCCCCGCCAAAATCGGATCATCGTAACTGGCGCACGTCTCCCCCCAACCGCCGCAAGGTTGCTGTACCGAATGGAGCCAATCAACAGCCTTGCGAACCATGGAGTCGTTGGAATCAATGCCTATGGCTTCAAGACCCACCAAAACCTGCCATGTGCCATACAGATAATTGACTCCCCAACGGCCAATCCAAGCGCCTCCTGGTTCCTGAGTTTGACGAAGGAATGCCAACCCCTTGTCACAGACAGGGTCACCAATGCGCATTCCGAATTCTGCAAGGGCTTCCAGAACCCTTGCCGTAATGTCGGGGCAACTCGGGTCGAGCATGGCGTTATGGTCGGCAAACGGGACCTTTGTGAGAAAATCACGGACGATATTTCGATCAAAAGCCGCCCAACCGCCATCGCAGTTTTGCATGGCCACAAGCCAACGCAGCGCGCGCCTCACGCGCAGTCGCTCCTGCTCGGAATCTGACGCACCCGTTCGGGCCAAAGCCATCAACACCATGGCGGTGTCATCTGTATCAGGATAAAAAGCATTTCTGTATTCGAAATACCATCCAGCCGGTTCGATTCCTGGTAACCGATCGGTCCAGTCACCACGGATGCGAACCTCCCGATCCGCCAGCCATTCGGTTGCGGAATCAACCGCCATGCCACCAGCTCGGTGCCCGCATTCAGCAAGCGCATTCATGGACAAAGCCGTATCCCACACAGGTGACAAGCAAGGCTGCAACCATGTCAGGTTCCGGTCACGAACTTTGAGGTCTTCAATTTGCCGTAAAGCCCAGCACATTTCTTCAGAATCGTCAGCGACTCCCAAGCAGCGCAAGGCAATAACCGTGTAAATCATGGGCGGGAAAATCGCACCCAAACCGTCACTATCCACAAACCGGGCGCGCATCCACGCAATCGAAGCACTGAGGGCTCGCCGGCGTATGAAACCAAGGTGCGGCTCGACTTTTTTCACCAACCAGTCAACGCCAAGAAAGAAGTTGGTCCAACTGAACCATTTTCGAGTTGGTGGAGCTGGCCACGCCCGAGCAAATGGATCATCTATGAACAACTCACGAATGCCACGTGAATCGGGTAATTGCCTCACAGGACGGCACGCCGAAACAATGCTCAGCGGCACCACGATGGTTCTGGTCCAACTCGACATCTCACCCAAATGCACTGGGAACCAACGCGGAAGCAGCATCAATTCCGGCGGCACGCTTGGACAACTCTCATAGGGAAACTGCCCGAGCAATGCCAGATAAAACCGCGTGAAACTGTTGCTTTTCCGCGCGCCACCAAGCGAATGAACAGTTTCGCGTGCGCGCTGCATCAATGGGTCGTTTACATTGCGGCCCAAAAGTTTCAGAGAAAAATATGCTTTCACAGTCGCGCTGATATCGGCGGGGCCACCTGGATAAATGGACCAACCTCCGGTGGGCAAGGCCTGATCCTCAATGGATCGGCATGCGCGACGACAATCATCTTCGCCTTCGCGGCCAAGAAATGCCATTAAGAGCACGTATTCAGATTCCAGTATGGTGTCGCCTTCTAGCTCGCCACACCAGTGTCCATCTGGTCTTTGCAGGTCGAGCAGATAAGCCTCGCCTTTGCGTACGCTTTCTTGCACCCGCATCGTCAGGACTGGCGATTCAACTCCGCGTGTCTTGGTTGGTGGATCCAGTTGTACTGTCCGTCCCGTCACGACTCACCCTTCCCTGGTTGCTTGCCGCTCCATGATCCATCCTGAATCTGGCTCAGATAAACTATGAGATTACTGGTTAGGGCAACAAGACTAGACTTGGCCCTAATTACCACTTGGCTGAACGGATCGGCAAGCTGGGTAAAGAGTGCGGGCAAAAATCATCGCAAGTGACCATTACTCCGCAACCAATCGATGGAATTAATCAGTGCAGCGTCCACAGATTCCGGGATCAAACCCAATTCCGCCAAGCTTTCCCGGGCATCGAACACCATTCGTCTGCGCGCCAGAAGCACGCCGGTAATCGATGGTTCAGGTTCTGTTCCGGTCACAAGATCGGCTGCCAATTCCGAGCACAATGCCGCCAACAACGCGATGTGATAAGGAATGCGGTAGCGCGGACCGGGTAATTTTGTGATATCAGAAAGCCGTTTGAACAGGTCGTACACCGTCATATTCTCGGAACCCAACAAATAGCGGCGGCCTGGGACTCCTCGTTCCATGGCCAACACCAAGCCACGCGCGACGTCACGCACATCAATCAAATTCAATTCCGCATGGATATATTCTCTGCGTTTGCCAAGGCAAAAATCTCTTATCAGTCGCGTTGGCGGCGTCAGGGAACTGTCCCCCGGTCCTATGGGAAGTGTCGGATTCACAACAATGACCGGATGACCAGACCGCCCCATTGATAGCGCCAAAACTTCAGCCTGATACTTGGAACGGCAGTACGGCCCAACCACATCGCGCTTGGGAACCACCTGATCGGGGCGGATGGGATCATCCTGAACTTGGCGCGTCAGAATACTTTCCGTGCTGCAATGAACGACACGCCTGCACCCAGCCAAACAGGCTTCCTCCAAAACGACACGGGAACCGACCATGTTGACGGAATGAAAATCGCCTCGGCGGCGGGTCCACAATCGCGGATTGGCTGCCAAATGAAAAACGGCATCAGCGCCCTGCACAAATTCGCGCACTGTCGAAATATCACGGATATCGCCAAGAACCCAATCAAGTTGGCCTTTTTGTATGCAAACAACAAAATCCGGATCTTCACATGCGCGAATATCAAGAACTCGGACCTTGTCTCCACGATCCAACAATTGGCGTGTGAGATGGCTCCCAATAAATCCACCACCACCGGTTACCGCATAAAGTGCCATGAATCGCCTCGTCCGACTTTCAACTGGCTCGCCGCTTCAATGGTTTGCCATCCAATTCACGCGCCAATGCAAGGGCTGCCTGTCGATATCCGGTACTCACCAAGAAACCCGAAGCGCGACCGTACGACTTGGAACCAATGGTGTACCAGCCCGGTTCGCTTGTAAC
>Ga0255123_1000460_pt1 | contig 12255 bp, 8 predicted proteins | sample Law_Cont_RepA_8d_FD_188585 | JGI IMG/M metagenome (GOLD analysis project Ga0255123, IMG submission 188585) | Freshwater microbial communities from St. Lawrence River, New York, United States - Law_Cont_RepA_8d | ecosystem: Environmental > Aquatic > Freshwater > River | place: USA: New York...
TGCTACAACGGCGACCCGTTTCTAGTGCGAGTCTCGGAGACACGCGGAACCGAGACGAAAACACTGGGCAAGGACGACGGACACACCGCGCCGTATTCCGGTCGCCCTCCCAAACCCTAAATGGATTCGGAAACCCGTCGCCAGCAACCACATATTCGCTTTTATAACCTAAGCACTAAGAACCAAAGGATCCAAATGACCACAGATCACACCGAAGTCGGGCTTGTGGGTGCTTGGATCTATATGTCCCATATGCCCCATGCGTCCTATGCGCCCCATTTATTCCGCGATTAAGAAATAGAGCAGCGACTCAGCCCCAAGTTCTCATGCGAACAGTGGGTCGATCGATTCACCATTTTCCAACAAGTGATACGGACGCCCTGCGGTGTCCGTGGCTTGTAAATCCCGAATTCCAACAGCCCGATAAAGGGTTTTGGCGATATCGGCAGGAGTGACCGGATTCTCAGCTGGATATTCACCGTATCGGTCCGAGGCGCCAAACGTCTGACCGCCTCGAATACCACCGCCAGCAAGCAACACACTTTGGCAATGAGTCCAATGATCCCGACCAGCTCCGCTCGTGCCTCCCGAGCGAGGATCACCAATTTTCGGTTTGCGACCCATCTCGCTGTTGACCATAACCAATGTCTGGTCGAGCAGTCCGCGTTGGTTTAAATCGATCAACAACCCACTGAACGCTTGGTCGAATTCCGGCAGTAAATATTTTTTGAGACACTCGAAATTGTTACCGTGCGTATCCCAAGCTCCTTCGCTTTTACACGCATCTGCAATGGTCTCATTCTCCCTCCAGAACACCGTGATAAATGGTACTTGGGCTTCTACGAGCCGACGGGCCATAAGCAAACTCATGGCGTTGACGCTCGATCCGTAGAGTTGCCTTATCGATTCAGGCTCTGAACTTAAATCGAACGCTTGGGTTGTCGTCGCGCTAAGCAGCAGCCGCATCGACCGCTCTTGCTGCTTCTTCCAATTGGCTTGGCTCGATGCACGATCAAGATCGCGTCGAGCTTGATTGAATCGCTCAAGCATCGCTTGCCGCGATTGCAATTCGCTTGAGGAGGTCGAGCCGTGCAAGCTCAGCGATGGAGCTCGAAACTCCGTCGGTTTATCGATGTTCGCATCCACATAAATTGGATCGTATTCAACACCAAGTTTAGCCGCGAACTGTCCGGGGCGGGTATATGGGGCTTTGCTCGGTTTATGAGGCAGCGTGATTACGCTTGGTAATTCACCATGATTCTCTCGACGTTGTCCGACGACCGTCCCGATAAATGGCCAATCATCCACATAAGGGCGTCGATCGTTCCCCAAAGAAAGGAACGTCGGATCGGGAACGTGACCGGTCAAGTGATAGTAATATCCGGCATGATGGTCATTGGTGCTGACCGTGGCGCCAACGGAACGCACGATGGCCAAATGATGAGCTTGGGTTGCAAGTTTTGGAAGATGTTCGCAAAGTCGAATTCCAGGTGCGGAGGTAGGGATGGAACCGAAGGGTCCTCGATACTCGACTGGAGCATCCGGTTTCATATCCCACGTATCGACATGGGACGCTCCTCCGCAAAGAAAGAACAAGATCACGGACTTAGCTTGGCCACCAACCGATGCGCGAGCAGCGGCATTCGCCAAAACGGGATCTGCATACGCAACCAACGGCAGGCCTGCAAGGACGTTTGCTGATGCGTTCAAGAACACCCGGCGATTTTTCTGGTGCTTGCTGAAATCCATGAGTTATTGCTCGCGCATCGCAATGAAGAATCACATAAAAGAATCACGCAGAGGAATCTTTCTGCCTCCGCCATTCTAAGCTAAACACGAGAGCGAAGCACTAGCGGAAAGAAGCCAAGCGGAGAGATGATTTGGACCGGTTCCTCCCAAGAGCCACATTTCTTGTGTTGGCAACAACGCTCCAGGGAGTAATCGCCCCGTCTGGCAAGCGCCCAGTCTGGCAAGCCTAAGCGGCAGGAATAGGTCCGCCCCACGCAACCTCCACGGGCATTACGCAACACTCCCACGCTGGGGTTTTACCTCACAAGCCTCGATGATATGATGCATCGGGTGTTTCTTTCACGCTTGGTCGAGTTCTTCCTCTTCAGAACTTTCGAGACCAAAGGGATATACCACATCCAAGCCTCGCGGCACTTCGCTAGCGGGTCTATCCCAACTTCAGTTACACACCAGAGCTTCCTGCTTTCCACCTCAATTTGACCCTTTAAACCCTTCGGACGAAAATCGCATGAGCATTCGCGTTGCGCTTCATCATGAGACCAGTTACCGTTACGACCGACTGGTTTCTCTCGGCCCACAGACCGTCCGTTTGCGACCCGCACCGCATTGCCGCACAACGGTGCACTCGTATTCGATGAAGATTGTTCCGACAGAGCACTTTTGCAACTGGCAACAAGACCCCCAAGGGAATTACTTGGCTCGATTGGTTTTCCCTAAACCGACAAGCCAATTTCGAATAGAAGTTGACTTAGTGGCGGAGTTAACCGCGATCAATCCATTCGACTTCTTCCTTGAATCCTACGCCGAGAAATTCCCGTTTCGATATGAAGCCTGGCAACTTCAGGAACTCAGCCCATTCTTGGCAACGATGCCCCTTACGCCGGAACTTCAAAGCTGGATCGATTCCATCGACCGAACTCCCACCGCAACCATTCACGCTATCACGGCGATCAATCGCAAGGTCAACGAAGCGATCCGATACGAGATCCGAATGGAACCAGGAGTTCAAACGCCCGAAGAAACCTTGGTTCGCCGCGCTGGTTCTTGCCGCGACTCCGCATGGCTGCTTGTTCAAGTCTTCCGGCAGCTTGGCATCGCCGCTCGGTTTGCGTCCGGATACCTCATACAACTCGCGCCCGATGTGAAGTCTCTCGATGGGCCATCCGGCCCTGAAACGGACTTCACTGATCTTCATGCTTGGACGGAGATCTACCTACCAGGAGCAGGCTGGGTCGGACTCGACCCTACAAGCGGCTTGCTATGCAGCGAAGGCCATTTACCGCTGGCTTGTACGCCCGATCCATCGAGTGCTGCTCCGATCAGCGGGACTGTCGATGCTGCGGAATGCACCTTTGACTTCGCGATGAACATCACGAGGATTCACGAGGATCCGCGAACTACTAAGCCATATACGCAAGACCAATGGGCTCGTATTGATGAGCTTGGAAAGCAAGTCGACGAACAGCTCGTCGAAGATCAAGTTTCACTGACATTCGGTGGCGAGCCCACGTTTGTTTCGATGGACGACATGGATGGTGCGGAATGGACCAATGCGGCCGTTGGCCCAACGAAACGGCGCCTCTCTGGAGATCTCGTTCGACGACTTCGCAATCGTTTTGCCCCTGAAGGCTTATTGCATTTCGGACAAGGGAAATGGTACCCAGGAGAATCTCTCCCCCGATGGGCTCTGACCTGTTTCTGGCGCACCGATGGCGAGCCGATTTGGAAGGATACCCGCTGGCTTGCGAAGGAAGAGGTTGACTATGGATACGGGTTCGCTCAAGCGAGACTCTTCGCTGATACGCTGGCGGGTTTTCTGCAAGTCGACCCGCGCTGGCTGATGCCCGCTTACGAAGACACCTACTACTACTTATGGCGCGAACAACGCCTCCCCATCAACGTGCTTCCGTGGGATGAAAAGCTTGCCGATCCTGAAGAGAGAGCAAGGTTAACACGAGTCTTTCAACGCGGCCTCAACCAACCGGTAGGGGTCGTCATGCCGATTAAAAAACAATGGTGGCAAGGATCAGCACGCTGGGTAAGTGGTCCTTGGCCAGTACGCCCTGAAAAGCTATTTCTCATCCCCGGTGACTCGACCATCGGATTGCGGTTACCGATCGACACCTTGCCTTCACCAAGTGGATTGATCCAAGATCAAATCATCCCCGCAGATCCGTTTGCAGCCAAACCAGAACTTCCCTCGGCAGCTAGTATTCGTTCGCAACTGAATCCTCGCTCGATGTTGCCCGAATCGACGAATTCGCCGAGTTCAACCAATCTCGGAGGAAAGTCCGCAAGGGTTCAAGAGACAGGTCGCACAGGGGGCAAATCTACCCCGTCGAGCTTGCAGCCAACGGGTGAGGATTCGAATAACGGATCAGCTACGCAAAGTGACGTCATCCGCACCGCTCTATGTATCGAGCCTCGCGATGGGAAGCTCTACGTGTTCATGCCCCCGACGGAGTCTCTTGAAGACTATCTCGAGCTACTGACAGCAATCGAAGACACCTGTGCGAAACTATCAATGCCCGTGATCATCGAAGGATACTCACCTCCAACGGATCATCGATTGCAGAACATTAAAGTCACCCCGGACCCGGGTGTCATAGAAGTCAACGTTCATCCTGTGGCAACTTGGAGTGAACTTGTTTCGAACACACAGGCGTTCTACGAAGAGGCTCGCTGGTGCCGTTTAGCAACAGAAAAATTCGATCTCGACGGAAAGCATACTGGAACCGGTGGCGGAAACCACATTGTGATGGGTGGACCAACGCCAGCTCAAAGTCCCTTCCTTCAAAGGCCTGACTTGCTGCGCAGTCTGATTTCCTTTTGGGTCAATCACCCGAGCCTTTCGTATTTCTTCAGCAGCAGGTTTATAGGGCCGACAAGCCAAGCACCGCGCTGTGATGAAGGTCGGCGCGATACGATTTACGAATTGCAAACGGCATTGGATCTCATTCCGCTTCCATCGGACAACTCGCACAACCGCGTTGCCCCATGGATGGTCGACCGATTGCTTAGAAATTTGCTGATCGACCTAACGGGCAATACTCATCGCTCCGAAATCTGCATCGATAAGTTATTCTCACCGGATTCTTCCTCCGGACGGCTTGGACTCGTGGAACTCAGAGGATTCGAAATGCCACCGCATTGCGAAATGAGTTTGGTCACACAACTGCTTGTGAGAAATTTGATCGCTAGTTTCTGGCGTAAACCTTATCGCGAACCGCTAAAGCGTTGGGAGAACGCACTTCATGATCAGATGCTCCTACCCCATTATCTCTGGCAAGACCTGCGAGAAGTCTTGATTTACTTGCAAGCCGATGGGTGGGGCTGGGAAGACGCTTGGTTCGCCCCTCATTTTGAATTTCGATTTCCGGCGATCGGCAGTGTAGAATGCTTCGGAACAACCATTCAATTGCGATCGGCGATCGAGCCTTGGTATGTACTTGGCGAAGAACCAGCAGGAGGGGGCACGGCCCGATTCGTCGACTCGAGTATTGAACGATTGGAAGTTCAAGTCCAAGGGTTTGATCCAAGAAGACTACAGTTGCTATGCAATGGAATCGTTGTTCCCTTACAACCCACCGGAGTTCCGGGTAGCTTCGTCGCTGGCATACGGTATCGAGCTTGGTGCCCACCGAGCTGTTTGCACCCGTCGATTCCGGTTCATGCACCGTTGGTCTTCGATTGCTGGGACTCTCGATCAGGTCGGCCCTTGGGCGGCTGCACCTATCACGTTACACATCCGGGAGGAAGAAGTTTCGATACGTTCCCGATCAATGCGCTGGAAGCCGAGGGAAGACGGATCGCAAGGTTTCAGAAGTTTGGACATACCCCTGGCTCCGTTACCCCGCGAATGGCGAGGTCAAATCCACAGTATTCCGGGACTCTAGACCTTCGGCGGGAACTCCCTTACTAGAGGTCCAAACTGACCAGAAGTTCGAACTGACCAGAAGTTCGAACTGACCAGAAGTTCGAACGGGCCAGCCCAAGCGTTGAAGTACCAGTAGTACTAGCTCGAAAAGCAACCCGTTCGGAACTGAAATGACCGCTAGTCGTGTCGAATAGCGGATTTAATAGATTCTAGACTGCTCTAAAGCTTCAACCGATTTAGAGCTTCAATCCAAACAAGTCACCACCATTATTCGTGCCGGTTCCGCCACGAAGTTGGCCTTGGAACTTCTTAACGGCAGCCTCACGGCGTTGTTCCTCTTGAACTGGCTCCTTGTTCGCATCAGGCTTGGCCCCCTCAGGCTTGGCTTGCGTTGCCTTGAGCGAAAGCCCAATACGTTGAGCCGAAGGATCAACGGTAAGGATCTTTACTTCTACATCCTGGCCTTCGTTCAAAACTTGTGCCACATTTGCGATGCGTCGGTGAGCGAGTTCCGAGATGTGGATCAAGCCTTCGATACCGGTCGCGATCTTTACAAACGCACCGAAGTTCGCCAGTCTGGAAACTGTGCCGGTGATGGTCGTTCCAACTGGGAAGCGTGCTTCGACATCGTTCCAAGGGTTATCTTGCAAGGATCGGTAGGACAAGGCGATCTTGGCGGTTTTAGGATCGAAGCTTTCGATTCGTACTTGAATCTTATCACCTTCCTTTACGACTTCTGATGGATGCTTGATCTTTTCCCAAGACAATTGGCTAACGTGGATCAGTCCATCGAGCCCACCGATATCGACGAATGCGCCGAAGTCCATGACTTTGCGAACGATCCCGTCGCACAATTGGCCGATTTCCAAGGTTGCGAGTCGCTCAGCCTTCTTTTGTTGCTTTTCGCGTTCAAGAACCGCACGGTGGGAGAGAACCAAGTTTCCGCGTCGTGGGTTGACTTCGGTGACCACGCAGAGCAATTTTTGCCCAACGAAATCGGCTGCCGATTCAATACGAAACTCGGAGAGTTGGCTGATAGGAATAAATCCGCGAATGTTACCGACTTTGCATTCCACTCCGCCTGTGTTCGCGCTCTCGATCTTCGCTTCTACAACGGCACCTTCTTCTAGATCATCCCAATCGTTCGCCGCGACGGCTTCACCGGGAATCGACAGTTCATACAAGCCTTCGTCGGCATTGAACGAACGAATCACTACGTCGATTTGTGCACCTTCGACCGGCATGTCGGTGAATTGCAACAAAGGGATCACCCCTTCGTTCGGACCACCCAAGCTAACGAATACGTGGGGTTGGTGAACTTTGAGAATTCTCGCTTGGTAACGATTGCCGATCTCAAGATTCACACCGACGCGGCTTGCGTTTTTATCGCCGATCATCAGCGAGTCCAAGTCTGCTCCATCCAAGGCTTCTGCCAATTCAGAGTCTTCGATTTGATCGCGTCGCCGAGCATTCGGTACAGGGACTTTAGGAGCCACGGCGGGAGCAGAGTCTTTGTTCGAACGATAGCGTGCAGGCATCGCTTCTGCATCGATCTTTTCACCCTTCTGACCGCCGCGATTTGAGCCGTTGTTGGCCCCGCCGCGAGATTGGGGTGATGCCGTCTGTGCCACAGCCGGATCTGCACTTTGGGCAGAATCTACAGAAACACCCCCAGTCGATTCTGCATTACCCGGTGCACGCTTCTGACGTTTCGGCGGTTGGGATTGCTCCGAAGCTTGCTCCTGAGCCAGGCGAGCTTGCCGAATAGCTTCAAGGTTCAAGGGGCCGGCAGCGGCAGGTCGTGCGTTAGAATCGTTGGGTTGTTGTGAATCGGCCATACAAAATCGTTCCGTTGGATCGGTATAGAGGCAAAAAGGGTCAGCCAGAAGCTGATCCGGCAAGCCTTAGGTTTTGCCCGTATTATTGAACGGGTAATGAAACGTGATAAGTAATTACGAGCTATCGATGAAAAACGTGTAGTTTACCAGGAGGGGCTAGTTTAGCAATGAAATACGAAGTTTCCAGGCGATTGACCGGTGAATTCCGCCTGATCGCTCGGGATCCAGTTGTGAAGGAACAACTTTTTGGGCTCCAGCTCCCCAGGAGAGGGCCAATATGACCTATACGACCCATGCGACCTATAGGACTCATAGGACCTATAGCCCCCCCTGCCTTTCTCCGCCCAGCCGGACAAATTTTCCGGCCATGTTATTTTGTCGCGTCCAGCCATCCTTGGGTTTCGCCAATGCGGCTATGGGGTATCCTTGAAGTTCGTACGCGCGTAGAGTTGTCCCGAAGCTCGCACGTAGGCTTGGAATTCACTTGCCTCCCTCCCCCAATCTGAACAAATAAATGCTCGACTTCTGCCATTTGTTGACGAATAGCTTCCCCCTGGCTATCACAATTTGGGGGCAAAGCGTCGAGACATCGGACCTTGTTGTAGTCGGGCTACTGATACTTCTCGAAGGTTTGCTTTCGATCGACAATGCGCTTGTTTTGGGAATGCTCGTCAAGCGGCTTCCGAAACATCAGCGAGCCAAAGCACTCTCGTATGGTTTGATCGGTGCATTCGTGTTCCGAGTGGTGGCCATTTTGCTGTCCGCTTATTTGCTCCAATGGACGATCGTGAAGTTGATCGGCGGAGGTTATTTGGTTTACATCGCCGTCAAACATTTGTTTTGGGAAGATGAAGAAACCGAGGAGCTTGTTCAACTCGACCAAGAAGGCCAGCCTGAACTGGTCGACGCACTGACAGGGAAACAGCTCGATGCAGAACGGTTAAACGTCGAGATCGAACAGCGAGTTCCAATTGCGGCCAGTTTGATTACTGACGAGAAAATCGAACAACCAAAAACTCCGACTTCGCCTGAGAAAACCGTTTGTGACGTCCCCTCGCATAACAACTGGAAGTTCTGGAAGACCGTGGCGGTCATTGAGCTTACCGATATCGCCTTCGCAGTCGATTCCATCCTTGCAGCCATGGCCTTGGCCGGCTCGTCGACCGACAAGCTTTGGGTGGTTGTAACGGGAGGAATACTCGGTGTTATCCTGATGCGATTTGCCGCATCGGTCTTCGTTCGCTTGCTCGAACGTTTCCCTCGCTTCGAAACATCAGCCTATTTGCTAGTCATCGTCATCGGCCTGAAACTCCTTTTCGACTGGGCTTTGAACAGCAATTGGTCGTTCAATGGCTGGACAAGCTTAGGCGCTTGGCAAGAATCCTTTGCGAACTTCGAAACCGCTCGGAGGGGTTGGGTTGAAAACTATCACGGTTGGCTTGATACCTCATGGATTCTCGGTCGAGCCAAAGAAGTCCATGTCGATGGCATTGAACACATTCCCCATTTACTCGACTTCCATGATTTGCGACGTCCGGAATGCCTTGGATTTTGGATCGTGATGCTCCTGTGCTTTCTGGTCGGCTTTATGCCTAGACGTCAATCGCCAGAAGCTTCCCACGAGAGTGCGTGATCAGCGGACGGCGTTAACGCAAACTAGTTTCAAGGTGCGAATTCCGAAGAAGTCTTCCACACAAGCTGATACGAACCATGAAAGATGTAGCCGTAATTTTGGCCGCGGCCGGAAAATCCTCTCGATTCAACGACCCGTACCAAAAAAAAGTTTTCGCAAGCGTCCACGGTAAACCGGTTTGGCAGTACAGCGCCCAACTGTTTTCCGATCATCTTCGAATCGCACAAATCATCATGACCATCTCGCCTGAAGATAAGGAGATGGTTCAAGAGAAGTTCGCGGGCAACTTAACGATGCTCGGTGTCGAAGTCGTACTTGGGGGAGAGGAGCGATGCGACAGTATCCGAAACGCTTTGGAGAAATTGCGACCTGAGATCCAATGGGTCGCTATCCACGATGCGGCTCGACCTTGCCTCTCCCGCCAGTCATTGAATCAAGTCATCGAAGAAGCCACCCGGCATGGGGCTGCAATTCTGGGCACCCCCATTCGCTCAACCGTCAAACGAGTCGATGCTTCAAGGAACCAGATCGTTGAAACCGTCTCCAGAGACGGGCTTTGGCAAGCTCAAACGCCCCAAGTCTTTCGAGCCAGTGATTTGAAAAAAGGCTATAGCGCCATGAAGGGCAAACCTACCGATGACGCTTCGGTCATCGAAGCGTTAGGAATTCCCATTCGGGTCGTGGAAGGTTCGGAGACGAACATGAAAATCACCACCAAAGACGATCTGCGGACAGTCGAAGGATTCCTCAAAGCGCCGGCAAAAACAAGAGATAATCCATTCTTCTAGCGTTCACCCACGAGCCGATCATACGATACGCTCATTGGAGGCCCTTTGCGCCCTGATATGCTCAGCCTGTTCCCACAGGCGAACCGAGTGATAGAAGGACGGAACGCACAAAGGGATAGATTGACCGAAGAATTGATTGATGGGAGAAGCGATGCGGGTAGAACCGATTAACCCGACTTGACGATAAAAACTTCGAAATCTTCGTAATCAGTGCCCCTTCAAAAGCGAAATCGTATCGCTATACTCTGGATCCTTCGACGATAGTTACTTTGACGTCAGTTTGTTCCGACGACCGTTAATTAGGACTGCAGCTTGCGGTTCTTTGGTTGCCGAAGCAAGCGGACTTTGAGCCTAAGCTAGTTGTCGGACGAACGGTTAGTACCGAAGCAACCCATTACAGTGTTCAGTGAATTGAACCTGTTTTTTGGTTGCAAACCCAACGCACATGAGAGCGTAGCTCAGTCGGTAGAGCAAAGGACTTTTAATCCTTGGGTCGAGGGTTCGAGTCCCTCCGCTCTCACTGAAGCATGGTTTAAACCCCGAGTTTTCTACGAGAACTCGGGGTTTTTTCATGGATTGCTCCAAGACTATTGCGATCTGCTTTCGCCGACTCCAAACCCGTATTTTTTAGAGCCATCGTGGATTCAGGTACTGTCTGAGCGAAAGAATTCGTAGCAGATTTAGTCGCAGCAGATATGCTTGCACCTGACGTGGGAATTTTCGTTGGAATAAAGACATATCAAATCAGGGCTTCGCCGGGCTGACATTGTTCGGCACGCTGCGAAGTTCCCCTTGCCGTTTCTCTACGGGCGAATCCGGTTATACTACTGCCCCTACACGTTGCCACAGCGTGTGATTTCCACATGTTGCCATAGCGTGTGATTTCCACACGTTGATCAAGCAACCTTACCCTATTCTCAACTCCTCAAATCCCCAACAAAGTGCATCATGCAGCAACTTTCCCACATGGTCTACTTCACTCTCCACGATACGAGCGAAGCAAAAGTCAATGAACTGCTGGCCGCTTGCCACAAATACCTCAGTGGCCATCAAGGTGTCGCGCACTTCTCTGTCGGAACCCTAAACCGGGAACTCGCTCGTCCAGTCAATGACCACGGCTACGATGTCGTCCTGAACTTGATTTTCGATAGCAAATCCACGCACGACGCATATCAAACCGAACCGAGGCACCTAAAGTTCATCGAAGAACAGAAACCTAATTGGAAACAAGTTCGCGTCTTCGACTCGGACTTGGTCGGCCCATGAACTCGATCCTCCAAAAAATCGTTCGAACGAAACACGATGAGATCGCTGAAGCGAAACGAAATCGTTCGATACAGGATTTGCGACGTGCCGCTGAGACTGCGACCGCACCTAGAGATTTTCTAGGTGCGTTGGCCGGTCACCGGCGGATGCGTTTGATTGCCGAAGTCAAGAAAGCTAGCCCATCGAAGGGGATCATCCGCGACCCTTTTGATCCGTTAGCTATCGCACTTGCTTACCAATCCGGCGGAGCGGCGGCCTTGAGCGTCCTGACCGACGTTTCCTACTTTCAAGGTAGTCTCGATTACCTTCGCGCTATCCGACAAGCCGTACAACTGCCGGTTCTGCGAAAAGACTTTCTTATCGACGAATACCAGATTTGGGAGGCAAGAGAAGCTGGGGCCGATGCCATCCTGTTAATTGCAGAATGCCTCGATCCGACCAAGCTTCGAGACTTGTTCTCTCTCGCTGTGGAATTGAAAATGACTCCATTGGTGGAAATACACGCCAAAGGAAATTTACAGGCTGTCTTGGACCTACAGCCAAGCCTTATCGGAGTCAATAATCGAGACCTCGATACCTTCACTGTCGATCTCTCCCACGTAGTTCGATTGCGCGCAGAGATACCAGCCGAAATAACCGTTGTCGGCGAGAGCGGAATCGCAACCCATGCGGACGTGAAGTACCTACAGGAAAACCAAATCGCGGCAATCCTCGTCGGGGAATCTCTGATGCGGCAAGCCGACTTGGAAACAGCCGTCCGAAAACTTCTTGGCGATCTCTAAGCCACCTTCCAGCAAGCAAAACCCCTCCCTAGAGTGGTTTTGCGCGCTTCCGCCGTGTCAAAACCGGCAATTTAGGCAAATTAGGAGGTGCAACTTGGAATCAAACCACTAAACTTTGCGGCTTGGGTTCCCTTTACCGAAATCGTAGGGAATCCTACGTCAATGGATTACGCGTCAACATCGAGAAGGTCGTACGGCACTCGATAGGCACCCCGCTAGAGGATTTTGATGTCGGGATTATGCAGCCATGGAGTTTTGAACGCGGGAAGTGGTGTACCCCTTTTTTTGGAGAGTTTTCGAATGCGTCGAGTTTTAGTTGCTT
>Ga0255123_1000471_pt1 | contig 12071 bp, 3 predicted proteins | sample Law_Cont_RepA_8d_FD_188585 | JGI IMG/M metagenome (GOLD analysis project Ga0255123, IMG submission 188585) | Freshwater microbial communities from St. Lawrence River, New York, United States - Law_Cont_RepA_8d | ecosystem: Environmental > Aquatic > Freshwater > River | place: USA: New York...
CACCGACCTTTCTCACGCGCACCAAGGCTTCTCCCGGCCCCGGTGGTTGTGCCTCGGGGGCATCGATGAAGCGGAATTCCCGTGGTTTTTCGAGTTGCAAAGCGCGCATGGCGTCTCCGGTTTCCGATTAACGAATGGTCATCATATAAACCCGGCCACCCGGACCAGAGGCCGCCAGCATCCGGCCTGAAGGCGCGAACGCCAGTGCCAGAAAATAAGGCTTGTCGTGCGGAAGCTGCTCCAGAAAATTCATGTCGTTCAACAGAGCGCCCGTTTCGGCATTCCACACCCGCACATGCCCATCCTGGCACGCGGCAGCCACGCGGTCGCCATTGGCAGAAATGGCTAACTGCCGAGGATTCTGGCCCATTCCCAAGGGCATCTGCCGCACGGCCTCACGCTTATTGATATCCCAGATTTTCAATCCCTGCATGTCGGCTGTCGCCAGCCTGCCGGTCGCGGCATCGGGCAATGCGACATCAATAATGGAGCCGCTATGAGCAGGCAGGTCCTCTTTCCAGATTTTCTCGCGTTTCCGGATGTCCCATAGGCGTGTTTGGCCGTTGCGTCCACCCACGGCTATCTGGTGTCCTTTGGGCCCCATGGCCAGCGCCGTGACTTGGCTGGCCGGTTCAAAGCAGGTCCACGTTTCACGGGGCACTTTGCCGTCGAGATCATGAAATTCAACCTGCCCATCGCCTACCCACACCATGGCGCGCCTGCTGCCTTCTATCGCATGCAGGGTATTGGGGGTTCCTTGACCATTCAGTGGAAACTGGCCCGAGGAGGTGCCTTTGGCCAGATCCCACAAACGCATCTGCCGGTCGCCACATGCTGCCAGAACCGCCTGCGCCCCCACCCACGCGACTTGCTGAACACTCGCCGCGCCACCCTCGTATCGGGCCAATTGCCGCCCAGTGGCGACATCCCAAATGCGTACGGTGGTGTCTTGTCCGCCCGAGGCCAACTGCTTGCCATCGAGTGAAAATGCCAGCGTTCGCACTTCGCGCGCATGGCCAGAAGGCACCGTTTCCACCGGGGCATTTTCCACATTCCAGATGCGCGTCTCGCCGCCCGCGCCCACGCTTACCAGCGCGTCGCCCGAAGGAGAAAACGCCAGTCCGGTAATCCAGTCGCCATGCCCTACCAGTGACCGATCTGCCGTGCGCGTAACAGAATCCCATACACGAACAGTTCGGTCGGCACCTGCCGAGGCGATGCGTTTTCCGTCTGGATGGAACGCCACGGCTTGCACCGGATTCCACACGGGGCCAACCGAGGCGTTTGTGTGCCCTGTGAAAACCGCGGGCGGTTCCTGCAACCGAGCCACTTCCCAAACCACGGCATGGCCGTTGGCGTATCCTCCTGCCAAGCGATCTCCAGTGGGTGAAAAGGCAAGCGACAATAAGGGAGATCCGGTTCCGCGCCCTGCGGCTATCATTTTCCCGCTGCCTCCCGCGCGTACCACCACGGTGCCATCGGCACTTCCCACCGCCAATTGCGAGCCATCGGCTGTAAACGCCATCGAGCACGGCACGCGCCCGGCCTCCTTCCACGACGCTAATGGCCTCGATTCTCCCAGCTTCCATAACAAAACCTGCCGGTTGGCATCGGCACTGGCCATCAACCGCCCGTCTGCCGAAATGGCGATGTCAATAATCGTGCCTTGGTGACCTTCAAGCACCGGTCCGGGCTTCATCTCCGGGCCGCGATACAGCCGAATCATGCGGTCCACACCGCCTGCGGCCAGCCACGTTCCATCTGGTGTGGCTGCCAAGGCACCGAGTGCCCCTCCAGATGCGAGTTCACGCGAAGCAGAACCATCCAGCGGTACCATCCGCAGCGATCCCGAAAGGCCACATGTCGCAATGCTGCCGCCATTCAGCCAGACAACGCCTCCCAGTGCCGATGGGGCGGGGGGCAACGAAATGCCCTGACCCGTGTCGCCCAACTCCCATAAGCGCAGCACACCCTGACTGGTTGCCACCACCAACCGTGCCCCATCGGGTGACAATGCCAAGGCGCGGCCAGTTTCTTCCATCTGGAACGAACGCACCACCTTGCCTGCGGGAAGTTCCCATATCTTGGCCGTGCGATCGTTGGAAAGGGTCGCCAACACGGTGCCGTTGGCAGAAACCGCCAACCCTATCACTTCATCACTTTGCCCGTCGAGCATGGATCGTTCGATCCCGTTGGAAGCGTTGATCAGTTTCACTCCGCCGGGCCGAGACCCTGCCAAGGCTATGGTTGTGGCATCCAAATACCGAACCGCATACTGATTCCCCTGAAAATGCGGAGTTTCGAGCTTAAGAACTCCGGTTTGAGATTCAAAAACACGTAGTTTCTGGTCGCCGCTGGCCGTAGCCACAAACGTGCCGTCTGGAGCGAAATCCACACTGTTGACAGGTAGGCTGTGTCCTCCGCCTTCGGATACCAGCGTTTTGGCGGCAATATCATAAACACGGACTTTGCGGTCCAATCCGCCTGTGGCCAGTTTTGCGCCATCCCGGCTTACAGCCAACGCCGCCACGCCTTCGGCATGCCCCACAAACGTAGTTAGAACTTTGCTTTCGCGCCAGGCCCACTGTTTCACTTCGCGGTCGATTCCTGCTGAAAACAATGTTAAATCATCGGCGGCAAACACCAGCGACAGGACTTCACTGCTGTGCGCCCGGAAAGAGCGGAGTTCCTGCCCGCCGGGTAATCCCCACACCTTAATGCAACCATCGCGGGCACCGCTGGCCATAAGGCTGCCGTTGCGGGAGATCGCCACGGTTTTCAAGTCGTCTGGATGACTGGGCCGCCCGTCTCCCAAAATAAGCGATACTTCCAAGGGCAATCCGGCAGGAATGCTGGGGATGCTCGCCGTAGCCCGCTCCGCGAGCAGGCGTGCCTCGCGCATCTTTCCTGCTTTTAGTGCGGCGCGCGCAAGGTTGGCCAGTTCCATGGTCCGCGCAGAATGTTCGGGGCCCCAGCGGGCCACAATCGCGCCTGCCGCGGTAAAAGCCGTTTCAAACCGTGCCATGGCCGCGCGTGCCGCATCACTATCGCCTGAAGGCTGGGCAACGGGGAGACAGAACAGCAATGAAAACAGGCCAATCATGTAAAAGCCTCCAGGGCGGCAAACGCTTATGGCACCAGTTTACAGGGGCGGAAGCGCGACGCCACGAAACAGATGAGGAACATTGGCATGAAGGCACCAATTGCCTCATGAAGCCATGCGGGGTGTTTCTGGGGCAGCGTCGTTGTGATGCAGGCACATTGCCATTGGTGCAGCTGATAACCGAAGTGGGAATGCGCAAAATGGGACGTGTGCATGGGCGCGCAGCGATGGGCGAGTGGGCTGGCAGGAGGCTTGTCGTTAATGAGTGCGTTTGGGTGGTCTGGGATTGTGCGGCGTAAGTCTATCGACGGGGGGCCATAGACTAGTTCGAGAATTAAATGTTGCAAAAATGAGCGATTGATGCAATTTTCAATCGGTTTTTCAGGGAAATGAATGTGATTAAAATACTTTTTTGATTAACTGGAAATGTGTTCCAATCAGAAAGTTTTGGTATGGATTGCTCAGATGTTAATAGCATCTTTGGTTTTTTCTATAATGGATTAATTTGACGGACGATATCGCCGGTGCACACTGTCTGAACATTTCTTGGCGATGCATCAAAAGACTCAATTGTTGATGTTTTTATTGCAATGGTGTGTCGCATTGGCTACACTACCAATGGTCAACTGGCACTGATCAATAACTTAAAGGATATCACCAGATATGTTCAATTCCCTGTCCCGTTTGTTTAAAATGTCAAAAGTTCCCGCATCAACCCGCGCCATCGCGCACCGCCTCCGCCCAGGCCTCCAAATGCTTGAGGACCGAACCACACCTGCGGTTTCTGCATCATTTAGTGCGGGAACATTGACCATCAATCTCAGTGCAGCTTCCGACATTGGTGAACTGACGTATGTTCCAGCAACAGGAACTGCACCGACAGTTATTGCAGCACATTATGAAGTCGAAGACAATGGAACTGCGGTTGTAATTGGTAATTATAACCTGACAACACCCCCATCTGTATCACGAATAATCATTAAAGATATAGGTGCTAAAGCAACTGGTCAGAAATTCACAGTAACATCGCTAGAATCCGCAACAATATTGACTGGAGGATTCAGCTCCACGGGGGTGGAAACAGTTAATATTGATGCTGCCATAACTGGTGTGACATCCAACGGTATCACTATTACGGCCGCTACTGAGATCGCTTTGGGTGTTAATCTGGGTGTGACAGCGGCACCTATTTCACTCAATGGTCCTGTCACACTAAGTGCTGATGTTGTATTAACTACTGCGACAAGCGGAAATGTAACGTTTGGTGGCACGATTGTTGGCGCGGCAAATGATCTGACAGTCACATCTGCCGGAACGGTTTCTTTTGGTAGTGCAGTTAGTGGAGCAGACGATATAGCCGTTTCCGGCACTTTGATCAGCCTGAACGGCAATGTCGCGGGTACTGAAGCCACACTGACTGGACCTGTCAGACTTTTGCGCAACATTACGATCGATGGAGGTGCTGGTGACGTTACATTTACCAGCACTGTGAATAGTGATTCGGCATCCTCATTGCGCGCGTTGACGGTCACTGGTACAGGTGATGTAAAATTTGGCAGTACCGTAGGTGCCACCTTCCCCTTAGCAAGTTTGGCTGTGACCACCACAGGAACTACAACGCTCACTGGAAGTATCACAACAGGCAGTGGTGCTGGCGTCAGTTTTGCTGATGATGTTGAACTGGCTGCGAATACTGTCATCACTACCAGCAATGCTAACGTCACTTTTACCGGTCTGGTTGACTCGCCCAGTACAGCATGGTTCTTAACTATCGTTACCGGGACAGGTACAGCGTCATTTTTGAGTGATGTAGGCGCCACAGACGACCTTGCTGCAGTTACTGTTACTTCCTCCAAAATCACCCTTGCTGGAGATTTCACTACTAAGGGCGGAGCCAATGTGGTGTTGACAGGGGCCACCACCCTCAATGGCGATGTTACGATCACCACGGACAGCACTACCGATGGCAATGTTACCCTGAACGGTTCGATCGATTCCCTGCGTGGTGCAACTGCAAAAAAACTTACAATTGTAGCTGGCACCGGAACAGTAACCTTGAATGCTGCTACCGGGGGCAAGGTTGCGCTTGATACTTACGAAGTAACGTCCGCTGGCACAGCGATTGTCAACGGTGTTTTAAAGGCTGGAACCGTGGATATCACGGCAGATACAATCACCATCAATTCTACCGCCAAGGTGACTGGAGACACGAAGTTAGCGGTGACTCTCGCAGCTACCAATACAAACGTTACACTTTCAGGTGTATTTGTAGGTGATGTTGCCGTTGATGGAAGCACAAATGCGACCACCAATTTGATTAGCGCCAACGACGCGAACTTCACGCTAACAGGTGATTCAATCGTAACTGATGGAACACTTTCTAGGGTGCAAAAAGGCGTTACAACGCTCGTTACATTCACCGGTGTCGATGATGTTTCAATGACAGGTGGAGCTGGCAGCAACATTTTTAATCTGATCGACTGGAAAGGAACCGCATCTGTGCATGGTGGATTAGGCACAGGTGCACAAGGCACAGATACTGTTATTGTTTCCAGGGCCAATGAATCAGTTCAGAACGTCGGCTTCACGCTTGCTGCAGGTTCAGTTTCAGTGGTAACGGATATCACACGAGCCGTCACGCTTGCTTCAATCGAATCAGCATCGCTGGTGGGTGGCCCTAATTCCAACGACACTTTTACTATTACCGGCTGGAATGCACCTGTACGTTTGGCGGGGGGTGTCGGCGGTGACGATACGCTTGTTTGGACGGGTGCAGGAAATGCGACGTTGACAAGGAATGTGTTCACAGCCAGCACAGCCCTCAAGGCGACATTTACCGATGTAGGTTTTGCTACAATCACCGGTGATACCGCAGCTAACGTCTTTACGGTTAATGGTTACGGTGGAGTGGCGAACATAAGCGGCGGTACTACTGCTACTGATACCCTTAATGTGATTACCTCAGCAACGGAAGTCGCTCTGGCCGATACATCGTTGTCATTGAACGGCACGATCAGCACGTTGTCAGGAATGGAAGTGGTCAACTTCACAGGAAGTGCTGCCAGCCAGAACTTTGATATTTCAGGTTGGACCGGTCCTAGTGCTTCTATTTCTACCATTACAGGTGGCGGAGGTGTCGACCAACTGGTGGATAGCGCCACGAGTGCGACAATATTTACGTTGTCTGCGGCGACATACCGAAAGGCGAGTTTGGCGACATGGACATTGACCAAGGTTGGTGTCAGCCTAACAGGTTCTACAGCCGACGATAACTTTGTCATTAATTCATTCACGGCAGGCAAAGTCAGTGTGAATGGTAATGGTGGCACCAATGATAGGATCAGTTCCACGGCCGATGTGAACTTCTTGCTGGCTGGTTCATTGCTTTCGATTGGAACATTGAAGGTGTCGTTTGCAGACATCGATGCGGTTTTCCTGACCGGCGGTGCTAGCGCAAATTCCTTTGGTGTTAATGGCTTCGTGGGCGCTGTAACCTTGGACGGTGTTGGGCTCGACGATACTTATAACATTAAGCTTCCAGTTATTGGTGGCGATTTGGTCGTGACAGTTAGTGACACAGGTAGCAGCGGTACTGATGTGTTGACTGCCACACCAATAGCCGGTGCCCTTACACGCACTGGAACAGGGTTAAGTGGTTCTATCTTCCGTACCGGTGATTCTGCAACAACCAAGAAGCCACGTATCGACTTTACCGGTATCGAGACTCCCACCCCCTTGACATGATCCTTCCTAAGATCGGTTAAATCATCAGGGCGCGGGCTTAGGTCCGCGCCTTTTTTGTTGGAATAAATTTGCGCGTTTGTCTTCAAGAGCCCTCAACGTGAGTTGGGGGGTGCCAACCTGGCGCGATGCGGAATGGAGTGGAAGTGACTGACGCACCCCCCTGCTGACGCAGGGGGCTCATGAAGACAAATGGTGGCAAAGATAATGATTTTGCTGTGTTCAAGTTCTGCAATTCAAGAGCCCGCACCGTGAGTTTGGGGGGTGCCAGCCTGGCGCGATACGGAATGGCGTGGAAGTTCCTGACGCACCCCCCTGCTGACGCAGGGGGCTCATGACGGCAAATGGTGGCAAAGATAATGATTTTGCTGTGTTCGTATTCTGGAATTCAAGAGTCCCCAACGTGAGTTGGGGGGTGCCAGCCTGGCGCGATACGGAATGGCGTGGAAGTTCCTGACGCACACCCCTGCTGACGCAGGGGGTTGATGAAGACAAATGGTGATAAAAACAATGATTTTTCTGTGTTCGTATTCTGCAATTCAAGAGCCCCCAACGTGAGTTGGGTGGTGCCAACCCGGCGCGATGCAGAATGGAGTGGAAGTGACTGACGCACCCCCCCTGCTGACGCATGGGGCTCTTGAAGACAAGTGTTGTTTAGGATAATGATTTTTCTGTGTTCGTATTCTGCAATTCAAGAGCCCCCAACGTGAGTTGGGGGGTGCCAGCCTGGCGCGATGCGGAGTGGCGTGGAAGTTCCTGACGCACCCCCCTGCTGACGCAGGGGGCTCTTGAAGACAAATGGTGTTTAGGATAATGATTTTTCTGTGTTCGTATTCTGCGATTCAAGAGCCCCCAACGTGAGTTGGGGGGTGCCAACCTGGCGCGATACGGAATGGCGTGGAAGTTCCTGACGCACCCCCCTGCTGACGCAGGGGGCTCTTGAAGACAAGTGTTGTTTAGGATAATGATTTTGCTGTGTTCGTATTCTGGAATTCAAGAGCCCCCAACGTGAGTTGGGGGGGTGCCAGCCTGGCGCGATGCGGAATGACGTGGAAGTGCCTGACGCATGGGGCTCATGGCTATATGGCTGGCCAATGTAATCAGGCATTTCTTGGCTTCTCGTTCTTGAATATTCACAACGCATTTGAGCGGATCCGATTCATTCACATGGTCGGCTGAACGAGTTCTGAATATTATCTGAAAGTGTTCAAACTTGAATTCTTGCACAAAACCGTCAAAATTTTTCTAGCGTTTTTGCGCAAAATCGGTAGAATAGGAAGAGTCTAGCGTTCTTATTGAACCACAATACCCTAAGGGAATCCCCACATGTTGCCTAGTCTGTTCACCCGCCTGTTCCGTGCTCAAACCAGCAAATCGAACCCAGCCAAGCCAAGAACGCGCTTTTCACCTGCTCTACAGATGCTGGAAGACAGGACCACGCCAGCCGTTACTGCTGGATTTAATGCAGCAGATGGCGTTCTCACCATCGCCTTGAATGCCAGCAATGATGTAGGCATTTTAAGCTGGACAACTGGATCTGGCACTGGAACTTACGCGGTCACCTCGACGAGCACACCCGGTGGCGTGACAATCAGTGGTGGTTACGTGGCTGATACCAGTGCTGTTAAAGCCATCCGTGTAGTTGATTCGGGTGTGAAAGCCACTGGGCAGTCGTTTACGATTGCTACTTTAGACACTTTGACCGATGGTTTTACGTCTGTAGGCGTTGAAACACTGACAATCAGCGACGATGTGATTGGTGGTTCCGTCAACCCGATTTCCATTTCCGCGACCACCGCGATCAATCTGAATGCCAATATCACATCAACCGGTCAACCTATTTCGTTTACTGGCCCTGTTGTTTTGGGTGCTAACGTTATTATTGATGCAAATAATGCTGACATTTCGTTTGCCAGCACCAGCAGTATCAACAGCGCCTCATCTACACCTTTCGATTTGACGGTGGATGCGGGTACCGATTCTGTTGTGTTTGGCAACAGCCTAGGTGCGACCAACAAACTGGATTCAGTTCTAGTGACCGGTACCACCGGCATAATGCTGACTGGCAGCATCATTTCAAATTCTGGTGTCACGCTGACCGGGCCGTTAACTCTTGCCAAAAACGCGGTAGTTAGCGCTACCACGGGTAACATCAGTTTTTCAGACACTATTGACAGCGACTTGAATGTGCCTCCCCGCACACTCAGCGTGACAGCTTCTGCTGGAACCGTCACTTTCAGTGGCGATGTCGGCACCACAAACAAAGTGGGTGCTATTTCCGTTACCAGTTCAGGCGACATTAACCTTAACGGTGATGTCACCACCACAACCAATGCGGCCATCAGTATTTCCGGTCCTGTGGAATTGACCAATGATGTGACCATTAGCACCACTGGTGGCGCTCTGACAGTCGCTGGTGCGATTAATAGCAGTGTGGGTAAAAACCTTACAATTATCACTGGTAAAGGCGCTTCTCGTTTGGCGAACATTGGTGATGTGAATCCGGTGGGCGTAGTTTCTGTCAGTAGTGCTAAAATTGTTTCGACTGGTACTGTTATTGCTACAAATGGCGCCGATGTCACTCTTTCGGGAGCAGTCACCCTCAATACGAATCTTACCATCAATTCGGATGGTACTTCGGCAGATGGTAATGTCACCCTGAATAGTTCAGTCGATTCCAATACTCCTGGTGCAAAAAACCTGACCATTCTATCAGACACTGGCGACGTGACAGTTAACGCCACCTTGGGAGCATCGCGGGTTCTGGGAGCGTTCACGGTCACTTCATCAGATACCACCACGGTCAACAGTGTCGTAAAGGCTGCAACAATCGCAGTTTCAGCAGACTCCGCCATTACTTTCAGCAACACCGCGAGCGTTAAGGGCGCCACAACCTTAACGGCAACGGCTACTGGAGCAACCGTTACTGTTTCTGGCAAGTTTACTGGTGCAGTAACCGTTGTTGGTGAAACCGTTATGAAAGACACTGTATTGGCTGCAACTAACAACGCCAATTTTGCACTGACGGGAACTGGCAATCTCAATCTGGATCCAACCATCGGCACGCTGAGCAGGCTCGATAAGGGCGTTACCAATCTGGTCACGTTCTCCAACATCGCCGATGTTGCCCTGACGGGCGGCGTTGGCAACAACACCTTCACGCTGACAGACTGGAAGGGAACAGCAACCCTTTCTGGCTTGGGTGGATCCGACACAGCCGTGATTTCTCGTGCCAATGAAACGACACCCACATTTGAATTTGCACTCTCCCCAACCCTGATCACGCTATCAGATGGTAATAACGTTACCATTTCCGACATTGAAGCTTCCACCCTTGTTGGTGGCGCCACCGACGATACTTTTGATGTCTCCGATTGGACAGCTTCTGTCAGGCTTGTGGGGGGAGCGGGCGACAATTCGCTCACGTGGGATGCGCCAGTGGGAACTACTTCTTCAACTCTGAACAGTTCCTTGTTCATTGCCGGTTTGCTGCGTGCCACGCTTGTGAATATTGGTAATGCTGATCTGACAGGCACTCTGGCTGCTGATACATTTACTCTGGGTCGGTTTACCGGCACAGTGAATATTGATGGTGGCAATGCTGCAACTCCACCGGTCATCGATACGATAGCGGCAACTGCCGATGCTAATTTTGTTTTGGGGTCGGCAAGTTTGACCTATGGGTTGACCACAGTGTCATTCAATACCGACATCGCCTTTATTTCTCTCACAGGAGGTGTCAGTAATAACACCTTCACGGTGGATGGCTTCTTGGGCACATTGTCGTTGAATGGCCTTGGTGGTTCTGATACGTACAGGGTTAAATTGCCAGCAGCTTCTGGCCTTGTGGTGAATGTCAATGATTCCGGCACCAGTGGCACGGACAAGTTGTTCGCCACCCCTACGGGTTCAGTAGCTTTGGTCAAGACTGCGACGACTTCCAAGAGCGGAGCAGTCGCCTATACTGGCGCGACACCACCTTCGAGCGCTAACCCTCGTATTTCCTACACGGGAATTGAATCGGTTATTGTCTGATTTAAGATGGTTTGAAAGTTCACGAGAAGGCGCTCATTATGGGCGCCTTTTTTTATATGATTCATTCTGGCGGGATCCGGAATGGCGTGAAAGTGGCTGAGGCCCCCCCCCGCTGACGCGGGGGGCTCATGAAGACAAAAGGTGATGAAGATAATGATTTTTCTGTGTTCTTATTCTGCAGTTCAGGAGCCCCCAACGTGAGTTGGGGGGTGTAATCTGGCGCGATGCGGAATGGCGTGGAAGTGGCTGAGGCACCCCCCCGCTGACGCGGGGGGCTCATGAAGACAAATGGTGATACTGATTATTATTTTACTCTGATCTAATTCAGCAATTCATGAGCCCCCAACGTGAGTTGGGGGGTGTAATCTGGCGCGATGCGGATTCACGTGGAATTGTCCGGCACCCTGTACTTCACGCGCCCTCAACGTGAGTTGTGGGGCTTTCAGTTTCGTCTTCTTCCAGATTCTCCAGCGTATCGGGTGAACCTGCTGCTGCTTGCAGTCGCTTCACCAGCATGGTGGCGTAGCTTCCGCGCGGCAACTCGAACGACATGGTGAGAGCCATAGCGCCGTGATGGAAATCGTCCTTGGCCTGCTGCCACGTTAAGTCGATCGGCATCAGGTGCGCTGCTCTTTCACCGCGCGAGAAGAATAGATCGCGTAGCTTGGGCACTCTCATTGTGGCGAGTGTCATGCCGTCTTCCGCAAGGAGCGCGTCGTAGGCGATTTTCCATGGGTTGTTGTCGGGCAACCTCAATCGCGCGGATGGCAACGGCAATATCAGGTCTGCGTAGTTGGAAAAAGAAGCCGACGCACCCGGGGCAGGCGCAGCCCACGAGCGCAGCCTGCCCGGCAGTTCCACAATGCGCTGGCCGCAGCCTTGCCTGACATGGGCATCGAGTGCCCGGTTCCAGACCCAGCTTTGATACGCTGCCAGGTAGATGCCCCCTAGTTCGGGGCGGAGGCGTGCCACGGCACCTTTGAAGTCGGTCGGGTGGTCGATGAGGTAGCAGACCAAGCTGCGCGCATGGCTTCGTGGCAATCGGTCTTTCAGGCCGGTCCAGTCTCCCCAGCCATCGCGCAAGGTTTGCTTTTCCCGTTTGGTTTCGGGGTTGTCGTGTGTGTAGCGGCCAGCCAAGGCTTCGCGTAGCGCGTCTTCGAATTGTCCCAAGCAGAGCAGCTTGCCGATAAAC
>Ga0255123_1000475_pt1 | contig 12019 bp, 20 predicted proteins | sample Law_Cont_RepA_8d_FD_188585 | JGI IMG/M metagenome (GOLD analysis project Ga0255123, IMG submission 188585) | Freshwater microbial communities from St. Lawrence River, New York, United States - Law_Cont_RepA_8d | ecosystem: Environmental > Aquatic > Freshwater > River | place: USA: New York...
GCGGATAGTTGCCTGCTCGCCGGTAGGCAAGTTGCCTTCCTTGAACACTGCATCAGCCAGGAATTCGTTAGACTGTGAAAGCAGTTCAGCGATGCGCGCTTCTTTGCCGTTTGGATCAAAGCTCTTAGCTCGATCAACGAGCGTTTTCAAGTTTGTGCCCAGAGTTGCCATGTGTAGTTACCTCAATCGGGATACCAAAGATCAGCTAAACTCTTGGCTTTCGTCGGGACTGACTTGGCCTTGATTCGTTTAGCCGCCATTACTTTTTTCTTTGCTTCTGGCTTGGCTTCTTTGATGCTCTTCAGCTTCGCACCTTCAATCAGTGCGATGAATTCCCCGGCATCTACGATTGAGTTAATGCGCTCATCTGTGTAGCCGATCGACTTAGCATATTTATACGCCGCATCTAGGTCTTTCTTCTGAGTTGCCTCGTTGCCTTGCCATTCAGCGAAGTACGAAATTACAGTCTTATTGGCCTCTTGCAGCTTCTCAGCATGAACACCAGCCCTTACTTTCTTTGCTTCGTCCTGGGCCTTCTTCAAGGCATCCCGGCGTTCTGCAAATTTACGTTCGAGCTTCTTCTGTTCTGCTACGCTGTAGACTCCATCCCAATCGACTGCGTTCTCGTCTTCTTCGATGAAGCGTTCAATAGCAGATGCCTTTAACTCCAAGGCCTTTGCGATTGATTCAAGCGATGCGATCTTGTCTTTATGTTCAGCCGCTTCTACTTGTCGCTTCTTCGTGTAGCCAGCTTCGATATTTTTCGCCTTATCCTCCAAGCGTTTCAGCTCGGCAGGCGTAATTTCTCGATCACCAACGAGATATGCTTCGTTCTCGTCAATTTCTTCTGGCTGTTCGCCTTCACTGGCTGTTTCTTCCTCTTCGGTTTCCTCGGTAACTTCTGGTGACTCGGTTTCGAGTTCTTCTGCTACTTCGGCTTCTTCACTAAATTCCTGTTCAGGAGTGTTTAGCATTCATTCACCTTTTGAAAAATTGTTTGACTTTCTGAAACCCTTTCAGATCGTCTTCGGCAATAGTGCCATTATTGATCAAATCCGTCAATTTTCCGTCTAGCCACTCAATAGCCTGCATCTTGCGCCAAATTTCCGTTCTCACGTCATCTTCTCTGAAAGTCGTCTGCTGGAACTTCAACATCAGATCAGCGCGCATTTCCATAAAGCATTTATCCTTGAGCGCCTTCTCCTTCAGCGTGAAAGCTGTTCGCCCTTCCTCATACTCTTGAACCAGTCTCGCCTGTCTTTCTTCATCGTTCATGCTCACACCTTCGGCACTTGGTTAGTAATCTCTTTCCTGTACTGCATCTCAAGCTCGTTCAGCTTCGTCAGAATATTGGCGTTAAACTGGCGTTGTTCTTCCTGAAGTGTTCGGTTGAATTGGTTCTGATCCTGAACAAGCTTGGCCATATCGATCTGTTTCTGTTGTGCGACGGATTGCTCTTTGATCTGTGTTTCAATCAGCTTAGCCTGTGCTCTAATCTGTTCAGCCTCGGCAAGCGGGTTCTTCTGCTCCAGTGCAGTCAATGCCTGGTCAAGTTGAGCCTGTAGCGTCTGGATAGCCTGTTGTGCCATCTCTTCAGGGACTTCAGGATTGTTGAAATATGGCTTGGTATCCTTGAAGCCCAGTGTTCTCATGGCCTCGTTGAGCGTGTTATAGACCTTCGCCCAGTCGGTAATTGGAGCGCCATTGGCCAACAGATCACGTTGAATCTGGTAAATGGTCATGAGTGCAGATGCTTGCTCATCGTCGCTACCTGATCCAAGGCCAATCTCTGTGTCAACCTTGTGGTTATAGCGCCACAATGCAGGATTGACGGTCAAAGGCTTGCCAAGTACCTCAATTTCCATGCGTTCATTCTGGCAATGGCTTACCAACCAGGCTAAGCCCTCGTAAAGCTCACGCCAGCCTGTTTCGGCAAAGTTGCGCGCAATGAGTAGAATTTTCTCTTGCCCTTCGTCTTGAACACCGCTAAATCTGGTCGCTGTTTCGTCCTGCAATCCGTCAGAGTTCAGCCCCTGACTTGCCATTAAGGTCCCTGTTCTCTGTGATCGTGCAAAGTCCATGTACTGAATAACGCCCAAGACCTTGTCAGCGACGAAAGGCGTCTCAAGCGCTGCGACGGCTGTTCTAGGATCGCCCTTAGTTCGGATGATGCCTCGATGCCGATTGGTTAGAACGTCATCAACGTTGGTTTCCTGCGCTGTATTGACCACCACCCGGCCAGTGTTCACCTCGTACGTGTTGTCCAGCACGCCTCGAAGCAGCGTTGATTTAACCTCTTGCGTCTTCGTCGTGACTTCAGCCAGTGATTTACCGATTGCCTTTCTAGGCATGATCACGGAGCTCAGGATGGCATAAGGCACGTGATTGAATGACTCGTTTTCAAATACCGTTCGGCTTGAATAGACGATCTTCCTGCGCTCTGGTATGCCATCCCGGTCATAGTCAATCTTTGGGTACCGATAACTCAGCACAATCAGATCATTGGCCGGGTCGTTGGTCGTCGTGGCGGTTTCGTAGTACGTGCCGCTGAATAAATGCGTGCTTCGTGGCAATGCTTCGACCAATTCAGGGTCATAGCCCTTGGCAATCAGATCACCACGTCTCACAACCTGATCATGCCCAACTATGTCGGCGTCATCCTTATTGATCGCAGTACTTGAGATGCGAAACGAATCAGGATCAACGGGAGACACAACATACTCGCGCTTATAAGTAGTTGTTCTCAGCTTTAAGCTAATGCCGTCCTCGTCGTTTTCCTGCTCTAGCACCTCGTAGTCTGTGTCTTTATCCGCATCTAAATCCATCAACAGCTTGATGAATTCATCCTGGCTGATTCCTTCATATTCCCGTTCCAGAACTTCCTCATCTTCACAATATTCGTATGTGAGAATAGACGCCTGCTTGATCAGCGCCTCTTTCATCCAGCCTGTGTAAAGTCTGTAGCTGTCGTTCTGGTTGCGAATGATCCAGTTAATGTACTCGGTCTTTTCGTCCGCTTCGGCTTTGTCTGCTTTGTTCAACGAGTTGCGCGGCTTAAACTTATGGATCTGCTTGGCACTCATGAACATGCGAACGATTGCAGGCTGTGGCGCTTCAACCACGTCATAAACGTCTGTTGAGATAACCTTCGACCGGCCTCTCTGTTCATTCCACGGCGCGCAGTTGTAGAAGTCCTCATTGTTATCGTTGATCGACTTCAACAGCGTCGCATAGCCTTGAGCGTCGCTATCTGCTGACTCGATTAGATTTAACAGCTCGTCATCTGTCATTTTGTCGGCGCTCATACTCTGTATGCCTCGTATAAATCGGGTAATTCATCCCAGCTTTGCTGCAATGGCGGAAACCATGTGGCCATCATCATTGCGTCTGTCATGTTTGGCGATTTTATTCCTTCGCCCGCCATATCCTGTTTAGACATGACCTGGAATAGTCCATTGTTATTCGGCTTTGCTGGCACTCTACAAGTCTCTGAGCGTAGTTCCTGCATGTTCTCTACGCCGTCACTGTCGATGCTGATCATATCATCAGGGTCGATATACTGGCCCTCTATCACGCATTTATACGTATTGTAGAACCTATCGGCCAGCGTCTTGTAATACTGCGCCCGGTTGTTCTTGAACACTTCTTGATAGGTCAATGCCTGTCCTTTTCCGTTGTCCTGGTACTTTTCTCCAGCCCTGTCCTGCCCTTTGCCGGATAGCGAGCCTTTAAATACGTGTGTCTGGCACTTAGTACCAGTGAACGCCTGATCAACCTGCCGTTTTAGCCCCGCGCCCATGCCGTCACAATCCCATGTAAACCAGTCAGCGCCGTCAGACTTAGCAAGTGCGATAGCCCAATCTGCGCCCTTGTCTATCTCACCGCCTTGCATCTTGCATATCCTGGTGAACACCGAGCCATGCCTTAATGCGTAACCTTTCGCATCGCTGCCTCCGTCACTTGGATCATGGGCCGCAATCTTCAATCCGTTCGGCTTAAATGCGTTCTTCAACCGCTCCAGCTTGTGCGCATCAATAGCAGCATCAAACCATTCGGTCTTGATGATTGACCGATCTACTTCATCGTTAAACTTACCTTCCCATATCCAGTAATACTTAGCTCGTGAGATGTTCTCATAATCCCAAACTCTCAGCGCTTCCTGCTCTGGATTCCACCACGGGTTATCCTTCCAGTTCACCACCGTAATGTAATGAAGCTCATCCTCATAAACGCCGTCACGATTCAGTATTTCCAAATATGGATTAATGAACCGCATCGAGAACGGATCTGCTGAAGATTGCGGGTTAGCAGTAAACCAGCATTGCGCCCCAGGATTACGCAAGATGGTAGGAAGCAGCTTATCCAGTGACGATTGGCTTGCCCTGTGCGCTTCCTCAAACCATGAATACTTGTAGCCCTGCGCCGATTGCATAGCATCCGGGTTTCTGTTCGCGCCTTTGTACGTGGTGCAATTGCCATAAGGTGAAATGATCTTAGAGTTCTGGACATCCCAGCCGGTTAGCTTTAGGCGATCATTGATCGAGCCTTCAAATACCCTGTGAACAGAATCAGAAATAGAGTCCTGGAACTCACGAAGGCAGTAAACATCGCATCTCTCTGTATCCATCTTGAAGATGAGCATGTCACCTATCCCTATGGATTTTCCAGACCCGCGTCCTCCGATGGCCACCTTGATTGGCTGCGGCTTAGTCAGAAATGGCAATAGCTTGTGATTTAGTTTAAGCGTCTTTTGCATCTACCGGCTTCACAGGTTGAATAACCCAGTTCACTTGGTGTTCTGCCTGAATTGCGCCACCACCTTCGCCTGTTATTTCTGCACTCTTCAGATCAGGCAAGTATTTATTCATGACTTTAAGGCGCTGCTCATTAGCTGTACGCAACTGATTGAGTTCATTATTGAATGTCTCAGCAGTAGGGTCTAGCGCTTCAATTTTTTGAATGTTGTCAACAAGATGTTGAGCCGTGCACTTTTCTGAAAGCCATTCTCTAAGTGACTCCTGACGTAGCGCTCTGTTTTCCTGTGCTCTTGTTTTAGCCATACTTCAGAAGCTCGTTATGCCAGCGTGAACAGAGAAGCGCCGAAGTTGATCAGCAATGTCTCAGTGTCTGCCAATGTGATGCTTGATCCATAGTCATACCAAGCAACAAGCGGATCATTCGCTACGGTATCGTCATACACCACCACGTAACGGAATGGCCCGACCGAACCACCTGAAGCTGTTAGCGTCAGATCATTGACTACCAGCGAATAGGTGCCGCTAGACTGCGAGCTTGATGCTGTTGTTAGGTTGCGCGTTGATAGATTCGTATATGTGATCTGCGTGATATCAGTCAGAACACTATTCGTTGCACTCGGAGCGCTGTTTGTGAGTGCGACAACAAATTGATCAGAGGAACAGTTAACGCCCTCCGTCAAATAGTCTACCCACGCTTGAAACTTGTTATACGTTGCCATTTATCACCTCTATTGAACTGTCCAGCTTCCGGCTGCGTTTGATTGTAATGTCCAGGTGCCAGACGCATCACCTTGAACCGACCACTGTCCAGCTGCCTGATTATATGTCAGCGTCGCATCTATTCCCGTGAGAGTGTACGCGCCAACATCACACACCAGAACGCGACTATAAACGAATGTTGCGTCGATGCCTGTTAACGCATAACTACCGACATCACATGCCAGGTTATAGCCATGAACAAGGCCCGCATCTGTTCCAGTCAATGTATAACTGCCAACGTCGCAAACGATAACACGGCTTGCTTTTAGGGCCGCATCTGAGCCTGTTAGTGTGTATGAGCCGACATCACAAGCGAGCGTATAGGTCGTTCCGCCAACTGACTGAAAACCAACGTACATATCCACGCCGGTATAACGTCCAACGGTTGCCGTAGGATAGTCCAGCCGCATGTAAGGCTGAGCAAATCCTATCATTGAGAACCGTTTCTTGGCGGTATCAAGTGCCATTAGGCAAGCTCACCCTTAGTTGCTGTTGTGCCGTCATCGCTTACCGTCGCCGTTCCAATGTTGCCACTATCCGCGTCATTTCTCAGCGTAAACGTAGTCGATGTCATCGTTGACTTGTTTCGAGCCATCGCATACAGCAATCTGATCATGTTAGTCAGTGTCGTGGTTGCGCCTGGTATTGAACCAAGCTCGGCAAACGTGTCTGTATTAAGCACGTCCAATACTTCCGCGTTAATCTCAGCCAGGAAGTCCGCCGCCGTCGCTGCCGCTGTAATCGAGTTATTGGCCAGTGCGTTAACCGTTGTGACAGATGTCACCGTTGGAATCGTGTTGCCTGTCCCCGCGTACCCAGTGCCATCGAAGAACGCCTCGCAGTTATCCGCAGCCGTTGCATCCCCGCTAATTTGCAAAACGTTCACGCTTGGAACGGTGGAACTATGTGTCGGAGCCGGAGCTGTCGGAATCACCGCATAAACGCTTGTATTGTCTGGCGTAGTCGTCCAGTCCGGGCTTACGCTTGCTGTATCTGTTGAGCTAACCCAGTCGTAAACGTAGCGGCTCTGGCCTGCGCCTGTGCCTGATCGGATATAGATCGTCGCGCCTAGGATCAAATCATCAACCAGTGACGTCGCAGATCGTAAGACCGCCGTGCTCGCTGTTGCTGATTGCAATGTTCCTGATTCAATCCAGCCTAGTGCTGAGTTTGCGCCGGCCGACACGTTGATATTGTCGTAATCCAGACCAGCCTCGCCGCCTGTTGCTACGTCCAGCGTGCGTCCTGCAACTGATGGCCTGAGTGCTGCGGTCTTTGCCAAGCTAAACGATCCGACCACCGTACCAACTACTGACACGCTGTCTACTGTGCCTGTCGTGATGACAATATCAAAGTTAGAGCCTGCACTGTAAAACGTACCGTCTGCGCTCGTATCAATAGCAAAGTGGTGAAAACCAGTCACTCCATCAAAGTCTGCCGTCAATGTGACGCCTGTCGTGCTCTGAGTCGTTGAGTTGTCTTTATAGACTGACAAGGCAGGAGTACCAGCCAGAGTAAAAGCCGCGCCCGTCGATGGCCTGTAGGTCGTAAACTTTCCGTATATGACTGTACTGGTAGCGTAATCGCCTAAGTGCCTGCTCATGCTATAAAACCTCTTGCCGGGTTAGCTGCTAATCCACCGCCGCCACCGCCAGTCGCGTCGTCAATGTGTGAGATGATCGGAAATACGCTGTACATGCTGTTATCGTCATCTGTGCAGCTTCCTGAATCGTTTCGAGTCGTCGCGTAAAACGATGTTCCCAGGATACCAGCAAGATCGGCGTTTGCTGGCCAGTCCCATCTGATCAAAGATTGCGTATCAGTTCCAAGCGCCTCAACCGTCATCGCGTAAACGGTGGACGCCGATGCGTCGAAGGAAGAAGCAAACAGGAACGTATGCACCAGCTCCCCGTCTGTCATCTCACCTTCAATAACTACCGTCCTTTCCTCAACAGGCGTTCCCGTATGGCTTGATAACAATTTCACTTCAATGTCATCGTTAGCGCCCGGAGTTGATCCGCCAGTAAATAACACATGCGCCCCAATGATCCTAACAGGCGCATTGAAGCTAAACCGATTGCCGCGCTCGTCAGGGTTAGTTGAACTAGAATATGCTTGCAGAGCTGCGTCATATGCGCCCCAGAATCCATATTGTTGAATGTATGTGCCTGACGAATTAGCTAGACCAAAACACATACCGACGTTGTTTCCGCCTGCGAATGTCCAAGCGCCAGCGCCGTCCTTTGTCTTAATAGTTGGGAATGATTGATAGCCGGATGTCGAACCTACCGAGAGTCGGATGGCCAAATTACGATCCCAGCCAGCGCCCGCCGTCAACACTACCGCGTAGATAGTTCCTGCTGTCAGTGTCGCAGTTCCAGCCATGCCGCTGATAGTCTTTGCGCCTGTCGTGGAAATTGTGCCTGATCCTGTTGCGCTGTTTGTCACTGCACCGGAAGGATCGCCTGTTGTCACGTTCTCAAGTGTCGCCTCGATTGCCCCGGCTGAACCTGCTGTGGTAACAGTGTTAACGTAAAAACTGATTAGATCAGGAACAGTGGTCGATTGAGCTTGGAAAATAATCGCAACTTTGTCCCCTGCACCGTTAAATGTGAACGTCGATGCAGAACCGAGGGCCGTACCCATGTTGCCGAATGGAACAGCTCCACCGAAAGGCGATATGATTACTGGATGAGGAAGCGCAACTAGTGCCATTTAATTACCTGCCACGATGCCGACCACCGTCGATTTGTGTGTTGAATTCAAGTTTATGCCTGAATGATTCAATGCCGTCACGTCATAGTTCAGCGCTTTAAACATCGCCAGCGCTACGCCGAAATTGCCTATCCCCTGGAAGTGATACGCATCCGGGTCTGTATCTGGAAAACATACTGTGTCATAACCAAGTGACGCTATCATCAGGTCTATATAATACGCTGTTTCGATCAGCGTTACAGTGTGACCAAGCCCAGCCAATGTCACTACTCTAGCCCGTAGTTCAGTATTGTAGCTGTCCCAATTACGGTACTGCTGCGCCTTCCGTGCTGGGCTGAAACTGTGCGCCGTCTCATACGTTTTGAAACACCCTGGATATGTAGTGTTTACGTCAATCCATCCCTGTTGAAACGTATCGCCCCATTCGCTCGCAGTTCTCTGCCCGTCGTTGTTCTGATCGCCTGACTCTTGCATATGAATCCATGGCGTCCCGGCAAAGTTAGCCGATCGACCGATACAGTATGTCAACGTGCCGGCCAGTGATCGACCTGAAACACCTGAACTAGTTGACGTGTCAACGTATAGCGGCGCTGGCGTTGTCGATGCTTCCCAGATAGTCCGAAAGATCGTGCGCGGGTTGACCGCCGTCACTTCATCTTCACGTCCTGCTGTGTGACTGTCACCGTACCATCCCCAATATCTAGGAGGCACTACCGGACTAGGTGGTGCTGCTGGCGTGACTGTCCGGCCACGTCTCAACTGTCTTGCGCCGCCGCCCATCCTGATCATCATCATAGAGTCACCGGATTAGACCAAGGGCCGCATACAGTAGGGCCGAGACAAGTACGTAGGCGATAGCGATTGATGCCGACATCAGGATTAAGAACCGAATAAGATGTGACCACGCCCAGCCGCACAACCCGCCCGTTATGATCCAGATCATAGCCAGCCACCTCGCTGAGTGATAACGCCGTGCCATCCGTGCGCCTGTTCGCATGTCGCCATGTTAACACGTGACTAACCGCTTCCGGCTTGAGTGACGAAAGACAGCGAATAGTGATCGTGTTGCCGGTCAAGTTATACGCTGCGGACTCAACTGTAGATTCCAGCACATACTGACCTGATCGCGTGATGCTGTATCGAGTGCATCCTGCGGCATGTAATCGGTCAATCGCCGCTTGAATGCCTGCGTGTGATTCGTTGTGACTGCTAATAGGATCTGCATTTGCAATCACTGGAAATAGGATTATTGGTCGAATCGCCCAGCTGACCAGGCTGATGAAACGGGAAACAGATCCGCTGGCTTGCCGCTTATTCACTGATACGCGCTGACTGTCGAGAGAGTTGACAGCTTCGCTAACGTTCCAGCATTCCGAACGGCCACGGGTGGGATTAGTCTTCATCGCTGAACCATATCCATGCAAGCGTAAACAAGGCATAGACAGTGCAAACAGCCACCGCGCTCAGAATGAATGCGTCCATTAGCGCTCGTCTCGGATCGTCTCAACAATGCCGATAATTGCCACCACTGCCGCGCCGATTGCTTCTACTGCGCCTGGTGCAATGGTAATGCCTGCAACGGATAGAATCAGCGCAAGGCCGCGATAGGTCGAAGGTTGTTTCAGATAGCGTTTAACCGTTTCCATGCTTATCACCCTTACTAGTTGCTGGTAGTCTTAAACTGTCTTGATATACGTTCCATGCGTGTTTGATTGCGCTTGTGAGTAACAACCAGCAAGCCCCAAAGATAATCACACACACCGGATTAACGTCTATCATCTGCCTGACCTGATCTGTTGTTTAGCACGCTCGAACAGGGCCGCCCCGAACAGCGCGCATAGGAAATAGGATGCGCTACCGAGTAAGGTAACGCTTAGATACTGCTGCGCCCATAGGATAACATTGTCAGCCAGGTAATACGCGGTCAGGTATCCGGTCAGTGCTGTTTGTGCCACTTGCTGCCAGCCTTTCTTGATCTGTCCGACACCTGCTGTTACCGCCCCTGCCGCTGCTGCTAGTACATCTGCCATTGCGCGCCCCTTTTTGCGCGATTGTATGCCGTTGAATGTTATTTGTGCAACTTTAGGGGGCCCGAATATTTAGCTTGAAACCATCAGGCGCTATTGATAACAGCTTGTCCAGTGCCTTACGGCTGCTTGTAACGTCTGCTAGACCGTCTGCGTTGATGTCTGCTCTAGATAGGCCCACTAGGATGCAGCCTAGTGTATGCGCGTTTGTATTGCCTGCATGGATAAGGATATATGAGCGGTTCGGTACACTTAGAACGTGGAAGTGCTTGCTGTACTTGTCCGATGTTCGAGGCTTGCAAATATATGTCCCGGCTGGAATGCAACTGATTGTTTTTTTATTATCGAGCCAAGGTAGTTCCAGGGTTTTCAGCTCAACGCCCTGAATGACCAGTCGCCCCATTGTCTGCTTGCCGTCATCTGACTCTCTGTATAGCGTCGCTTCAATCATGCTCACCTCACGTTTGGTTATAGTTTACGGTTTCTTATGCTTAATCGGTATTAGACAAAACTCTACTGTGAGTTATTCTTAGCACATACAAACAGCGGCAAGGCCGCGAAGGAGCTTGGAATGAAAAATACAGAGTCGATCATCAAGGCGTTTGATACCGTTGGATTCTTGGTTGCTGAATTGCGCGAGGCTTGCATGTCGCATAACTCATCCGGCGTCGAGAGCTTGTTGCTTACCCAGTACCTTGAGAAAGCCTGTGATTTGCGCATGCACCTTGGTTCGTTTGTTGGTGCAATGGAGCGTCCAGAATGAATCAATCAACTGTTCTTTCAACCCTCGTTTTCCTGTCTCTGGTCGGCGCTGTCGTTGCGCTGATCATTGACACAAATACCGCCATCTGTGCGGCTTACCTTCCGTTTATTGCGCTGTTTGTTTATGGCGCTTCATTGTGCAGGCGGTAGTTTTCTACCGCATCGCCTCTACTACTTCTTCGATAATCACAATCGCCGCATCAAGATCAATTCCGATCTGTTTCGGGCATGGCATCTCCGAATCATCACCGCGCCGCCATTCGTTGAACTGCCTCAACCTATAGGCTAGGCCCATCATCTTTTCAACTGTGTCATATCCGTCTGGTTCGTAGTCTACTGGGTTCATCTCGCACCAAATAAAAAAGCCGATCTGTGTCGGCTTGAGTTGTTCTTGTTTTAGTCTTTTCTTTCTACTTCGTTCAAGAATTCGTGCGCTTTTCTTATTGCTACATGGCTGACAGCTTCGGCTTCCTGTAGCAGGATAATCACTTGCTGGTGTCGTTTTATTCTTTGCCATGCGTCCTTCAGTTCTTTTTCAAGCGCTTCAATCTTGAGCTGATCTTCTAGCTTTTTCTGTGCGTCTTGAACTATCTTTTCTTCGTCAAGCGACGGCCATTCGTATGTCTTTGGTTCTGTCATTTCATTTTCCCCATTGATCGGCCATTGCGTCGGCAATGCCTTGATATGTTCTGCTGCGTTCTTTCCACCGGTTAGGACCAGGCGGCATCTTGTGGATCCTGTCATCCCTGCCGTCTACAATATTCGTCGGCGTTAGAGGCTTTAATCCTTTCAACCATAGGCACGTTGCCTTTGTCTCACCATGGCCAAATTGCCACGGATGGATGATTTGATCCGGCTTTCTGATTGCCGTGCTTATGATGGAAATCGGGTTTTCCAATGCAATTCTATCAATCGGCGCATCCATTAAACGCCTGACAAAATCCAATGCCGATTGCTGCCTCCCATCAGCCCGCTTTGCCTGGAAGTGTCGCGCACCTG
>Ga0255123_1000487_pt1 | contig 11873 bp, 9 predicted proteins | sample Law_Cont_RepA_8d_FD_188585 | JGI IMG/M metagenome (GOLD analysis project Ga0255123, IMG submission 188585) | Freshwater microbial communities from St. Lawrence River, New York, United States - Law_Cont_RepA_8d | ecosystem: Environmental > Aquatic > Freshwater > River | place: USA: New York...
ATATAGGAGCATGCCCGAGGCCAGCGCGCCCAGCACGAAATACTTCATGGCCGCTTCGGAAGACTGCAAGGAATCGCGCTGCAGGGCCACAAGGGCGTACAGCGAAAGCGAGAGCAGCTCGAGACCGAGATACACCATCAGCAAGTTGTTGCTGGAGACCAGCATCATCATGCCTAGTGTGGCAAAGAGCACCAGCGGATAGTGCTCCCCCTGATAGATGCCGCGCTTACGGAAATACTCGCGGGCGTAGAACAGCGACACGAGCACCAGCGCCACAATGAAGGTCTTCAGCACCGAGCCCACCACGTCGAGCCGGTAGGTGCCGGCGAAACCGATGCGAATCGTATCGGGGACTGAGTGTGCCAGCTGGGCTAGAACCACCAGACCACCAAATACTGCAAACCAGAAAGTGGCGGCAGGGTTCCGGCGGCCGAGGAAGGCATCCACCAGCAGGGTGCCGCAGGCAAACGCCAGGAGCGTGGCCTCCGGAATTACAAGTGCGATGTCATTCATAGGCGGCGACGCTGATCTTGGATTGGGCGACCTGCTCCACGAGGTGTTGAACGCTCGCGTGCATCATGTCGAGTAAGGGCGCGGGCCAGATCCCGAACACCAGCACCAGAATCGCCAGTGAGGTGAGGATCGCGGCTTCGCGACCGTTGATGTCGGTGAGAGCCGCTACCTTGCTGTTGCGGATCTCACCGAAGACGACTCTCTTGTACATCCACAGCGTGTAGGCCGCGCCGAGGATGAGGGTGCTGGCCGCCGCGAAGGCGTACCAGAAATTAGCCTTGAATACGCTGAGGATCACGAGGAACTCGCCAACAAAGCCCGAGGTTGCCGGCAGGCCCGCGTTGGCCATTGCGAACAAGAGCATGAAGGCCGCAAACACGGGCATCGTGTTGGCCACCCCGCCGTAGTCGTTGATCTGTCGGCTGTGCAGACGGTCGTAGAGGACGCCCACGCACAGGAACATCGCGCCCGAAATGAAGCCGTGCGAAATCATTTGCACCATCGCGCCTTCGATACCCATCGCGGCGTTCTTCCAGTCGCCGGTCGCCGCGTAGATGTCGAAAATGGCAAACAGGCCCAGCGTCACAAAGCCCATATGCGAGATGGAGGAATAAGCGATGAGCTTTTTCATGTCCTGCTGGACCAGCGCCACAAACCCGATGTAGACCACCGCTACCAGCGACAGCGCGATCATGAACGAATCAAGAGACGCGGCGGCGTCTGGCGTAATGGGCAGGCTGAAACGAATAAAGCCATAGCCCCCCATCTTGAGCATGATCGCCGCCAGCACGACCGAACCGCCGGTAGGCGCTTCCACGTGGGCATCCGGCAGCCAGGTATGGACCGGCCACATGGGCACTTTCACGGCGAAAGCGAGGAAGAAGGCGATGAAAATCCAGTGTTGCTCAGCGGCCGTAAGCGCCGTGGCCTGCAGGTCCGCCACATTGAAGCTGTGCGCATGCGCATACAGGTAGAGCAGCGCCACCAACATCAGCACGGAGCCGAGGAAGGTGTAGAGGAAGAACTTGATAGTGGCGTACACGCGGCGCGGGCCACCCCAAATACCGATGATAAGAAACATCGGGATTAGCATCGCCTCCCAAAACACGTAGAACAGCAAGGCGTCGAGTGCCGAAAAAACACCCACCATGAAACCTTCCAGGATCAGGAAGGCACCCATGTATTGGTTGACGCGCTCCTCAATGACTTCCCAGCCGCCCGCGATAACGAGGATCGAGGTGAAGGTGGTCAGCAGAATGAGTGGCAGCGCAATACCGTCGATGCCGATGTGATAGTTGATCTTGAAGGAGGCGATCCAGGGGTGCAGTTCGACAAACTGCATCGACGCCGTGGTGGCGTCGAAATCGCGATACAGGAGTAGCGACAGGGCAAAGGTCACCAGCGAGATGATGAGCGCGTCGTACCGGACGCCTCGCTCGCGAGAGCCGCTACCGGCGAATATCACCCACAGTCCCCCGATGATGGGGAGCCAGATGACCAGACTGAGTAAAGGAAGATCGAGTTGCATGCTGTTGCTCGTTGCTACGCTCGCGGGTCGTGCGCCTCAGGCGAGGACCTTGTGGACGAACACGGCCAGCAGTGCGAGCAGGCCGAGAATCATGGCAAAGGCATAGTGGTAGAGGTAGCCAGACTGCAGTCCGCGCATGACCTGTGCCCACCAACCCACCAAACGGGCTGAGCCGTTAACAAGCAGCCCATCAATCAGGCCGACGTCACCAACTCGCCACAATAAGCCGCCGGTGCCGCGAGCGCCGCCGGCGAAGAACCGTTCATTGAACGCGTCAAAGCCGTAGCGGGCATCCAGCACGCGCATCACCGGCGCAAGCGTGGCGGCGACTTTGGCGGGAATTGACGGTTGCTTCAGGTAACAGAACCAGGCGGTGAACACCCCAGCCATCGCCAGCCAAAACGGCGGCTGCGTCAGGCCATGCAGGGTGAACGCACCGGCACCGTGGAATTCCTCGCGGAGGTGTTCCATCAGCTCGGCATGCTCGTGGTTGAGCACAATGCTGTTGCCGAAGTAGTCGCCGAACACCATCGGCGCGATGCCCACCGCGCCAATCAGCAGGGAAGGAATGGCCAGCGCGATGAGGGGCACGGTAACGACAGGCGGCGATTCGTGCAGATGTTCCTGCGTGTGGTGGTCCATCCGCTCTTTGCCGTGGAACACCATGAAGACCAGCCGGAAGGAGTACAGCGCGGTCACGAAAACGCCGGTCAGCGCCGCGGCGTAGGCGATGCCGGCGCCGGGCACGGTCGAGACCTTCACCGCGTCGATAATCATGTCCTTTGAGAAGAACCCTGCGGTGCCCGGAAAACCGATGAGCGCGAGCGAGCCAATGAGGCAGGTGATCCACGTAATCGGCATATGTTTGCGCAGACCACCCATGTGGCGCATGTCCTGCTCATGATGCATTCCCATGATGACCGAGCCGGCCGCCAGGAACAGCAGCGCCTTGAAGAAGGCGTGGGTCATGAGATGAAAGATCGCGGTGGAATAAGCTGACACGCCAAGCGCTATGGTCATATAGCCCAACTGCGACAGCGTGGAGTAAGCCACCACGCGCTTGATGTCGTTCTGTACCAGCCCTAGCAGCCCCATGAAGAAGGCCGTGATGGAGCCAATCACCAGCACCGCGGACAGCGCGGTCTGCGATAGCTCGAACAAGGGCGACATGCGCGCAACCATGAAAATACCTGCGGTCACCATGGTGGCCGCGTGGATCAGCGCGGAGATCGGCGTGGGGCCTTCCATCGAGTCCGGCAACCAGACATGAAGAGGCACCTGCGCCGATTTACCCATCGCGCCGACGAACAGTAGCAGGCAGGTCACGGTCATCAGCGAAACCGGATGACCTTCTATTAGGGAGATAGTGGTTTCGGCGAGGCTTGGCGCCTTGGCGAAGACGTCGGCGTAATCGAGCGATCCGCAATACATGAGAACCGCAGCAATCCCGAGCAGGAATCCGAAGTCACCCACGCGGTTAACCAGAAAGGCTTTGAGATTGGCGTAGATAGCGGTATCGCGCTTGAACCAGAAACCAATGAGCAGATAGGACACCAAGCCCACAGCTTCCCAGCCAAAAAACAGCTGCATGAAATTGTTGCTCATCACCAGCATGAGCATGCTGAAGGTAAAGAGCGAAATGTAGGCGAAGAAGCGCTGATAGCCCGGATCATCGTGCATGTAGCCGACGGTATAGATGTGCACCATCCAGGAGACGAAGGTGACCACCAGCATCATGGTGCAGGTGAGTTGGTCAATCAGGAAGCCGACGTGGAAATCCACGCCGCCTGCGGACAGCCACACGTAAAGGTTCTCGTTAAGTGGCGCTTCGCCGTTGAGCACAATGCGCTGAAACGCCACACAGGACAGGAAAAAGGAAACGCCGACGCCGGCGATGGTCGCCCAGTGCGCGCCTGCACGGCCAATCACGTGACCCAGCAGTCCGGCCAGAATGGCGCCCGCAAGCGGGGCCAGCACGATATACAGACAGAGCTCTTTCACGCTTCTCTTCTCTCTTCCTTCAAGGCGCTGGCTTCGGGCCTAGCCGCGCATGGTCCCGATGTCTTCAACGTTAATGGAGCTGCGGTTGCGGAACAGCGCCACCAGAATCGCAAGACCGATGGCTGATTCAGCGGCGGCCACGGTAAGGATGAAAAAGACGAACACCTGACCAGCGACATCCTGATTGAAATGCGAAAAGGCGATGAAGTTGAGATTCACGGCCAGTAGCATGAGTTCGATGCACATCAACAAGACGATGACGTTCTTGCGGTTGATGAAGATGCCCGCGACGCTGAGACAGAACAGCGCGGCACCAACGATGAGGTAATGGGCGAGCGAAATCATTCCGGCTTCTCCGCGTCCATTTTGATAATCCGTAAACGATCGTTGCGCTGGACCTGCACCTGTAGTTCGGGCTTCGGCGCCTTGGTTTGGCGAGTGCCCCTCAGCGTGAGCGCGATGGCCGCAATGATGGCGACCAACAGCACCACTGCCGCCGCCTCGAAGGGAATCACGTAGTTCGAGAACAGGGCGCGACCGAGGGCGCGCGTATTGTTGTAGTCAGCGGCAGCAGCAGCAGGGGCCGCGACCTGATCCAGACCAAAATGCTTCGGCCCCACCACCAGCGTGATGGACACCATCATCAGTACTGCAAAGACCACCGCAACCGGCACGTAGCGAGCGAAGCCCTCGCGTAATACGGCGATATTGATGTCCAGCATCATCACGACAAAGAGGAACAACACCATCACCGCCCCGACATAAACCAGGACCAGCGCGATGGCCAGAAATTCGGCTTCCAGCATCATCCATAGGCCGGCGCTGGCGAAGAAAGCCACTACCAGCGAGAGGGCCGCGTACACCGGGTTGCGGATGGTGATGACCACCGCGCCGGAGGCTACTACCAAAGCGGAAAACACGTAAAAAAGAATTTGCTGAAACATCAGGGTTCACCGGTCCCGAGTGAACGCATTCTGCGTCCCATCATGCTTTGGTTCATCGGTACTGCGCCTCGCTGCCGCGGTCAGCCGCGATTTGGGCTTCCATACGATCGCCATGCGCGAGCAACTTCTCCTTGGTCATGAGTAGGTCACCGCGTTGTTCGCCGTGATACTCGAAGTGCCGGGTTTCAACGATCGAGTCCACCGGGCAGGATTCTTCGCAAAAGCCGCAGAAGATGCACTTGGTGAGGTCGATGTCGTAGCGGGTGGTTCGACGCGTGCCGTCGTCACGCTGCGCGGATTCGATCGTGATGGCCAGAGCCGGGCAGACCGCTTCGCAGAGCTTGCATGCGATGCAGCGCTCTTCCCCATTCGGATAACGGCGCAGCGCATGCAGGCCGCGGAAACGCGCGGACTGCGGGGTCTTTTCTTCCGGATACTGGATGGTGATCTTGCGGTCGAACATCCGCCGGCCGGTGAGTTGCAGACCGCGGGCAAGTTCCACCAGCGTGAGGCTTTTGAAATAGCTGACAACGGCGTTCATGAATTACTCCGGGCGCTCACTTGGCGACGAACCAGGGCGGCAGTTGCCACACCACTGCCGCACCAATCAGCACGATCCACACGATGGTAATGGGCAGAAAGACCTTCCAGCCCAGACGCATGATCTGGTCATAGCGATAACGCGGGAAGGTCGCGCGGAACCAGAGGAAACAGAAGAGGAAGAAGGCGGTCTTGAATACAAACCAGTGAATGCCGTCGCCCAGCAGGGTACCGATAACCGGCATTTCGCCCATGAATGCCGGCAAGGGCGAGAGCCAGCCGCCGAAGAACATCACCGCCGTGAGGGCGGAGATGAGGATCATGTTGGCGTATTCAGCGAGGAAAAACACCGCGAAGGCCATCCCGGCGTATTCAACGTGGAAGCCAGCGACGATTTCCGATTCGCCTTCGCTCACGTCAAACGGTGCGCGGTTGGTTTCGGCAACGCCCGAGATGAAATAGATGAGGAACAAGGGGAACAGCGGCAGCCAGTACCAGTGCAACATGCTGCCGCGCTGGGCGTCGACGATCTCGCCCAGATTAAGGCTGCCAGCAGCGGTCAGCACGCCCACCAGCGCGAAGCCCATGGCGATTTCATAGGACACGATTTGCGCAGCGGAGCGCATGGCGCCGAGGAAGGCGTATTTGGAGTTGCTCGCCCAGCCCGCGATGATGATGCCGTAAACGCCCAGCGACGTAAGCGCCAGAATGTACAGCAGGCCGGCGTTAATATTCGCCAGCGTCATTTCGGAGCCGAAAGGCACCACCGCCCAGGCGGCAAGCGCCGGCCCCAGTGCGACCACGGGTGCAATCAGGAACAGGAAGGCGTTTGCGCCGTCGGGCACCACGATTTCCTTGGACATGAGCTTGAAGGCGTCTGCAATCGGTTGGCCCCAGCCGCGCAGGAAGTCCAGCCCCAGTAGCGACACACGGTTCGGCCCATTTCGAACCTGCATGTAGCCAATGACCTTGCGCTCGGCGAGGGTGAGATAGGCGACGCAACCCATCAGGGGCAGCACGATAATCACAATCTTGAGCAGGATGATCAGCACGGCAAGCGCCGGCTGCGGCAGGAAACCCAGTTGGGCGGTCAGGAACTCGGTCATGCCGCCACCTCGTTACTCGTGGCGCGAAGGCTACAGGCGGCGGCCGGATCGCTCAGCTGGGCGAGGAACTTGGAGCCTGCCTTGAGCCAGACCACTTCGTCGGGCACGCGTTCGTCGGCACGAATTTGCGTGCGGCAGGTTTGCCCAGCGACGTCCAGGATCACACTGCCGCCGTCCTGCAGGCCGAGTCTGGCGAGCGTTGCCGGCGATACGCGGGCCCAATCGTCTGCCCGTTGTGGCATTTGCTGAAGGGAGGCAGCGCGCCGCACCAAGGAGTCAACGGCGTAGAGCGGGAGCGAGGTATACAGTTCAAGACCAGAGGCGCCGGCAGCTCCAGCGGCCTGCACACTGCGCTCGGCGGACGCGGCGACCGGCAGATGTTTGGCGAGCGCGGCGAGTTCGTTCGCGACTTCGGTGTATTGCACGGCGTCGAAGCCATCGAGCCCGAGCTGCTCGCCCAGCACGCGTAGCACTTTCCACGCGGGTCGCGCGTCGCCCGGGGCCTTCACGGCGGCGTCGAAGCTTTGCCAGACGCCAAGGGCGTTAACGAAAGTGCCTTCGTTCTCGGCGTGCGTGGCAATGGGGAGCAGAACGGTGGCAACGGCCTCAAGTGCGGGCGTCGCGAATGAGCTAAGCGCGAGCACGAACTGCGCCTGACTGAGTGCGGCAGTCGCACGCGCCGGCGTGGCAACATCGAGTTCGGGTTCAAATCCCAGTAACACATAGGCCGGCAGCGCTTGCGACCACTGGGCGGCAACATGGGCGCCACTACGGTTGATCGCGGCGGCCGCAGGACCGCGATGCGGCACTGCGCCGGCAAGCCAGGCACCGGCACTGTTAGCGCCGGCGGTCAGCGTGCCCAGTTGGCTGTTGGTGGTCTGTGCGAGATGGCCGGCAAGCGCCAGCAACTGGCTGCGGGCGGGGTGACGTTCAATATCGCCAGCGCACACAATAAAACTGTTGGCCGCGTTCTTCAGTGCGTCGGCCCAGGCGCGGTGAACGCTGTCGGCGACGAAGCCCTGAGGCGCGCCTTGGCCGGCGGCTTCGGCGGCGGCCTGCGTCAAACCGCCGAGCGCGGTGACGTAGGCGCTGGGCCGGGATTGAATCCGGCCTGCGAGGTCGAAATTGTATTCATCGGCGAGGGCGTCAAGTACAAACACTTTGGCGCCGGCGAGCGCTGCCTGTCGGATGCGATGATGAACCAGCGGTTGGTCGTGGCGCGGGTAGCCGCCAAGGACCAGCACCGCGTCGGCTTGCGCCAGTGCGGCCAGCGTGAAACCCAAGCCCGGCGCGGCAGGTTCCTGAGCATCGCTGCTGAAATCAATTTGGCGGAGCCGATGGTCAACGCTGTTGCTACCGAGTCCGCGAACCATGCGCTGCAGGAGGAAAAACTCTTCGTTGGTGCTGGACGGTGAGGCCAGCGCACCCAGATTCTCGCCGTGGGCGGCAAGGCCCTCCCGCGCGGCGGCAAACGCGGTTTCCCAGTCGCAGTCCTGCCACACGCCATCGCGTTTTACGCGCGGGGTGAGCAGGCGCTGTTCGTGGCGCAAACCCTGATAGCTGAAACGATCACGGTCGCTGATCCAGGTTTGGTTAACGGCTTCGTTCTCGGCCGGCACGATGCGCTTCACCACCTGGCCCTTGATGTGGGCGTTGAGGTTGGAGCCAAGGCAGTCGTGCGGGGAGATCGTGGACCGCTGCTGGAGTTCCCAGGCGCGGGCCGAATAGCGATAGGGCTTGGAGGTGAGCGCACCCACCGGACAGAGGTCGATAACATTGCCGGAGAGTTCGGAGGTCATCGCCTGTTCGACGTAGGTGCCGATTTCCATATGCTCGCCACGGCCAGTGGCGCCGAGTTCGCGCAGCCCCGCGACTTCTTCACCAAAGCGCACGCAACGCGTGCAGTGAATGCAGCGCGTCATGTCCGTCTGAACGAGCGGACCGATGTTCTTGTCGCGCACCACACGCTTGCGTTCAACGTATTGCGAGACGTCGCTACCGTAGCCCAACGCCAGATCTTGCAGTTCGCACTCGCCGCCCTGATCGCAGATCGGACAGTCCAGCGGGTGGTTGATCAGCAGGAACTCCATGGTGGCCTTTTGACCGGAGACCGCCTTGTCGGACTTGGTGAAGACTTTCATGCCTTCCATCACCGGCGTCGCGCAGGCCGGTGCAGGCTTGGGCGCTCGTTCCACTTCTACCAGACACATGCGGCAGTTGGCGGCGATGCTCAACTTCGGGTGGTAGCAGAACCGCGGAATATAGATGCCAGCGGCGTCGGTGACCTCGATCAGCATCTGCCCTCTGCGGGCCTGCAGGGCCTGACCGTCGACTTCGATGTTGACCGTATCTTCACTCATGCCGGATGTGCTCTCAGGCCGCGGACGAGTGCTTGGCAAACATGCTGCACCCGTGCTCGATGTAGTGTTCAAATTCCTCGCGGAACTGCTTGACGAAACTGCGCACCGGCATCGCCGCGGCATCGCCTAGCGCGCAAATCGTGCGGCCCTCCATTTTGGAGGCTACGTTGTCCAGACGCGCCAAGTCTTCCAGTTTGCCCTGCCCGTTCACGATGCGGGTCAGCATGCGATAAAGCCATCCCGTGCCCTCGCGGCAAGGCGTGCACTGGCCGCAGGATTCCGAGTAGTAGAAGCGGGAAATGCGCTGCAGGGCTTTGACCATGTCGGTGGTGTCGTCCATCACGATTACGGCGCCGGAACCCAGCATGGACCCGGCCTTGCTGATCGAGTCGTAATCCATGTCGAGACCCATCATGACCTCGCCCTTCAACACCGGCACCGATGAGCCGCCGGGAATCACCGCTTTGAGCGGACGACCATCGCGCATGCCACCCGCCAGTTCGAGCAACTTGCTGAAGGGTGTGCCCAGCGGGACTTCAAAATTGCCGGGGCGCGCCACGTGGCCGCTGACCGAGAAAATTTTGGTGCCGAAGTTGTTGGGCTTGCCGAGGCTGGTAAACCACTCCGAGCCGTTACGCAGAATGGTGGGCACCGATGCGAGGGATTCGGTGTTATTGATAGTGGTGGGCTGGCCGTAAAGCCCGAAGCTCGCCGGGAAAGGCGGCTTGAATCGGGGTTGGCCTTTCTTGCCTTCCAGCGATTCGAGCAAGGCCGTTTCTTCGCCGCAGATGTAGGCGCCAGCGCCAAGATGGTCGTACAAATTGAATTCGACGCCAGAGCCCAGAATGTTCTGGCCTAGATAACCAGCCGCGTAGGCTTCTTTCAGCGCGCCGACAAAGTGCGCGTAAGGTTCGTCCATGAATTCGCCGCGCATGTAGTTGTAACCGGCGGTGGCGCCGATTGCGTAGCCGGCGATGGCCATGCCTTCCACCAGCGCATGCGGGTTGAAGCGGAGAATATCGCGGTCCTTGCAGGTGCCAGGTTCCGATTCGTCGGAGTTGCACACCACGTATTTCTGCACACCGGGGGTTTTGGGCATGAAGCTCCATTTCACCCCGGTCGGGAATCCGGCGCCGCCACGGCCACGCAGACCCGCTGATTTAACCTGCTCAATGACATCGGCCGGCGGAATCTGCTCGCGCAGAATGCGTTCCCACACGGTGTAACCGCCCAACTTGCGATAAGTTTCCATCGACCACGGCGTGTCGTGCCCCAGCGTGGCGTAGCAGGTGAGGTTTAGCGGGATATCGCTCATGTCAGTGCGTCCAGAATTTCGTCAATTTTGGCCGGCGTCAGGTGCTCGTGGTAGACGTGGTCCACCATCATCATCGGCGCGCCACAGCAGGCCGCGAGACATTCCTCTTCAGGCTTAAGGTAGATGCGCCCGTCAGGTGTGGTCTCACCGGTCTTGGTGCCGAGCTTGCGCTCGATGTAGGTGACGACGTCGTCACTGCCCCGGAGCATGCAGGAAATATTGGTACAAACCGACACGCTGTGACGCCCGACCGGTTTGGTCTCGAACATCGAGTAGAAGCTTGCGACTTCGTACACGGCGATTTTCGGCAGACCCAGATAGTCCGCGACGGCGTCCATCAGTGGCGTGGTCAAAAATCCATTGTTCTCGTGTTGCGCTTCGCGCAGGGCCGCAAGCAAGGCGGACTGCTTGCGCTCGGGTGGGTACTTTGCGACCCACTCGTCGATCACGTGGCGCGCATGGTCTGAGAGTAGGGAGTGCTGGTCGCTGTTCATCACGCTTGAGTCTGTTAGCGGTCGATTTCGCCGAACACGATATCCATCGTGCCGATAATAGCCACCACGTCGGCAAGCATGTGCCCGGTGGCCAGTTCGTTCATGGCTGCGAGGTGCGCAAATCCCGGCGCCCGCGCTTTCAGTCGATAAGGTTTGTTCGCCCCATCCGACACCAAATACACACCGAACTCACCCTTCGGATGCTCCACGGCGGCATAGGCTTCGCCGGCGGGCACGCAATAGCCTTCGGTGAACAATTTGAAATGGTGGATCAGCGACTCCATGTCGCCCTTCATGTCGCCCCGATTCGGCGGTGTGAGTTTGTGATCGTTGATCATGACCGGGCCGGGGTTGGCCTTCAGCCATTTCACACACTGGCTAATGATGCGGGTGGACTGACGCATTTCTTCAACACGTACCAGATAGCGGTCGTAGCAGTCGCCGTTCACGCCCACCGGAATGTCGAAGTCCATGTCCGCATACACTTCATAGGGCTGCTTCTTGCGCAGGTCCCAGGCGATGCCGGATCCGCGCAGCATGGGGCCGGTGAAGCCCAGCGCCTGCGCGCGTTCGGGCGTGACGATGCCGATATCGACCGTTCGCTGCTTCCAGATGCGGTTATCTGTGAGCAGGGTCTCGTATTCATCGACGCAGGTCGGGAAGCGATTGGCGAAGTCTTCAATGAAATCGAGCATCGAGCCCTGACGATTCCCGTTAAGGAGTTTGATTTCCTTGTCGCCGCGCCACTTGGAAGGCTCGTACTGCGGCATCCGATCCGGCAGGTCGCGATAAACCCCGCCCGGCCGGTAGTAGGTCGCATGCATCCGGGTACCTGAGACCGCTTCGTAGCAGTCCATGAGGTCTTCGCGCTCACGGAAGCAGTACAGGAAGATGGTCATGGCGCCAATGTCGAGGCCGTGTGCACCCAGCCACATCAGGTGGTTCAGGATGCGGGTGATTTCGTCGAACATCACCCGGATGTACTGCGCTCGCACCGGCGGCGCGATGCCGAGCAGACGCTCGATGGCCATCACGTAGGCGTGCTCGTTGCACATCATGGACACGTAATCGA
>Ga0255123_1000511_pt1 | contig 11561 bp, 10 predicted proteins | sample Law_Cont_RepA_8d_FD_188585 | JGI IMG/M metagenome (GOLD analysis project Ga0255123, IMG submission 188585) | Freshwater microbial communities from St. Lawrence River, New York, United States - Law_Cont_RepA_8d | ecosystem: Environmental > Aquatic > Freshwater > River | place: USA: New York...
GCCAAAGAGACTTCCCCCAAGACCGTGGCAGCGCCTCAACCCAAATCCATGAACGTCCAAAACACCGATGCCGCTCAGGCTTCGACCAAGCCCACGCCCGTCACGCCTGCAGCGCCCGACCAATTGGTTCGCGCTTCGCGTCCTTCTGCCCGTCTGGCCCAGATCACCGTGCCCTCCCTGCCCCCCGCGGTGGCGTCCACCGCCGCGAAGTCCAGTTTCTTGCCCAGTTCGCCTTCACCGGCTTTGAGCGTGCCTTTTGCGCCCATCAAGAAAGATCCGAAACTGGCCAACAACTGGAAATCCAAGAAAGTCGAAGAGCTGACCGATGCGGAGCTTCTGGCCATGCCCGACGCCGAGTACATGAACGACACCCAGCTGGCCTACTTTCGGCGCAAGCTCGGCATCCTGAAGCAGGACATCCTCAACAGCGCGGGGGCCACCACGGAGCACCTGCGCGAGGACACCGTGGTGGTACCCGATCCGGCCGACCGGGCCACGATCGAGGAGGAGCATGCCCTGGAACTGCGCACCCGCGACCGTGAACGCAAGCTTCTCAAAAAGATCGAGCAATCCATTGTCCGCATCGACGCGGGCGATTACGGGTTTTGCGATGAGACAGGTGAAGCCATTGGCGTGGGACGTTTGCTGGCGCGCCCCACGGCCACCTTGTCCTTGGAGGCTCAGCAGCGCCGCGAGTTGAAGCAAAAAATGTTTGGCGATTGAGTCACCACCACAGGCCCGGGCCCTGCCCGGGTCAACCCCCCAAACCCCTTGATCGGGGTTTTTTTACGCCCGGTGACGCCACAGGTACAAAAACAGTGGCCGAAATCCTCGAAGTGACTTTGTTATTTTTGTTTTTTTATTCCTTCAGGCGTTACTTTCACAGCCTCTCCTAAGTGTCTAATTTACAAAGAAATTCGCTCCAAATTGGGGTGTAATTTCATCGCTAAGCCGTTGATTTTATTGAAAAAAATCAATCTCTGTCTGTTGAGTTGGGTCGAAATCCTGATACAGTGCAAAAAAGTGCAATTTAGTGGGGAAAAGTGTCCTTACTTGCATGTTTGAACTGAAAAAAGGTCTTCCCAGTGTTTCAAGGGGCTTCATCGCTGAGTCTGGATGCCAAAGGGCGGTTGTCTGTGCCGACCCGGCACCGCGACGTCCTGAGCGCGACGGCGCAGGGTCAGCTGACCATCACCCGGCACCCGCACGGCTGCTTGATGGTGTTCCCTCGGCCCGAATGGGAAAAATTCCGTGAGCGCATCGCGCAGTTGCCGATGTCGGCCCAGTGGTGGAAGCGGATTTTTCTGGGCAACGCCATGGATGTGGAGATGGATGGCACGGGGCGCGTGCTGATTTCCCCCGAACTGCGCCAGGCTGCCGGAATTGCCAAAGACACCATGTTGCTGGGCATGGGCAACCACTTCGAGTTGTGGGACAAGGCCACCTACGATGGCCAGGAGGCGCAGGCCATGCAAGGCGAGATGCCTGACGTGTTCAAGGATTTCTCGTTCTGAACGCCATGACCGAAGCTGTCTTGACCCACACGACCGTGCTCCTGAATGAGGCTGTGGATGAATTGCTCCAGGCTTCGGCCGGTGCCCGGGGTTTTTATGTCGATGCCACGTTCGGCCGGGGCGGTCATTCGCGCCTGATCCTGTCCCGCCTGTCACAGCAGGGGCGTTTGCAGGCTTTTGACAAGGACCCGCAGGCGATTGCCGAGGCCGGACGCATTGAGGACGCCCGGTTTTCCATCCGCCATGAAGGCTTTTCGCACCTGGGTGAGTTGCCTGTTGGCAGCGTGGATGGCGTGCTGATGGACCTGGGCATCAGCTCTCCCCAAATCGACAGCCCCGAGAGGGGTTTTTCTTTTCGTTTTGAGGGCCCGCTCGACATGCGCATGGACACCACGCGCGGAGAGAGTGTGGCGGATTGGCTGGAGACGGCCACAGTGGATCAAATCACGGAGGTCGTACGTGACTATGGCGAAGAACGGTTTGCTTTTCAGATTGCAAAGGCGATTGTGGCTCGCCGACAGGAGCGGGGCCCAATTTCAACCACCACCGATCTGGCCCAGCTCGTGGCTGACACGGTCAAAACCCGCGAGCCGGGTCAGAACCCTGCAACGCGGACATTTCAGGCTTTTCGGATTTTCATCAACGCCGAGCTTGAAGAGCTCGAACAAGCGCTAGAAGCCAGTCTGCATGTGCTGGCCCCTGGCGGTCGTCTGGTGGTGATCAGTTTCCATTCGCTGGAAGACCGCATCGTCAAGCAGTTCATCGCCAGGCATTCCAAGGAAGTGGTGGATCGCCGGGTTCCGTTTGCCATGCCTGTGAAGATGCGGCTCAAGGCCTGTGGCCGCGTGCGGCCTGGTGAGGCCGAGGTGCGTGCCAACCCGCGCGCGCGCAGTGCCATCATGCGCATGGCCCAACGCACCGAGGTGCCGGCATGATGCGCTTGAGCATGTTTTTGCTGGTGGCCACGGTGGGCAGCGCCCTGTGGCTGGTGCACAGCCACTACGAGTCCAGGCGGCTGTTCATGGCCCTGGAATCCGCACGCAAGGAAAACCAACGCATTGAGGTGGATCTGGACCGCATGCAGGTCGAACGGCGTGCACAAACCACGCCCTTGCGCGTGGAGCAGATCGCGCGCCAGCAACTGCAGATGCGCAATGTTTCGCCTGCCATCACCCAGTATGTGACCACGACCGGTGCGGCCAATCCGGCGGTGCCCGTGAAGCCGAGCGGCGCCGGCAACACCCAGGGGGGTGTGCGATGAGCCGTGGCCGCAGTGTGCAGCTGACGTCCAGCCCCTTGCTGGCCAGCAAAACGCCGGTGTGGCGCAGCAAGCTGATCGTGGCGGCCATGGCCTTGGGCTTCTCCGGTTTGGTCGGGCGCGCCGCCCATGTGCAGGTCATTGACAATGACTTTTTCATTCGCCAGGGCGAGGTCAGGTTCGCCCGGACCCTGACCCTGCCGCCCAACCGTGGCCGGGTGCTTGACCGCCATGGTGTGCTGCTGGCGTCCAGCGTGCCCGCCCCCAGCATCTGGGCCAATCCGGAAGATCTGGAGCGCGACCCGGTGAAGCTTCGCCAGCTGGCCAAACTGCTGGAGATGGCCCCTGCCGAGCTGGACGCCAAGCTCAAGGACGAAGAGAAAACATTTGTCTGGTTGCGCCGTCAAATGGACGAGTCGGTGGTCAAGGAAATCCGGGCATTGAACATCAAGGGTGTCTATGACATCAAGGAGTACAAGCGTCTTTATCCCGAAGGAGAGGCGGCCGCTCACATCGTCGGCTTCACCAATGTCGAGGACAAAGGCCAGGAAGGTGTGGAGCTGATTTTTCAAAAGCAGCTGGCCGGTCAACCCGGCTCCCGGCGAGTGATCAAGGACCGCCTGGGCCGTGTGGTGGAAGCGGTGGGTGAAACGGTGCCTCCGGTCGATGGCCAGGACCTGCAACTGAGCATCGACAGCAAGGTGCAGTTCTATGCCTACCAGACGCTGCGCGATGCCGTGGCGCAGCACAAGGCCAAGGCCGGCAGTGTCGTGGTGCTGGATGCTCAAACTGGCGAGATTCTGGCCTTGGCCAATTACCCCAGTTATTCGCCCGACAAGCGGGGCAACCTGACCGGTGAGCAATTGCGCAACCGGGCATTGACCGACAGCTTCGAGCCCGGCTCCACGATGAAACCATTTGCGGTGGCCCAGGCCCTGCAGCAAGGCCTTGTCAAGCCCGAAACGCCGATTCAAACCGCGCCCGGCAAGATCACCATCACGGGTTCCACCATCAGCGATGTGCACCCTTATGGGGTCCTGACGGTCAATGAGGTGATTCAGAAGTCCAGCAACGTTGGCACGGTCAAGATGGCCATGCAATTGCAGCCGCGTGAGATGTGGGAAATGTTTGTTGACCTGGGCTTTGGTCAAAAGCCTCAGTTGCCGTTTCCCGGCGTGGTGAGTGGGCGCCTGCGTCCCTACAAGACATGGCGACCCATCGAGCAAGCCACCATGAGCTATGGCTATGGTGTCTCCAGCAGTTTGTTCCAGGTCGCCCGGGCCTACACCGTGTTTGCCCGAGACGGTGACATCGTGCCCGCGACCCTGATGAAAACCAACCAACCCGTGGTGGGCACGCGCGTGTTCAGCCCCGAACACGCCAAAGCCATGCGCAACATGCTGCAGATGGCTTCGGGGCCGGGCGGTACGGGTCAAAAAGCCCAAACCATGGGGTATTCGGTGGGCGGCAAGTCGGGTACCGCACGCAAGCAGGAAGGCAAGGGTTACGCCAGCAAAAAGTACCGTGGATTTTTCGTGGGCATCGCACCGATTGACCAACCGCGCATTGTGGTGGCCGTCATGATTGACGAGCCCTCCAACGGGGTGTACTACGGTGGTGCAGTGGCCGCACCGGTGTTCAGCCAGACGGTGCAGCAAACGCTTCGCCTGATGGGCGTCCAGCCCGACATGGCCGTCAAGCCCCAGATTGTGGCCAAAGCCGTTGAGGAATCGTTCTGATGCTGACCCTGCACAGCACCGCTCAAGCCGCGTCCTGGTTGCGTCAACGGGTGACGGGTGTGCTGCGCACCGACAGCCGCCAGGTGCAGCAGGGTGATGCCTTCATTGCCTGGCCAGGGGCCGCCACCGATGGGCGGCGCTTTCTGGGGCAGGCCTTGGCACAAGGCGCCAGTGCTTGCCTGATGGAAGAAGACGGCCATGCCCCCTGGCTGGCTCAATTGCAAGATCAGGTGGCCGGCGACAGGCTGGCCTGCATGCCACACCTCAAGGCACAAACCGGTTGGGTGGCAGATGCTTATTACGAGCAGCCCAGCGCGGCGCTGCATGTGCTGGCGGTGACCGGCACCAATGGCAAAACCTCGACCGCCTGGTGGTTGGCGCAGGCCTTGTCTTCGCCTGCACTGGCACAGGCCTGTGGCCTGATCGGGACTTTGGGCATGGGGCGCGTGCCCGATCTGGTCTCAACGGGCATGACCACGCCGGACCCGGTGTTGATGCAGCAGCAATTTCGCGCCTTGCTCGATGCGGGTGCGACCCACTGCGCCATCGAAGCCTCATCGATCGGTCTGGCCGAGCACCGCTTGAACGGCACGCGCATCCAGGTGGCGGTGTTCACCAATTTCACGCAGGACCACCTCGATTACCACGGGGACATGGACCACTACTGGGCGGCCAAGGCCGCGCTGTTCAGCTGGCCCGGCTTGCGTGCTGCCGTCATCAACACCGATGACGCACAAGGCCAGCGGCTCGCGGACCAATTGCAAGGTGGCCCACTCGAGGTCTGGACCTGTTCGCAGCGTGGCGATGCGCGCCTGAAAGCCCGGGCCTTGCCCAGCACGGATGGTCTGGCATTTGAAGTGACTGAAGGCCACCAGACACAGACCCTGCATACCGCATTGATGGGTGACTACAACATCGACAACCTGCTGGGAGTGATCGGGTGTTTGCGCGCCCTGGGTGTGGGTTTGGTGCAAGCGGTTCAGGCGTGTGCCCACCTGAGCTCGGTGCCCGGGCGCATGCAGCGGGTGTGGGCCGATCAGGCGCAACTCGACCCTTCACAGCCCGACCATGAGTTGCCCGCTGTGGTGGTCGATTACGCGCACACGCCCGATGCCCTGACCCAGGCCCTGTCGGCGCTGCGTTCGCAGGCGACTTTGCGCGGTGGCCGTCTGTGGTGTGTGATGGGTTGCGGCGGCGACCGCGATGCCGGCAAGCGCCCTTTGATGGCGGCCGCCGCAGAGGCTGCGGCCGATGGCCTGGTCTTGACCAGCGACAACCCCCGTTCTGAATCGCCGGAGGCGATTTTGGCCGCGATGGTGACGGGCCTGCGTCGTCCCCAGCAGGTCCGTCTGCAGCCGGACCGGGCCCTGGCCATTGCCCAGGTGCTGGCCCAGGCTTCGGCGCAGGACGTGGTGCTGGTGGCAGGCAAAGGCCACGAGACCGAGCAGGAGATCATGGGCGTTCGCTACCCGTTTTCCGATGTGGAGCAGGTCCGCCTGGCCCTTCGCTGGCGTGCGGCACAAGGACAGGGGGCGGCCGCATGAATGCCGCGGTGTCCATGCAGCTGGATTTGCCCCAGGCCCTGGCCTGGTTGAGCCAGGCGCGCGGCGTGCATGTCCAGCCCCTGCTGATCGACCGTGTCCACACCGACAGCCGCAGCGTGCGCGCGGGTGATTTGTTTGTGGCCTTGCGCGGTGAGCGCTTTGATGGCAACCAGTTCATGGCACAGGCCAAGGCACAGGGCGCCGTGGCCGTGGTGTGCGAACCCTCCGGCGAGGCCGAGGCCATGGCCCAAGGATTGCCTGCGCTGGTGGTCCCCGATGCGCGCCTGGCGCTGGGCGAGTTGGCCGCCGGCTGGCGTGCACAGTTTGATTTGCCGCTGATCGCCGTGACCGGCAGCAACGGCAAGACCACCGTGACCCAAATGATCGCGTCCATCCTGCGGGTGCATGCGGGCGAGCACGCCCTGTCCACCCAGGGCAATCTCAACAACGACATCGGCGTGCCCCTGACCTTGTTCAATCTGCGTGCCCACCACCGCATGGCCGTGGTGGAGCTTGGCATGAATCACCCCGGTGAAATCGCCTATCTGGCCAGCATGGCCCGTCCCACAGTGGCCTTGGTCAACAACGCCCAGCGCGAGCACCAGGAGTTCATGGGCACGGTCGAGGCGGTGGCGCAGGAAAACGGGGCCGTATTCGCCGTGCTGCCCCGTCAGGGCGTGGCGGTTTTCCCTGCAGATGAGCGCTACACCCCGCTCTGGCAAGCCCCATCCGGTGAGCGTGCGCAACTGACTTTTGCCCTGGGCCAGGTGGATGTACCCGCCGATGTCCAGGCGACCCGGCTGTCCTGGGCTTCAGGCGGTTGGCGTTTCTTGCTCAGCACCCCGGCTGGCGATGTCACCGTCAGCTTGCGCATTGCCGGCCGTCACAACGTCAAGAACGCCTTGGCTGCAGCGGCCTGTGCGCTGGCTGCAGGGGTGCCCCTGCTGGCTGTCGAACAGGGTTTGCAGGCCTTCGAACCCGTCAAGGGCCGTTCGCGCGCCTTGCTGGTGCACGCCCCCGCAGGCCTGATCACCCTGGTCGACGACACCTACAACGCCAACCCTGATTCGGTGCGTGCAGCGATTGACGTGCTGACGGAATTGCCTTCGCCACGCTTGCTGGTGCTGGGGGACATGGGCGAGGTGGGCAACCAAGGACCGCAGTTCCATGCCGAGGTGGGCGCCTACGCCGCCGAATGCGGGATCGAGGCTTTCTACACCCTGGGGGACTTGTGCCGCCATGCGGGGCAGGCATTTGGTGCCGCGCGGCATTTTCAGGACATGGACAGCCTGCTGGAGGCGGTTCGACAAAACGCAGCGCACTTTCAAAGCGTGCTCGTCAAGGGCTCGCGTTTCATGAAGATGGAGCGCGTGGTCGAAGCCATCCAGGCCATGGGCCTGGCAAGCGGCGATGTGCAAAACAAAATAACAGGGGAGGCCCATGCTGCTTAGCCTGGCCCAGTGGTTACAAGGTTTATCCCCCGAGTGGGGATTCCTGCGCGTCTTCCAATACATCACATTCCGCGCCGTGATGGCGGCGATGACGGCCTTGCTGATTGGATTGGCTGCCGGGCCTTGGGTGATTCGGCGTTTGACCGCGCTGAAGATGGGTCAGCCCATCCGCGGTTATGGCATCGCGTCGCATTTGGCCAAAAGCGGCACACCCACCATGGGGGGTGTCCTGATTTTGCTGTCCATTGCCATCTCGACGATCCTGTGGTTTGACCTGTCCAACCGCTTTGTCTGGATCGTGCTCATCGTGACCTTGGGTTTTGGTGCCATTGGCTGGGTGGACGACTGGCGCAAGGTGGTCAACAAGGACCCGGAGGGCATGCGATCGCGTGAGAAATATTTCTGGCAATCCGTCGTGGGCTTGCTGGCCGCGCTGTACCTGGTGTTCAGCATTTCCGAAAGTTCCAACGCACGGGTCATGGACCTGTTTGTGCAGTGGGTCCTGTCCGGTTTCGATGTGAGCTTGCCGCCCAAGGCGGGTTTGCAAGTGCCGTTTTTCAAGGAAATCAACTACCCCCTGGGCGTGCTGGGATTCGTGGTGTTGACCTACCTGGTGATCGTCGGGTCGAGCAATGCCGTCAATCTGACCGATGGCCTGGACGGTCTGGCGATCATGCCGGTGGTGATGGTGGGCTCGGCTTTGGGTGTGTTCGCCTATGTCACAGGCAGCTCGGTTTTTTCCAAATACCTGTTCTTCCCGCACATTCCCGGGTCGGGCGAGCTCTTGATCTTTTGTGCAGCCCTGGCCGGTGCCGGGCTGGCATTCCTGTGGTTCAACACCCACCCCGCCCAAGTGTTCATGGGCGATGTCGGAGCGCTGGCATTGGGCGCGGCATTGGGCACCATCGCCGTCATCGTGCGTCAGGAAATCGTGCTGGCCATCATGGGCGGCATCTTTGTGGTGGAAGCCTTGTCGGTGATGGCGCAGGTGACGTACTTCAAATACACCAAGAAAAAATATGGGGAAGGTCGGCGCATCCTCAAGATGGCCCCTTTGCACCACCATTTTGAAAAGAGCGGCTGGAAGGAAACGCAGGTGGTGGTGCGTTTCTGGATCATCACCATGCTGCTGTGCCTGGTCGGTCTGTCGACCCTGAAGCTGAGGTAAGCCATGCAGCTGCAAGGTCAACACGTTCTGATCCTCGGGCTGGGGCTCTCCGGTCTGGCGATGGCCCGCTGGTGTGCCCGCGCCGGAGCCCGTGTGACCGTGGCCGATACGCGTGCAGAGCCACCGCAATGGGCGCAGTTGCATGCCGAATGGCCAGACGTTGCCCTGGTGTCGGGACCGATGACGGCCGAACTGGTGGAGGGCACGGCCATCCGTGCGGTGTTCCGCAGCCCCGGGCTGTCGCCCGATGCGGTGGCACCCGTGGTCCAAGCGGCACAGGCCATGGGGCTTTGGCAAGGTGGTGAACTGAGTCTCTTTGCCGCCGCCTTGAAGGATTTGCAGGCCACTTGCGGCTATCGGCCCCAGGTGCTGGCCATCACCGGCACCAATGGCAAAACCACGGTGACTTCGCTCACAGGCCAGTTGGTGGCGCGTGCGGGCAAAACCGTGCAGGTGGCGGGGCAATATTGGCCCCACTTTGCTGGACACCCTGACCCAGGCAATCGCGCAGGCGCAGGTGCAGGCGCCAGCGCAAGCCGAGCCAGAAGCACCAGCATGGGCGGCGGCCCTGCCCGAGGTCTGGGTGCTGGAGCTGTCCAGTTTTCAGCTCGACAGCAGCGAGGGCTTTGAGCCCACCGCCGCCACAGTGCTGAATGTGTCGCAGGACCACCTGGATTGGCACGGCTCGATGGCGGCCTACGCTGCCGCCAAAGCGCGTATCTTTGGCCATGAGGCCTTGATGGTGCTCAACCGTGAGGATGCCCAGGTCATGGCCATGCGGCCAGCGCCGGTCCGGGTCAAATTGCAAAAGCCGATGGCGCGTGAATGCACCCTGTTTGGGGGCGATCTGCCCCAGCGTCCGGGTGATTTCGGGATCGAAGTGGCGAACGGCATGACCTGGCTGGTGCGCGCACTCGAGGCCGATGAGACGCACCGCCGCCGCAAGGACCAAGAAGAGGAAATCCACATCCAGCGCCTGATGCCCGCAGATGCCTTGCGCATCCGTGGCAGGCACAACGCCGTCAACGCCTTGGCCGCATTGGCCCTGGCCAGCAGCGCCGGTTGCGCATTGGGCCCCATGCTGTATGGCTTGCGCGAGTACCGGGGCGAGCCCCATCGGGTGGAGCCCATCGCCATCATCGATGGGGTTGAATTTTTCGACGACAGCAAGGGCACCAATGTGGGGGCCACGGTGGCCGCCATCCAGGGTTTGGGCGCAGAGCGCCGCATGGTGGTCATTTTGGGTGGCGAGGGCAAAGGTCAGGACTTCACACCCCTGGCCGACCCTGTGGCGCGCTTTGCCCGAGCCGTGGTGCTGATCGGTCGCGATGCGCCGCTGATCCGGGCCGTTTTGCAAGACCCCTCTGTGCCACTGCACGATGCGCACGACATGCCAGCGGCGGTGGCCCTGGCGGCCGAGTTGGCCCACAGTGGGGATGCGGTGCTGATGTCACCCGCCTGCGCCAGCTTTGACATGTTTGATGACTATTTGCACCGGGCCCAGGTGTTTGCACAAGCCGTCAGCGGCTTGGCCGAGGCGGCCGGCATGGCCATGGAGGGCGGGCTGTGAGCGAAGCCGTTTCTTTCACGCAGCGGCTGCAAGCCGGTGTCGCGCGCATGGGCGGCATGCTCACGGGTAGCGCTGCTGGGGGGCACGCAGCGGCCCCGCAGGGCCTGCCTGTGAATCTGGGCGACTATGACCTGGTCAGCCGGGGGCGGGGCCAGGGTTCGCGCATGATGGGCATCGACCAGACCCTGGTGTGGGTGGTGGCGGCGCTGGTGCTGTGGGGCATGGTCATGGTGTATTCGGCCTCCATCGCCATGCCCGACAACCCGCGTTTCTCGCGTTATGCCCATACACATTTTCTGGTCCGGCATGTGATGGCCATCACGGTGGGCTGTGTCATGGCCTTGCTGGCTTTTCAGGTGCGGATGGAGACCTGGGAAAAAATGGCACGCCCCTTGTTTGTCTTGTCCTTGGTGCTGCTGGTGTTGGTGCTGTTGCCCTTCATTGGCAAAGGGGTGAATGGTGCGCGGCGCTGGATCTCTTTTGGCGTGATGAACTTCCAGCCCTCCGAGTTGGCCAAGCTGGCGACCATCATTTATGCGGCCAATTACATGGTGCGCAAAATGGATGTGAAGGAAAACTTCTTCAAGGCCGTCTGGCCCATGGGGGCGGCGATCGGGCTGGCCGGTGTGTTCCTGCTGGCCGAGCCAGACATGGGTGCGTTTTTGGTGATCGCCACCATTGCCATGGGCATCTTGTTCCTGGGGGGCGTCAATGCCCGCATGTTCTTCCTCATTCTGGGCATTCTGATCCTGGCGTTTGTGATCATGATTGCCGAGTCGCCATGGCGTCGGGAGCGAATTTTTGCCTACCTGGACCCTTTCAGCGCCCAACATGCGCTGGGCAAGGGCTACCAACTGACGCACTCCCTGATTGCGATTGGGCGTGGCGAGATCTGGGGCGTGGGTTTGGGCGGCAGTGTGGAAAAACTCCACTGGCTGCCAGAGGCCCACACGGACTTTCTGCTGGCCGTGATCGGTGAGGAATTCGGCCTGATCGGCGTGTCTCTGGTGATCTTCATGTTCCTGTGGCTCAGCCGCAGGATCATGGTGATTGGGCGGCAGGCGATTGCGCTGGAAAAGGTTTTTTCGGGTCTGGTGGCGCAAGGGGTGGGCATCTGGATCGGGTTCCAGGCCTTCATCAACATGGGCGTGAACCTGGGCGCACTGCCCACCAAGGGGCTGACCCTGCCATTCATGAGTTTCGGTGGATCGGCGCTCATGATGAACCTGATTGCGATCGCTGTGGTCTTGCGCATTGACGCAGAAAACAAGCAGATGATGCGTGGAGGCCGGTCATGAGCGCCGATCCACCGAAACT
>Ga0255123_1000512_pt1 | contig 11551 bp, 15 predicted proteins | sample Law_Cont_RepA_8d_FD_188585 | JGI IMG/M metagenome (GOLD analysis project Ga0255123, IMG submission 188585) | Freshwater microbial communities from St. Lawrence River, New York, United States - Law_Cont_RepA_8d | ecosystem: Environmental > Aquatic > Freshwater > River | place: USA: New York...
ATCTAAATAGTTATACAATTTTCTGTTAAGTCGGGGCGTAGCGCAGCCTGGTAGCGTACTTGCATGGGGTGCAAGTGGTCGGAGGTTCAAATCCTCTCGCCCCGACCAAATCTCATCAATAACTTCTCACAGCGTGAGCCACAAAAAGCAAGGGCCTCCGAGGAGGCCCTGCGCCTGACAGTCGAAACCATCAGGGTGGTTAAGACAAAATCATAATGCCTTTTATTTAAGAAAACAGCACTTAACCTTAAATATTTTCTCCAATCAAATAAAAGTGCTAAAAATGATTTTCATTTCAACCTTGATTGAATTTTTCAATGGCTCAACCTATGAGCCATCAATCCCTCAAAATGAGCTATCAAACACTCATTTTGGAGGTGGTATGCGTAACTACACTTACATTGATGGCACCCGTTTTATAGTGGTCAACCTATTTCGCAGTCTGAGATATGACATTGACCGCTTAGACATGAGCTGGGTGGGGGATCAAAAGCCGATCTTTTCAAGAGGTTTTAGGATCGTTGATAACGATGAGAACAATACAGTAACCCTTGATGGTGAGGACGCCGATAATCTCATTTACAGCCTGACCTACATGTTCTCAAACGAAGAAACCACGGAAGAGTTCAGGGAAGCCGTTGATGAGTTCTTGAAAGATGCCTTGATTACCAAAAACTACCTGATCAACAGCCAAGGTAAAAAAGAGAGCGACAAAAGTACAGAAGCCGAATCTTTACTTCATTAATACGCTCAATTTATTGAGCGTATTTCTTAAGAGAATTCTCAAGCTTTGAGATGACTTTTTTCTTCAGGTCAGCAGGGGCAAGCACTTCTACCTCGTCGCCATGCTTGAGTATGTCCATGATCAGTTCTGGATCTTGGCTGTACTCAAACTCTAAAACATAGGAGCCATCTTTTTCAAAATGGCTACGTTGTTCTGGGTGCCAAGACTCCCCTGAAACCCAGCGAGCAGACTTGGGGCTGAACTTAAGCTTGGCAGTCTTATCTGCTCCACCTGAGAAGATGCCGTAACTCTTTGTGAAATGCTCATTCATATCCTTATCAGAAATGTCTTTGCACTTCTCATTGAGTAAAACCACATCTCTGATGCCGTCTAGCGAGAAGCTTCGTAAAGCTTCTCGCTTATGACAATAAGCATCCAAGTACCAGTTTTCTCGATAATGAATCAAACGCTGAGGTGACACCTCGCGTTCCTCGACTTCATCACGACCTTTGGTATAAAAAAGAATCTGAATCATTTCTCGTTTAAGTAGGGCATTACCAATATCCGCAAAGTACTTGCTGGAGTTCTTTCGGGACCCCATACTGATCAATTTGATGCGCTTGCGCAACTCTTTGGAGCTTGTTTCGCCATTGCCAAGAATCGCATCGATTCTGGTCATCAGTGGAGCGATATGAGGGCCAATGAGACCGCCTTGGTCCAAAGAGGCTAAAAGATGATTCATGGTCACAAGGGCAGTGGTTTCTTCTTGAGAAAACCACATACCATGCAGCTCAAACTTAGGGCCTGGACCTTGTTTACCAAATTTATACCCACGCTCATATGAATCCCACTCAATCGGGGCATTCAAATTATTCTTCATGAACGCTAGATCGCGCTTGAACGTCGCTAATGAAATATCGAGCTCTTGTAAAAAGGCGTCGGTACTCACAACCCCTCGACTATTGAGAAGGTTGTATATCTTGTAAACGCGCTCCATGTTGTTCATAAGCCAGCCTCATATTTAGTACTTTTGATAACTTTAGCACTTTATGAGATTGGTAGCTCATTTAATGAGCCTCATGAATGGGATTAATTGCAACTATTATTAATTTTTATCCTAAAAAAACTAAGACATGGAATAGAGTTGTAGTGGCTAAGTCTCGAATAAGTAATAACGGACGGAGCATAGCCCTAATGCAAAAGAAAAAATGTTAAATTTATGAATAGTCACATTAATATTACAAGTTATGTAAATGTATTAGGAGAATTCAAATGTCACACTACAGTAAAGATAGTCCAGAATATCGTAGTAATGGGCACTATGAGATTGGTGGCGAGGAATTCATGTCTATTTGGACCTTTAAGAACAAGCATGGAATTAAAAGCGACACTACTGCTAACGGAGATGAGGGTAAAGAAATAGCTTCCAAAGGGGGCATGACACACACCTCAACGCCAGATTTTGGTTCATTTGGTAAGATCATAATTTATAGCGTTAAATCACTTGAGGAATACTATGGGGTTTAATGCATTTTTAAATTCTAGATATGCAACAACCCATGAGAATAGATTCTGGAATAAATTAGTTTCAGAGTTAAAGCTGCACTACGAAAATAAAACTCAATACGTTCTCATAGTAGGCAATTTAATAGTTGATGGAAAACAATTAGATGCGGTTGTAATCAAAGATGATGCAATTGTAGTGATTGACTTTAAAAATTATGGCGGCACTTTACAAATATCGGAAAATGGTAATTGGAGTGTGTCTGGCACTTTAGTAAATTCAGGGAGAAATAAAAATCCATTTGTCCAACTTTTAGACAATAAGTTTGGTTTATTACAAGCTCTTGATAAAAGGCTTCCTGCAGGTTATAAAAATTGGATAAATCTAGGTCATATAAATGCAATAGTTTTATTTCATCAAGATATTGAGTACGACAACGAAAACATTAGTCGTGACTTATCTCAATCAGCCTCCAAGTGGTTCAGCATTTCGGATTTGAGACACATTTGTCAGACACTAGATGAAATTACTAGTAATCAAACGTTAATTAATTATTCAAATCTAACGGCAATTGTCAGCGCTCTCGGACTAGAAGAAATTCCCGAATATGATTTAATTTTAGAGGAGCCTGTTAAAGATTCCTCTGTAAAAATAAAGCTTAATGAAGTTGACAAGAATGAGGTAGAGTCAAAGGTTGCCAACATTGAGCCCAATTCATTTGCAGAAAATTATTACAATACAGCCCGGGCATTAGAAAGTATTGAGCTACTCATAATTGGTCAAGATCCTTACCCAAATGGAGGTAATGGAGTGGCTTTTTGCAAAACTTCTATGTATGGTCTTTATCAACAAGATTGTTGCGGTGGGATTGTTTTGGAATCCTTGGGTTACTCACGACGGAGGGCATTTGATAGTTATGAGAATTCAAGAGCCATGTTTCTAGATTTGTTGAAATTTAAGGGGATATGTTTTACAAATGTAAATCCCAAAAAACTTTCTCTACAAGAAATTACTAATTCTCCAACAGACACCATAGATTTTAATCTTGAATTAATTAAAAAAGCCAAGAAAATTGTATTACTTGGAAAGGGGCAAACTAAAGATTATTTTGAGAGATTATTTAAAGGGTACCATCCCACTCACATACTAATACATCCATCGTTAAAAAATGAAAATTTGGATGAATGGAGTAAAACATGGGAGGGTGATACTCTAAAGAAAATATTAGAATCACCAAATTAATTTATTTTCTCGTAAAGCCCACTATGAACAACTCAATAGTGGGGTAGGATTGCAGCTAAATTAATCACCTCATTCTCAGATTCGAAAAAAATTAATGAGCCAATGCTTGCTTAGCTCTGATCCCAAGCTTCTATCTCAACCACTGCCATCACTCACATAAGCTTCTCCAATCACGAGAGGAGCAGGACCGCTTGGAGGCATTGGCACGATCTTATCTAGTAACACTGAGAAGGGTAACTCGTAACGATTAGGATAGCCATGGCCACCCAAATCTTTGCCAATGCCTTGCTTGACTAAATCATCGAGCCATTGGCAACCACCCAAACCAGCATTCCATGAAGCAATCGTGATCACTTGACCTTGTTGGGTCATTGCTTTAGCCAAGATATCCCAACCTAACATTCGGTTTTCTCCTTGATGGGCGCATCTTCAGTATTGCTGACTTCGTCTTCCAGCTCCAAACCGGAAATCGGTCGTAAAAAACAATCGGGTACTAATCCACCCTTGGATTTTTTTATGGAACCATCAGGATATTGGTAAGACAAACCGTCGTTACCTGAATACGCTCCAACTAACCACACTGGAATTGGATCTGGATAGTGTGGCCACTCTTTAAAACCCTCAAAAGCAATCACCTTAACAATTCTTCCGAGATTTTCAGGGATATCACACTTCACGGTGATGGCCAAGTCGCCTTCTTTGCAATTAAGTTTCATGATTTTTTATATGCCTTTAGTCTGATGCTCTCCAATGAACGCATTGCTTCAATGCGTTCATGGATTCGGTATGTCACAGAATCGGTTGCAAGGATGGGTGATTTAATAATCTCAACTAACTCACTGGGAGTTACTTTGATGCTCACACCTTTGGCCCAAAGGTAATACCCCGTCTTATCTTGAATCGCAATGGCCCAATAATTCCAAACATCTGAAACTGCCAATTGATCTTGTTCATCTAAAAGGCCACCCTTGGGTAGGCTTATGAAAATTGATTCGCACTTTGTCATATAAATTCCTAATCAGTTAACAGAAATAACTTGCTCTTTAAATTGGCTGCTCTTTGAAATGCCCATGCGCAATAAATCAGCCGTCACAGCATCTGGATTCCATGAGCGGTAACCAGGACGTATGTATGCATCACCCAACTTCACGCCCAGTGCTGGGAAGCCCACCGACCCCATCTCATCCACTGCTAAATCTCCGGGGTGTTGATAGCTCAGCTGCTCGCCTTGGGCGTTCACATTGCTCACTGAGTACTTGCTGGCGAACATCAGTTCACAAGTACTGCCATCGAACGCTCTGGTCAGCTCATCCAACACCAATAACATCCGCTCTGGATCTTGAGACTCATCTAACACCGCCACAAAATGTGGACGAGCACCATTCGACAGCTTCTTGGCAGTCTCTTTTCTTCTGGCCCAGAGGAAAGCTTTATCAGTCTCATATTTCGCTAGGCTGAACCCAGGTCGATCACCAGTCACCTCAGCATCTGATGGGTAAGGATCATGTTGATGAACATAAATCACATCAATCAAACCCTCCTTATTGATATGCACAGCTAAAAACATGAAGGCCGTGTCATCAATCTGAATCACCACGCCAGAAAAATACTTCCTAGGTGCGTATTCCAAGCGACCGACCTCGGCAAAATAGGGACGGTGCAGTGCACCGATCTTATTGATCATCATGTCGATATGACTCAAGGTCGCATCGGGGCCATCGGCACGATTCGTTTGATGATCGCCATCCACCAAGGCCTTGGCACTCAAGGCACCATGCAGATGACTCACGTCGAGGGTATTTAAGGCCCGAGCCAAGGCTCGGGCTGCTTGAATGCTTTTAGAAAACTTCTTTTTGGGGTGTTGTGAAGCCATTTTTTGCTCCTTTTTAGCTATGAACTCACTTTAAGCTCAAGCTAGCTCAATACATGAGCCACCCATATCCCAAAATACGAAATATGCTAATCGGACCAACCATCATTTCTTTCTTACTGCCTCTACAACTCTATGCCAACGATCTTCAACATTTCCGTCTTGAAACAGATGTTTACGTACGTATTGCACGTGATTCAGCGGTATTAATTGGTTTGCCCAATCTCATGAACCGTTTCCCAGTCATCAACCATGACCAAGAGCTCATACTCAGAGAGGCCACCAAATATGACCGACCACCCAAGCGAAGAAAACTCTTCATTCTCAAATTCTTGAGAAGTACCAATACATTTTCAAATACCTAGATAATCAACAAAAATCATCATCTAACCCCAAGGACCCATGAGAAACTTTCTCTTCGCCATCATTGCTATCTTCGCAGCCAATATTGCTCAGGCCCAAACCACCAAAACCACTCAGGCCAGTGAATATGAATCTCTCTCATCAGTAGAGCGACAAATTGTTCACGTCAAAATCAATGCTGATGGCAGCTCAGAAGAAACAGAAGAGCTAACCATCCTCATCAAGAGTCAGCAAGCCGTTGAATCACGCTCACAAGCAGACATTGCCTTTAGTAGTGATCACCAGCAAGTTGAAGTCCTTGAGGCTTACACCATCTTGCCAGATGGTCAAAAAATCAAAGTGGCAGATAACGCCATTCGCACAGTTGAAGATGACTTGGCCAGTGGTGCGACCATGTTCTCTGACCTAAAACACAAAATCATCATATTTCCGAACGTCAAAGTGGGTGCCAAGGTTTATTACAAAATTAAAACAATTGAACACACACCCACATACCCGAACCATTACTACTACAGCACCCACTTCAGCCCTCATGTGCAATATGACCATGTTGAATACACGCTGACTTACCCTAAAAGCATGCCCATGCGTGTCAAAGACAGGGGAGTACCAGGGGTTAAAACTGAAACCGCGGATAGCATCACATATAAGTTCACATTCAAGCAGCCTAATATCAAACTCAGTGAGCCAGTACAGGTATCCACCACAGACTTTGCACCAGCTTTTTACTTGTCTACCTTTAAAGACCACCTAGAGTACGGTCAGGCATTTGAAGACAGAGCCAAAGACACCATGAAGGTGACCAAGCAAGTCCAGCAACTCGCCGAAGAAATCACTCAAGGCATCACAGATCGCAAAGCTCAAGCCAGAGCACTCTATAACTGGGTATCCATGGAAATCCGCTATGTGGCCATTTACATGGGAAGCGGTGGCGTGATCCCCCACAAAGCCGATGACATCATTCGCAATCGCTATGGCGACTGTAAAGACAAAAACACATTGTTCATCGCCTTGCTCAAAGCAAAAGGTATTGAAGCCAGTTCAGCAGTGATTAACTCTGGCAGTGCATACACATTGCCAGAACTTCCAATCTTTAGGCCATTCAACCACGTCATCACTTACTTACCAGAATGGAACCTCTATGTTGATACCACTCAAGAGCTTGCCCCCTTTGGCGAACTGGGTGACAACTTAGTTGATAAGATGGTATTGCTCACTGGTCTTAACAAGATTGGTAAAACGCCTAAATTAAGCCCAGAAAATAATCGCATCATCACTCACTCAAGCATCAAAATCATGCCCAATGGTGAAATGAAGGGCGCCTCACATACCTCCTACAAAGGTAACCGTGAGATCAATGCTAGGTATAGATTCGAGGGCCATGTATCGACCAGTGCAGCAAAAATGGTCTCTGATCAATTATTTAAATTCAGAGAAACCGGTACAGGTAAATTTAAACCCAGTGATGTTTACAACCTCAATAAACCATTTGAGCTCTTAACGGAATTCAACCTAGACCCCAACACCAACTTCCCTGGCCCGGGCGCCATGACAGTACCTGTTGGATTAGCGCCAGGAAACATCACTGCCATCTCGCACAACAAACCAAAAGAAAAGTTCTACTTTCCTTTTGAATGCACAGCTGGTTACGTAGAAGAAACAACCGTCATTGAGTTTCCGAAAAACACAAAGCTAACCAGAGTACCTAAATCAATGAACCACATCCAACCAGGATCTGAATACATTGCCAGTTACAAAAAGGTGGGTAACAATAAACTTGAAGTAAAAAGAAGTCTGAAGCTAGAAAAGAAAACGATGGTTTGCCAACCCGAAGAACTGAAGCTATGGCAAACCCTCTACCAAGCCATCAAGCAAGACATGAGAAGTCAGATCTTTTATCAATAAATGTGCTCGTTGTGGCTGAACAAAGAGCCGGTGTAAAGTATCGGGATGAAGATATTTGAGTTACTAAAGAAGCCTACCAAACCCCTATATAGCCAATTGACATTGGCGATAGGATTTTGATGTCTAAAAGTAAATCATTCAAATCTCTTAGCGATCTCAAGGATATCAATTTATTTGGAATTGATAACAGCCTGGCTGTTAACAAACCTAATAGTGAAAACTTGAAGTCTCAGGCTAAGAGTTCCCTAGATGTTCAATCCCCTTCTTCAGTTGTGCCAGCTAATAAAGTGTTGACTAATGATTCTTTACAAGGGACCAAAGATCAAGAAGCATCTTATCAATCTAGACTCGACTGGCTGAATAAACGCGCCGAGGAACTTTCTTTATCTGAAGTTGCTTTTGCAGCAAAGCAGAGAGAGTTTCAGGAAGAGAGACAACAATTCTTCTCAAAACAAACTTTAATTGATGTTGAAAAGCAGAAAGAGCTTCAAGAAGAGAGGCAATGCCTCATTGCAATGCAGGCTTTATTTGAATCTGAAAAAGCCGTGCATAAAGTAAGGCTCTCAAAACTTGACCAATTAGATGAATTGGAGGCATACATTTCAAGGCGAGAAGCCGCACTTGTTAACTTAACATTGGCTCTAGATAAAAAATCAGAAACTCTAATGGTTCGTGAAGAAGATCTTATTAAGGAGCAACGGGCATTTAGTAGTCAGTTAAAAAAAGCATTAATTGAATCTACAAAAGCCAAATCTAAAAGTGAGACTTTAGAAATAAAGATCACTGATCTTAAAAAACACTTTGCTGCTGAAGTTACTTCCAAAAATAATTTACAAATTGAATTGCGTGAAGCAAATTCAATAATAAATACTCTTGAGGAGAAATTATCTAGTTATGTAAAAGTAAAATTTGATATTTGGGACGTAGTTGAATTTATTACAAAAAATGGCGCTAATGCTACTGATCTAGGTTATATAAATAAGAAAATTTTATTATGTGGTGATGCCCCTTGGTTTAAAAAAGACTTTATTGGCCTTTTGAAAAAGAAAGGATTTACTCCAGTCAGTTCAATTAGCTCGGATGTAGAGATAGCTGTTATTGGGCGGGACTTTGATCCTGAAGAAGTTGAGGGGCAACTTGTTTTAAGACAAGGGGAAAAGATACATTTCTACTCGCAAGAGTTACTTATTGCTACTATTGCCGCAGGCATAAATCCTTTTGATAATCCACGCTCCTTCAAAAGTCTATTCAAAGAGTTTGCAGAAGATCACCCTGGACTGCAGTTCCTTAAGAATAATTTTAAATTTCCCTGGCCACTTCCGAATATTTCAGACAGCGTCATTTTATTTTTTGATAATGAAGGATTGGTTGACCAATCACCATTAGTTAGCGTTGGCTATCGAGTTGGCAGAGAGCGTGGCTTAGATGAGCATACTAGGCGAGAAATTCTTAGAGACTCATTTTATGGCGCGTATGATGATACCGATGAGTGGTATGTACACTCAGAAGATTACATGAAGCGCTGGGATAGACCTCAATCTAGAGGTAGATTATTTCAAATGGCACACCATATCCATTCTTTAATTATTAACAGAAGATCGGTGCCATCTATGAAGCAAGCCGTGCAGGAGTGGGAGGATGACCTGCGTTGGCTCAAGAAGTTTTATAAGCCATACATGGGGTTTAAGTGGCCAGTTTTAAAGTAATTTATGACTAGCCAGAGTAATTTCACTATTATCTACTGTTAGTTTTTATTTTTGTTTGGGCTACCCCGACTGACGAACAAATTCACCAATGATCTTCTTGCGTCTAATATGGGCATAGCCTTTCATTAGGCTTGTTGCTCGGTTATGGTCTTTGCCTGTCATTGAGCCTTTAGGTATTTCATATAACCATATCTCATCACTTGCTTCGATCTTTGCTAAAAACTCACACCAGGCTGCGTTTAAGTGTCCAAATGGAATTGATGGAGCCATGCCCAATGGATCAATGACTAAACTATCTTTTTCAGCTTCAATAGCACTGATCTTCCTAATTAAGTACTCATTCGTGCAGAAAAATTTTGGCTTTCTTCTTTCCAACATATCTCGGTATTCTTTGTATTTCTCGTAAGACACCCAAGCAACAAAAACTGGCCAAGCCACTAAAACAATAAGGCCCGCAACAAAATACATGGCATATGTTTTTATTTGATCTTTCAGTGTTGGCTTGGATCCCATCATTTCTTGAACGCTCTTGATGAAATCGCTTCTCTCTCGATATTCAATCCAAGATTTGATTCCAAAGTAAATCAAAATAATTGGCCCAACTGAAAAATATGCCAAAGCCAACTTATTACTTAGCAAAGATTCAATCATTCTTGCCACCACTTCTTAAAAACCAGGGGAGGTCTTCCTGAGGCGTTGGAGTAGGGGCTTGATTCTTAACAACCCTAGTTCCTTTTAAAACACCTTCTTGAAACTCTAAAAAGAGGTCTTCTTCGTAAATACTTGCATACCCACCATGAACATAGTGGAGTCGATCGCCTCTAGGGCACCTAATTTCACCTGTGAACCAATGAGCAAAGATTCCATTTGGATAGTCTGGGAATAGATAGTCAAGGCCAACATACTTTTTATATTCAATGCTGGCAGAGAGTTCAACTAGATAAAGCCTATATCCAAGCTCTTCGGAGCCTTTGATTTCCCAAGACCCATTGTATCCCCGCCAATTTGCAGTGGTTGCAGAATGAAACTGAATACCTCTTTGGACTAAGTAAATGTCCAAGGGTGTTGTGCACATGCGTAGACGCTCACCATTAAAAACAAGTGACTCCATCGATTGAGCAGTCATAAGATCCTTTAAGCAACAGTTAACTTCTTTTAAGTATGGCAAATGAATGGCTCAAACAATGAGCCATTGAAACTAATTGATCAAAACAGCCACACCATTCTCTAGCTTCAGAACCTTAGACTGTTGAAGGCGATAAATAACCTCAAGCACTCTCTTCTTATTAGGTAGGGTGGCACGTCGACCATTCTTCTTAATCACCTGCAGCACCAAATCATCAATCGGGATTCTTCGATCGGTCGCAGATTCAAGTAATTCAATTGCAAAATCACTCTCAGCATATTGATTAGCAGTTAAAACTGCTGCTTTGGGAATTCGATGATCAACCTTGGTGGGTTTTGGTAACGCAGCAATAGAGCCCTTAGTTGCATCACGATTAATGATGAACTTACAGTAGGCGCAATTGTCACTTGAATGAGGTGGTATATCACTGTTCAAACAGCTAATAAGTGACTTCAAGGTTGGTTCAATCCAAGAACCATTGCCGTCATAGGACAGCAACTTGGTTCTAAACCTCAATACATCATTGAATGGTGAATCATCCTTAATTCCATTGGTATACACAAACCAGGCTTGGTCAGAAACCTGTAAATCATTGCCACGCAATAACCACTGATAAAACTCTACCTGTCTCTTATAAGAGATCTGCCATTCGGCATCTAAGCTTACTTCATCAGCTTTGCTGGTTGCCTTGTAATCCACCACATAGTGAACCCCAAACATATCCACCCAAAGATCATCGATGGCACCAAAAAACTCAATATCACCGAATTGACGAGTGACCCCTTTGAAGTTCTCTCGCCATTGATCTAATTTCGGATGTGCAACCGGAATAAAGCTTAAGCCTTCCTTAGCCAATCGAGCAGGAACACCTTTACCCCTAGATAAATCAAACTCATTCTTAAAAAGATGGTCTACAGCCACGTTCAAACTGAACGGTGGGCCAGAAGGGCGCTTAATCTTGGCTTTCTGGTCAAGCCAGAAGCACAAAGGGCACTCAATAAATAGGTCTACTTTTGAACGTGAAATTCTCATATTTAATAACTTTAATTTTTTATAGTCTGTCATGTAATTGGCTCATCTAGTGAGCTTATTGCTCTGTATCTTTAACTGT
>Ga0255123_1000516_pt1 | contig 11516 bp, 18 predicted proteins | sample Law_Cont_RepA_8d_FD_188585 | JGI IMG/M metagenome (GOLD analysis project Ga0255123, IMG submission 188585) | Freshwater microbial communities from St. Lawrence River, New York, United States - Law_Cont_RepA_8d | ecosystem: Environmental > Aquatic > Freshwater > River | place: USA: New York...
CTCCCTATACTGATAGCTCTGAAGCCAGTTGTAAGCAGGTCTTATAGGGCTCAATATGAGCCAATGTTTTTGTTAAAAAAGCAGGAAGAGAAACATAACTAGGGTCTTCGCTTCCAAATCTTGCTACATTTGACTTTGTTTTTGGACAAAAATAAAAGTCATAAATAATATTATCTACTTTTTTTGCCCCAAGAAAAAGACAAGAGGAGCAATTATGATCATAAACTGGGTGGCTTTTTTGAATCATTTTTTCACCATCACTACTGTTGGAGGATCGGCATCTTCTTCGTTTTGTTCTATAAACTCTGGAAAAACTGGAGTTGGAATTTTGCTTTCCTTCTTTTCTATTTCTGGCTCATCATATTTATATTCTGGAATCTTAGAAGATTGCCAGGTTGCCCAGCAAAATAATAGGATTGATAAAATCAATAGTGCTAAAATCATTCTTTTCCCCTGTAATATTTTCCTTCAAAAACTTCTGGATGCCAAAGAAAAAACTCTAAATCATTTGGATAAATTTCTGATAGACATTTTAAAAACTTATTATTTGCCGGATAAGTATGCTCTAAATTTGGCAGCTTAATATAATGGTTTCCGTCCCATCCGTTAGGCTCAAATTTCCAATAAAGATTTTTTCCAGAAATTCTTATGATAGAATCAAGGTATGTTTCATCTTTCATTGGGAGAATAACGTAAAAAGCATCTTCATATTCTGAGTTAGAATTAAACCTTCTATGTGATAGTTCTATAATTTTCATTTTTCAAACATTCTGAGCAAGTTACATTTTCTATTTTAAAAGTATATGGAATGTAGTTAGAATCTATTGGCTCTGCCCAATAAACCTCCGACTCAACTTTTGGTAAGACGTTGGAATACCAAGATGGTTCTGTCCACTTTTGAAGACAATTAATTAGGAGATCTCTACCTTCTGATCGCTTAACAAGATGAATGGTCATAGTCCTGCCTTCTTGTCAAGAGCCTTATATTTCCTGTCATAAGAATCTAGCTTGGCTTGATCAAAATTAGAAGAAGCTCCCTTCATCTTTCCTTCGCTAAAGAGGTGGACTGCCCTGGCCTGAGAGATCATAGCAGCAGTCTTATCATCCACTTTTGGCCCCCAGCCCATTCGGAGAAGAAAGTTAAGGATAGCCTCTGGATGATAACCATGCTCCTTATAATAGATGAGAGAGGCTGCATTTTCTCTCTTAGACATTTTTGCCCCGTCTTTAAAGATTAAACCAATGTGATGAAATCTTGGAAGAAGGATTTCTCTTTCTGGACAGCAAAGACGATAAAGATTCTGAATCAGAATTTGCTTTGGGGTATTCTGCTGATGATCTGTTCCGCGAATTACATCGGTAATCTTGGAATCTGAGTCATCAACAATAGAAGTAAAGTTGTAAAGAAAAGATCCAGAAGAAGTCTTAATTACTAGGTGATTCAGCTGATTAAGATCTACTCTAATCTTGCCTGAGATTTCATCAGTCCAATGGTGAGGAACTTCTACTCCAAGGGAGAGCAATTCCTCTACTGGTTTGATAACAATAGCTTCTCCATCACCCTCTCTTACTGCAAAGCCTTTCTCCAGAAAGAGAGAAGAGACTTCTCCGTATCGAGCTTGACGCTCTGCATCTGATTGGTTGAAAAGAAAAGTATAATCCAGTCTTAACCAGTCCATCGTCTGATAGATAATATCTATTGCTTCGGTGCGATTTCGGGCAAGATCGGTATCATCAATTCGGAGAAGAAAATCTCCTCCACGATTCTTAGAGAAGAGCCAATTAAAATAGGCCGTTCTAAAATTTCCAATATGAGCAAAGCCTGTGGGAGAAGGAGCAAATCGGGTTCTTACTTTATCCATTGAATCCTCCAATATGAATCTTTTTTATTTCACTATTCAACTTCATTCAATGTCTCTCTCTGGAAGAGCCTCCATTCTTTCGCACCAAAGATTTGCATCGCGGATCTGATCGACATATCTTTTTATGGGTCGGGCATTACGTCTAATGGAGCACCATTTTATACTGCCAACATAACCATGAAGCCTAATAAGATCGTAAAGCTCCCAAAAAATTTCATCCTTTCTGAATCCTACAGGTGGTATTGGCTCTGCATCAGCGCAAGCAAGGTAAAAGACATCACTACAACTTACAAAGAGTCCACATTGTTCTTTGGCATTAAGCATAACAACATATTCTTCTAGGATCAGAAGCGCCATAGCCTGATCTTCATGGAGCCGATGCTTAAAAGTTTTGCCATTACCAATATTAATTTCTGATTCTGGAAACTCTGGCCAATTCTCACGAGCTGGCCACCAATTATTTTCTTCCATATTTTCTCCTATAGGTTCCAGAGACACCACTCAAAAACTTCTGGATGATTCTCCCTAAGAACTTCTAGGCATCTATCCCTTCCGATGGTAATTTTGGGATTTGGCTCAAACATACCAAAGGAGTCTTCAGAAATGCTAAGGGAAAGAATAAACTTATTTTTTTTCATCACCCTAATTTCAATTACCTTATCATAAAGACAAATGTTAAATTCTAGAGTGCCTATCGAGTCATGATTTGTGCGGTGATCAAAGTAATCATCCTTAAGATTGTATTTTTGGCAAATTGAATGATAAGAGCCCTTCACCTACAACCCCTCTTCTCTATGGTACTCCCCGCTCCAGACTTCTTCATGCCAAAGGAAAAATTCAAAATCTTCGGGGTAGATTTTGGTTAAACAATTTACAAAAGCTTCTTTTTTGGTAAAGGTGTATAGAGTTTGCTCTTCCGTTTGAACAAAGTCATCACCAATTCTTGGCTTTAGACTTCCAGAATATCTCCACTTCCAAACACCATTCTTAACTGCGTAAATAGAGACGAAGTGTTTAGAAATTTTGGTTCCTAAAACAACAAAAATTCCATCTTCTGAAATAGAGGACGGGATAGTAGTTGACTCTATAACCCTAATATTCATTTTAGAGAAAAATTCCCTGATTAATTCTCAATTTAGAGATTGTGTTATAATATACTTTCCACTCTGATCCATCTCTCATGTGCTGATGCATTGGCTGATTAGAATGACAAACTTTACAGAGTACAACTAGGTTAGAATCCAGATTATTCTGAGGGTTCCCATCTACATGGTGTGCATCTAGGAGATCCTTTCGATTAGTCAAATCCACTTTGCATCCAGAGCACTTCCAACCTGCGGAAGCTCTTTTTGCCTGAGAGATTCTTGCCCAATCTGAAGTATAGCCTCCAGAAGAAACCAGAGAGGGGATGGAAAATAGATTAGCATGAGGAATGGAATTAGGAGAGAGAGAAAACCAGCCCTTCAAATTAATCTCGCTGGAAGGCTTAAAAAGCCCAAAGTTAGAGGAAGCATTAGGATGTTCCCGACGAATAGAAGTCAAGCAAGCCTGACAAACCATGAGAGATCTCTGAAGGGTATTCTTTCCATTTCCTCCCAAGAGATCATAAACTCCATGAGTTTCCGAGGTAGCTACATAACGATTAATTCTGCCAGCTTCCCGCATCTCTCTTAGCTTAGAACAATTAACTAGATGAAGTCGAGGCAAGCCACTTATTGAAGTAGAGTGATTAATCAACCTGCTCCATTTGATGTATAGGGCTACGGAGGTATTTCCTGACCTCAGAATTGCATCCTCTTTGATGCCACGAAAGAAAGTTTGAACTTCTTTCATTGTAGAAATTTCTAGCTTAACTAAAGCAGGAGGCGGAGGTAGCTTAGGAGAAACGGAGGTTGGAATTTGAATCTTTTGAATACTATCCACCACCTTATCTTCCAATCCCAAAGTGGTCAGAAAACTCTTCATGGGAGAATTCCAATCTTCTTCCAACTTAATCATGCAGACTCTTAGAGATATTTTTCAGTTGATTATCGGCAGAGGTCAGGACTCTAAATTCCACTCTCCTGGAGAGTAGAGTATTTTCCATTCCATCTTCTCCCTTTAGAAGTCGAGAAGAAGAGTAACCATTAGCAGTCATCTTGCTCCGAAAGAGCGAGAAGTCTGAGTTAGAGAATTCTACTCCTCCGCTCTCTTGAATGGAGGAGAGACAGAGAGAAAGGATAGAGCCTGCTCGACCCTGAGAAAGTTCGAGATTAGCATAGTAAGCCTTCTCTCCTCCCACTCCTCCACTCCAATCAGAGGAGGTATGACCTTCTACCTTAATCTCTTCAACGAACTTTTCTCTCGCATGTTGCTTTAAGACTCCATAGTAACGAGGACAAAAGTCTCTAATAAGATCTCGATAGTATTCTGTAGGGGTAGCAGAACCCGCTCCAAACATCACACGAGGCGAAGTTTCGTCCACAATAGTAAATCTAATGGAGAGAGAATCTTTATCCAGGTCAGCTCCCCAACGAGAGAGGTCATTCTCAAACTCCTTTCTCAGCTCCAGATAGAGAGTCTCCTTCTCCTCCTCATACTGAGTGATACCGTCCCGAACCAGATCTTTAGTTTCCTTAATCTCCTGATTACTCTTCTGCTCAATCTTATTTAGAGAGCTAACCAGCAGCACTCCCAAGAGAATGGAAGAGAAACCTTCTGAAAGAATCGCTTTCATGTTTCCTCCTTTACTCGATTGATTTTATCATTCAGAACCTTGCTCACCGCATCCATATCACGAACATAAGTTCCAGCAACATGCTCTGCTGCCGCTGCCAGATTACTAGAGAGATGATTAGCAGCCTGAGTTAGAGACTGAGAAACTCCAGAGTCAAATTCCTCCAGCTTCTTTTCCAGTCGAGAATCTAGAGTAGAGTTGAGAGACTCCACTCCCCTCTCCACCTCAGAGAGATTCTGAGAGATTGATTCCAGGCCCTCTTGCAAACCACCTACTCCCTCTTCAATAGAAGAAATAGAATCATTCAGTTCCGATGTAATCTTCTGAGTCGAAGTATGAATAAAAGTCACCGCAGAAGTGGCGTGTTCTTTGAGATCGGAGGCTAACTTCTGAGTGGAAACCTGAAAAGCTTTTTGTTGTGAAATAGCCTGGCTCAAACCCTCATTCATCTTTTGGGTCTTTTGAATGGCTTCTTCTGTTTCAGTCTTAATCGAAGCAACCGATTTCATCGCTCCCTCTGATCTCACCATCCAGTTGTGATGAGAAGTGAGAGAGGTATTCAGAAGAGTCATGGCCTTCTGAATCTCAACAATTGACTTATTCAGAACTTCCGCTTCGGCAGAATTAACAAAAGAATCGGGATCTATCTTTCTCAGGCCTGCAATTTTCCAGTCAGTTATAAAATAAGCTACCAGCCCGAGAACCAGATGAAGCATCTTGTAACCAAGAATTATCAGCAGACCCGAAGAAGCCGAGGAGGAATCTCCTCCAATCTCCATAATAAAAAGATAAGCCATACTCAGCAGAGACATTCCGATACCAAGCTCCTGTTGATAATCAGGAGCTTTATGAATCAGAGCGCGATTCTGATTCAGACAATACCAGTAGATTCCTGAATGAAGTCCGAGTTGAGCAACAAAGAACCAAGCTTCGGTAGACATTTAGGATTCCTTTTTGATATAGAGTTTTTTCTGACGGTCTACTTTGTGATAAAAGAACCATCGGTCAGACTTTGTTGAAAATCTCCAATGATAAAAATATCGCCATTATCAGCAAGAGGATATTCTTTGACATTATCACGAAAAGAATAATTAAAAGGTTTGTCATTTTCCACCAATTTTCCATAAAGAGTTGTGGTGGCATCATCATTAATTAAATATAAATTAAGGGGAAGCTTTTGCAAATGAGAAAGAGAAGAGAGAGGAAGATGTTCTTTTAGGGCGGCTTCCATCTTTCTCTTTTTCCTTCTCTTTGAAAATAAATGCTTAAAAAAAATAAAGACTAAGGGCCAAAAGAGAAGGCTGAGAAGAAGTAATGTTGCTGCAAAAAAAGATTCTAATGGATTGTTTAGAATATAACCTTTACTCTTGTCTGGAACTTCCACCAGACTCTCTTTTTTAATCTTTTGCTCTTCTTTTTTTGCCAAACTAGGATAAATTCCTGCGGCTTCATCATAAGTTTTATAGTTTAAAATAGCGTCTTTTGCATATAAGTCTACTTTCATTTCTAAGAAATGTCTAGAGCTTTTCCAACCTGCTGAAGCCTGAAGCTCTATGTAGTAAACAAGGTCTTTAGTAGGTAATAAATCTTCTGCTTGCCCAGTCTTAAATGCTGGAATCTCTAGAGATAACTTTTTTCCCTGTATAAGATCTGGCTTAATATTTTTTAGATTTTCTAAGGACTTGAACTCTGCATATGCATAAGAAATTCCATATGCATCAGCATGATCTAAGAGTGATAATCTTATATACTGATCAGACTGCTCCCTGGTTAGAAAAGTTTCTATGGGAGATAGCTTACACTTCTTTATTTTATAAGCGGACATTACTGCGTCACAAGAGTATTTTCTTAACTCTTCACCTGACAATAATTTTAAATCATTAGATTGTAATCTTGCAACTTCTTCTGATCCTATTTTACTTTTCAAAAAATCTTCAGCATACTTTTCTCCCAAAATATGAATTCTTCGGTAAGATTCCATCGTTGATATAAACTCTTCAGGAGGTAGCACAGACTCTATGTTGGCTGGAATATTGATAAAAGACCTAATTTCATGATCCAACATAACTCTGTAAAACCAAGACAAATCTTCATCTGAGTTTAAATTCAGTTTTTTTCTAATTAAACTTTCTTGTGTCGATGCTGTACCTGCTGGTCTTGCCATAATCTAAATCTCACTTTATCCAGCAGCGAGCCGCACAATAGGGATTACCAGCCTTAGAAACAGCCTTTGGTGCGCCACAGTTACAGCGAGAAATAGATGGAAGCTCAGAGTAAAGAGAGCGACCCCTTTCAAGAGTCCTCTCCATAATTTCTGACATTTCTCCCGTGCGATTCACACGACGAGTCTTAGAGATCGGGGTAAATGCGTTAGTCTTTGAGTTTTGCCATACAAGGCAGGCACGAATGGCATCCTCTCCGTCGCCGCGAGCCACACCATTGACAACAGAGGTATAAATCCGAATGAAAAACCCATTAGGAAGCCCGCCACGGCACACGGAGAAGTCAAGCACAGTTTCCCCTGCTACAGAATCAGAAGCCTCCTTAAAGCCCTTCTGAGTGAGGGTAGAAAGGATTAGAGAGCCAAGAGCCTTACGATCTTCAAAAGAAGCAGGATTATACGGCATGACAAACTCCTAATGGCGAAAATAAAAAAGGGAGGGTGTTACCCCTCCCTTTTATCAGAACAGCTTGATACTGTTGGTCAGAGTGCTCTTACGAGGAGCAATCTTTCGCTCAGAAACAATACGAGGAGAAGCCTTCTTTGCTCCGGCAGTAGCCCGAATTGGCTTAGTCGGAGCGTTAGTCCTAATCTTATCAAAATCTCGATCTGTATAGCCGGAACAAAGAGCAATCTCATACAACTTTCCGGCCATTACACGATCTGTGATCATTCCAATCATCTTATTAAAAGAGGGCCGGGAAGTCTCAGACAAAATCCAGTAATGCCTTCCGTCGTGAGAAATGTAGGCATAGGAATCAGAACCGTGCTTGACGGAGATAGACATTTTGGCCTCTTAGATTGGAGAGTTATCGGTTGAGTTATCGCGAGAGAAAACTACCACGCTTCCATCACGAATAACACGAACAATCTGACTTGCCATGTGAGAGATATGTGCCCAGCGACGAGCCGAGGCATCAGTCACAAAGTAATTGATTAGCGTTCTACCGTCACTAAGATAGACTGTATAAGCAATAGGCTTAGGAAATTCCGTTAGCATTTTTACTCCGAACGATAAATGGTAATCATTTCCACTTCATCGTCATCATCAGATACATTTAGCTCTACATCAATCTGAGTTACATCTGACATGAAAACAGACGAGTCAAACTCAGTCTTGATAATACGAGCCGCAAGATCGATATTTCCCTTGATCAAAGCGAGCCGATTAGGCTCCAAGATAGGGACGGAATGAGTGCCCTCACCAATTGCACTATCAGACTTGGTGGTGACGTACATAAATGCCACGGATTATTCCTCCTGTTAAATTACCTAGTTACTAAAACAGCTTGATAGAATTTTCAGTAGAACCAAACTTGATACCGTCCTTCTCTACGATCTCCCATCGACCAACAGACGAGGGAGTGACCTGCTGCCACCCATCGCAGAGAAGAGCCTCCATCTTCATCCTCTCAAATGCGCCATTGACCCGATCATTAGTGTCAAACTGACGCATCCGAAAGTCCCACTTCTCACTAGCAGCATCGCCAATACTACCGTGAACAACATGAATGGTAAGACCCTTCTTACCCTTGTAACCGATGGTGTTAGGATTGGAGTTGAACAGAGTAACCTTGAGAGACTTCGACTTTGCCATTCTAACCTCCTGCACCTACCCTATACCATAGGTGGCTCTCGTTTTTTCTTTTTTTCTGTCCTTCTGACACTTCGGGTGTAGCGCGGAGGAACATCCTCCACCCCTATATTTTAATCACCGGAAGGTTGGAGTCAACTTGACAAGAGATATTTTTAAGATTTTTTTTAATCTCATTTCTAGGGGCTAGAAATTATTGGAGCAAAGCTCCCCGCCTATTTCCACCACATAATTCCTGATAGTTCCAAATCTACCGGGATTACTTCTCCAGTCTGGAGCAGCTGTGTAGAGTAGACTGGTTTAATTCCAGTTGCAGTAGAGATTGTAATATGTGGAATTCTTCCCTCTGAAAATACTGCCTCTGGAACCTCTACCTTTACGGCCTGACCAGACTCATCCTCTGCATATCCGACAACTCTAATGGCAAACTTTTTTCCAAAAAGATTAGAATCTTTCATTTCTTTTAGTTGCTCTTGAGTTGGCTTAAATATAACTGTAACATGTTCTGCATGAATATTATGATGGGCTGGAGGAAAGGTTCCTAGGAGCTTGCCCTTTGATGCCGAATCAAGAAATACTGCAACAAACGGAGATTTCTTTGGCGCTCCAAATTCTACTGGAGGCTCTTCATCACAGAGCGCCCCTTTTGATGGGGCTTGAACCATCACGGTTTGGACTTTAATCTCTGGATTAATTTCAGAAATAAGAGAGGAGTATTGGGAGAGATAGCTCTTTCTATCATCAAAAATTTTAACAAAAATTATTGCTGGATTTTCTGATAAAAGTCTGGCTATTTCACCAGATTTAAAAGCCACCGTATCATATGAGTTTGATAAGATAACCTCATTAAAATTTAAACCAGCCCCAGAAAGCAACTCATTGACCCTAGTGGAAAACTTATCGGCAGATCTTCCAGTCATTAAAATAGAAATGGCACTAGGATCGCTTATGGCGGCTTTCGCTTGAGAAACTGTATCTGATATCCACCAATCTTCTCCTGGGCTCTGAGGAACGCAGGGAGGGCTTAGAGAAGCATCATTTCCCCACCAGCTTCCCTTCCAAAGTGCTGGCTCTGCTGGAGAGCGAAAGAGTGTTCCGTCAAAATCAAATATGTAAAGCTTATTTGGCTCAGATGAAAGTGCTAATGCCTCTTCCGCTTCTTTTCTTAAACCAGAAGATTTTAGTACTGATGCCAGCAGGTTTACCTTAGACCTCACTCCTAACCTCTCTATCAGCCTTCTCTAGCCTCTTTATCATTAAGTCTAGATTGCAGCCACCAAACATTTTTACCAGATCTTTTTTAGATGGATAAATTTTTTCAACAAGATATGGAGCCTCTTTATCTCCTTCAAATTCATAGTCTGGATCGGACTCATCCACCATTCCCCAGGACTCGATTCTATCCCAATCCTTCTCGCCTTCGGAGTCCCAATAAGATCCTCCCCATTCTACCGCAACATGACCAACGACTCTACCTTCTTTTTCCCAGAGCCATTTATTTATTGCTGCAACGATCCTTCCCTCTTCGTTAAAGAGAACATCATTTATGGCAATTGCAGCTTCAGCACACTCTCCGCCAAAGCCGTAAAGGCTGGCCCTTTTCAATACTTTTTTAACATGCTCCGGATCTATTTCTGATTCGTCACCTGACTCAGAAAATGATTCAAGATTAAGCTCTCCAGTAGCAAACCCTAAATCGAGCGGATTAAAAGAAAGAGATGAGACATCAGAGGATGCTTCTTCATGACCTAAGTTTTTTAGTTCTTTTGATAGGTCAAGAAGATAGTTTTTTGTTTTAGACATAGTCTGGTCTAGAAGCGGATTTTCTTCATATCAGAAGAAGAACCAAGCTCTTGCTTTTCGGCATCCAATCTGCTGGTTCCTCTCTCTGATCTTCCTATAAGATCTTCTGGATCTGCTAAGTTTGCAGCGCCACCAAATCTTTTTGGAGTAATTCTAGCCATACCGGAGCTGATAAACTCTCTAGCGTCTTTACCACCAAGAACTATGCATTCTCCAAGAGAAGAATCTTCTGACTTATTCTTTTCAGAATATCTCTCTTCCATGCGGTCAGCTATTTCATTTGCTCTGTCTTCTGCATTTTTCACTGCAAAGTCTGGGTCCATATCAAACTCTTGCTGATCAACGCCAACTTCAGTCTGCAAAATCCAGATATCCTTTTGTCCAAACTCAATTTCGGTTGGTCTTGGCAGCTTTTGAAAGATGTAGAAATTAGAGGCCGAAATATCTTTTACCGTTTCAATTCTTCCTGATGAAGAGAGAGAGCTTGAAGATCCTGGAACTGGGGATAATCCACTTGGAGTTAGCCCTTTTCTCTCTCTTAATTCGGGAAGAATTGGTGGCCTGTTTTCAAACATCTGACGAGGAGCATCTAAGTCATAAGGAGCTGATGGAGCCTCAAATACAGTCTCTACCTCTGGAATCTCAGATGGAGCTTCATAAGAGTAGCCGAATGGATTACCTCTTACCATAGCAGTCCCACCGCGAGACTTCTCTCTTAAGAGAGTCTTATCTTCATCTGATAGCAGGGAGTAAAACTTCTTTACTAAATCTTTTGAAGCTAAAATATTATCAGTTGAATTTGCTAACTTTCTCATAAATTTTAGCTTAAGGCCTATTCCAAAATCACCCTCAGCTAGTTTCTTCTCAAACATTTTTAGATTTGGCATAATTGAATCATTTAGAAAGCTAGCTGCTTCAAATGGAGTCATTCTCTCTATAATTTCAGATTTGCCGGTCTCATCTGCCTTAAGAAAGATCTTTCCTTTGATGTGAGGCTCTACGGTTTGAAATGCGGCATACTCCACCTCTTCTGAGGGCCTACCTTCAAGCTCGTCCATTCTCTCTTTCTTTGTCCATCTTTCTTCGTATTCGGCTCGATTTTTTTCTCTATCTTCTCTAAACTCAACTCTAATTTTTCTGAGCTTTTCTCTTTCATCATTAGTTAAAAAGCTATCAACTCTAGCATCTGGCTTCATTAATAAAACGCCATCATCACGATTAGTCTTCATCATATAAGCCCATCTCTCGTAAGGGCTCATTTCCGAAACATCACTAATCAGACTTGCAATACGAAGCGCCTCTTCGGATCTGGAGGCTGAC
>Ga0255123_1000521_pt1 | contig 11467 bp, 14 predicted proteins | sample Law_Cont_RepA_8d_FD_188585 | JGI IMG/M metagenome (GOLD analysis project Ga0255123, IMG submission 188585) | Freshwater microbial communities from St. Lawrence River, New York, United States - Law_Cont_RepA_8d | ecosystem: Environmental > Aquatic > Freshwater > River | place: USA: New York...
TAACTACACATGGCAACTCTGGGCACAAACCTGAAAACGCTCGTTGACCGAGCTAAGAGCTTTGATCCAAACGGCAAAGAAGCACGCATCGCTGAATTGCTGTCACAGTCTAACGAATTCCTGGCTGATGCAGTGTTTAAGGAAGGCAACTTGCCTACCGGCGAACAGGCAACTATCCGCACGGGTCTCCCGACCACTTACTGGCGCATGTATAACGCCGGTACACCAACCAGCAAGGCAACCAGCGCACAGATCACATTTAATTGTGGCAACCTGTCAGCTCGAAGCCATGTTGACCGCGACATTGCTGAACTGAACGGCAACGTGAAAGAGTTCCGCATGAATGAGAGCTTTGCATTCCTTGAAGCGATGTCTCAAGAGATGGCAAGCACTGCATTCTACGGCTCAAACGCTAACCCTGAAGAGTTCGTAGGTCTGGGCAATACCTATACTTCGACTTCAGCCGGTAACGGTCAGAACATCCTGTTGGCCGGTGGTGCAAGCTCAGACAATACTTCTGTATATCTGATCGGCTGGTCACCTGAGACAATCTATATGACCTATCCAAAGGGCTCAGTCGCTGGCTTGCGTCATGAGGACTTGGGGCTGGATGATGTCGAAGACTCTAACGGCTATGTGTATCGAGCCTATAAGGACGAATACACCTGGAAGTCTGGTCTTGTTGTTAAAGATTGGCGCTATGGTGTCCGCATTGCGAACATCGATATCAGTGATCTGGTTGGCCTGTCGGGCGCTCAAGAAGTGACTGATGCTACCTTCCTGCCTAAGCTGATGAGCCGTGCCCTTGCACGTATTCCGAAGCGCACTGGAATCAAGTTGGCGTTCTACTGCAACCGTACCATTGCCAGCTTGCTGCAAGTTGCTGCGATGGAAAAGTCCAGTTCAGCTCTGGCGATTCAGCCTGGCCTTGGTCAGTTTGGGGAAGAGATTTTCACTCTTCGTTTCATGGGTGTCCCGATCCGTATCACTGATGCGCTGATCAACACTGAATCAGTAATTTCCTAAGGGGATAGAATCATGATGATTGATGCACAACACCTGTTTAGCGATAACCAGACAGTTAACGCTACGGCGCTTTCAACCAACGTTATTGACCTGTCACTTGACCGAGCAATCGGCGCAGGTGAGCCAATGGCAGTGGTTTTCGTTATCGACTCAAGCGCCGATCAAGGCACTGGCGACGAAGACTACACCTTCGCAGTGGAGTACGGCACAAACGCCGCTATTTCGACTGGCCGTCAAGAAGTTGGCCGTCTGATTTTCGAATCAGGCACTCCAACCGCTCCGGCGCTCGATGCGGATTTGCTGGTTGCTGGCTTCCAGTTTGCAATCCCGCTGCCTCCGTCTGGCACTGATATGACTGCGCGTTATATCGGTGTTCGATATACGCTGGCTGGCACCTCTCCGACGGTTAACGTCACTGCATTCTTGCAGCCTTTGTCTATGGTTGATTCTCGGGCATACTATGCCTCTGGTTATTCATTGACATAAGAGGTGAGGCATGAAGGTTGAAGCGACTCAGCTTGGCTTTTACGGTCAAGCAAGAAAGAAGCCGGGCGAAGTATTTGTAATCGACAGTCCTACGCATTTCTCTGAGCTTTGGATGCGTAAGGTTGAAGATGAGGAAGAAAAAACCCGGCGTGGCCGTAAGCCAAAGGCTGAAGAAGTACAGCCTGAAGCGTAAACTAGGGGGGTATATCCCCCCTTTTTTCTAGGTTTCAGACATGGCACTAGATAATTTCTCCAACCTGAAAGCATCTATTCAGGCCAGATCAAAAAAGCGCGACGTGTCGCAATCTCAACTGGCTGAGTATATCCAGCAGTGTGAGGCCGAGATGTATCACAACTTCCAAGCGCCTTTGCGGGTGCGTGAGATGGAAGCGCGTGCAACCAATACACTTAGCATCACTGACAGATTCCTGCCTTTGCCTGATCGGTTCTTAAAGATGCGTGCGCTGCATATCATTGAGCCATATTCAGGCGGGCCAGACTGGGACATTCAATACCTGGCACCTGAACAGATGCCATTGAATAACGACACTCAGATCCCGTCCTATTTCACGGTCACGACTCAACTTGAGTTTGATTCGATATCGGATGACGACTACACGATTGAAATGCAATACGTCAGAAAATTGACGGCATTGGATGACACAAACACGACCAATGACATTCTAACTTACTACCCGAATATCTATGTGTTTGGTTCATTGTGGGCGTTGTTCCAGGATTCACGAGAAGAAGAACTAGCCGAGTATTACTACGGCAAGTTTCTGACTGCGATCAATGGCGCGAATGAATCGACCAACCAAGGCAGATACGGCCCAGCTCCGTTTATCCGGCAAGAGGGCTACTTACCTTGAGCTTATCCACGTTTAAGCCTGTACCGTTGAACATAGTCGGTCAGTCCTATGAGCATCGCTCGCCTTCAATTAGCAAACAACGGACTATCAACCTGATTCCACAGGCTGAGCTTACAGGTGCGGCTCAATCGTCTTTGGTTTCATGGTATGGCTCTGTACCTTGGTCTAGTGGAACAGGCGTAGGGCGTGGTTTATACGTGTTTAACGGCGTTCTGTATAAGGTCAGCGATCAGACACTATATTCGATTAGCTCTACTGGTGTGCAAACGTCTATCGGGACTATCACAGGAAGCAATCGGTGTGTGTTTGCTGATGACGGTACAAATCTAATCATCACGACAGGATCAACCGGGTATCAGTATTCCGGCTCGACACTAACCAGCATCACAGACGTTGATTTTCCATCGTCCAATTCCGTCGCCTATCTTAATCAAAAGATGTTTTATGACGGGGCGAGCGGTCAATTCGTTGTCTCGACTGTTGGCAATCCGGACGATATTCCATCGAACAACTTTGCTACGGCTGAACTATCGCCAGATGACACAACGCGCGTTTATTCGTTTCGTGAGCGGGTATATGTGTTCGGGGAGCACACCGTTGAGCCTTGGTACGACTCAGGATCAGGCAATCCGCCAGTCGCAAGAGTGAATGGTGGCGTGATGAATGTCGGTCTAGGTGCTGTTTATTCGGTAGCAAATACTGACGAATACATGTATTGGCTAGGCGACGACAAGCGGGTTTACAGGACATCGCAATATCAAGCGCAGAACGTGACTTCGACAGCGGTAAGTGAGCAGCTGGACGAATTGAGCGCGTTAGACGATGCCGTGGGCTATGTTGTGAGACTCAGCGGCCAGTCATTCTATGTTCTGAATTGTGTCGCCGGTGGACGGACGTTTGTATTTTCTGAAGATGCAAATGCGTGGTTTAACCTGTCATCAGGTCAATTCGAAGGCAATTATATCGGCACGGATTACGCTGAATGCTACGGGAAGCGACTCATAGAGTACGGCGGCAACGTCCTGTATCTGGACAAAGACACCTACACAGACAACGGCGCAACTCGCATCTATGAAAGGACATTCGGACCGATCACAGCCAAAGAGCTTGGTATATCTGGCCGAGTCCTGATGTCCTATATCGACTTTCATATGCAAACAGGCGTGGGGATCATTAGCGGGCAGGGCTCTAATCCGCAGATCATGGTTTCAGCGTCATATGATGATCAATCATGGACTAATGAGGATGATGTTCTATTGGGCAGACAAGGGCAGGGCGATCTATTGGCCAGATGGGATAACACAGCATCCTTTTACCATGCGCATTTCAGAATCAGATGCTCAGACCCTGTATTTCTGGCGATTCATGGGGCGAGCATTGGCGTTAAGCCTGGGGGCTATTGATGGCAACCATCGACCCGTTCTATTTAAGGATTCCACAAGTATTTCTACAGAATCCAGAGACTAGGGACTACTTCGAAAGGCTGAATCGGTTTGCTAACGAGACTTGGATTGCGTTAACGGGTGGTTCTGGATCTGATTTGATCACAGAGACAGCACAAAAAGAGCTGTTCCCCTGGGACATCGCACCACGTCAGACGGTCATTTATAAGTCAGTCTCGACCGCTTACACCACGACAGGCTATGAGCGGATATTGATTGTCACCAGTCCGACAACGATCACTTTAAACGCGACTCCTTCAGATGGTGAGATTGTGTCGATCAAAAGAAGAACGGCAGCGGGTAACGTGGTTATTTCTGGCACAATAGACGGGGCATCTTCCTACACTATTTTACTGAATAACGAGGGCGTAACCTTGATGTACAGTGTTGAAGCTTTGGAGTGGTTGATCATATGAGCTATTCGCCCTTCGCAGGCTTCCAAAGCACGTCTAACAACTCAACTACACCGTTGACAGGTGGCGCTACGTTCACGGGTACGGCTGAACAAAACAACGTCCCGGATGTGATGTGTTCATGTTATGCGGATGTTGCCGGGACTTTGTATTTTGATTTCTCCGTTGACGGTACAAATTGGCGAACATTCCCTTCAACTGGCTTTACTGTATCGGCTGGAATCCATGAGTTCCATACAGCAGTAAAAGGGCCGAGATATTTTCGCGTTCGTTTTACTAACGGCGGCTCAGCTCAGGCTACTTTCCAGCTTTATACCTATTTCGGGTGGTTTAGACAGGGTACGGCACCGATAGGCTTCACGATTGCGGACGATGCTGACGCGATGGTGGTTAAATCGGTAATATCGGGTGTCGGTAATACCACTGCAACGGTGACAGACCACAGAGCGCTACAGGTAACACAGCCGGCTGAAGGCAAGACCGCCTTCGGGGAACTGCTAACGGCGCATCTTGTTCCGATTATTCAAGAGACATTCATATACAGCATCAACCCGTATAAGTTCGCGCAGAAAGACAACCAGAGCGGGTCTAGTGCGATCTCAAATAGCATGCTTGTGTGTCAGACAGGGGCGGCGGCTAACTCATCTGGATGTGTTGAGACATTGATGCGCGTCAAGTATGAGGCTGGTATAGGTATTAGAGCGCGATTTACTGGCCTTTTTACCACTGGCGTAGCAAACAGCACGCAACTGATCGGGATCGGTGATTCTGGCGCAGGCTTTTACTTTGGATACAACGGCACGTCCTTCGGTGTTTTGAGGCGGAATGGTGGCGTTCCTGAGATTCGGACGCTGACTATTACCACGGCTTCGAGCACGACAGAGAACGTCACTGTAACCTTGAATGGTACGGCAGTGAGTGTTGCCGTGACTAACTCCGGGGTGATTACCACGACAGCCAATGAGATAGCGGCTAAGGATTACTCCGATGTCGGGAGGGGCTGGGATGCGACCGCGGTAGGATCAACCGTTATATTCACGTCATGGGATTCATCGTCCAGAACCGGCACTTATTCGGTATCTGGGACAACGATAGTAGGAAGCTTTGCTCAGACGTTAGCAGGTGTAGCGCCGACTGATACTTGGGTTGCTCAAGCGAATTGGAATGGCGACGATAAATTCGACGGCACTGGTTTAACTGGCGTCACGCTCGACCCGACTAAGGGGAACGTGTTTCAAATCGACTTCCAATACTTGGGATTTGGAGCGATTCGATTCTATATCGAAGATCCGGATGACGGGGAATTGCACCTGGTTCATCAGATAGCCTATGCGAACGCCAATACAGCGCCATCGTTAGAAAACCCGTCGCTTCCTCTCAGGGTGATTGCTGAAAACACGTCTAACACGTCCAACATCACGATTAAATCAGCTTCAATGGCGGCATTTAGTGATGGTAACAGGGTAAACATCGGTATTAATCGAGGCATTGAGCATAACGCGACAATATCAAGCTCAGGAAACACGCCGGTAACATCATGGCGAATAGCAGAGATTTACCAAGGCAAGATGAACAAGGCCACGGTCAAGATAAATATGATTGCTTGCTCTGTCGAACACACGAAACCGGTTCATTTCAATTTCTACGCAAACGCGACTTTGGTAGGCGCTTCTTTTTCAGCGATAGATTCCAATTCGTCTATCCAGCAAGACACTTCGGCAACATCAAGAACCGGCGGCGTGTTTTTGTTCAGCGTACTATTAGGAAAGTCTAGTAACCAGGTTGTATCACTATTGGATGACCTATGGACGGGCCTTTTTAACGTAGGCGATACGATCACGGTCACGGCTGAATATGCATCTGGAACTAACGCGGAAGTGGCGGTGAGCTTTAACGTGACGGAGAAGATATGAGCACGACCATAACGACGCACGCGATAGAAACACAGCTTTCGGCGACTGAAGACACGATAATCTCAACGGCTTCTAATGAACGCAAATACATTGGCAAGCTGGTATTTACCAACACCAATACAGCAGCTGTCACGGTGACTTTGTGGCGATTAGGATCGGCTACAGCGGGGACTACAGGGGCCGGTGGTAATCAGTTTTGGGTGAAAACAATCCCGGCGGGAATTGCGGTAGAATGTGACCTATTGAACGGATGTGTGTTGGATAACTCCGAAAAGATATCCGGTAAGGCGAGCGTGGCATCTGTTGTAAACGTCAACGGATGGGGAACGCTGGAAGTATGAAGGTAGAGCCTACTCGCGACCAAGAGCGGATTAAGCGCATTCTGTCTGATCCGTGGCTATTGGATAGAATAACGGAAGATCAGGCAGGCGAGATGCAGATACCACTAGATAACGTGGTGTATATGGTCGATGAGAATGATTCTGGTGTTTTTATCATTCAGCAGCTAGGGGCTATCGAGGCTGAAATACATATCAACATGACGCAGGAAGGCCGGAAAGTAGCGGCAGAGTTTGCGACTGAATGCCTTAGAATGATCTGGACAGAGACCGGCCTTAGAAAGCTAGTCGCTCAGATTCCAGAGTGTTACCCAGACGTTATTAGATTTGCTGAAAAGATGGGATTGAAGCGCGAAGGCGTAAACGAAGGCTCTTATTTAAAGGGCGGATTGTTTGATAAGGTTTATCTTGGCATTAAGCGGCCAGAGGCGGTGAAAGATGGGTTTCGTTAGAAAGACAACAGGAATAGACCTAACTGGAGGCGGTGCAAGTGATGCGGCTGGACATGCGGCGAGAGTAGCGGAAGGCGCGCAGCGTGAAGGCTTGGCAACTCTCCGGGCTGATCTATCGCCTTTCAAAGATGTCGGCACAGAAGCATCCAAACAGCTCATGGCTAACCTGTTCAACTATCGGCCTCAAGATGTTATGAGCAATCCGTTCTTCCAGGCAATGGCCAGAGAGCAGGAAAACCAGCTATTAAACGAACGGTCTGCGCTTGGGTTAGCTGGTAGCGGTGGAACTGCTGACGCATTAACGCGCAACCTTCTATTGCTTGGTAATGACTTCCAGCAACAGGACTTTGCGCGACAGATGGCAGCGAATCAGCAGCGATTCAACCAGATATTCAACACGTCAACGATGGGCCAGAACGCGGCGGCACAGACAGGAACGGCAACCCTTAACACGATGGCGAACATCGGTGATATTCAGGGTGTTCCAGGCATGGTTGAAGCTAGAGTGAAGGCGCAACAGGGGCAACAACTACTCGGCCTTTTAGGTAGTCAGGGCGGCAATATGATGGGCGGCCTTGGCTCACTGTTTGGTTCTCCCGGCGCGGTAGGCGCAGGAACGGCAGCTGGCGGATCTGCTGGCATGGGATGATGATGCCTGGCATGGGTGGTGCGGCTGGTATGACAGGAGGATTGATGGGCGGCATTCAGGGCGCAATGGCTCCTTTGATGGCGTTATCAGATCGCAGAATGAAGCGTGATATTGTGAAGATCGGAGAGGATGAGCACGGCAACATCTACCGATTCCGATATCTGACTGATGATGCCATTTATGAAGGCAGAATGGCCGATGAGCTTGCCAAGATTCGACCAGATGCGGTGAAGATGGGAGAGGATGGTTATATGAGAGTAATCCCAGAATTCTACCCGGTGGAGGTGGCATAATGGCTGGTGAAAACATCTTCAACATGGCGATGGCGGCAGCTGAACCTGCTGGCATCTATTCCAACCTGATGCAAGGAGTACAGGACAGGAACACGCTCGATGCACAAAGAATGCAGAACCTGATAACGCAAAATCAGGTCAACCAGTTGCCATTGATGAACCAGTTCGACGCAACCAGGCTGCAACAAGTTCAGCAGCAGATGGAAGCTCAGCGCATTCAGGATGAGGCCAAACAAATGGAAAATAGGCAGTTCAAGCTGATTCAAGGTGCGCAAACGATATCGCGCTGGCCAATGAGATTGACGAATCTGGCGAGCTTGCGAAAGAGGCGGCTAGGTTATACACGGAATCTCCGGAAGAGTTTACGGGGATGATTGGAAAGCTTGCGAGCATGGGGCAGGCTTCGCAAGGAATGACTGAGTACCAGAGACAGTCACTTGAGCTTGAACGCGAAAAGATGCGAAACAAGCCGGCAGAAGATACCAGGACATCAGACGAGAAGAACTGGGCGCGCTACGAGCAGTTAGCTAAAACAAACCCAGAACAGGCGCGACTTTTTGGCACTCAGATAGGAATTTTCGACAAAGACGGCGGAGCGACTTCGCCAGAGCAAGATGATTTAACGCCTCTCCTTGGCAATATGTCGCCAGATTTGGCGCAAAAAGCACAGAGTGCTTACCGGCTTGCAGGCGGCGGGAAAGATGGCGTGAAAGCTCTTAACGAGATAGTCGAAAAAGGATCTGAACTCGAGCGCAGACAACTAGCGCCAACAATCCTAAAAGCTCGATTCAAGGACGCAACGCCGGAAGAAATGACGCAGCTACAATCGGCAGTAGACGCCGCAAAAGATACAGAAAGCGGGTTTAAGGCGGCGGCTGAAGTCAGAGAAACGCAACGTAACCGAAAGAAATTTATTGCTTACCAAGATCGTGCTGTTGGGCTTATCGACAGGATTCTACAAAATGACGAGCTTGAGGATGTTCTGGGCTCATTTGAAGGCACTGGAGAGGCATGGGTAAGCGATAATGAAGCAGCGGCAATCGCAGATATTGACGAGCTTAGAAACATATTAACGACTGATAACCTTGATCTGATGAAAGGCGTGCTCAGTAATACAGATATCGAGATACTCAAAAGCCTATCGGCTGGCGCTACCAACAGGAAGAAAGGCGAAAAGCTGTTTATTAGCGACATGACGAACCTAAAGGAAAGGCTTCGCAGCGCAAACCCTTCAGGGAATGAGATTGACGACTTGGTGAGCAAATATGCCGACTAGAGAGCAGCTAGAGACAGCGCTTAGAAATGCCGATAAGGCAGGCGATACTGAGGCGGCAAAGAAACTTGCTAATGCCTTGAAGTCTGGATCGTATGAATCAGACAAGAGCTTTCCAGGTGCGAGAATAGCAGAGCCAGTCGCTGCTATTGCGTCAAGCGCTGTACTTGAGCCTATCGCAGGTCTAGCTGGAATTGTGACCGGCGGCAATGCTGACGCGGTGCAAGCCGTTAAATCAGCAGCGTATGAGCCTAGAACGCAAGCTGGACAAGAAAGCATGGCAACACTTGGCGCTTTAATGCAAAAGGGAGTTGATCTAGCTAATTTCCCTATATCTGGGCTTGGCGGGCTGGCTGAGCTTATTGCAGGTAACGGAATTGATAAGGCAGTTGAAACAATCAAAAGCATACAGGAAAAAGGCACTGGCCAGACGCTTGGCGATAGAGCTTTCGAGGCTACAGGTTCACCGATTGCCGGTGCTATTGGCGCTAGTTTGCCGACTGCTGTTTTGTCTGCGGCTGGCTATCGTGGTGGGGTATCTGCGGCTCCAAAGATCAGAGACATTGCTCAGGAAACAGCAGAAACAGGAAAGGCACTAGCAACGCAAGGCCTACAGGCTGGAAAAGAGCTTGCTAGTGATGTGAGTCGGTTCAAGTTGCCAAGCACTAGAGAGGCTGCAAGGCAGTTGCAAGCGGGCGAAATAGATAGAGGTCTAGCTAAATACAGCCTCGTTGATGAAGGCATTGAAGCGCCAACAGCTAGACAGAAGCTATTTGGGGCTGATCTTCCAAAAGTAGTAAAAAACGCGCCACTTATGAACGCTGCCAAACAGGGTTTTGATGAGGGTTTTCTTAACTCAGCCGCTATGCGTGGATCTGTAGCAGATAAGCGCCTTATGCGGAAAATGACAGACATCGGCGACACGATAAGAAAAGATCCGTTTGCAGCATCTAAACAGAGGCCGTCATTTGTTGCTGGCGATGTGCTCTTACAGAAAGTGAACACGATAAAGGATATCAACAGGCAGGCAGGTAAAGACATTGGCCGCATTGCACAAAGCCTCAAAGGTAAAACGGTCACTGTAGGCGGCGGGCCAAGTAGTGGGCGAGGGCTGAACGCATATCAGCCTGGAGTGGTTAGCCCTATAGCTGACATCGGTGATAATTTCCTGAATGCGCTGGAATCCCTAAAAATAAAGGTTAACGGCGATAAGCTAGATTTTACGGACTCTCTTGTTTCTGGAACTGGACGCAGAAAATCAATTCAAGATGTATTTGGCAGAATGGTGAGAAACCAAAACCCGGATGCTTTAGATCTTCACCAGTTGAAACAATACATAGACGAAACCGTTAGCTATGGGAAAACAGTAAGAGGCTTGAGCGGCAAGGCAGAGGGCGTGCTCAAAGACTTACGGCGAGACATCAAGGAAAAGCTAGAGGCTAGTTTCCCAGAGTATGCGAAAGCAAATAAAACCTACTCAGACACAATAGATATATTGGATGAGGTGCAAAGGCTTGCCGGTAAGAACACAGATTTGACGTCAGATAGCGCGGCTGGGCAACTTGCCCTTCTATCCAGAAGGCTGACGAGTACAGCGCAATCTAGGGGGCAAGTTTTAGATATGGTGGAGCAGCTTGAATCTGTCTTAGATGCGCATGCTGGGTACGGAAAGAAAATGCTTGCAGGTGAAAGTGGCGGCAAGGTCAATCTTGATATTTTAATGCGATACGCAAACGAGCTAGACAGAGTGACAGGAAACGAGGCTAAGACTTCATTTACTGGCGCATCTGAAACAGCGCTTCAGGCGGCATTCGGGCCTAAAGAGTTCCTGCAAAGGAAAGCCATTGAAGCGGCTCAAGGGATGTCAGGCGTGACACAAGAAAACGCTTTTAAAGCCATGCGCGAATATTTAGATGCTGAACTAAAGAAACCAGTCAAGGGTAAGAAATAATGGCCTACACACTAATAGACACGTCACCAATTCAGATCCAGAAGAACGCAGCAGGAAACAGCGCTAGCGGGTATTACCTGAAGCTGTACGCAGCCGGGACTACTACGCCTATTTCAATGTATACGACTTCTGTTGGTGGTGGCGCTCTATCAGCGTGCCAGATTGATTCAGATGGCTTCACGATTAATGGATCAGGTGACCCGTTCATTCCGTATGTCGATCAATCTTACAAAATGGTTGTTTACCCTACCCTTCAACTGGCTAACTCAAACTCCTTTGCTAGTGCTTTCCTTGTTATCGACAACATAACGCAAGTTGCAGCAAGTCCGGGCTATGCAGATAAACCCTACGACATGACC
>Ga0255123_1000526_pt1 | contig 11435 bp, 11 predicted proteins | sample Law_Cont_RepA_8d_FD_188585 | JGI IMG/M metagenome (GOLD analysis project Ga0255123, IMG submission 188585) | Freshwater microbial communities from St. Lawrence River, New York, United States - Law_Cont_RepA_8d | ecosystem: Environmental > Aquatic > Freshwater > River | place: USA: New York...
GTTTCTACCCGGGTGGAGGCAAAGCAAGTTTCCCGGCGGTTGCGCGCATGCCTGCGAACTGGAAACCAGCCTGTACCTGCATCTGGATGGCGACAATGTGCGCAAAGACCTGATCAAGAGTGGCATCATTAGTTTCAATGCCGAGGAAAGCCCGTTCAACTGGGTGGACCTTTTCGCCGCTGGCCCAGCCACCGTGGTTTCATGGACCAGTAGCTATTCTGATACCGGCGTGCTAGGCGATGCCGAACTGGCTACCGCTGAAAAGGGCCGTCAGGTTTATGAGGAAGCGGTCAAGCAATTAGTGCGTCTGGTCACTTGGTACAAAGACCGCCCCGCCGATGTTCGCCGTGACCTTCACCGCAACCCACCCACCATGCCGCTGCCGTGGGGCCAGCGGCCAGCACCCCGGAGAAACCCGTCATGACAACAATTGCAGATATACGTATCACAGGACTCTGTGGTGGAACCGTTGAAGGTGGTTGGGCCGAAGAACTGACCCCCGAAGACAATGTTCATACCATTGTCGAGGTCATCACTTCGTGTGGACTTGTGGGCATTGGCAGCGTGTTTACCAGCAGCCATCTGGTGGAGGCATCCGTCCGGTTGCTGCGGCCGTTCTTAATCGGCGAACGGGCCGATGAACCGGCGCGTGTCAGCGAGAAACTCAGGCAGAATACCTTCTGGCAGGGCAGGGGTGGCAGCGTAGAGCATGCCATCAGCGGTATCGATATTGCGCTTTGGGACCTGTTCGGCAAGATCACCAACCAACCGGTGGCCCGTCTTTTGGGTGGTATATACCGCACTAAGATCAAACCGTACGGTTCCTTGCTGTTTGCCGAGCCCGACGCGCTGCGTGAAAAACTCAAAATGGCGGTATCCAAAGGTTTTAAAGCTATCAAGCTTGGCTGGAAGCCCTTTGGCAGGGTCAGCGCCAGAATGGACGAAATTCTGGTGCGCACAGCGCGCGATACCGTTGGCCCCGATATCGAATTGATGGTTGATGCGGGCGGTAGCGACGCCTACTGGCCCCATGGTTACAAGTGGGCCCTGAAAACAGCGCAGATGTTGGCCAATTACGATATTACATGGTTCGAGGAGGCGCTCCGCCCAGACGACTTCGCTGGTTTTGCCGAGCTCCGCAAGCATTCGCCTGTGCCCATTGCCACTGGCGAAGTGCTGACCCGCAGGCAGAGCTTCATGCCTCTGCTCCAGCAGCAGGCGGTGGATATTGTCCAGCCCGACTGCACCAAGTGTGGTGGCCTTACCGAGGCGTGGCGCATCGCCTGGATGGCGCATGAAAACTACGTGCAGTGGGTGCCGCACGGGTGGAACACGGCTGTAGGACTGGCTGCAGATATTCAACTGTCCTGCGCCATGCCCGTGGCGCGTTACGTGGAATTCCTCACGCCTTCGCCCTACATGGATGACCTGATCAAGGTTCCATTCCGGCCTGATGCTGAAGGCTATCTCACCCTGCCCGATGCTCCCGGTTTGGGAATTGAACTCAACCCGGAATCGATGGCACGTTTCCGGGCCGGCTAAATTTTCAGCCTTCTGCCAGTTATAGGTGATTCATGAGCCCCCAACGTGAGTTGGGGGGTGAGCGAGTCGCTTGCGCACCCCCCAACTCACGTTGAGGGCTCATGCAACACAATTTGGGGGATTCCGCCCCCGATTTCCCTCGCTGTGCTAAGCATGGTATATTAATAAGTGATCGACCTGCCTTCCGTTCGTGCCGGAGTTTATACTCATGACGCAAACACGCCATAACAGCAATGGCTGTCAGGGTTTCCGTGAAAATGCTAAGGTCTCCCGGCGCGAGATGGTGCGCATTGGCGGACTTGGTCTGGGCGGACTCACGCTTCCCGGATTGCTGCGCGCCGAACAAGCCGCGGGTATCAGCAGTTCCCACAAAGCCGTGATCATGATCTACATGGTGGGCGCGCCGCCGCACCAGGATATGTACGATCTCAAAATGAACGCTCCTGCCGACATCAAAGGCGAATTCAAACCGATCAACACACCCGTCCCCGGCATCCAGATCTGTGAACACCTGCCGAAGCTTGCTTCCATCATGGACAAGCTGGTACCGCTCAGGTCTGTTTATGGCTCGCCCAGTGGCGACCACGATTCGTTCATTTGCTACACCGGTCGGACCGTGCAGAAACAGCCACCGGGCGGTTGGCCGTCGATCGGTTCCACCATTTCCCGGGTGTTGGGTCCTGTCAACGGTTCGGTACCCCCGTTTTTTGGCCTGGCTCCTAATGCTGGTCATCCGCCCTACGGATCTCCCGGACATCCTGGTTATCTGGGTGTGGCACATTCGGCATTTCGTCCGTCTGGTCCCGTGCGCAATGACATGAAGCATGGAACCGTTCAAGCAAGCCATTTGACGGACCGCTTATCTTTATTGTCTCATTTTGACCGTATGCGCCGCGAACTGGATGCCAAAGGCACCATGGATGCTTTGGATTCGTTCAACCGTCAGGCCATGGGTATTCTCACATCGAGCAAACTGCTCGATGCGCTGGACCTAACCAAGGAACCACAGGCGGTACGCGACAAATACGGGCAGGGTGACCCGAAGAACTACGGAGACGGTGCGCCCCGCAACCTCGAGCATTTCCTTTTGGCTCGGCGGTTGGTGGAGGCTGGCGCGCGTGTTGTGACGCTGAATTTTGGTCGGTGGGACTTCCACAGCAGCAACTTTAGCGAGTGTAAAAACACTCATTTTCCGATGTTCGATCAGGGTATGCACGCGCTGATCACCGATTTGCACCAGCGTGGCATGGACAAAGACGTCGCAGTGGTCGCTTGGGGCGAGTTTGGCCGCACGCCACGCATCAACAAGGATGCCGGTCGCGACCATTGGCCGCAGGTGGGCGGCGGTCTGATTGCCGGGGGTGGATTCCGCACTGGTCAGGTGATTGGAGCGACCGACCGGGATGGCGCGCGCATCACTCAGCGACCGGTTCACTTTGGCGAGGTTCACGCCAGCCTGTACCGGCACTTTGGAATTGATCCGCGCTCGGTGACCTTACCCGATTACACGGGCAGGCCGCACTTTTTGGTGGACGACTGGCAACCACTGCCTGAACTCGTCTGACCGTTCAATTCCGTTAGGTGGCCAGAACCCGGCGCATGGCTGCTGTCATGGTGTCGTCGATAGAGTCGTCGCTGAAGGCGACAGACACTTCGTATCCACCGTTTGGGTATTCTTCTTTGATCGGTATATACCAAGGCCCGCCATCGCCATAGGCGGCGACTGCCACGCGGCCATCAGCTACCATCGATGTGGCGCGAATCTGATATTGCACAAACGATTCCGCAGGCAGGTGGAGCATGTGGATGCCGTCCACATTCAGAGCGCTGACTACAATAGGTATCTTCTTCTCAAGGCGGCGGGCCCATGCCACTTCGTAAGCAGGACGGTTGCGTGCGGCGCCTTTAAGAGCTTTGTTGGCAATGCTGGCCAGCAGTTCCTGCACGGCAGGTTTACTGCGGGCGGTGGGCAGCATTTCAGCGGTGTTCCAGGTGATCGATTTGACGGGCACGGGATTGAGGCGCTCTTCCGAGGCGCGCAGGCCTGCCAGCATGCGGGCCGTAAGATCGGCGCGCGCCTTGGGGGTACCATTGTTGTATTTGCCGGCTGCCACGTTTCCCGCGCATCCGGTGAAGTAAACATGGTGGCACGTGGCGTCTTCGGCCTGCCTGGCCTTGCGCGCCAAACCGACAAAATCGCTGGTGACACGTCCATCGGCGTAGTAGCTCATGGGGTGTGTCGCGTAGTAGTCGAGGCGACCTTTTGTGTGCCATTGAAGAACGCGACGGTACGCAGCAACGGGTCGATCAGCCCCTCCGGCATGGCAATAAGGCGGGCATCGCTGCTGGCACTGCCCCGCATGCTTTTCACCCGGCCTTCAGCATCGCGATCGAGCCGGCGGTTGGAAGCGACGTGTTCCACGGGGGCCGAGCCCATAGCGACATGGCTGATCGTCATGCTATTTTTGATAGCCTTTTCTACGGACGCGCGCGCCTTGTCAATACAGCGGGCGTGAAAGTCCGGGAACACAATGTGTTGAAGGTCGGTTTGCGCCGCCACAAGTTTCTCGGCTTCGAGGCAGGCGAACGGGGCATTGTGCTGGTGCACGCAGTGTACGGCGACGCGGTCGGGTGTGGTGCCTGCTGCTTCAGCGATGGCGGTTCGCCATGCGACATGGGCTTCGTTCAGGATTCCTGTCCAATCCACGGCGCATAATACGATCGGCTTGCCGGCACCCAGAAGCACCACGCCAATGGCTTCGAGTGGGTCGTCGACTACTTCTACAGGCTTGATCCAGCCCCCGCAGCAAGGGTGGCCCATGGGGGGGGTGACATCGAAGCGGAATGGGGCCAGATGTAAGTTTCCGGCGCTCTCCGCGGTGGCTGATTGCGCGGCATATGGCAACAGCGTCCAGGCAGTGCTGGCGGCAAGGAACGAACGGCGATGATGAAGCATGATTGAAGATCTCCCGGAGAGATTCTTCAAACTACAGGCAATGATCAGGTCAAGCTATCCCTTGAAAAGGGTTAGATGGGCGAGATTTTCTGCTGACATGGAAAAAATATGTCCGGTTTCGAGTGTGGTTTTCGCTTCTGATGGATAGTTGGATTTAAACGGGAGTCACTGCCATGTTTGCAACATTGTGGAAGCTACTGGCGAAACCGGGCATCCGTCTGGCGCAAAAAGCCTCCAGATCTCAGATATTGCTGCAACTGGAGGGGCTTGAAGGAAGGGACGTTCCTTCCGGCTCGACTATTCCGTCCACGGTCACGCCCGTGTTGGCCAATGGAATACTCACGGTTCATGGAACAGTACGCGCCGATGCGATTACCGTTACTCAAAGCGGCAGCAGCATCGGTGTAGCGGGCAGGACATTTGCGGTCAGTGCCGTGAATATCATTGTGATTGTTGGTGAAAGTGGGGACGACACCATTACCGTTGGAGCGGCCATTACCAAGCCAGCTCGCATCTATGGCGGAGGTGGCAATGACACGGTCTATGGCGGTGGGGGAGCAGATGAAATCTATGGAAGCTGGGGAGCGGACAGGCTCTTTGGCCGGGGCGGGAATGATTTGATCTATGGTGGCACAGGCAGTGATGTTGTCGATGGGGGTATAGGCACAAATGGGGTTTTTCAGGAAAGCCCGCTGCGCTCAATACCGCAGTCTCCCGCAGGAAATATCAATAACGTGATCATTCAGTTGACTAACGCGGAAAGGGCGCGATTCGGCTTGCCCGCACTCAGATTCAATGGCCAATTATCCAACGCGGCGAACCTTCATGCCGCAAACATGGCGTCGAGGAGCAACGCCATAGGCGAAAACGCGGCGCACAATCACACTTTGTACGGCACCATGTTCCCATCAATGACAAGCCGCATCGATTTTGTCGGGTACAACTATTCATCAATTCGCGAAAACATTGCTTATGGGTATCCTTCTGCCCAAGCTGTGGTGGAGGCATGGATGAATTCGCCCGGGCATCGCGCCAATATTCTTTCGACGGATATCACCGAAATCGGTGTCAGTGTTCAGACCAACGCGCGGGGAGTGATGTTTTTCTGCCAGAATTTTGGTTCGCGTTTCTAACAGATGAAGGCAAATCCTGCTGGGTGGCCGTAACAGGGTTGCGTGGCTTGGTGCGATACCACAAGCTGTAATCAACTCTCCAGCCACACTGCTCCTGTAGGATTATGCCACCATGATAATTGCCTGCATTGCGTCGTGCCTGTGCTTTCATCAGGCGCCTGCTCGTTTGCCCCGCGAGGAAATCCTGCAGATTCGAGGGGCAGATGGAACCATCGCGAAGGCGTCTTCCGCGGAAGCGTGGTTATTGCGGCGCGTGGAAATCATTAAGGGTATGGAATCGTTCATGGGGCCTTATCCCGGCAAGGAGAAGCGTTGCCCGCTTGACATGAAGGTGGTGGAAGAAGCGGATTGCGGGACTTATGTGCGCCGGCTTATTTCCTACGCTTCAGAACCCGGTTCCCGCACGCCGGCATATCTGTGCGTGCCAAAATCGGCTTTGTCGGGCGCACCCGCACCGGGAGTTTTGTGCCTGCACCCGACAGAAATCAACCTTGGCCCCAAAGTGGTGGTAGGGCTGGGTGGCAGACCTCATCGGCAACACGCGGCAGAGCTGGCAGAAAAAGGTTGCGTGACGATTTCTCCAGCCTATCCAACCATGGGTGGATACAATCCGGATTTGAAAATGCTTGGTTATGCTTCTGGAACCATGAAAGCCATATGGGACAACAGCAGGGCGCTTGATCTTCTCGATACGTTGCCTTTTGTAAAACCTGGCCCTCGAGCCACTATTGGCCATAGTTTGGGTGGACATAATTCAGTGTTCACGGGCGTTTTTGATGACAGACTTAAAGTGGTGGTGAGCAGTTGCGGGCTGGACTCGTTCACCGACTACTACGGCGGTGATCCCAAAAACTGGGATCATGGAAGAGGTTGGTGTCAGGATCGCTACATGGCCCGTTTGGCAGGATACAAAGGCAAGCTGCAAGCGATTCCAGCGGACTTTCACGAGATGGTGGCGGCCATCGCGCCACGCGCGGTCTTTATTTGCGCCCCTACAAAAGACAGTAACTTCCGGGCTGCCAGTGTGGATCGTGTTGCCGCTTCTGCCCGGCAAGTCTACCAACTGCACGGCAAGGCGGATCGGTTGATAGTCGAGCATCCGGAAGCCGATCATGATTTCCCTGATGCTTCACGGGAACGCGCTTATAGTTTCATTCTGGAGGGATTGCGTTAACCGGCGAGGCGGGTGGCCCGTATACTTACTGATCAACATCAGGAGGCCTTCACCATGCATGCGACGCACAATGATCTTAGTCTCGAAGTCCGTTCTCAGTCTGTTGCCCTTCTCAATGCCATGCTAGCCGACATGATCGACCTGCAGAGGCAGGCTAAGCAGGCGCACTGGAATGTTAGGGGGCCTCACTTTATTTCTCTGCACAAGCTCTTCGACGAAATCGCCGGAGAATTAGACGACATTATTGATGACATCGCCGAGCGCATTACGGCTTTGGGAGGAGTGGCACATGGAACCCTGCCCGAGGTTGCTGCCCATTCAAGCCTCCCTGCCTATCCACTGTACATCAAGACCGGGCACGATCACCTTGCAGCGCTGATTCAATCGTTTGCCCATGCGGCCAAACATGTCCGCACGGCGATCGATACCACCGCTGCCTTGGCTGATGCCGGTACAGCGGATCTTTTCACAGGCTTGTCGCGCAATCTTGACAAGCGCCTGTGGTTCCTTGAAGCTCATCTTGAGAATTGATCCGTTAGTGCCATTCGGAGAATGAAGTATGACGCATCTCGTGCGGTGCCTGATACCAGCGATGTTGTTAGGAACATTGGTTGTCGCGTGCGGTCAGGCCCAAGATGACAAAAAAGAGCAGAAGGAAGGCAAGTCAGTCCTCCGCAAAGGTGAGGTCACCGGTGTGGTGGTTGCCAAAGGCGACAACTGGATCGAAGTGAAGGCCGACGGTGAGGAGAAAGCCCGGAAATATGTGCCGCATTGGCGAGGCGGGAATCCCGCGCAGGGCGGTGGACTCGATAAGAAGATGATTGCTGAGCTTAAGAAAATTCCTGTGAAATCCAGAGTTCGCATGGATTGGACGTTTGAGGAGCGGCCTCGAGTTGAAAAAATCGAGGTTTTGAAATGATTCTGGCGCTGATGTTGGCGTCGATGGCGGCACCGGCAGGTTGGCATGAAACTCTGCCTCCTGCCGTGGCTGAATCGAAGCGCACGGGCAAACCGATATTTCTGGTGCTCCGCTGTGACCCTTGAACCGATTGCCGGGAGATCGACGCGCGGGTCACGCGCCTCGACCCCGCCATTGCCGTGCTGGCTCGTCAGTTTGTTTTGGCGCGGCTCACCAAAATAGAATCAGTAGACCTGAATCATTTTCGTTTTGATTACGACCTGACATGGTCGTGTTTTTTCATCAATGCCGATCTCACTATTTATGGCAGATATGGTGGGCGTGATGCGTCTGGACCGGATGCGCGCAACTCTTTGGAAGGATTGGCGTATGCCATGAAGCGGGCTCTGGATAGGCACGTGGCGGTTCCAAAGTTCATTGATCCTCTTCCTCGCAGCAAGCCATTCATGGTGCGCGACTTCAAGGCTTATGCCAGCCATGGCACTGGATGCGTTCATTGCCACAACATCAAAGAGATGGAGCGGGCCGACCGCAAAGCGTTGGGTACGTGGTCGCGGGACGATGTGTATGCGTACCCATTGCCGGATAATGTGGGAATTGGTCTCGAAAAAGACCGTGGCGACATGGTTCGCCACATTGTTCCCAATTCAGCGGCAGAAAAAGTAGGGCTCCAATCGGGCGACCGGATTACAACGCTGGCTAATCACCCTATAGCATCGTTTGCGGATGCGTCATTTGCACTCGACACGTGGAAGTCGGGCAAACCCATGCCTGTTGCTTGGATCAGGGGTGAAACAACTCATTCCGCGATGCTTGCTTTGGCGCGGGATTGGAGGCAGACGAATATCACATGGAGACCATCGTTGCTGGACCTGTTGCCTGCTGTGCCGTTTGCACCGGTGGAATTGACGGAAAACGAGAGACTGCAATTGGGAATAGCGGCAGGTCAGGCGGTGTTTCGCCAGGGCAATCGTGTTCATCCGTCGTTGATGGCTTCTGGTCTGTTGGCGGGTGATGTTGTGGTTTCGATTGGGGGAAAGCCCATTCAAGGGACTAGCGATGATCTCTTGGGAAATGTCAGGCGGCGTTACCTTAAAGGTGAAACCGTATCGGTGAATGTGCTGAGATCAGGCCGGCCCGTGGAATTGAAATTATTGCTGCGGTAATCCATTTGACTTCAGGCGACATCACCACGAATTTTGGATAGTCAAAAGCCCCCAACGTGAGTTGGGTGGCTTGCTGGCCAGCGGGTATTGGCCCCTGCTCGTTAGTTCCGTTTCTTATCGGCCGTTCAGCGGCAGGGTGAGAAGGGGGGCTTGCTGGCCAGTTCTAACGCCCAGTTCCAGCCGCGACAGCTCCATTAATAACGAAAAAGTCGATTTGCTGTCACGATCCGATTCATCGATATAAAACCAGTGGCCTTTATAAGGCACGGCAACGTGTGCCGTGGCAGGTGGTTTTTTCCCGGCAACGCAATGAACACGCAATAAACCGTGCATCACTTTGTGCCAATCAAAGGGGGTGCCGTCTGCGTCGGTGGTCGATGGCGCCACCCCGGATGCCACATGTTCCGCCGGCACATCGACCCCTTGGGAAACAAAGAACAGAACCTGAATCAGCGACCTTGTTTCCAAGTCGATCTGCCTCAAGCCTGCCCCCTTTCCTTCAGCCAGAAACGGGTCCAGCGAATCGGTCGTGATATCAAAAGAACGACAATCGGGATCCAGATGAAAAACCCGGGTGAAAGCTGCCCAATCCGCATCGCCTTCTGGAATAGTGCCGATGCGCAATATTGCTTGTTTTTGCTTGCGGGTGACCACCCAGCCGTTGGTGCTGTCGCCACGGTATTCGAAACCGGCTTTTGCCGATTCCACGGCTGCGGCAGCGACTCCAGCACCTTGGGGAACCGGATCGGTGAGTTTTTCCTCGCGGTCTTCACTGAAGAATGCCATGAGTTTGCGGTCTTGCAACCTTTGCAGGGCTTGGATGCCTGACTGAAATTCTTCGTAATCGGGCGCCATGCGGGGAGTGGGGCCACTGGCTGTTTCGGCGTTGGATACCCAGTTCATGTTTTCCAGGTAGAGGCGAAAGACAGTCGAGGCAGACCACGTTGTTTTGCTGATGTACAGAGTGCCTTCCAGAGTGATGGGTGTGAACAACCTGCGCGTGAATTCTTGATCGTCCAAGGGGGAATAACTCAGGGTAGGCCGCACGGCACCTGATAGCTCTGCCGAGGGCAGAATGGACCCAGCGTAGCCGCCGAAGCTATTGCCAGCGGCTGCTGAAGTGAAGAATGGAATGGCCTTAAGCCCGGCAACGATTTCGGGTTGTTCGGCAATGGTGGTGACGCTGAGGCTGCTTGGGGTGTCGATATAGCGAAGCCGCACAATGTTCAGCAGCAACTGTCGTTCGGTTGTGACTTTGACGGAATCGTTGTAACGCAGTCGGTTGATTTCGATCATGCGTGGTCCAAGAGCGCACCCTGCCAGAACAAGGGACGTCGTAAGAAGCGCGCAGACCAGAACAGATCGCATCATGCCAGTGCCACCTTTGCCCACACCATCTCTTATCGGTTTTGGCGGGTGGGAACTGGGGAGGAGTTTATCGGTTGTTGCAATTAATCATACACACAAAAAGCGTCAGCGTGATATCGTCAGCAATCTAGTCGTCGACACTTAATTTTTAATGACATCCATAATGATGCTCGAGATGAGTAGATTTGCTTGCAATGTTACTAATTCTTCGACGCAATGGGAAAATTCAAAGGCAGAAATGATTCAGCCGCTCAATTCGTACAGGTTGGAATGGTTTTGATTAGCAGAAACAAACGTGGACGGAGTAGCGGCAAAAGTATTGACAAAGTACAACAACCGGACTAATGTATAACAAGGTTCAACTTGAGGTTGCTTGAAATAATATTAGGGCTAGTCATGGTTATTCCAAAACCTATCGGCAACTCCAAACCAAGTCATTTAAATTTGGGAGTCCAGCGAATAGCATTCACACTGATTGAACTCCTTGTGGTTATTGCGATTATCGCAGTCCTTATAGGGCTTCTTGTTCCAGCAGTTCAAAGAGTGCGAGAGTCTGCAAATAAGTCCAAATGCGCCAATAATCTAAAACAAATTGGTTTAGCTGTTCACATGTATGCCGATACCAATGATGGAATGTTTCCTCAAACGAGCCATGGCAAAAGTAATTTTTCGACTGTCTGGATCAATACTTTAGCCCCGTATCTTGAAAATGTCAGTTCAATACGCATTTGTCCTAACGACCCGAAAGGAAAAGAGCGTCAAGAAAATCAAGGCACCAGTTACTTGTTGAACGATTACATCAGTGACCCGGGTGAAGGTGCCTGCTTTTTCCTGAGCAAACTTCAAAGCACAACAGAGACAATGATTGTTTTTACCGCATCTGATCGCCGAGGGACAGCTATCACAGAAGATCACGCTCATGCTCGGAACTGGTTTCGGCCTGTGGGTATTTCTGACACGAATGAAGCGCGCTGGTCACGGATTCTCAGTGACATACAACCGGACCGATTTTTTGGCTCGAGAACGGGAGACCACGCCTCGGGTGTTTCAAACTACTTGTATGCGGACGGACATGTCGCGTCTATCCCTGGTTCAACGGTCCGCAATTGGTCTGATAGTATGTTTAATTTTGCCCGACCGCCGCAGTAATCGCTTTGATTTTGCCCGACCGCCCCAG
>Ga0255123_1000532_pt1 | contig 11385 bp, 8 predicted proteins | sample Law_Cont_RepA_8d_FD_188585 | JGI IMG/M metagenome (GOLD analysis project Ga0255123, IMG submission 188585) | Freshwater microbial communities from St. Lawrence River, New York, United States - Law_Cont_RepA_8d | ecosystem: Environmental > Aquatic > Freshwater > River | place: USA: New York...
TGACCCGGAACCCTTCGCGGTCGATCGCCATGAAGAACTCCTCAGGGAGCGCGCAATCCTGCTCGAACAGGCTTTCCGCGACTACGGTATCCATGTCAAAGTTGTCGGTATCAATACAGGCCCTGTTATCACCCAATTTGAGATCGCACTTGAAACCGGACTCCGACTCAACAAAGTGACTCGACTCTCGGAAGACATCGCCCTCAATCTCCGCGTCTCCAGCGTCCGCATGGTCGCCCCCATTCCCGGAAAAAACACCGTGGGGGTCGAAATACCCAACGAACTGCGCGCGACAGTCCGCCTGAAGGAAGTCATGCAGGTAGCCGGGCGCAAGCTCGACACCATGAAAATCCCGCTTATCCTGGGCAAGGATAACGAAGGCCGCCCGCTGGTTCACGACCTTGCCGACATGCCTCACCTGCTCATCGCAGGCAGCACAGGCACAGGCAAATCGGTCTGCATGAACAGCATCATTCTCAGCATGCTCATGACCCGCCGGCCCGACGAGGTCCGCATGATCATGATCGACCCCAAGGTGGTCGAACTGACTGACTACGGCAAAATCCCTCACCTCATGCACCCTGTCGTGCACGACATGAAAAAGGCCGAGGCTATCTTGGCATGGGCAGTCGACAAGATGGAGGAGCGCTACGAGATGTTTCGGCGCGCCCGGGTACGAAACTTGGCCGGCTACAACGAACTAGACGAAAAAACCCTGCTCGAGCGCGTGGAGCCCGCAACTGACGAGGAACGCGAAAAAATTCCCCGCCGCATGCCATACATTGTCGTCTTCATCGACGAGATGGCAGACCTCATGATGACCATGCGCAAAGAGGTCGAAACCCACATCATCCGTCTGGCGCAAAAGTCCCGCGCCGCTGGCATTCACCTGGTTATCGCAACCCAGAAACCAACGGTCGATGTCATCACCGGCCTCATCAAAAGCAACCTGCCTTCCCGTATCTGCTTCAAGGTGGTCAATAAATCAGACAGCCGCGTCGTGCTCGATGTGATGGGCGCAGACCGCCTGCTGGGCAAAGGCGACATGTTGTTCCTGCCCCCGGGAACCAGCGTCTTGGGCCGTGCACAGGGTGCCTTCGCCTCTGATGGCGAAATCCGCCGAATCGTTGGTGCCGCCGAGCAAGTCCCGCCCAGCTACATTCAGGAGTTAGTCCAGCTCCCGGTCCGCGTCGACGGTAAGCCCGGGGAAAACGGCGAAAAGAAAGAACGCGATGCAGTTTTCGATGCGGCCGTAGATATCGTCATCCGCGAAGGGCGCGGCAGCACTTCACTGCTCCAGCGGGCCCTGGGTATTGGTTACGGAAGGGCTGCCCGCCTTATCGACCAAATGGCCGAGGAAGGCATCGTCGGCTCATTCAATGGCTCCTCAGCCCGTGATGTACTCATTGGCGTCGAAGAATGGGAAAGCCGCTGCGCCGCCGCTACCTGACAAAACCCATTGCCTGAAACATCACCTTCCTCCACCATGGCCAAATGGAATACATCAATCACTGCCTGCCAACCCTGAAAGAAAATCTGGCTTTCGACGAGGCAATGCTTCTCGAACGCGAGGAAGATCCTACCCGCGGAAATATCCTCCGGGTATGGAAAATGGACACCCTGGCGGTGGCCATGGGGTCAGGCGGCAAAATTAACGAAGAAGTCCACTACGCACTCTGTCGCCGCGAGGGGGTTGAGGTCCAACGCCGCTCCTCGGGTGGCGGTACTGTCGTGGTCGGCGCCGGCTGCCTGCTCTACACAGTGGTCATGGACAGCCAGATTGACTTGGCCTTGGGAACCATCTCCGGCAGCTACGAGCGCATACTCGAGCCCCTTGCCAAAGCTCTCAGCCGCCCAGACCGCGAGGTCACCCGCAAAGGCATCAGTGATCTGGCATTAGGCGAGTTAAAAATCTCCGGCAGCGCCCAGCAGCGCAAGCGCCGCTTCATCATGCACCACGGCACACTGCTCCTCAACATGGACCTCACCCAAATCCCACGGCTGCTACCCCAGCCCCCAAGGCAACCCGACTACCGCCTCGACCGAGACCATGCAAGCTTCACCGTAAACCTCGACCTCACCGAGGAAGAGGCTATTGACACCTTGCGAAAGGTTTTCAAGGCAGACACACAAGGCACCCACCCACCAGACGCCTGTATCCAACGCTCCTATTCCGAGAGGTTCAACGACCCTACTTGGGTCATCAGGCGCTAAAGTTCATTCTTGATTACTTAATACTTCGCCTTTTAAGCCGCTCACCCACATTTGGCAAGAACCGCCTCAATCGCCTTGGTGGCCGCATCCAGCGAACGCGCCGCCATTTGATAGTTGGTATGGTCAGAATACACGCTGTATTGGGCAGAAAGAAAATCTCGAGCTTCCCGCAGCCGGCCCATTTTGCCACGCAACTTGTGAATGTACCGTCCGTGGTCCCCGCTTTGCAAAGCGGGCTCCGTCGCGCGTATCACATCGAACAAGTTACGCGGTACCTCCAGCATCTCAAGGCTGTCTTGAATCTCCTCGGCATGCTTCAAAAAAGTCCGCACCATCCACAGATGGGCCAATAACGGCTCAATTTGTGCGACCGCGTCCCTTGTTTCCAACAGCTCGGCCATGGCTCACTTCCCGGCTGGTTGTGGCTTGGCGGCGTGGGCCGCTTCGCCCTGCTCCTTCGCCAAAAGCACCATAAAAGCGCCAGCACCCACAGAAAGGATTCCAACCCACAACATCCAACCTGGCAAATTGCGAATTCCAAAATGAATCGGGTCAGCAGGCATAGGATGCCAGAGCAGGCTCACAAGCGTGTTGATCACAGGGGCAATTCCAAAAATGATCGGCGCAATGTAAATCCGGTAGGTGGCCGGATTTTTCCCCTCTAATTTGGCAGCGTCCACCGCTGCCTTCGAGGCGAATATCACACAAATCGCACCCACTGCGCCCGCAACACCAGCAAGGCTTGAAAACAACAAGCCAGAGCCGCCGTCAACCTTCGGCCACGCGAAAACACCACCACCCATCAACACCACCGGAATCAGCACCGCCAGCAAAAAGTACGCAAGACCCACGCACAAAATCGACATCAGCCGCCCGCCCAATTCGCCGGGCTTGCTGGTCAGTTCTTGCCCACCGTAAAAAATGATAGGCACATAGGTGCCCCAAGCTAGGCCTGCGCAAGCGGTGAAAATAAGCCAACCCCACGATTGGTTTTGAACCTCGTTTTTGGCCGCCACTTGGCTGGCAACTTCAGGTTGCCCTTCCGCCTTCACTTCCGCCTTGGCCACAGCAGTCATTTCAGCCCGGCCGCGCTTCTCCTCCTGCTCCTTCGAATAAAGCACCAGCGCCGACCCCATGCCCACCAGCATAATCCCCGCTATCAGCTTCGCACCCGGCAACTTCTCTAACCCAAAGTGCCATGGATTCCCCGGCTTGGGGTGCCACACCAGGCTTACCAGCGTGTTGATCACAGGGGCCAACCCGAATATCAGGGGGGCAATCAGCATCCGGTAGCTATCCGCCTCCAGACCTGCCAATTTGGCCGCATTCACCGCAGCCTTCGAGGCGAATATCACACAAATCGCCCCCACTGCACCCATCACCCCCGCCAATCCCGAAAAAACCAATCCGGTGGTTTTCAATGGCGGCCAAGCATGTTTCTTGCTCAAAAAAAGCCCCAGCGGTATGAGCACCGCCAAAACAAAATAGGCCAAACCTACACACAATATGGAGGTGAGCCTGGCGCCTTCGGTGCCGCCCAACTCCTTGCCGCCATAAAAAATCACCGGCACATAGGTGCCCCAAGCCAAACCGGCCAAAGCCACTATCAACAGCCAGGTGTAACTTTTTGCGCCACTTTTCGGTTCAGACATGTTTGCCTCGTTTTCCACTCAAGCCAAAATCATTTCTTACGGTTTATTCAGAGCGTAGTCCCGACAACAGCGGAACCCTCATGGCCGCCCTGCAAGCAAAGGCACCTGCCACAAGCCCTGTGCCCACACAGGCCAAAACCTGTAACCCAAGCCCCTGCCAGTTTTCCGCCAGATTGGCTGCATGTGGCAACACTGACACCAGCGCGCACACCACGCCAAGGCCCAAGCCACCCAATAGCAGCACAAGTGTCTCTATCAGTAATAGCTGGCCAATATCCCCTGGGCGGTAACCTATCGCACCCAAAAGGGCCAATTCCTTGCGCCGTTCCCACACCCCCCGCAACAAAACCACACCAAGCCCAACCGTACCAAGCACCAAGCCCAATCCGCCTAGTGCCTGAAACACAGTCAGATAAGTATTCTCAACCCCTAGCGCCCTTGCTACCCGCACCCGGGTTTCGGTAACTTCAACCCCCAAGTCACCCAGCGCCAGCCGCACCAGGTCTGCCACCGCTTTTTCCTCACCAGCCGGGCAGCGTACCAGCAACACCCGCCACCCGTCCTTGTCCGGAAACAGGCTGCGAAAACCCTCGTCTCCCATCACCAATTCCGATTGGAAGGGACTGTCGTGCAAGAGCCCAACAATTTTAGCCTTCTGCCCTTTCCCGAGCGAAACCTCACCACCCAGCGACGACTTCAATATCCACTGCACCGCCGAAGCTTCACCTACACAATTGGGTGGCAATTCGGTATCCATCAAAGATCCCCAAGGCTTGGAAGAACCCAACTGTCCGGCAAACTGGAAACCGTTTTCCAGCAAAAAAGAATTCTGGGCTCCTAATACTCTTGGTTGCCCAGGCTGGTACAGGTTCATGCAGCCTGCGTCCTCCTCGCCCGCCAACCGAAACGGAAAAATAACGCACCGCGCCAACAAATCAGCCGCCTTCTTCCGTTCCAACTGCGCCTGGGCAGGGTCGGCCCCAAAACGCCTCTCAATCGCATCCAGCCAACTTTGCCGCCCGGCTGCTTCATCCGGTTTTTCATAGAGCGGCAAATCCATTTCCACCCACAAGGCACATCCACCCAAGGCCCCTTGGGGGTCAGTTGGATCTTTTCCTGCCCCGGGCGCCTGCCTTCTAAAAACTTCCACCGCCACCAATAAAAACGAGGCGAACGCCAACAACCCAAGCGTCAGCATACTGCGCCCTGTATTGCGTGAGGCATTTCTCAAGGCCATCCGCGCGAGTGATCCACCGCTGGCGGTCTGTATGGCCAAACCTCGTGTGCGAATCAGGGCCTGACGGGCAAGGCCCAAGCCGCCTGAAAGCAAAGCCAAACCCGCTGTGAAAAACCCGCCTGCCTGGGGCTCCCCCGGCGGCAACCACGGCGAAATTACCAAGAGCACAATTGCACTTAACAAAAGTATCATTGAAACCCAGGGCCAACCTGCCCGGCTAACCGTTTGACTCAACTGGGCCGATTCAGCCCCTTGTAATAACCCAAGCGGGGTTTCCCTGCCCAGCTTTCTGGCTGCAAACCAAGCCGCCGCTATCCCCGCTATCCAGGCGCACAATCCGCCAAGGATCAAACTGGCGGGATTGACCACCGGCTTGAGCGTGCGGCCCAATTCAGGGTCGGGCCATGCACTCAGCAAAATCCCAATCATCCAAGGTGCAAGCCATGCGCTAGCCAAAGCGCCAACCATTGCACCAACCAGGGCCACCACCCCCTGTTCCAACAGCACCAGCCATCGGATCACCCCGGGCCGCCAACCAGTAGCGATAAGAATGCCAAACTCCTTGCGCCTTCGCTCAAGGCCAAGGCCCATCAACAACCAGGTCAACAAAAGACCCGACACCAACAAAAAAGACGAAAAGCCTATAAAAAGACCGCCGAAATCGCTGCTTCCCTTACTGGCAGCCACAGCCTGCTCCCGCACAGGCCTAAAAACCAGGCCAGCCACTTCAGGATTCAGTAGCGACCTGACCGACCGCCGCAGTTCACCAATCCACTGCCCAGGTGCCCGCCCATTCGAATCTCTCAGGCGCACAGAACTCAGCACCCCGAACCGACTACCCCATAACTGTTTGCCCTTTTCCAAAGCGATGTAGGCCTTGGGTGCACCCCTGAAATCGCGCCAATAATTCTCATCGGTCTGGCTAATTGCTTTGAGATCTATCGGAAAAGGTGCCTGCCAGCTTGCCATATCCAGTTTGTCGGTGATTCCTGGAAATGCCGGTGACAGGTCCGAATCGTTGGCAAAACCTTTCTGGCCGACACTACCAGCAAACCGCAGCGCAACAGGCTCAGCCTCTTTAGGTGGAGTGGTGTCTTCAACAGGAAAATAACTCATTCGCACACCTTCGCCAGGCTTCAAACCGGCCCAAGAGGCACCCTTGTAATCGACCAATGCGATCCCGTCCTTATCCAGATTGGGCAACTCTGGCAACAGCGTCGAGGGCCCCTCCACTGCTGCCACCACCGAATAAGGAACCTTCTTGCCACCACACTCAATTCGATTGGCAAGGTGAACCAGTACCCGGGCCGATTCCAGCCCCATGCCCACAGCGGCGGTCACCACCGCCCCTTCCTCTTGCTGGGTCAAATAAAGGCCGCTGCTTTCCACCAAAACATAAGGCCTGTTGGCTTCATACCAGCCCATCAAGCTCTTTTCTTCATCGCCTCCGCCAAGCGCTTCCGTTGCGACAAACCTGGGCAGTGCGCGGCTCAGCAAATTGCGGTTTTGCTTCGTCTGCCTTATCTGGTCTTGGGCCCGCTTTTCGGGCCCCCGCAAACTGATGCCAAAATCTTCAGGTCTTAATTGGGGCTCCAGCAGTGCGTTCAATTGCTTAGCGCCGCCCTTGGCTAATAGGGCATTGGCCCGCCCCTCGAGATTCAATTTGGCCTGCAATAATCCAAGGGGAACCACCGCTAATCGCCCGGGTGCCAATGAATTCTTTGGGGCAAACCGGCTCATTGGTCCGGCAATGGCCCCACGAACAGTCAATTCCCATCTCAATACAGACTGGTCTGACGACTGTTGGCCCAGCAACGATTCCCGCGGCGGCCCGCCACCAGGCTTCCCCACCCGCATCAAAACCTTGGTCCCCGCCTCCAAGCCTTGGTCAGCCCCCGCCAGATCCGCACCTAGCCATAGGCCCTCCATGGGCCAGCCTTCCGGCACCTCGCCATCAAAGAACCTATTTTCCACGCCCAAAATTGTCACATGGTCCACAGTGCGTGGTACCCCACCTTCCCCCGCCACTTCCAGCGTTGCCGCCAAAACCATTGCCGGAGTTGCATGTGTTTCAGGTAAAAAAGCGTTTGCCGGTTACCAGCAGGCTATCCACCCACCCCAATCGGCCAAGCGCTCGCTCCCTTAAGCCTGCTCGCAAGGCATCGCCCACCAACAGGGCACCCGCCAAAACCATCGCGGCCACCGCGATCCCCAAACCTGTGGCCAGATGCGAACCTAGGTGGTGCCGCAATCCCCGCCAGGCCACAAGCCATACGCTGCCACTCGGGCTTTGGCTTCCAATCATGCCAATACCCCAGGCTCGGCTGAAACCAATCGACCATCCACCATGCGGTAAACCTTCGGGAAACGGGCAGCCAATTCCAAGCTATGCGTCACCACCAATAAACGGCAGGGCTTCTCCCGACCCAATTCTAAAAGGAGGCTTCCCACCTCTGCTGCGGTGCGTGAATCAAGGTTACCGGTGGGTTCATCGGCCAGTAGCAACCTGGGAGCCATAACCAGCGACCGAGCCACAGCCACCCGTTGACGCTCACCACCAGACAATTGTGAAGGAAAATGATTTATCCGGTTCCCCATACCCACTCGTTCAATCAAGGCTCGCGCCCTGTCGCCAATCTCCCGCGTGGCTTTGCCGCCATTAGCCCATGCTGGCGACAGCACATTCTCCAAGACCGTTAACTGCGGAAGGAGATGGTGATCCTGAAACACAAAACCAACCTGCCGGTTGCGGTAGTCTGCCAAACCGTTGGCATCCAGTTTTAAGGGGTTCACTCCGTCCAAACTGATCGTGCCGCCGTCTGGTTTGTCCAAAGCCCCAATCAGGTGCAGCAAAGTGCTTTTGCCAGAACCGGAAGGCCCGATAATCGCCCCGGCCTCGCCAGCCGCCAAATCCATGTCGGCACCCGTCAATACAGCCAACCCACCGTCAGGTCCGGCAAAAGTCCGGCAAAGTCCCCGTGCATGCAAGCCTTCTGCGCTCATCGATTTTCCGCCCCATGCACCAAGGCCAAAAGGCCCAGCCCGTAGAAGGTGTATTCAACATCATCACCAGCATCCCAAACGCCCGCGCGAAAACCACCCGTTGCAAGCGCAGTCACTTCCAAATAACCCGCAAGCTCCCGGTTTCGAACCCGCTCACCCAACCCATGCTGGTCAAGACTCCAGGCCACCGTGAAGCTGGAAAGTGTGTCTGAGAGTGGTATTGAACTGTTGGCCCGGTAACCGCCATCGGTGCCAGCCAATCCGTCCAAAAAATGCGCCGTTGTTTCCAATCGCTCCGCCTCCAAAGGCGCATCCAGCATCTGCCTCAAACCAAGCGCGGCCGCCGTCGGGTTGGCACCGCTCTTGCGCATGGCGGGGGCCTCCACCCAACCACCATCCGCCCTCTCGCGCCCCGCCAAAAAAGCCAAAAGGCCAACCGTGTCCGGAACCGGCTTGCCTATCAACGGATGGGTCAGGGCCACCAGAAAACTGTGGTAGGTACTGCCGGTTGTGGCATACGGAACTTTGCCATAACCATTATCAGAGGTTCTAAATGTGCCCAGAAGTTCAGCCAACCGGCCCTGCCAGTCGGGCATCGCGGTAGCAAGTGGATCGGGTGCCCCCGCAAGGCTGACTAAAAGGCAACCCTCGACCAACGCGTGCAAATCCACCACCGTGGCTTGCGAATTCAAATGCCCAGAAAGCCATTCTCCAGCACGCAATGCACGGGCAGCAGTCAATTCGCCCAGCAAAGCGAGCCCACGCAAGCCAAATGCAGTATAATAAAGATCCGGCTCACCTTCACGGTCAGGAAAACCGCCCGAGTCCAACTGCTTCGATGCCAGATAAGCCGCATGTCGCGAAAGGCCATATCCATCGCCGCCAACCCCAAGCTTTTTTATCCGGCCCAATCGCTTGCCCAGTTCGGCGTTCAGCCGGAACAGATAACCAGCCTGGCTCATGGATCAGACAGCCTTTCCAGGGTCAGCTTGCAATTGTTCGCGCATTCTGTCGCTCAGGGGGGTTGACCGCATTCCATCCAGGCCAAGCTTACATAAGCAGGTAGACATCTTACCTGTCGCCACTACAGCGGTCGGTTCACCATCCACTGTAAAATCGAACCGATATTGTAACGATGAACGACCAACGCTTTCCAACGTAACTACGATATCCAGCCAATCGCGGTACCGAACTGGCCTCTGATAATCGCACGACGCACTCACGCGGGGGAACCCATGGCGGCACCCGTCTACTTCAAAGACCACGCTCAATCCGCGAGCTTCCAGAAAATCGTGCTCTGCCTGTTCCATCCATAGGAAAAACCGCGAAAAGTGTGCAATCCCGGCCATGTCAGTGTCGGAAAATTCCACCCTGCGCTTTGATAAGTGAGACATTGCGTTTGCGCTTGCCAATCAGCGCTCCAACCCGTCGCCACCGCCGGCAGAGCCACCAGAACCACCGGCTCCGCCACCCGGTTTGCCGCCCATTCCTGGCATACCACCCATTCCTGGCATGCCACCGCCAAGACCACCGGCACCGCCAGCCCCCCCAGTACCGCCACCACTACCAAGGGTCGAGGCTGCTTTTTGGGCCTCTTGGATCATTGCAGAACTGCTGAACAAAATGCCATTGGCCTCGCGCATCGCCTTGGCCTTGCCATCTTTCATTGCCGTTTTATCCAGTCCCAATTCTTCCTGGCTCAATCGCAACAGGGTGAAGATGCGCTCACCTTCAACCTTGGCTTGGCGCAGATAAACATCACACTCGTTGGCCAAATCCTTCAATGCCAAAGCCTCGGTCTTCCCCTTGTTCAGCAAAAAAGCCCGCTGAAAACAGCCCCACAACTGTTCCTCTGTAAACTCCAAGTCGCGGGGTAATTTGTTCAGCTCAGCCATATACTTCGAAAAATCACCCGAATACTTGTGCAACAGGAAATGCGTCACACCCCACGCCGTCGCGCGCGCCTTGCTGTGCAGGTTCTTGTCCTGATGAAACTCGGCAGACCTGCGGAAATAGCCGTCAGTCACCACCGACCGCAGTGTCACTTCAGGAGCATCCAACTTCTTCGCCTTCACCAACTCCTTGTACACTGGCAAATGCAGCGTGTTCACACCGCCCATCACAGTCCATGGGGTTCCCGCCGGAGTGGAAAAGTCGGCTCCAAGACCATACTCAACCCAAGCCGGCGGCTTCACCGCCTCACCCAAACCCAAAAGCCGGGGCAAGGCCTGTGTCGCCACCACAAAACCTGCGGCCGCGCGCCTTTCCTCAAGCTGAAGTGCCTCACGCAGCAGGTTCATCGACGAAACATAGGCCAAATCACCCAGCTTTGTCGCATTGATCGCATTGTTCTCAATAAATGGCGGGTAAGACTTGTCTGCTAATTTTTGCAGTCCGCGAAGGTCCCAACCGGTTCGGGCATATTGATCAAGCCTCGAAGACAACTGGCGAAGCTTGGGGTCCACATTCTTCAACGACATCACCGAATAACCACCCAAGCGCGGTGATGTGTACCCGTGCACATCATCAAATCGATTTTCCAAAGTTGGCAGCTCGGTTTTATCCAAAACCACCAAAACAAGCTTGGCGGGAAGCGCCGGAAAAGCTTGGCCTTGCAAGGCGAACCAGGCGTATAGCAGCTTCACTTGCTTGTCCACCATCGCTGCGGCATCCTGCACCGGGCCAAGGTTTTGCGGGTCCACCTCGGTCAAAATGGTGCAGAATTCCCCGTCCACTCTCTGGCGGGCCGTTGGAAACCGCCCCTTGATGGCATCTATTTCACGCGAAGACGCAATAGGGCCTTTTAAGGCCGCTTCAGACTTCTTCCACGCTTGAGCCTGCGGCAGCGCTACCACCTTGGAGTCTTTGTCGGTGATCAGGTTGATAAATTCCTCATACAAACCGTGCTCAACCGCCCATCGCCCCCCTTCAATCACCTGATCCGCCCGAGGCCGATTTGCCAAGGTTGTCTTGAAGCTGATCAATCGTTGCGCCACCGGGGGCATCGATTGCATCGTGTCATCGACCAGCCGCTCCAAACCCACTGGATTACTCGGTGTCTGAATGACAATCGCCTCACCGCGATTGGTCGTCACCCGCCTGACATTGGTTCCAGGCAATTGAAAACCAAGCAGGCGATTATCTTTTTTAGGATCGTTAATTTCCACCACTGCAAATAGCAGATCCGGAACTGAGGCACCCTCCATCATCCCGCCCATGCTGCCGTCCCCGCCTCCAGGCATGCCCATACCACCGCCAGCTCCACCCATACCCATACCC
>Ga0255123_1000533_pt1 | contig 11327 bp, 12 predicted proteins | sample Law_Cont_RepA_8d_FD_188585 | JGI IMG/M metagenome (GOLD analysis project Ga0255123, IMG submission 188585) | Freshwater microbial communities from St. Lawrence River, New York, United States - Law_Cont_RepA_8d | ecosystem: Environmental > Aquatic > Freshwater > River | place: USA: New York...
GCATGTACTATACCTTCTTTCATGGTTAATGTAGGTTGCCAATCCAATAATTCTTTGGCTTTTCTATTGTCACAAATTAACTTAAAAACTTCACTATTTTCTGGTCTTATTCTAGTGGAATCTTCAACCACATCCTTGGTAGTGCCTATAATGTCTTGAATAATATTTACAATTTCACCAACTGTATATCCAACTCCTGTTCCTACACTAATTACCTCTCCATTAGAGTTTGGTGACAAGCCAGCAAGTAAAAATCCATTAGCAGTATCTTTCACATAAACCATATCTCTAACAGGTGATAAACTTCCTAATTTAATTTCTTTATGATTTCCAAGGGCCTGACTAATTATGGTTGGTATTATGGCCCTCATGGATTGGCGAGGTCCAAATGTATTGAAGGGTCGAAAAATGCAAACTGGTAAATCAAAAGAAAGGTAGTAACTTTCTGCTATTTTATCGGCACCAATTTTGGTGGCACTATATGGTGATTGCCCTTGCATTGGGTGCTTTTCATCAATTGGGGCATAAATTGCAGTACCATATGTTTCAGATGTAGATGTAACTACAAGCTTACCGACCTTATTTTTTTTACACGCTTCCAACACATTTAGTGTTCCATTAATATTTGCAGCCACATAAGCTGCAGGAGCAACATATGAATATGGAATACCAATTAGAGCTGCTAAATGCAGAACAATATCTTTATCCTGTGTTAGTAAATCCATTTGAAATGCATCTGTTACATCACCAAAAACGATTTCTATTTTTTCTAATAATGCCTTGTCTAAATAATTCAAATTGGCAATATTTGAATTAGAATTGTAATGAACTAGTGCAGTGACTTTGGCACCATTCAAAACTAATTCTTCAACCACATGGCTTCCAATAAATCCAGCAGCCCCTGTAACAAAAACATTCTTTCCTTTGTAATTTTCTATCATAATTAAAATAAATTATTATAATCCACATTAGCCTGCAAGTAGTCATTTGGCATTCCAATATCAAGCCAATACTCTTCAATTGGAAATGCATTCAAAATGTTTTTAGAAATGAGAATTTGTTCCATTAAATCAGTTATATCAAAGTACTTATTTTTTGGAATAAATTTTAAACATTCTTGATTCAGAACATAAATACCACCACTAACTCTATAAACATAAGATGGTTTCTCAAGAATTCTATTTACTACTGTGCCCTCAGTCTCCAAAACCCCATAAGGTATTTTCGATGTAAAATTTTTGCATCCGATAGTCATAATTCCAGTTCGGGAATTATGAAAATCCAAAATATTCTTAAAGTTAAGCCCAGTTAGAAGGTCACCATTCATAACTAAGAATGGCTCCTGCAAAACCTTCTCTATGTTTTTAACCGCTCCAATAGTTCCTAGTTTTTTCTTTTCTTTGTAATAACTAATATTTAGTCCAAACTTGGTTCCGTTACCACAAAAATCTTCTATTGATTTGGATAAATATCCTGTACATAAAATAATATTTCTAAAGCCAAAAAGTTCAAGCCTTTCTAGAATAATTTGAAGAATTGGTTTTTCACCAACAACTAATAAAGGTTTTGGAGTGTTTTTTGTTAAATCTCCTAATCTCAGCCCCTCACCCCCTACCATTAATACAACATAATTTGAAATTGGCTCGAAATGATGCCCTTTTTCGTCAGTTTGAATTCCAATTAAAATATTAGATTCATTTACTATCGGAAGAATGGTGATTTTCTTATCTTGCAAAATATCAAATGAAAAAGCATCTATTTCGTGGGCAAAGTGCTTTATAGGTTCTTTATTATAAATTGTACTAATTTCTTCTTCTATTAATTTTCCTCCTAAAATTGCCCTTCTTATGTCACCATCGCTAAGTGAACCCAATAAATAGCCCGCTTCATCAACAATTATTAGTGAGCCTTTTTTGTTTTTACCAATCTTAACCATACATACTTTGATGGTTTCGTTTGGTAATGCAATTAGTTTTTCAATTTCCTTCTTTGTTCTAATCATATCTATTAAAATTTTGCAAATAATTTTTCACATTTATTTTGTGTGAATAGCTAATCAAGCTTTTGATTTTTCTATCAGATATTTGTATTGCATTGTCATATGGATCAATTGGTGCAAAATTGACTTGATAAGTTATTTCTTTTATTGATTCAAATAATTGAATTAAATCTTTTAAGGTGAATCTATCCATACCTATCACGTTAAATACACCACTAAAATTTTCTTGTTGAACCAAATTTACAATAATGCTTGCGCAATCTAAAACATGCAAAAAATACCTTACCAATGAACCATTATTATTGAATTCCAATTCGTGATTGGAATTAGCTGAATTATTTAAGTAGGCAAATACTCCTTTCAATTGTTTTTCACCATATAAATTTGACAAACGTAGGATGGTATATGAATTTGGATCAAGAGAATTAATTATAAGCTTTTCTGCCATGCACTTTGCAACTGAATAAGGTGTTTCTGGTTGCATTGGGCTATGCTCGTTTGCCTCAATGGTAGATCCATAAACTCCTACAGTAGAAATCTGAATTAACTTAGTTTCAGGAGATGCTTTAATTAAAGAAATTAGATGTTGAATTCCAACCACGTTCAAGTTTAAGCACTCCTCAATTGGATTTGTAATTTGACCTGACAAATTTATGATGAAGTCAAAATTATATTTGGCCAAGGAGGAGATTTTCTCTGAATCTAATAGGCTGCCTTGTATATGATTTGGATTTTGAAAGAAATTTCTAGAAAGGGTATAAATATGTATAAATTGGTTTTCAAGGAAAACTTCTTGAAGACTTCGGCCTAAAAGACCTTGTCCACCAATTAACAATATTTTAGTTACCTTCATAAAATACCTTTTGTATACTAACTTTACTAAAGTCTATGGTTTTTAACAAATTCACAATGGTTTCAGCTGAATCGCCTTTACCGTAAGGATTTTCAATTTTGCTTACAAAATCTCTAAATTCTGTATCGAAAATAGCTTTATCAATTGCTAATTCAATTTGATGCTGATCATTGGTTACATCAATTACGTTTGCAGCTCTTTCTCTACCCATTTGTCTATTACCTATGTTAATAGCAGGAATCTTTAAACTTGGTGTTTCATGAATTCCTGATGAAGAATTTCCGATTAAAGCCCAAGCATTTCTATATAAGTTTACAAATTTAACTGTAGAAAGAGAAGGCAACCATTTTAAACCTGATGATTTTATTTCTTCTATTATTTTTGCATGTCCTGCATCATTATTTGGCAATAAAACAATAGCTTGAATTCCTTTGTTTTTTATAGCATTTATCGTTTCCTTGATTTGGTCAAAAGATGACTTGGCCTCAGTTGTTACAGGGTGTTGTATCATCAATAAAAAAGGTTTAGAAAAATCAACACCAAATTCTTTTTCTAAATTTTCCTTTGGTAAATAGGGAGTATTCATTAATACATCTATTGATGGACAACCAGTAACATATATATCTTTCGGATTTTCTCCTAGTCTAACAAGTCTTTTCTTTGCATCTTCAGTAGCTGGAAAATGAACATGTGAAAACTTACTCATTGCGTGACGTATGCTTTCGTCAATACTTCCGGTTACTTCTCCTCCTTGGATATGCGCTACAGGAATATTCATATGCGCTGCTGCAATGGTAACAGCAAAATTACCTCCTATATCAAAACCTGATAAAACAACATCTGGCTTTGATTTTTCTAGTTCATTGGTAACACCTTCTAGTACTCTTGCCATAGATCTAACCATTTCCGCACCATTGTCTGGATTACCTTCCTTAAACATTGGTATTTTGGCATTGATAACAAAACCATCATCTTCAATATAGTTAATATCTTTACCATGTAAATCTAATAGGCAAATTCCTGTTACTACTAAGTAAATTTCAAAAAAGGAATCTTCCCTCATTTTAGTTAAAATAGGTTTATATCTTGAATAATCAGCTCTGCGCTCAATTAAGACAAATACTTTCATATATGATTTTAAATTAGTTAGTTTTTTTTATTAATTCATCTGAAGTTGGAGGGTTTAAATCCTTAAGTGAAACATGTTCATCAGGTTCTAGCGTATTTTCACAAACCTGACCCAAAACGAAGTCATAAAATTCCGCTCTTATTTCGCCACTTCCTGGTCTTTTTACCCAAATATTATCCTTAGTAAATTTTTCTCCAGCTAAAATCATTTTTGTTGTAACAATGGTTGCAAAGGCAAAATCCATTGTTATTTTTTCTTCTTTTGCAGGTTCTTTTTTTCCACCCAACATTTTGTGAATTTCTTTACTTCCAATTATTAATTCTTGACAAGCATTTTCATCCATAGAACAAATAATATCAGGCCCTATTCTTTGCATATTGTCTGTAAAATGTCTTTCCAGCAGCGAAGCACCTTGGGCAACAGCAGCTAAACAAGCCAAATTTGATAAGGTATGATCACTTAAGCCAATTGGAAATTCTGGAAATTCTTCCATTAATTGTTGCATGGCACCCAAACGTACTAAATGAATAGGAGTAGGGTATAAGTTGGTAGTGTGCATTAAAGCCAATGGAACATTAAATTTTTTGATGGTTTGAACAGCTTTTCTTACACTTTCAATAGTATTCATCCCTGTACTTAATATCATGGGCTTCCCAAACGATGCAATGTGTTCTAGCAATGGATAATTATTGCATTCTCCACTACCAATTTTATAGGCTGGCACATTCATTTTTTCTAATCTGTTTGCTGCAGCTCTTGAAAATGGAGTAGAAATAAAGATTATACCTTTTTCTTGAATATATTTTTGAAGAGCAATTTCGTCATCTTCTGAAAGAGCGCAAGAAGCCATTATTTCATAGATTGATATATTTGAATTGCCTGGTATTACTTTTTTTGCGGCTTTGCTCATTTCATCATCAACAACATGAGTTTGATGTTTCAAAACTTCAACCCCAGCACGTGCTGCCGCATCAACCATTTCGAAGGCGATATTCAAATCTCCTCCATGATTAATTCCTAATTCTGCAATTACCAAAGGTGGATAATTAATGCCAACTTTTCTGCCTAATATTTCAAATTCGTTTTGCATAGCTTATTTATTTTACCAAACTGACCACCCACCATCAATGATTAAATTGTGCCCTACAACGTGACTACTTGCATCACTCGCTAAGTATATTAATCCTCCAGCCAATTCAGATTTATCACACATTCTACCGGATGGATTTAATTCCTTATACTTTTCAAAAAAAGGACCATGATGATCATTAAATACTCCACCTGGTGTCAAGGCATTAACTTTTATACCTTTCTCAGCCCATAAAGTTCCTAAAAATTTTGTTAATGCAATTACCCCGTGTTTACTAACAGAATATGCCACAGGCTGAGAAATTCCAGTACCAGGGTAAATTTTATGATTTGGGCTAACTATTCCATAAAGAGAGGCAATATTTATGATGGTTCCTTTTCCTGTTTCAAGAAATTTTTTCCCAAAAACTTGACAACCCAAAAAGGTTCCTGTTAGATTCACATCCATTATTGCATTCCAATCTTCAAGTGGAGTTTCATCAAAAGTAAAATCAAAGCTTTTTGTTTTAGTTTGATTTGTAAATGAAGCATTATTAACTAAAATATCTACTCCATTATATTCTTTAATTACAAAGTTAAGTAAATCAATCCAATGATCTTTTTTTGATACATCGCATTTAAAACTCTCAACATCATATCCTGTTTCACGTAATTCAATGGCAACTTCCTTACATTTTATTTCATTATAATCAGCTAAAATTACCCTTGCACCGAAATCACATAATATCTTTGCATATTCAATGGCTATTAGTCCTGCGCCACCAGTTACAACCGCAACTTTACCAGAAATATCAAATAGTTTATTGTTTTTCATTTTTCAATATAGCTTCAATTAATACAAAATCAAATTCAGAATCAATATCCATAGCACGCGACCTTGGCATTTCACTGATTAAACAATTAGCTTGACTCCAATGATCAAACTTGTAAATGGCATTCTTTTTAATTACAAATGCTGCAGGTGACAAGCTAAATACCCTAGGTGCATCTTGCCTTCTCACAATTGGCTTCTCTGATTTTTTAACAATTTCAGCTAAGCCATCTTCTCTAATTTCCATCATGTTGAAATAAGGATTTCGCTCAGGTTCATATCCAGTAATTGTAACCTCACTAAGTGATGAAGTTTGAGCCAACTTTATTGCATTATCAATATCTTGGCTCAATTTCAATGGTACAGTAACATCCATATCAACCAAATAGTCTACTTGAGTACTATAAGCATTTTCGTACCACTCTAAAGCATGTCTAAAAACAGGCCATTTACTTGCAGAATCAGTTGCTAAGTGAGCTGGCCTTAAAAACGGTACTTTGGCACCTAAACTTTTTGCTACTTTTGCTATTTCTTCATCATCTGTTGAAATTATCAAGTCATCAATTAATTCACTTTCTAAAGCCGATTTAATACCATATGCAATCAAAGGAATACCATTGAGTAGTTTTAAATTTTTATTTTTCACCCCCTTGGATCCTCCTCTACAACAAATTGTTCCTAATATCATGTATTTGGGTTAAAGCTTTTAAGGTTAATAAACATTTTTGTTTCGGAAGATTTTTTTGCCGCCATTACCATTTTCAAACTTAATAACGCATCATTTAAATTAACCAATCTTTCGTCAAATTCACTTTCATTCATAAATGCTTTGAGAATTGAAATATATCTATCATTCCTTTCAAAATTTTTATAAATAAAACTTTGTTCTATTTTATCATTATCAATCCAATCAACCTGATTTGAAAATAAATCCCATTTTATGGTACCATGAGTGCCAGTTATTATGCAATTTCTCACTAACTTCTTTTGATGATAATCTAAATGGATAGTTGCTGTACAATTATTTTCAAAATTTATCAAAACATCCGCTAAATCTTCCGTTTCAATTTCTAAAAATGAATTGTGTTGAATTATACTTGCTAACAGTATGGGTGTTCCTAAAAACCATCTAATATAATCGAACTCATGAATCAAATCCAGCAAAACTCCACCCCCTTTTTCAATTAATCCGCTCATCCCTTTTCTATGGTCTTCATAAGGTCTCCAATCAGGTAAATATTGACCTACAAAAGCATTTGCCGCTAAAACACTACCAATTACTTTATCTTGAATTAATTGCTTTACTTTATTTAATCCTGGATCAAAATGTAAATCAAAACCAACTACAACTCGTTTGAAGTTTTTTGAAACTGATATCAATTCATCAATTCCTTCAAAATTATTACTTACCGGTTTTTCTAAGTAAATATTTTGTATATTATTTTCAACTAAAATACTTAAATCAATAAGGTGTTTTGAAGTTGGGGTGCAAACAAATGCATGAGTTATTTGATGGTTTTCTATGGCTAGTTTTGTTTCGTTATAACAGGGAAAATGATTTAAACTTTCTCCTACATTTCCCGAACGACTTACCAAAACCAAACGACTGTAACCTAAACCAATTAGATTGTTGATATGTCTTTTACCAATAGATCCAATACCGATAATTAATATATTCATTTAATAATAATTAATCAAATGCTATATAACAAGTTAATTAACTTGTTGTTTTTTTTATTTGTATAGGTAATTTCTATTTATTTAGAAGATTAACTAATTATCATATTTTAAAATTCATTGTAATAATTTTGCCAATCAAGCAAAAATTTAATTTAAGTAAACTTTCAGCTCGATTCCAATCTTCCAATGTGTCAATGTTAACATGAATTTTATCTGAAGCTTCCAAAAATCCTAATAGCTTTCCATAAAATGTTTTACTCTTCAAAATAACCTCAGCGGAGGTTAGGTATATACTACCATCTCTAATATAGGCTTTAGGTAAGTCTTGTCTTCTTGGTATTATTTCAATATCACCTGTTGCAATAGTTAGAAATCCCTTGTCATTTTCTTCAAATACCCAGTGAGGGTTATATTCTTTAGGTACAGGTAATACACTTATTAATGAATCAAAATTATCTTTTTTATACTTTTTTATTGCATTTTCAATTAGAGCGGATGTACGAAATGGATTTGTAGGTTGTAACAATATTACTGCATCATATGTTATTCCTTGATTTTTTAAATATTCAGGGGTTGGTTACCAGCACTGCTTAGGTCTATAATAATTAAGCGGTTATGTCTAAAAGAAACGTATTTTTGTTCACTGACATAAGAACCAGTTGCGTCAGGACCTCTGTGACCTTGGCTTTCAGTCATTTTTTTTATGAGTTGAGATGCCTGTGAATGATTAATTATTCCACTTATACCGCACATTATTCTTTGAGAAAATTAATAAATTTGTTTGCAATAAAAAATTCTGTCTCTTGCATAGAATCGTAAGTTGCCCCAGCTATATGAGGAGTAATTATTATAGGATATCCGTTTTGCTGTAAGTGAATTAATTTATTTTTTTTGAAAGATTCAATATTAAACTCATCAACCAAAACATCAGTTGCTACAGCTGATATTTTTTTATTAATAAGTGCGTTTGCAATTGCTTCTTCATCCCAAACCTCACCACGAGACGTATTTATAATTGTAGCGTTTGGTTTCATTAAATTTATAAATTTTGAATCAATAAATTTCACATTTTCTGTATTCAAAGGTAAATGGATGGAAATAATATCTGCTACTTTAAATACATTTTCACAATTGTCTGATTGATTTGCAAATAATGGAAAATCTTTTATAAACGGGTCGTAAAAAACCACTTCCATGTCAAAACAATTAGCAAACTTAGCTACTTGTTTGCCAACTCTTCCCAACCCTATAATGCCTAACTTCTTACCCCTTAAATTGAACCCTTTAAATAAATCTCTGTTCCAAAACATATTTTTAGTATGGTTAACAGCTGGTATTAATTTGCGTTGTGTTGCCAAAATAAGTGCCCAAGTATGTTCAGCAGTAGAAGGTATTTGGTTTAAAAATTCTGTTTCTCCTTTGAGGCTATGAATTACAATTTTGGCTTTATTTGTATAATCTAAATCTATATGATTTAACCCAGTTGTAGGTGTAACTATGTGTTTTAGATTATGAACTTCTTTAAGTATTTCGGTTGTAAGTCCAATACCTAAACGAACAACCAAAACATTAGCATCGGTTATCTCATAAAGGTTATTAAAAGTAAGCTTATCAAGCAGCTTTACAGTACCTAAATTTTGGTAAATTTCAATAGCCTTTGGGTTATAGTCTTGGGACTCAGTTATTACAATTTTCATTTAGATTCTACCTTCTTTCCAAGCTTTTACTAGAGCTTCGGTAATAATTAAATCTCTTTCGTCATCTATATTAGCCAACCAACTTATTGGCATCTCATATCCTTTTTTATTAGTAGGCATAAATGTTTGTTGCTTTTTTAGTTCAGCTACTTTTATTACATAAATACATCCATTGCGATAATATACAGGGATTAAATCTTGTCGTCTTTTTGTTTCTAAATTCGGATAAAGGGCAATTAAATTCTTAGTTTCATTTAGGTTGTACATTCTTGCTGGATGTGTATCTATCATTGCTACAACACTTATTACCCCATCTGTATCAAAGTTTATTAAATTAATAGCCTCATCTATATTATTACCTGTTTTTATTGGTGAAGTTGGTTGCAATAAAACTAATACATCAAAATGCTCATTTAAGCTTTCATAATGATCAATTATTCTAATAGCAACATCAACAATACTAGATTGGTCTTGTGCAAGTGCTGTTGGACGCATTAGTACCGTTGCGTTTATTATTTTAGCTACTTCTGCTATTTCATTATCGTCAGTATCGACCACAAAGTTTGTCAACAATTTACTTTGTTGAGCTGCTTCAATGGTGTAATGTATTAATGGTTTTCCATCAATTAAACGGATGTTTTTTCTTTTAACACCTTTTGAACCACCTCTTGCAGGTATTAGACCGAGTACTTTCAAGTTTAATAAGTTATTGTTTTATGAAATTTCAAAGGTAATTCAGCTAATAAATTTGCAATTTTCAAACCAGCATCACCACCACCGTAAACATATGAAGGAGTTGGTTTTGGTTGATTGAGTATCTTGGTTAGAGCTGCATTTATTTGTATTGATTTATAATCTGTATCTATTACATTAACCCCTCTTTCTCTTTTATTTTGGCGAGTTCCAATATTGATTACTGGCACACTTAAAAAGGCGCACTCTCTAATACCAACACTCGAATTACCGATTAAACAATCAGCATTAACTAGTAAACGTAAAAAATCTTCACCTTCCATATTTTTAAAAAAGTGCATGTTCGTTGGTCTGTTATTTTCTCGATAGGACCTTATTCCTGTTGAAGTACCATCAGCACCGGCATCTACATTGGGCCAAAACCATAAAATTGGTTTTTCAAAACCTTCAAGTGCCAGTAAAGTTGCTTCAATATGTATTCTGGATTCTTTATATTCGTTAGTTACAGGGTGTTGCATCACCACAATATATCCATCTGCTAAGCTGGGTTTGCTTCCAACTCCCCCATATTTTTGGTAAGGATCAAAGTCTAGTTTAGGTTGAGCCTTAACATTTGCAGCCAAATCTATAGATGGGCAACCGGTGTTGAATACCATTTCTGGATTTTCTCCCAATTTAATTACGCGCTGTTTTGCATCTTCTGAAGCCACAAAATGATAATCAGATAATTTGGTAATGGCATGTCGAACTTTCTCATCAATATTTCCAGTTACCTCGCCTCCTTGCACATGGGCCAAAGGAATGTTCATATATGATGCAGAGATTGCAGTTCCCATTGTTTCAAATCTGTCTGCAACTGTTACAACAATATCTGGCTTTAGGTTGTCGAAAACTGTAGAAAGTTCTAAAATACCTATTCCTGTAGTTTTTGCAACAGCAGTCAAATTTTCACCTTCCAACACGTTAAAAACTTTTGCAGTAATTTCAAAACCATCTTTTTCTATATATTTTATAGCTGAACCATATCTATCCAATAATGCAGATGCAGCAATAACTAACTGAAGTTCAAGTTCTGGATGATTTTGAATAGCAACTAATGCAGTTTTTATTCTGCTATAACTGGGTCTAGCTGTTACAACTACACAAATTTTCCTTTTTTTGATCATACTACATCATTTTTATTGATAAATGAATTGGCAGGTAAGTCAGTGTTCCAATGTTTACCTATAATATCTTCAAAATATTTTGCATGTATTCCTCTGTCTCCTGGTTTTTTGCTTTCTAATTCGGAAATAGAAACAAGATTTCCTTTTTTTACATCAACTTTTGTAGCTAAGGATTTACCAAACATGGTTTTTATTTGAGAAAAATTACTT
>Ga0255123_1000540_pt1 | contig 11257 bp, 9 predicted proteins | sample Law_Cont_RepA_8d_FD_188585 | JGI IMG/M metagenome (GOLD analysis project Ga0255123, IMG submission 188585) | Freshwater microbial communities from St. Lawrence River, New York, United States - Law_Cont_RepA_8d | ecosystem: Environmental > Aquatic > Freshwater > River | place: USA: New York...
CGGGCATTCTTAGCCCCGATAAGGGAAGCGTCTCATGCAACGGACGCATGGCTGCATTGCTTGAACTTGGAGCTGGTTTTCACCCAGATCTTTCTGGTCGCGAAAACATTTATCTCAATGGGGCAATTCTTGGAATGACTCGTTCAGAGATTGATCGCAAACTTGAAGAGATCATTGATTTCTCTGGTCTTGAAAAGTTTGTCGATACTCCAGTAAAGAACTACTCCTCTGGCATGGTTGTGCGCCTTGGGTTCGCTGTTGCAACGAACGTTGATCCTGAAATTCTGATTATCGACGAAGTCCTCGCTGTAGGCGATGAATCATTTCAACATCGGTGTCACGAAAAAATTGAGTCGTTCCGTCAAGAAGGCCGAACAATCATTTTGGTTAGTCACGGGTTAATGCAAGTAGCTCAGTTGTGTTCAACCGTCGCATGGTTAGAAAAAGGTGTCATTCAGGAAATTGGCCCTTCGTATGAGGTAATCGGAAAGTACGCCGGTCAGAGTCACGATGCAGCTCCGAAAATTGAAGGTGAAATTGGTGAGCGTTGGGGAAGCCACGAAGCAGAAATCACTCGCGCTGAATTTATAAATGCAGATGGTGTACCTGTGCATGTTCTGAAATCAGGAGAACCAATTTCTCTTCAGATTGATTACACAGCACACATGCCAATCAAGGAACCAGTATTCGGTATTCGTTTTACCCACTTGCATGGGACAAACGTGTGGGGCAGCAACACAAAGCGAATGGGTTTCCAGCCGGCCACATTGAATAATTCAGGAACTATCACTCTCAACATCCCTGAGCTACCCATTTTGGCTGGTACTTACGATCTCACCGTTGCTCTCACCGACCAGCACGAAACTTATGAATATGACCATTGGGAACGCCGTGTGCGCTTCGATGTTGTTCAATACAACTCATTTGATGAAGGTTTAGTTACTGTGGAAGCCAGTTGGTCATTCCATCCAAGCCGTTAAATGAAGCTTTTTAGGAATCACAATCAAGAGACTACGATGCGCAAGCACTCGTTGGTCGGGACGTTCATACTGGTCTGTTCTGTCAATTTTCTAAGCCCGGGCTATGGCTTTGGATATGGCGAACAAATGCTTCTGTCTGTAAAAGGAATCTCGTGGGCTGACAAAAATGCTTTTGTGGGAGATTGGTTTAACAACAACGCGCCACAACCACACGTTCTGTTTGATGTTATTACTTATTTCGGCGAGAAGATTCATTTTCTTGCTGGAGTATATTTCCTCTACTACCTCGCGAGTTGTTACGCATTCGCCTTAGGGACTGCTTTGCTTGCCAAACTGTGGCTTCCACGACAATTCCAATATCTTCAACATCTTGTAAATGTCTTGGTTGTTGTAGGCCCAGTTTTTCTTCTAGGTACTTTCTTGACCATCCATTTTCAGGCAGTCCCAAATATGGCTGGAGGCTGCATCGCATACTTGGGAATTGCTTGTCTGTTGACCAGAAATGATCGGATGGCTGCATTCGCAATCGTTGCCGCTTCGGCCTTTCACCTACAACACGGCATAGCAATCGCCTCAGTTGGACTTCTCTTTGTTGCATTCAGATTGCCAAAGCAAAAAACACTTGTAATTGCGGCGTCGCTCACCGGATTATTGGTTTCATTTTCAATCGCGGTCTGGCGACAACTACTTGATGGTTCCTCGGAAGTTGCTCATGCGATCGCAGAAGTCGGGTCTACAGGACATTTTAATGTAGAAACGTGGTCCACTTTCGGAATCATCTCTGGTCTCACAGTTCTAGGACTAGCAGTTCTGAACTTTGCGATTAGAGACTCGAATAATCATCAAATTAGAAAAACAGTTTTGTTCATGATGATTGCGTGTGGTCCCGTAATCGGAATCATTGCTGATTTAAACAACATTGAACCATTTCAGTCCCTGGCTAGAAGTTACTTTGTCTATCGTTATTCAATGTTGCTGGCTCCATTTGCTTGCTGGTTTATAGTTCGACAATTGGTGATCGCATTCACCGCGCGGCCATCTATTTCAGTCGCATCTTTGGGAATTTTTGCATTTAGTTACCATCGTTACTTCTTGACGACCTACACAAATTTCCCAAAACTAGGTTCTTGGTGGATTATCGTTACTTTTTGTTCGGCAGTAATAATCATTCGTTTGATACCTGATCAATTTTCGTGGAGAGATCGAATTTCCTCAGGTCTGTGTTGTGGCATATTTATTTTGATATTTACTTTGGGATTTCAAAATTTCAGAAGTCATTGGCCTCAAATTGACTATGCGGCCACAGACAATGCGCTTATTGTCTCTCGCTATATGTCGACAGCCTTACAACAGACCGATGTACTTGCATCTGACCCGAGCATTCCTTGGATTCGAATTTTGACTAGACGGGCAATTGTTGTGGACTGCAAAGGTGCTCCATATGGCGGAGCCCCATGGAATGAGTACATCCGTCGTCTTGGTGTTCTTGGTGTGTCCCAACCGAATATCTGTAGTGGCTACAAACTGCTCTCTCTCTCACAGATTTTGGAGTTTCCTAAGTCAGTTGGTGCTACCACAGTTCTTTTGTTGCCTGATGATGCTGCGTATGCATCAGCTAAGGAATCGCTAACTATACGGTGGTCAAGTGGGGGGTCTAACCCATGGCTAATCTTTGACCTGCCACAACAGGATTAGTTACACATGTTAATTGTTCAACTCAAATTTAGATACCTAGTCCTCAGTATCGTCACAGTGTTGCTGCCTATTGTATTGCTCGGCGTTGCAGGGATTGTTGACTATGTGAATGATCGCGCATCATTTTTTGTTGTGCTTGTTCGATACGTAATTGTGCCGTTATTTTTTGTTGCAATCGTATTTCTTGCTATCGCTTCATTTCGTAGGCAAGATTTCACATCTTTTGAATCATCACTACCACGCGATGCGAAATGGACCATTGGGGCAATTGGAGCGTCTTTGCTTCTCGTACTTCTGATGTTCTGGCCATTATCAAATTGGGACGCATATCTCTTCGGAGGAAATGGCGATGGTTATAACTGGCGTTGGCAAATATGGCGAATGAGCCAAGAGTTAAGACAGTGGCATATCTTCCCCACAAAATTCAATGACGTCATTGTTCCCTACGGTGCTGACCTTCGTTTGAATGATGGCTACCTAGCAATGTATGTAGGGGGCATTTGGAATCTTTTCTGTAATCCAACACTTGCCTACAACCTCACATTGGTGACTTCAGTTATTGCAAATTTTTTTGCCGCACGCCGCCTCTCCCTAACCCTGTGCAGCTCCCAAGCCACCTCAATTATTGCTGGCCTCGTCCTGGCATCTGCTCCATCTCTGACATTGAGACAGATGGGACATCTGAATCTTTGTTTTACGTTCGTTTTGTGTTTGGCTGCAATTGAAGGCATAAAGCTACTCAAAATTGAAAGAGTGAGAGTTTGGCAGCCTGCGAGCATTGTAATACTCGCCTTTCTTTCCTCATTCTATTTCTTTATTCTCTCTGCTATTTTCTACTTCTTCTGTGTTTTGATTCGGCTTGCAATCGTGCGAAGTCATCGATATTCCTGCAAAAAATTTCTTGGTCGGATGATATTTGTTGCGCTCATCATAGGAATTGCTATCAGTCCTTTTGTAGTTACAAGACTTCAGCACGACTCAATTGAAAGAGAGGCAGGTGCGCCCGCTGCTTCTGCGAGGACCGATGAGTACATGTACTATTCCGCAGACCCGCGAACTTTGCTGATTCCCGCAGCTGACGCAATTGTTTCTCTTCCCCGCGTAGCTGAAGCACGGTCCAACACATCTCCAAACACAGTAGAAAACACACCCTTCCCTGGCTATGCGGCAATCTTTGCAGTCGCTGCACTTGTCTTACTTGTGAGAAAGTGGCGATGGTTTATGGTATTTCTGTGGTCACTGTTCACGAGTCTTGCGTTAGGCCCAACTCTGATTTGGGGTGCAGATAATCAATTTTCATTCTTTTTTCCGCATGCTTTAGTTGAGTCAGCAAAATCGCAGGCGATCGCTTGGCTACCGTATGGCACACTCACAGCGATCCCAGGGTTGTCAGCGCTTCGTACTCCAAACCGCTTTGCGATGATGCTTCCGGTTATCGGTGTAATCGCAATCGCATTACTAGTTAACGAAATCTCCAATCAGAAGAAGAAACCCTTACTCAAAATTGCGCTAATAGCAGCAGTTATGGTTTTGATTATTCCGAACTTTCGCGGTAACAACTACTGGTATCGCACTAGATTTCCACAACCAATCTCTTCTGCTTTACAAGTAATGCGCAGCGATGACTCAAATTTGGCTGTACTCATCGCGGGAGAAAATTGTCTTTTGACAATTTCTTTCACTAATATGCAGATTGTGCACAGGCATCCGATGGTCGGGTGTCAGACCTTTTCTGCCGCTGTACCTTGGTATTCAGGTCTGGAGTCCTACCGAAGGTCGGCATCCCTAGCTGCTCTGCAATGTGATCCGAACACTTTTGGACTTGTTCCGATGTACCCACAGAGTAAAGCCATTGCAGAGAACGAAGTGCTGTCAAACCTCAGAGAGACTCTTCATGTTGGCTACGTTGTGTTGCCAAAAAATCAGTTATGCCACGATCCTGCTCGAGCCGCAGTCATTACCGAGTTACTAAGGTCTAGTTCAAAAGTTTTGGCAGACACGGATGAATACTTGATAGTGGCAATCTAGATTCGACGCCTTACCTCGAATAGCCCTCTAAGCATTTTTAGGCTGTCCCCAAGAACATTGATATTTGATTTTCTTAAATCTTGGCGAAATTGAACTGGCAGTTCAATGATTGAACATCCCGCCCGTGTTGCAATCATGAGCAACTCTGTTGTCATGAGATACCCAGACTGATGGGTCTGAGAGGCCAGGGGGCACACCACCGAAGATTTGCCCATGATTGTTCCTTGTGTGTCGCCAAGATTGACACCGACGATTATCCGTCGCAACAGACGGAAGACAGTCGACATTATTTCCCTGGCGAGGGAACGGTTACCTTCCGTATCCGGATGTGCTTTTGAACCAACAGCTATTTCATGGTTCGGAATGATTTTTTTATAACCATCTATATCCGAGAATCCAAACGGCAGATCATCGGCGGTTATGAGGACATATTCAGATGTCACACTTTCAAGTCCTTTACGTATGGCATTCCCCAGACCAACTTCTGAATGTGTCCTTATTAACTCGAATGGAAGATTTGAAGCATCAATTGACTTCATGACTTCCCAGGTGTCATCTTCGGAGCCGTTCTCAACAATGATGACTTGACCCTCCATCTCGTTCTTCTGGAAATACAATGTCAACTCATCGATCGTCTCGCAGATATTGCCAGCAGAATTATGTGCGGGTAGTACGACTGCAAAGCTAAATAAACTAATCACCGACGCCCTGATACTGATAGTAAATCTGAAAGTAAAATATGACTTGCAAGAATCGAACTGCGTTCAGAGTCCTGGTCGACCTCACCACTAATCAGTTTGGCAAAGTGCTCCAATTGCATAGCGAGTGGCTCGCCTGACCTTTGAATAAAAGGATAATCAACAGTGGTTCTAGCCCGATACGAAGCCCCGCCTCCAGTACCCACTTCTTGATTTATGTTTTCATATATTGTGACAGTCTGTCGAAGAAGATCAATCTCAAAAAGTGATCTCTGTGTGCAGATTCGCCATTCTCTAATTTTACGTTGACTCAATCTGCTCGCGGATAGCGAGAATATCGATCCATTATCCATAGTGATTGTGCAATCCGTTATTTCATCCTCTCCGGTGATCTCTGACTTATAAATACTGCCTGCAACATTCTCAACTGATGATGACGTTAATGAGAGCGCCAGATCAAGATCATGGATGAGGAGATCTTCGGCTACGCCTGAGGCTATGCGCAATGCCGGTGGTGAATGCCGCACTGATTGAGCATGAATAACGGGTTCATCAATAATCTTCTTGGCGGTAAGAAAAGCAGGGTTGAATCTCTCTACGAAGCCACATTGAATAGGAGTTGAATTTTTGATGGAAATTGAGAGAAGTTTTCGCGTCATCTCTAGCGTCGGCGTCAGCGGCTTCTCGCATAGAACCGAAATCCTCGCATCAAGTAACCGCTCCACGACTTCAAAATGGCTGTTCGTTGATGTTGCGACTACCGCTGCCTTTATATTTGCCGTGTCATCAATTGAGGCCACAGCAATCCCCCCATATTGCTGTGTTAAGGCTTTGGCTCGCGACACATCAGCGTCAACAATATATGAAAGTCGAAAGTTTTCTGACTGCGAGATAGTGCGGGCATGATTGGCACCCATTTGACCAGCTCCGACTAAGGCCACATTTGTAATACTCACAGAAATTAGGTTACACCCGCACAGTTAGCAACTAGTGCGACCAGAAATTTGTGTCAGCGCACTGCATCACGTACTTCGGATGCAATTGTCTTCAAGTCCTCAGAGGAAAGATATTGATGCACTGGTAGCGAAACCACCTCACCAACTAATTGTGATGCTACGGGCGTCTCAGTTGCTTCAATATTGGGATTTCCTTTGAAACAATCGTAATCATGGGCTAGTCGCGGATAGTAAATCCCACAACCGATACCTTTGGCATTTAGGCGGTCAATGACCTCATCGCGTGTGCTTTTTGAAGCTTGTAGTACACGAATGGTGTACTGATGCCATACATGAGTGTTTTTCAATGCAGTAAATGGAGTTGCAATTTCAAAAACATCAGCAAGGAGTTCATTAAGAATCGAGGCGTTTTTCTGACGTGCAGCATTTATGGCGTCAATTCTCTTTAACTGCGGAATACCAATAGCTGCTTGCACGTCAGTCATTCGATAATTCGTTCCCGCCATCTCATACTGATAGCGCTGGCGCATCCCTTGGTTGCGATAAACACGTAAACGATCTGCTAGCTCATCGTCGTTAGTTGTGATCATTCCACCTTCGCCGGTAGTTATGTTCTTAGTTGCGTAGAACGAGAAACACCCAGCCCCAAATGAACCTGCAGCGATATTGTCATGCCGAGCACCATGTGCCTGTGCAGCGTCTTCAACAATCTTCCAACCATTTAGTGTGGCTTGTGCGGCAATTGAAGTCATATCAGCACACTGTCCGTAAAGGTGCACAGGCATAATGGTCGTAACACCAGCAGGATCAACAGCAGCAATTGTGTCGGCGGTGACATTGAAAGTCTGTTGATCTACATCTGCAAATCGAACCTTGAACCCAGCTTCAATAGCAGCATTTAAGGTGGCCACAAAAGTGAACGGCGAAGTCACCACTACTGAATTTTTTGGAACATCCAACATCTTCAAAACAGCTACAAGTGCCGTGGTTCCATTATTTACTGCAATGGCGTGTTTGACACCACTAATCTCTGCGAAAATAGACTCTAACTCGGCGACTTTTGGCCCCTGGGCAATCATTCCTGATCTCAAAACCTCAAGGACGCCTGCTTCAATCTCCGCGTCAATGCGAACAGTACTGATGGGAATCATTGGGCCTACTGACTAGTTGGTAACTTGCTATTGAGTATAGTTTGTTCAATCCTCAACTGATATCAACATGCTTGTTTTGGCTTAGCAAATACTAAAATAGACAGTGGTGCACATGAACAAAATCCATCCCACAGCAGTTATTGATTGCTCTGTGAAACTTGGCCAAGGAAATGTGATCGGTCCACATGTTGTAATTAGTGGCAACACAATAATTGGAGACAATAATTGGATTGGCCCTGGTACAACAATCGGAATTGACGGGGACATACTCGGTACGCCTTCTTCAGAAGACCCCCCATTCTGGGACAATCCTGCCAAATCTGAATTTGGGGTGCGTCTAGGTGATAGAAACGTCTTAAAAGAGCACGTCACAATACATTCTGGGTCACATCGCCATACAGAAATTGGGACTTCGTGTTACTTAATGCCTCGTGCTCATCTAGGACATGACTGCTGGTTAGGAGACAATGTTTTGCTTTCACCAGGTTCCCAAATTGCTGGTCACGTTTCAATTGGCTCACGAACTGTTATCGGCATGGGTGCGCTAGTACATCAATTCTCAAACATTGGTCCGGTTGCAATGGTCGGTATGGGTTGCTGTGTGCGGGGGACCGTGGAGCCTTGCCGAACAGTCGTTGGTGAACCACATAAAGTTAGCGGTATCAATAAGGTTGGAATCAAACGACTCCTCGGAGAAGATTCACTATCTCAAACGATGGCCATGCTTCGAGGCCTAGATGATTTAAGCCCGATTACTGAGCCCCTTCGAGTAATGATCTCTGAGTGGTTATCTCAGATAGTAAGCAATCACTGACTACTAGTTCCTTCAATCAGCTCAATCAATAGACCGGGCACTGGCATCAAGAAAGCTACACGCCGACCGTTAAATGCCACTGCTTGTTGAGCATCTCTAACAATCCGAATCCTCTTCGAGCGTACGATCTCAAGTTCTAGATCTAGATCATCCACCTCAAAAGCAATCTGATACACACGATTTCCATCATTTAGCCAGGGTGCAAGAGTGTTGTCATCTCCAAGAGGTTCCAGTATCTCGAGATTCATATTCCCGATCTCGAGAAACCTGCCTCTAACCCCTTGAGCTGGATCCTCAAAATCTAAAACTTGACCAGCGGAGACATCCTTCATTCTAGTTGCGAGAGTTTCTAAGGAATTTGTAGCAATCCCGACATGATGAAATTTCCAATTAGAAGAAATCATTTCATTAATGCAGCGAGAACTATTTCAACTAGATCATTGCGTGATTCTGCAAAAGCCATCTCGTCATCAGCAAATCTCAAGTCAAACTCTTCTTCCAATGCAAAAAAAACTTCGATATGCATCAACGAGCTCCACCTAGTGGTCTTCTCCCGTTCAGCCAACGCCACCTCGTCTGTTCCGATTTCCATCAGTTTCATCAAGATATTGTCTACTGCAAACTCAATCTCTTCCCGTGACTTCAACCTTGACTCCTTGAGGTGGTTCAGAAAGTTGTCTTATCTGACCTTCAAGCATCGTAACTGAACCGGAGCTAACTGGAGCTTCATTCAAAAAAGATGAGGTCAACCAACTTATGGCTGGTTCGTTTCGTGGACCGATTACCCAAGGAACCACAACACTATCTACGTTAAACACATTCATCCCATGCAAGATCCCTTGACAGATCAACGAGGTTTCTAAACCCCTTCCGAGTACTCGGCAAGAAAGGAATAGTTCCTGAACCGTACAGAGATTAATCCCAGACTTCTCAATAACCAATCCCCCGATAATTCCACTATCGCTGAATTGATCCTTCAAACTGAGACTTACCCAGAGTGAATCAATTGATTTGTAACTAGCTTCGTCGAGACGAGAAAGCGTCAAATTAAACTGATTGCTTCGTTTCCCGAGGTCTACCAGACGTTCCAATTCGTCTAAGTCTCCCACTGAAACTCCAAAAATAGGTTTCGCAGTCTGATAATAAGACATCAGACCATTTTCAATCAATGCAGCGCGTTGTTCATTTGATTGGATATCAAGAATTCTGGTCTCGCCCAAAGTGTCGCCGCTTTGACTCCGATAACCCGGGACCGAAGATAACGATTGGCATGCGACCGCTGGACCGTCTATCGCGCTAACAACACCCATTTTTGAATACGTAGCCTTCATCTGTAAAAGCTCAATCGGATTATCATCAATGAAAAGTACCGCTTCCTCATTGATGCGTGTCTTCTCCAGAATCCGAGCCATAGCATTTTGTTTTGAATCCCAACTTGCTTCAATTGCTACGAAATCAGATTCTCTTAGTCTGTAGAGAGGATGGTTTTTCAGAAGGTCCAATACATCACCCCGGTCATTCTTGGTGATTATGGCCAGCATAAATCCTCGGTTTTTAGCAACAACTAGCTCATCTTGAAGCGAGCAAAAATCATCATTCACATGTACTTCATTGAGTAGTTCTCCCAACACACCTTCATGCAGTGTGTAGTCAAGGTCGACTGCAATCAATTTGCGAGGTGGAATAAAGAACGAGGGAATCCAGGTGGTGGATAATTCGCGCGCAATAAGAAAATGCGTGCGAGGCGTTAATCTTGAACCGGTTGTTCGCTCATAACGTAAGTCAAAATGTGACTCACTACTCACGTCAGGAAGGATTCTTGCAACTTCATTTCCAAGAACACGAATAGTTATTTCTTCGTCAACTACAACCGTGACAACCTTGTTCTGAGAAATTTCTGCAAGGTGCTCTTCGCGTGCTTGCAGCCATACGTCAAAGTCTTCGACAGAAAACTTGTAGTGCGATCTATCCACCATGATGATCTCAATCTCGTCTGACCTTGCTTCAGTAGTAATTTCAGTGAAACTAAAACTGTCGTCATATCCCATAAATTTGAGATTGTATGAAATGTCCCAATAAAGTCCCAGCACCCTAAATGCAATCTCCATCGGTTCAACAGCAAAATTTCTCCATATTCGAATGTTTTTTGTTCGAGTGATATTCAAATCAATAGAGCATTTCAACAAGTCCGACATCTGAATCCTGCTTATCTGTCCTGAAAGCAGTTTCCCTTGTATCTCTATCCAATCGTTCAGGTTGAGACCAAGATTTATCTTGTCTATCTCAAGATTCATGAGTTATTGCGCTTCACAAACCAAAAATAACTCTGCAGCATCCGAGATACGGCGCTCTGCAATAGCATTTATGCCATACAGCAACTCTTGATTCCACTGAAGCATCATTGCATTTGGAACCAGTTTCAGGAAAAGTCCGCGAGAGTAGACAATCTTTAGACCAGCGCTAACAACATCACTCGTTAAAGTGTCTAATGAGTAGTTTCGTAAATGTCCTTGACTCATGTCCCCTGGGTTTACTTCAGTGGGCGTTGACTGCAACCCCATCGCTACAGCAACTTGACGGTGAAGGCTCTCTCCATTTGGAACACTGATGTGAATCCGACCATTCGGAGTTAGCCATTTTCTGCAACGCTCGAGCAATGACACCGGATCTGAATAGTGTTCGAGAGTTTCAAACAGGATTACGTCGCTGAATAATGAATCCGGCTGAAAATCCTCCCAAAAGGCTTCAACAACTTTAATTGTGGGGATTCTCTGTTGAATTATTTCGCAATTGATCCGACTACCTTCGACAATCAGATAGTGCTCACAAGAAGGAGAGATAAGAAACGCAGACTCACCAGTGGCTCCACCGAGTTCAAGAACATTCTTTCCATATAGCCATGGCTTTAGTGCTTCTGCCTCGAATCGCTTAAACC
>Ga0255123_1000545_pt1 | contig 11190 bp, 14 predicted proteins | sample Law_Cont_RepA_8d_FD_188585 | JGI IMG/M metagenome (GOLD analysis project Ga0255123, IMG submission 188585) | Freshwater microbial communities from St. Lawrence River, New York, United States - Law_Cont_RepA_8d | ecosystem: Environmental > Aquatic > Freshwater > River | place: USA: New York...
TTTGCAGACCTAAACTGCGTTTGATAGGTTTGTATCCAATCGTTGACGGTCATTTTTTTGGCGAGTTCTGCAAGGAGATTTAGCGGCACGTTTTCGGCTTTTTTGAATCGAACGCAACCTTTTCCCATGTCGATTTTTTTGGTGCTGTATTTGGGCCATTCGCTCTGAAACCAATCCAACAGTGGGCTGCTGGCGTATAGTCCCATGTGATGCAGGGCGATGTGCGATTTGGTGGAGCCGAGGTTGATGAAGGGCAGCGGCAATTTTGGGTTGCAATGGTATCCATCGGGGAAAATGCTGTGGGGCACCACGAAGCCAATCATGCCATAACTCATCACTTGCTGAAAGCCTTCGGGCAGGTGTTGCGACAAAGTCTCTGCGATGGCTTTGACGATTTCTTGTCGGTCTGCCGGCAATTGCGTGATGTATTCTGCGGGGGTTTGGATGGTTTCTTTGGTCATGGTTTGGGATTTATGTTTTGTAACACCTTTGTCTACTTTGTGCTGACGATCTACAGTTGATTAGCTTCTGTATACCTTTTAACTCTTTCAATAAGCTTTATTCTGCTTTCTCCGGCTATAACTGTTTTTGAATAAGAGACAATTATAAAGTCATAGCCACCTGAAAGTGATTTTTCTTCTTCTGTGAGGGCTTTTACTATTTGGCCCTCGGTGTATCTGCTTTTTTTCATTTGACTGGGGAAATTTCGGGTTTTTTGCCGAATTTTATCCAGTCCGAATTTTAGGTCTACTTACACTTTTGCTTGAACAATTCTAAATGGTCATTAATCGCGCCGCCCTGTGAAAAGTCTGTATTTGGTTTTAATGTTTTGTCGAGGTTAACAAACTTTTTATATGAAACATCTATATAAGGAGTGGTTAAAATTCCAGTAATGTAAACTGCTTTCCAATTCAGTGCTTCAAGAACAAGACTATCGTTGTCTATTTTATTTATCTTGAATGTCGGATAGTTTTTTAAAGGCTTATCGAGATTTTTCTTGTCTAATGGACTTATACCACCAATTACTAGGGTGTCATTTTGGATTGAATAATATTTGAATTGAGTATAAATATTTGGCTCATTTGAAATAGTAACAAATGTTGAATTAAAAGACATTTTAAAGCCCCCGTGACCAAAACCAATCCAATTACTATCCCAATTACTATCTGCTAGTTTATTACTTGAAATTTGTCCTGAAATTTGTCCGGAAAGAACAAATAGTAAAAATATGCAAACTACTTTTTTCATGCTATGCCGTTCATTAGAAATCAATATAATTGGGATCTTTGGTCAGGGTTTGGATTCTTGCTAGCCTATGTAACTGGGTACAAAGTTCTGGATTTAATGTGTTAAGAAAGGGGTATTGTAAATAGGTATTTTAGATGGGTTCACTTTTAAATTATAAAATTTAATCTAGGTCAATTTAATCGGGATACTCCGCACTGATAATGTTGAAATTATTTTTGTTGAATGTGTATATATTCATTTCAAAGCTTTTCAAAGCCAATTTGAGCCACAAAATGAAACAATTGGAAAATATAGTTTTCATGATACAATGCTGTAGTGTCTGGTTATTGTTGGTCAAATGTCTGAAACCCCATTTTCCATTTTCTCTCTTTTGAAGTCCACATCAAATAAGGCCCGTCGAAACTTTCTGTATAAATAAGTGCGAATTCGTTTTCATTTAATTTTCTGTATGCCGGTTGTAAAAAATCAATTTTGTCTCTAAAACCGAATTTTCGTAATGTTTTCCAATCTGTATTTTCTGGCAAACCATATTGGTTTTGATACCTTTCAATGTTTTCTATTATCTGATCCCCAAGTTTTATGTCTGATCTTCTGTTAATTGACAAAGGCAGGTTACACCATATAAAAAAACCCATAATGATAAGCACAAAAAAGATCAATATGCCAAGAATTGTTTTTTTCATTATGGTTGTTTTTTCAATGGCAAATCACGAAATCATTGTTTTGGCCTTGACAGCCGACCTTTTTGATAATGTTCTGCTGCTTTGTTGTCATATTATTTTACTTGCTTTCGTAATTTTTACAATTTTAAGAACCGAAAATATTTGTCCGCTTATAAAAATTAAGAAGAACGTCAAGATAATAGGAAAAATAAATGGAGGGTCATTTGACTTGTCTTTTAGTAGTCTAACTACTGGAATTATTTGAAAAATTGTCAGCCCGATTAAAAATGTCCGATAGAACAGTAGTTCATTTTTTTGTCTAATGGATTTAACGGTTGCGGTCAATAAGATAAGTGTTGGAATTGCATAAACCAATGTCCAAAGTCGTGATTTCATTTTCTCTGTTGCATACCTTTTTCCATCGTTGGCCCAATCTTCTGTAACTGCTCTGTCACTCACGTCAGCAGGTGTACCTAGAAAAAGGTCGCCAAGCCAAAAAACTAGAATTAGTACAAGTGTCAGAGTGAATAATATTTGAAGTGCTTTTGTCAATCTAATTGTCTTTTTGTTCGGTTAAGTGTCGTCTTTTAGGGTGAGGCAAAACGTTTTCAGGCTTGGCGCAGGTGGCGATTTTCACCACAAATGTTTATGTGTAGAACCAAATTTTGATTAACCATAAATGTGTCTGCGGAGCACAGAACCGCCACTTTTGCCAAACCCGTGTTAGCGGTTCGGGCTTCTTCTCTTCCGTTGTAATGTCGGTCAATTTTAAGTTGTCTTTTCACTTGTCCCAAATATTTTGTTTAACTTGTCAGGAAAACGAAACCATAAAAAAGCTGTTATTGAACCAAGTCCAAGTAATAGTAAAAATGCAGTTAATGGACTTTTGTCTGTCCGCACTGTTTCAAAGTCAAGTAAAGTGGTGTTGTCATTGTCGATTTGAAAAACTTCTGGTTCGTATTCGTCAACTTCACTTTTTCTAACCCAAACTGTAACTGTGTCTGATCTTTTTAGTCCTTGTAAAATTTGCTCATACTTTGCGTTACTCCATTTGTCACCGATGTTTTCTGCGAAATAGAATTTCTGTTGTCGGCCGTTTATGTAAAAAATGAATTCGGATTTTCTGCTGTCGTGTCCTCGTCTATCGGTTACATTGGTTACGTATGTGTCCGCGGCACGAAGCGTTCCTTTTATTTGAGTCAAACTTGATTTAAAAGTCAAAATTGTTGGAAATTGATCAATACCAAAACCAGTCAGCATAATACCAACTATCAAAAGTCTATTTTGATAATTTCTCGTCCACCAATCGTATTTCCTTTTTGCCAAAATTATTTCACTTTTTAGTTTGTTCGTTTGTTGTTGGTTGTGTCGTCATAGCCTGACCGATTGTGTTTTGCAGATTGGGGATGGGCGTGCGTAAATACTCAAATTTAGCGTAGGGTAACGAATAAACCAACAACGAAAGGGCCGTCAAATAGAGTCAAGTTGCACGACTATCGCAAATGTGCTGTTAGGCGATGTTTTTCTTCCGTCTATAAATCCAAAATATTCCACTTCCCAAAGGTATTAGTAAGTATGTCTTAACAAGTCCCGTCAGATTCATTAAACTTAATTGTATAAAGAAATTAAATGTCTCAAGGTTGAAGTTGATGTCGTAAAAATTGTAGTGCAAACTAATTGAACCAAAAATAATTAATAAAGTCCACAGGAATTTATATTTGAACTTTGTTGTGAAGAGAAATATTAATGTCACTAAGTTGAACAGGGAAACAAGTAAATTTATGTAAACTAACAATTTGCTCAAAAAGGGATTTTCTGTCGATTGAGAAATATTAGTTGGCTCCATTTTAACGACAACGTTTTCTAATCGTCTGTTGTCTTTGTCTGTTAGGTTTAAATATTGATTTTTATAACCAGGCTTGTAAAATAAGAGTTGAAGTTGAGGACAGTCTGGAACGCAACCCATAAAACCACCAACCTTAAAGTTTCCTAAGCTGTCAGTGTGACAACTAGAGTCGTTTGTATTTGTCCAAATAACAAGCACGTTGTCGAGTGGTTTGTCGTCAACGGAAGAAACAACTTTGCCTGTCCCTTCAACAACTCCTTCACAGCCGTAAAAAACGGTCAGTGTCAAAAGAAATATGAATAGTCGTAGTGTCGTCATAAAATATCGCCTAACGTTTTGCAGCTTGCGGAAGGCGGGGCTTTCGAAGCACTATGCTGCCTGCTAGCACTATACTTGAATAGAACCAAAAGGCTCTAAGTTTGCACGTCACAATGCCTGACGTAAAACCCGTTTTAGCTGCTCTTTTTTTATTTCATTAAAAATTATTAGTCCGCCTAAAAGTCCAATACAAGTTAAATTCAAAAATAGAAGTGAAACATAAAACTCAAATCCTCTTTCATAATTGTGGTTTCCAATATTACCGAAAGTCATAAGTATGAGAATTAAACTAACGACTATAAGGAATACTCCATATAGTAATGAAAGCCACCTAAACATTGAGATAATAATTTTCCTAATTGAAGTCTGCATAGAGGCCTTTTTTAAGTCTAATATCTCATGTAAAATTGATATCGATCCAAGAAAAGCAATAATCACAAATATTGGTGTCAAGTAAAGTTCCTCATGGTCTTCAATAGCATTGGGATCTACCCATTGAAATTTTCCAACTCGTCTATACTCATCATAAATTGTCCAACAAACAAACACAACTATTATAAGGTTTAGGCAAATTATTAATAGTTTTCTTGTTTTGAGTGTCATGTATTAAAAGCGCTACAAACTAGATTATATACGAAACTAAGACAATTACCTACGATTTACAAATCGCTTCTAAGGTATTGATTTTATTTTATTTGTGATGAATAGGTATATCCGTAAATAAGATTCATAAACCGTTGAATTGGTCTATAAATAAATTATCAGTTTATAATTCCAAAGTTCACTAATTCCCAATTTCATTGGGATCTTTGGTCAGGATTTGGCTAGGGTTAGGCTTACTTAAATGTCAACGCGTAAAATGATTTTTCCATTAGGTAGGAAAGTGTCGATTTGTCGTTACTCATAAATGTAATTATTACATCCGCTACATTGTCTTTGTGCAAATAAACCATTTGTCCGAATTTGTAACCTTTCCCGAAACCACAGTTAAATTGAAAAAATGAGGAACCTCCGTTGTCTGCGTTAAATTCTTTCTTTACAGCTTGGGGAGGAAATGCTCCTATGTCGATGTCCTGACCACCTGTCATATTTAAAACATTGGATTGAATACGTCCTTTGTAAATTACGTTTGGACTTACCATCAAGCAATTTGTGTCGAGCTTACATTTATTAAATTGTTCAACTGTCGGCTGGAGTGACCATACTGAGTAACGAACTTCAAAGTCTGAGTTCTTGTCTTTTATGGCAAAACCATACCAAAGATCTTTGTTTTCTTTTACATAAGTTTCTTTGTAGTCAGGTGGCATAATAAATTTAAGTCCAATAGTGTCAACATACTTTTGGAATTCCGACACCTTAATAATTTTACCCTTCATTTCCGAGGTTGTAAATGCTGACGCAATAATGGTCAAAACAAATAGTCCAATAATTTTTGTTTTCATTGTTGTTGGTTCTTAAATGTAGTATAATGTTTTGTATAGGGGCTTACAGACGGGTTTCGGAGCAATCAAAGGTATATATCCATTTATTCATTTTTTGCCAAATGCCTGTTATGACTTCGTAGTTCTTTTTCTGTCATCATAGTTGTCTACCGAAACGTGTGCTTTCTTTAAAGTCAAACCCCTGCAAGTAAGAGATTTTCCATCTGTCATTTTCTTTTACAACTCTAAATTTATATTCAAAGACTTTCCAACTAGGTTCTGTAATTAATTCAGGTTTTCCCCATTTCCAAATCAGTTCCCCATTTTCAATATTTCCCCATTTAATTACTACATAATCAAATGGGTTTGGATCATCATAAGGAATGTCTTGACTTCCTGTCCAAGGGTTAACATTACTTGAAAAATTAAATGTCGGCATGTCACCTACTAACCACTTTTCGATGTTACCATTTCTAAGTCCTTTGTCAAGATTCAAAATTATTTGGTTGTAGTTTTCTATAAACTCTGTAGCAAAAAAGTTTGTCTTTTGAAGTTTGTCAAGATTTTGTTTGTGCTTGTCAAGGTCAAAACCAATGTAAAGGCTGTCTCTGCTGTCTGCGAGAACAGGAAGTAAGTCAATTGATTTTTTGGTGTCCGCCCAATTAAGAACTTGTCTGATAAGGTTTTGAATTTGCTCTATGTTGTTTGCTGAATTTGTTGCTTTTTCTTCTGTAACTGAAGTCCTTTTATTGTCGGCTTGTTTGCAGCTGAAAAGTAGAAGACCTAATATTAGAGTCGTTAGTTTAATGTATTTCATTAATTGTCTGTTCTTTGTCCGTGTTGGTCGTTTTAAAATGAGCCATAACGGTTTGCGGCTAAATAGGTTAGCGATTTCGAAGTACAAAACTTCATGTAACCACTGATCCGATAATTTTGGGTAGTTGTTTTTATAGTTTGCCAGCCATCCACAGGTTTATTCATAAAAGTAAGTGTACGTATATATTTTTTCGGGGCTTCTTACACCGCACCATCCGATATTTGCCATTGGATTTACCTCTACTTTGGTCGTCAATTGGTTTTTTGTGTAGGTAAAGGAAATTTCACTATTTACATAAAACGCTTTGTCTTTCGACATTATTTGGGGTAGATATTCAATTTGTCGAATAACTTTTTTATTTTTCGTAATGGTTATCACTTTGGAACTAATCTTGTTTTCAAAATCTAAAACAAAAACTGTTTTACTTGTGTCTGTATATGCGATTGAATCTCTGTTTTGCAATTTCTCACGATTCAAATCCCAACGTTCTATTTTAACTAAGCTGTCATTTTTGTTATAGATATATTTTTCAATACCGTCCCAAAGAACGGCTGATGTGCTAATGGCCGTTCTTTGCTTTATTTTTTTGTTTGGAAAATGCTCATAGTAAGCTGTAGATGTACCAAGTCCCCTTATTGTCGATATGGATTTTGAAATTAGTCCTTTTGAGTCGTAATCATTTTGATAGATATCGGTGCTCGCATGTTTGTTTTCTGGAAACCTAGTCATGTTTGACAATACCGCTCTTCCCAGTGAGTCGTAATAGTATTTTTCAATACTTATTATCAGTCCTGAATTTGGGGAATAACGCATACGCTCTAAAATTTTGCCCGCCATATTCCGAGTTTCTACCATGTATTTGAACTTTGGTAAAGTGTCAACCTGCAGAAAGGTCGTAACCGTTTTATAGTTCTGTTCATGGGCAGAATCTTTGTTTGACGTATTACAATTTGTCAAGACCAAAGCCAATATTGTTATTGATATGATTTTAAGTGTACTCATGTCTTGGCTGCATTTGTTTGTTCTTTTGCTGACTTCAAGTAATATTCTAAAGTTTCAAGAATATTATGATTACTACCTTTTAACAAACTTACAGTAAAATTAAATGTCCCAAAAAATAGTTTAGAATTAAGTCTGTAAAAAAATTTTGTCAAAGGATTTTTATACAGCGAGATGTATTTTTCCCTATTGTCAAGTTTGACTGAAATCTTGGTCGCCCTTTGCCCTCCCATACTTAAGCCATTAATATCTGTCCAGTCAATTGTCTGCCCTGTTTGATAGTCAAATAAACTTTTTTCTGATAAGGTCAGAGCAGGTTGCCCTTTTACTAATTGAATAAAATACTTTACAATTCTTATTGTCAAGTACAAATTGTATGCAGCCATAATAAAAATAAAGAAATAACCATTAAATGTCGAAACCACTTGTAATAAATTCCAAAGTGGAATTGTCATAATGGTCGGTAACAACAAAAAAGTCGGAACTATAATTGGATGAAAATAAAAGTGTGTTGTTGTCTTAATATCTGCCATTGCATTTAAAGTCATTTGTTAAGCTTGCACATAATGGTTTGCGGCTATGCGTTTGGGCCAGGTTTCGGAGCACTTCATTGTCAACCAAGCAGTAACTTTGATAGAAGCACAAATGTTGAATTTACAACTGTCCACCCAACTATTGCCAATACGATCTTATAGGGAGTTTTTCTTTTGTCAACCAGGACCCATTCCATCTCTAAAAATAATTCCTAAACTTATGTGATAAAGAAAAAATGAAAGTAGTAATGCAAATAAAAGCCCCAAAATTATACGATAAATCTTTTTTTTGTCCATGAGCCTCCAAGCTAATGGAATTGTCAAAATTGGTGTTGCGAACATTGCAAACCATAAAATATATCCTATTAAGTCCATTTATATTACGGTGCTTTGAGTCCAAGTTCATTAACATCTTTGTCAATTTTTACCCATTCAACTCTTTTGTCAATATTGCTTGGAACTTCATTTGTTATCATAAACAATGGTGACAAATAAGTTACTTCGACTGTCCGTCTGTTGTAGCCCAAAGCTCCGATGTCTTGCATTTGAAATTCTACTGTCTTGAAACTTAGGTGGCTGTTTTGATATAAAATTGTCTGTGTCCGCCATGCACCTGAATGAAACAAAATTTTCATTGGGTGTACGAGAAAAATTAAAACCAGAATAATTGTTGGATAAATAGTCCCAATAATTCGTTTGGTTTTTGTCTTTACTGCGAACAAGTTCCAAAGTAGAATTATCGGTGTCTCGATCAATAAACCAAAGTAAATAAACCGTTTTAAAATTTGATTTTTAATCTCCATACTTTCAAAGCCGTCCAGAAGAAAAAGCAAAACTGTCAAACAGTAAACAATATTCAATATTTTAGTTGTTCGTCTCAATTTATTGTGTCTCTATAAAATTACCGCTAACGTTTTGCAGATTTGAGATGGGCGGGACTTTTACCACAAAACTGTCTTTGATGCATGAACCCCGCCTATTGCCAATGTGCTGTTAGTGGCAGTTTTTTTGTCAGTCATTAGTTTCACTTCGCTTTTTAATTACTTCTAAAATCATTTCGTTAAAGTCGTCAAGAATAAAGTCCGCCCAAAGTTTGCTATAAAAATTCAAATTTGTCGTTACTCTGTATGTGCAAGATAATGTTACCCAGTTTTTTGTTTGTCCGAGTTTGTCAATTTTGTAACTGCCTTCCAAAACGTCAAAATACTTTCCCCCAATCATAACGTGTTCGTCAAGGGTTGTCGGTGGGATTGAAGTTGGGTCAACATTTATGTCGTAAGCAAACCCGTTGCCTTCGTCCCATGATTTAATTTTCTCTTCAAATTTAATTCCCTTTTCCCAAGTTATATTTCTAACTCCACCAATTTGTTCTTTGTCAAGTTCTCCATTTGTCGGCTTTGGTATTCCAATTAAATGCACAAAATGAGTTTTAATTTCGTTTGGCTGAATATTCTTTACATTTTTTATATTCTCCCAAATTTTTAGCTTGTCAGCGTTAATTTCAAGACTTGTCGTTACAGTATGAATTTGGTCTGTCGGTTGAATATTTGTTTCGATTAGAAGAAATAGAAATGGAATTGCTAACGAAATATAAAGCTTTGTCCCTTTCCCTTCATTCTTGAGTTTGATAAGTCTGTAAATAAATGCACCAAGTGTCCCAAGTGCTAAAAATGGAGCTACAATTATTGTTAGGCATATCATTCCTTCAAAACCAAACGCCCAAGCCAAAAAGAAAAAAGTCAATGTAATGCCCCAAGGTAAAATTAAATATGTCTTGTATGATTGTAGTTGCTCTTTAGTAGAAAACAAAACAGGAATTGCACCAAGTAACAAAGGCAGAACAAAAATATAAGCGATGGATACATTTTCGTGATAATGTGTCACAAGAAGCATTACAAGAAAAGCATAAATAACTCCTGCTGTCAGTCCGAATAATAATGTTTTAATTCTTGATTTTTCCATTTCTATTGTCTATGTCGTGTCGTCCGGTAAAATTGCCACTAACTAGATTATATACGAAACTAAGACAATCACCTATGATTTACAAATTGCTTGTAAGGTATTGATTTTATTGTATTTGTGACAATTTCTGATTGCGTATTTGTCATTGTATAAAACACACACTAACTAAGTATATTATCACCAAATTGAATTGCCTTTACAATTAATTAAAATTGAATTGCATCAATTACACGATAATTGACATATAGTAAAAATTCGATGTTTTCTCTGAATTGCTTTTGCCAAGTGGATTCTTCATGGCCGAGTCCTTGGTCGACCTGGGTTTTCCAGTTGCTACCAAAAAAAAGGGGTTCGTTTTTAATGTTGCTTCTATACCCAGACTTTGTCATGATCTTATCAATCCGTTTTTGGGTGGGTCCGTACAAAGCATCGAGTCCCTCTGTGCCGTGGGTGAAGAGGATTTTGTGGCTGTGGGGATCGGGCAGGTTCTTTTTGAAATATCGCACCATGGCATCGGGAATGGGGTTGTTTTTCATTTCAAAGATACCTGGCCAATGCGTTGAAAAGCAGGCAGCGGTTCCAAAAACCCCTGGGTATTCGCAAATGGCGTACATTGAAATCAAGCCGCCCATCGAAGAGCCGCCAATGACCGTGTGCGATGGATCCATGTAGGTATTGTTGTAGGTCTTGTTGATGAATGGACGGAGCTCGTAGACGATGAATTTGAGGTAGTCGTCGCTGTTGATTGGGTTGTGAAACACATCGGACTGATTCTGTCGTTTCGCCTCCATGATGGCCGCTTTTTCTTTGGATGTTAGCGATTCATAAACCTTTTGGGGAAAGTAGTTTGAGTGGCGATTCATGCCATCGTTCCAGATGCCTACCACGATGTATTCATTGAACTCTGACAAACTTGATTTACTGCTATCACTTTGATTTTTATTCTTGGAGTGTGTGCTGGAATTGTAGGCGGCTACGGTCTCGTCAATCCCCCATTCTTGGTGGTTCCAGGTGCTGTTGCTATCGAACAGATTCTGTCCATCGTGCATGTAAATCACGTTGTATTTTTTGTTGGGGTTATAATTGCTGGGTAACCAAACATCCACGTTTCTAGCAGTCACGAAGGCCGAAGGGAAATAATGAAGTCGGTCGATGCGACCCTGACTCGGCGCTGCGTTGGGCGGTCGAACGAGGGTGGCGGTTTGATACGATTGAAAGGGAAACGACTTTACGGCTGGGATTTCTGTGGTATCGTAACCGGTGATTTTTCCATCGATCGGATTGATGCGCGGCACAATGTGTAGGGTATCCTTGTTTTGCGATTTGGGTTGGGTGGGATGCGAAGTGAGGGTAAATTGGATGGAGTCGCCAAAGAACTTGTAGC
>Ga0255123_1000548_pt1 | contig 11182 bp, 7 predicted proteins | sample Law_Cont_RepA_8d_FD_188585 | JGI IMG/M metagenome (GOLD analysis project Ga0255123, IMG submission 188585) | Freshwater microbial communities from St. Lawrence River, New York, United States - Law_Cont_RepA_8d | ecosystem: Environmental > Aquatic > Freshwater > River | place: USA: New York...
AGAAATCCCCAACCGCCGTGTTAATCTGGCGGATCCAGCGGGATCCCTTCTGATCACCAAGGCTTTGGGTGAAGTCCCCCATACTGGCGGTAAGAAGATAGAAAAAGGATCCGAATTTCACCAGCTCCTCGTCCGATGGATCGCCGAGGGTGGAAAAAATGATCCCGCGGGTTTGGCCAAACCGGTCGCAATCCATGTTGGTCCACCCGCCTTGGTTTTGGAGGCAGGTGCCCAAAAGCACCGTATCGGGGTCACCGCTGATTACAGCGACGGCACGACCCGCGATGTGACACACCTATGCGCTTTTTATTCCTCCAACGATGGTGCCGCAACGGTTGGCCAGTCGGGCGAAATCTCCCCGGTCCAGCGTGGCGAGGCATTCATCCTTGCCCGCTTTGCGACCCTGACTGGAGGCTCATCTGTCATAGTGCGGCCCGCCAACAGCCAATTCCGCTTCCCATCCGTGCAGGCAAACAACTACATAGACGAATTGGTTCACTCTCGTCTTGCAAGGCTTCACATCGCTCCCTCCGAATTGTGTTCAGATTCGGAATTCCTGCGACGCCTGGCTATCGACTTGGTTGGCAAACTTCCTGAACCGGATGAAATCACTGCCTTTGAGTCGGACAAGGATCCGCAAAAAAGGGCCAAGATTGTTGATAGACTGGTCAATCGTCCTGAATTTCAAGACATCTGGATTATGCGGTTTGCGGAAATGCTGCAGATTCGCACCGCCAACGGTACCAGCCCCAAGGGTATTGGGCGTTACCACGATTGGCTCAGGTCCCGCGTACAGGCCGGGGCCTCAATCGATCAGGTAATCCGCGAAGTCCTTACCGCCACCGGCGGAACCTTCGAGAAACCAGCGGCCAACTACTACCAGACCGAGACCACACCAGCCACCCTCGCGGAAAATGTCGCCCAAGTTTTTTGCGGTATGCGCATCCAGTGCGCCCAGTGCCACAACCATCCCTTCGACCGTTGGACCATGGATGACTACTACGGCTTCACCGCCTTCTTCGCCCAAGTTGGCTACAAACAGGCGGCCGACCCTCGAGAGATCACTATCTTCAACAGGGGCGAGGGTGAAATTGAACACCCGCTCGGAAACAAGGCAGTTACGCCCCGCTATCTTGGCGATAAGGATTTGTCAGCCGGTAGTACCGACCGTCGCGAATTACTGGCCACATGGTTGACATCTAAGGACAATCCTTTCCTGTCCCGCAATCTGGCCAATGTGATTTGGTCGCACTTCCTTGGCAAGGGTATTGTCGAGCCGGTCGATGATGTGCGTATTTCCAATCCACCAAGCAACCCCGAATTATTAGATGCTCTGGGAACCAAACTTGCCAATTACCGATTCGATGTGCGCAAGCTGGCCATCGATATCTGCAATTCCCGCACCTACCAGCTTTCCGGCGTCAAAAATCAGTCCAACAAGCTCGATTCCAGTAACTTTGCCTCAGCCGCAGTGCGCCGGGTTCGGGCCGAGGTTCTGCTCGATTGCATCAGCCAGGTCACACTGGCCAATTCGAAATTCCCTGGCAGGCCCGATGGGAGCCGCGCCGTCGAGCTACTGGATGGCCGTTCGACCAATCATTTTCTGACCACCTTTGGACGCAGCACCCGTGAAACGCCCTGCGCCTGCGAGGTCAAGCTGGAACCCACTCTCTCCCAGGCCTTGCACCTGCTGAACGGGGAAAACACCACAGGCAAGATCAACCAGGGCGGTCGGGTGAAAAAGGCCCTACAGGCCGGAAAGAAACCCCGCGCAGTCGCGGATGAACTCTATATGGCCTGCCTAGCCCGGCGGCCCAGCGCGGGTGAATCGGCAAAAATCGATGAGATGTTGTCGAAATCGAAAAACATCCCGGAGGATCTTGAAGACCTTTTCTGGGCCTTGCTGAACTCAAGGGAATTCATCTTCAATCATTGATCGCTTTCGCCAATCGCCTCCCCAACCCGCGAAGGATCGCCAGACCCAGGTAGTTGAACTGGACACACTCATGAACAATTCTATTTTACGGCTCCTGCCCTCAGGATTCCTTCCCGGATATTTCGGATTCATCTGGATGCCGTTTGCGTTCTGCCTGGCGGCTAATGCCGCCGACCCGGTGGTATTCGAGGACCTCAAGCCCACCTTCAAGAAACATTGCAATACCTGCCACAATAGCGAGCGGCCCAGAGGGGGCCTGGACCTTTCCACCAAATCCTCCATCCTTTCCGGATCCGATTCAGGGCAAACGGTCTTTGCCGGGAAGCCGTTAGACAGCCTGCTCTACAAGTTGTCCGCCCATCTCGAAGCGCCTCATATGCCTCCCAACTCGCCAAAAATGCCTGACAGGGATCTTGAAAAAATTAAAACCTGGATTGCCTTGGGTCTTCCCGAGAGGAAGGACATCAAGAACGGACAACCGGCCCTGGAAAAGGCTGCTGAATTCCCTGCCGCCGATTCAGGAAAAATGGCTGCGGCCACCTTGGATTCGAAGGCTATTAAGCCGGAAAATTCGCCCAGCCAAAACACCACGACAATACGGCTCCCCGCGGTCACCGGGCTTGCTTTTTCAGCCACCCGAGGATGGATTCGTCCACTTGCTGGAAGCGTGGGCGAATCCGCCACCGCCTCTCTCCCGTTCCAGGAAAAGGAAATCTCCAGCCTGCGGACCTACGAGGACGGCAACTGGATCCTGGCGGCTGGTGGCCAGGGGGCCCAGTCCGGCAGGGTGACGCTATGGAACCATAGGTCCGAAACCCCGGTCTTCGAGCAGGCTGACGAGAACGACACCGTTTTGGCAGCCGAATTCCTTCCAGATTCCAGCTTGATTGCCCTCGGGGGTCCTTCCCGGGTGATCAAGGTTATTTCCACCACCGAAAAAAAACTGCTCTACACCGTGAAAAAGCATGTCGACTGGATCCTCGACATCCGCTTCAGTCCGGATGGTTTGCTGCTGGCCAGCTCCGACCGCTCGGGCACCGTGATGGTCAGCGAGGCCGCAACGGGAGCCGAGGTGCTGGTACTCAGGGGCCACAATGGACCGGTCCCGGCTGTCGCCTGGACCCCTGACAGCAACCGAATCGCCACCGCAGGACAGGATGGCAAGTTAATTCTTTGGGATGCCCATTGGGGCAAACAGATCGCCTCTGCCACACCGGCCGAGGGTAAGGGTCTTACCGCCCTGGTCGCCACGCGTGATGGGCGTTTCATCACATCAGGGCGCGATAAACAGATTCGACTCTGGTCGGGAAAACTCGACAAAACCCAGATTATCGCCACCGCCGAGTCAACTCCCATCTCTCTAGGAGTGCGGCGGGATCTGAAGGAGTGGGCGATGGGCACACTTGCAGGCCAGGTTTTCGTCCTCGGCACCGCGACATTCAACATTCCCGAGGAAGTGATCACAAACACTCCGTTGCTTGTGGCAAAAAGCACAAATACCCCCCCAGAGTTGCCGCCCTCATCCCGCAATACTTCAGGCACTCCTGCGCCTGCCCAACCCCAGGCCATGCGACTGCCTTCCGTGGCTCCCGGCGAAACCTTTCCCGGCCTTGGAAAAATGCGGGAAATCCTGAGGGAGTTGGAGCAGGCTTGCGAACTTCTCAAGGATCAGGCCGCCCGCAATCCCGCGAACAAGGAACTCACTGAGGGATACCTCAACATGTGCAGAACAATCCTCAACCTGAAATCTGAGATCATCCGCCTCGAACCCGGTTCACAACTCCCCGAGTCAAACCCCAGGCCCTTGCCACCCCCCATGCAGGAGAATCCCGGAAGATGATCCGTCTTTTTCCCATTGGCCTTTTGATTGCCTGCTTGTCCGTGGTTGGGCTTCCTGCAGCGGACTGGAACCAATTCCGCGGGCCATCCTCCAATGGCGATGCCGGAAAGGCAGGAATCCCCCTTGTATGGTCCGGAACCGACCAGAATCAAAACATCCTCTGGAAAACGGATCTTCAGGGTATCGGATACTCCTCCCCTGTGGTGAAGGCCGGAAAGGTCTTTCTAACCACATGCCTTGAAAAGGAACTCGAGCGGGTGGTCCTGTGTCATGACCTCGAATCAGGCAAGCAACTGTGGAGCCGCTCAGTCATCAAAGCGCCGCTCGAAACCAGGCACCAGTTGAGTTCCTGCGCCAACAGCACACCGGCGGTGGATGACCAACGCGTCTATTGCAGTTTCCTTGACAAGGACCGGTTTGTGCTGGTCAGCCACGATCACCAAGGCAAGGAGCTTTGGCGAAAGGATCTCGGCAAATATGTCAACAAGCATGGCTTTTGCAGCTCCCCGATCCTGTGTAATAATTTGCTGCTAGTGGCAGGTGACAACGATGCAGCCGGTTTTTTTACTGCCATTAAGCCCTCCACCGGCGAAACCGTTTGGCGCCACGAACGCAAGAACCCCATCCGCTCATTCAGCGTGCCCGTGCCCTATTCGAAGGACGGAAAGCACCAGGTGCTCCTCTCTGGTTGCCGCGGCCTCACCTCGTTCGAGCCACAGACCGGAAAGGTTTTATGGGAGGTTGAAACACCGACGGAAAAATATGTCGCCGCCGCCGTGGTGGCGGAGGATGTCGCGCTCATTTCCGGCAGCAGCCCTGCCAACACCCTGTGGGGTGTTGATCCCCTCTTTTCAGCAAAGGCAAGCAATGACCGGGTGCTTTGGCGCGAAAACAGCAACGCGCTGTACACCTGCTCCCCCGTAGCGGTTGGATCCCGAGTCTACGGAGTGACCGACAATGGTTTTGCCTGGTGTCTTGATGCCAAAACAGGCAAGAAATTCTGGACTGAGCGGATGGGAAAAGCTCACCATGCTTCCCTTGTCCATGTGGATGGGCATATCCTCGTTTTCGATGAGGAGGGCATTTGCCACATTCTTGTGGATGGTCCCGAATTCAAATTGTTGCGCCGCAACAGGTTGGGCGATTCCTGCCACGCCACCCCAGCCATTGCTGGGAGCACCCTGGTGGTCCGCACAGGGAAGGCTTTGTGGAGAATTGGTGAAAAAACGCATTAAACGACTTTTAGTCCTTGTCAACCACCTCATAACCCTTAGTCAGTTCTTTGGATCTTCCAACTTGCGATTTAAAAGACAGCCCCTCAGGAGAACGTGATGTCCTTGTTTGCCTTACTGGTTTTTTCCACACTAAATCAGAGCCCCGTCCCCAATGCAACGGGCAAAACGGATGGAACCACCTGGCCCGGTCCCACCAAGGATGGCTTCCTGCTTCCCAACGGATGGCATATCACACCGGTCGGGAAGCAAATCGACACCACGGACCTGCCACTCAACATTCATCCTTTGGCCGACAATCGTCACGCCATCGTCACCACCAACGGTTTCAACCAGCACGAAATTTCACTGGTTGACCTGAAGGAAGGCAAGGTCATCAGTGAGGAAACCGCTTACCAAAGTTGGTTTGGCCTGGCGGTCAGCAAGTCGGCCGAAAAGATTTGGTGGTCCGGAGGTGGCAACGGCAAACTCCACACCTTCGACCACAAGGACGGCAAACTCATCCGCACCAGCGAGAAGGAGCCCAACCTGACCAAAATGAGCAGGGGGGACCTAGCCAAGTTGATGGAAGAGGCCAAAAAGACGAAAAATTTCAAATCCGGCCTCCTGCTGGACGAAGCCAAGGGGCTTCTTTACACCTTGGACATCAACGAGGGTACAGTCTCCGCCGAACCACTCGCAAAGGAAGTCGCAACAAAGCCATCAACGGGCCAACTGGGTGGCCGACCCTATGACATCGTCCTGGCCAAGGGGGGCAACCTCCTGTTTGTTTCCGACTGGGCCGGCAGGGAAGTTCTAGGAGTTGACCCTGTTACCCTGAAGGTTCTATCTCGCATTCCCGTGGGAGAACATCCCAACCAGATCGCCTGCCACCCAACCGACCACCGTTTGTTTGTCGCCTGCGCCTCCGCCAACGCTGTTTATGTGATTGACAGCCGCCGCGGGATCGTAACCGAGGTTATCTCCACAGCCTTGTTCCCCAAGGCCCCGGAAGGCTCCACTCCCGACGCCCTCGTGGTCAGCCCCGATGGGAAAACCCTGTTCGTGGCCAACGCCGACAATAACTGTGTGGCTGTGGTGGACATCGAAACAGCCGACAAGAGCGCCGTGAAAGGTTTCATCCCCACCGGTTGGTACCCAACTGCCCTCGCCATAACTCCGGACGGCAAGCATCTTCTAGTGGGAGTGGGAAAAGGCAACCAGACTAAGCCCAATCCTTTTTTCACCAAGGATGAAAACGGCACCAGGGACAAGGATGAGATCAAGGATGCCGCCAAAAGGCTCATGCCTTACCCCTATATTGGCACCACACTTTCCGGATCGTTGAGCGTGGTTCCGGTTCCTGATGAAGTGACACTGATGGAGCAAACCGCCCGGGTTTACCGCAACTGCCCCTATTCCGATAAGTTGCTCACCACCTCGCCCCATTCCGAGAAGACCGCCATTCCGACCACTGTGGGAGGGGCTAGCCCCATCAAGTATGTGCTTTACATTATTAAGGAGAACCGCACCTACGATCAGGTTTTCGGTGACTTGGCATCAGGCTCAACCCCCAAGGGGAACGGTGATCCCAAACTATGCATGTTCCCCCGCAAGGTCACTCCCAACCACCACAAGATCGCCGAGGAATTCGTCCTTCTTGACAACCTCTACTGCAACGGCCAGGTGAGCCGGGATGGGCATCCCTGGAGCACCGCCGCATACCATACAGACTACATCGCCCGCGACTGGCACTTGACTTATTCGAGGCGTAAGGGCGTCGAGGATGATGAGAAGGGCGAGTTGGCTAATCCCCCATCCGGTTACTTGTGGGACGCCTGCAAGCGCGCCGGAATCAGCTACCGTTCATACGGTGAATATGGCTCCCGTGTCAGTGACGGCCAGGGTGGCTTCCGCATGGAGGGCCGCGTTCCGGGTCTTGTAGGCAATATGAGCCCTACCTTCGGGATTCCCAAAGTAAAGGGACAGCGCACACGCGACACCGACAATGCCAGCACCTTCATCGCCGACTTGGCCGAATTTGAGAAGGCGGGCGAGATGCCCAGGCTGATGATCATGAGCTTGGGCGAAGATCACACCAGCGGCACAACTCCCGGCGCCTTCACCCCCGAGGCCTGCGTCGCCAGCAACGATCTTGCCTTTGGCCAGATCGTCGAAGCTGTCAGCAAAAGCCGGTTCTGGAAGGAAACCGCCATCTTCGTCATTGAGGATGACGCGCAAAATGGCCCGGACCATGTGGATGCCTGCCGCACCATTGGCTTCGTGATCAGCCCATACACCAAGCGAAAGTTTATCGATTCCACCCAGTACCAGACTGTCAGCCTCATCCGTAGCATGGAGCTGATCCTAGGCCTTTCTCCCCTCAGCCAATATGATGCGGCCGCCCGCCCCATGTTCAATAGTTTCACGGACAAGGCCAACCTCGAGCCTTATATCCATACCCCGGCCGAAATCGACCTCAACAAAAAGAACGAGGCAAATGCATATGGTGCATCGCGCTCCCAAAAGATGGATTTCAGCGAATATGACCTGGTGGATGACTTCGAGCTGAACGAGATCCTTTGGCACGCCGTAATGGGCACCGACAAGCCAACCCACCCCGCAGTCCGACGCGCAATCGCCTTCCGCTCGCTGACCGCCGCCAATAAGGCCACCAAGTAGCATTTGGCCTAATTGGTAAACTACCTTTTTCCCCGTGGCCTCTCTCGGCCACGGGGATTTTGTTTTGGTTCGGCTGGGCAAAACCTGGTGGCATAAAGGGTTTGACCATGCATTATTCGTGTGTGCTTATCCTTGCAGTTTTGGCTGCAACGGCGGTTCGCCCCAATCCGGCTTTCCCTCTTTTTGAACCTGTGTCGCCCCAGCGCCAGGTCTAGGTGATGGTTTACCGCATTATGCGCATGCTGGCCCCGAAAATTCGGTCAAAACATCCTGGCTTGCGAGAGGAATTATCTGGCGTGGGCGTAACCCTTCAGCACTTTGCCGCAATTTTTGTCGGCAAAAGTTTGGAGTTTCCTGAGCGGACATAAGATTTCAAAGCATCCTAGAGGATCTGCACGAGGTTGTGTTTGCGCATCTAGAGGGTGCTAAGGATGATCACGAAAGTGGCCCAGGTCTGGGCACCCTTCTCGGTGGCGTTGCCAAACAAGTCTGTCAATTCGGCAACCCGCTTGGCCAAGGTCAAGATCGCAAAGATGGTGACCTCGGGAACAAGCTCCACGATGGCACGGGCATCCGCCTCGGAGAATCCGAGCCCAATTTAGTTGAGCACCGTTTCACGGGTTAGCTCGGCCTCCATGCTGGGCATGGAACAACTTCAGCATGGGCAAATCCATTTCGCAACGGCAGCAAAGAATTTTTCAGACAATTAATAAGGACCAATATTCACTCTCATCTATGGCAATCCGTTGAATGGTTACGAAAAATGTTGTTGATAACCTGTCTAACCGGGCATCGTCCTGTTCGGGTCTATTGCCTGCGGTGTCTGGATCAAATCCCACTTGTTGCCATACAAATCGACGAAGACAGCCACCATGCCGTAGCTTTCGGCCCTCGGCGTCTCAATGAACCGGACACCACGTTGCACCATTTCGGTGTAATCGCACCAGAAATCATCGGATTGGAGGAAGAGGAAAACTCGGCCTCCGGTTTGATCGCCAACCCGTGCCGACTGTTCGGCGGAAGTGGCCTTCGCCAGCAAGAGTGACGCTCCCCCGCCTGGTGGTCGGACCACCACCCACCGCTTCGACTGGGACAGCAAGGTGTCTTCAATCAAGGTGAACCGCAGGCAGTGCGTGAAATATCGGATAGCATCGTCGTAGTCATGAACGACCAGTGCAACGGAAAACAGCTTCTGTGACATCCGGCTCCCCCTACTGGTTGTTGTGTCTAACTCCACTCCGAACAGAGTTTTCCTTTCTCAATCCACCGCCCCGTCCAGCTCGGGAACAAGCTCCACGTTGGCGCGAGCATCCGCTTCGGAGAATCCGAGCCTAATTTGGTTGAGCACCGTTTCACGAGTTAGCTCGGCTTACATGCTTGGCATGGAACAACTTCAGCATGGGCAATTCCGTTTTGCACCGCCGGATGAAGCGCTTTTTAAACACCTGATCCCTGTCTAAATTCATCTTCATCCATGGCAATCGGCTGAGGGGTTACCATAATTTATGCCTGCAGCACCCAAAAAATTGTCCGAAGGACCGCTTTTTCTATCATATTTTCTGCCCAATTGTCTGGCCAACCTAAGGTACGATGAGTCGGGTTCGAACTGTTGCCATTCTGCAGGCGGGAGCCGACTTCATGATGTTCCATTTCAAGCCAAAATGGACTGCCTGTTTGAATGCCGTGATTTATTTATTGGTCCACTATAGGCTAAAATGGATTTCCTGTGTGCTTGGTGCAATTTTACTATTTACCTGCTTTATTTGTATTCTTTTAGGATGGCTTTTTGTTCAAAGTGAAAGGCGATTGGCCGAAGAAGAGTGGGACGGTCTCATGATGATGGATGTCGATAAATTTTTTATGGCTAAATTCGGAACTCCTTTGGAGATTGAGCCGGACCATTTCATTGTTTTTGAAAGGCTATCGAACCGCGAATTGCATGCCACGAAGGATGAGCGAATAGACGATCCCTCTGCTTTGGTAATTTACAAACAGTCATGGATTGACCTTTCAATAATCAATAGGGCAAAGGATGGAAAGGATTGGGAGTGGAGAAGTTTTTCCTGGGTCCGGCCTCTGAAGGATGAGTTTGGCAACTGGATGGCTCACCTGCCGGCGAAACATCAGGTTTTCTTGAGGAATGGTTGCCTCGGTTATTTGGATAATAGATACATGACGCTACAGCCTGGTGAAATAAGTAATCAAATTCTGATGTTTGAGAAATTGCCTGCTTCAAGCAGGCAATTCACGGTTGATCTAAAATACGGTGACAGCGTCATTCGATTAAGCGGCGAAACAGGCCAAGGTGATTACTAGTGACATTTATGCCACTTTTAATTGCATTTAACCTACCCGCAATCCCTAAGGTCACATTTGAAAATCACCGTGGCACCGGCATCTCGCCTATGTTTAGGACTGGCGGGCTTTGGGAAGACTATTACAACGGTGGGATTCAGAGCTCAGGGCGACGCATTGGGCTAAGGACACAACCATTTCAGGGCTGAAAACGGCTGCTGTATGAGTGTTTTACTTCCTAGATCGGGTATGGAAAATAAAACCGCGGCCATAGTGAGAACCAAGGTCAGGAAAGTGACCGTGAAAACAGTCTCCATTTCTACCTCGCCAAGCCTTTTTTGATCTCATTCCCTCGTCATCGACACACAAACCATTTCCTTGCCGTTGTGCACGAACAGGCACTTGTTGGCGAACGCGGGGTGGCACCAGACCACATCGCGACCGCGGGTGGTGAAGGTGGTGTCGAGCAGGTGGTGGCGGGCAATCTCCCCGTACCCCTTGGGGGTCAGGCTGGCCAGGATCAGGTCGCCCTGGTCGTTGAACAGCACATAGTTGTCACCTGCTGGAATTATGAATGCGTGGGCGAACAGTGCCTTCTTGCCACCGGTGGCCTTCAGGCTCTCCCAGACCAGTTCACCGGTATCGAGCTTGACGCAACGCATCTCGCCCATGCCGCAGACACCGTAGATGTGGCCATCGCGGATAATGGGGGTGGCCATGATGGCATTGAGGTTGTCCGGCTTGGAGGGATCCTTGCTCTTGCTGCGCCACAGCAGTTTGGCATCCGGTTTTTCAACATCCAGCTTCATCAGGGCCGAGCCTTGGTAGAACTCGCTGACCAGCAGTTTGTCACCAGCCTTCACCGGGGTGATGATGTTCACCACCGGGCGCTGGATCGATTTTGCCTCGGGATGTTCCAGGGACCAGTGGGTTTTGCCGGTGAGCGGGTCGAGGCCATTGACCGAAGTGTCAAGCCAAACGATCAACTGCTTTTTTCCCCCGGCCTCGCAGAGCATGGGTGCACTGTAGCCCACCTCCTCGGCCTGCAGCGCGCGCCAAACCTCCTTGCCGGTCCGTTTGTCCAGGGCCACTACGGCGCGGCCTTCTCCGCCGGCTTGGGTATAAATTAAGTCGCCTTCCACCAAGGGGCTGGCGGAATAGCCCCACAGGGGTGGCTTGATTTTGTATTCCTTGGGAAGATCTTTATCCCACACCACC
>Ga0255123_1000556_pt1 | contig 11153 bp, 9 predicted proteins | sample Law_Cont_RepA_8d_FD_188585 | JGI IMG/M metagenome (GOLD analysis project Ga0255123, IMG submission 188585) | Freshwater microbial communities from St. Lawrence River, New York, United States - Law_Cont_RepA_8d | ecosystem: Environmental > Aquatic > Freshwater > River | place: USA: New York...
ATCCCCTCATACTCCCCACCCTCATAACTCACATCAAGCAGCAACTGCAGCCCAAGGCAAATACCGAGAAAGGGTTTATCGCTCGCAATCCATTCGCGTATGTGTGGCACCAAATCCCGTCGTCGCAATTCACTGATCGCATCGCGGAAAGCTCCAACACCGGGAAGAATCAAATGGGAGACAGAAGCAAAATCCTCAAAGCGATCGCTGACAATCGGGCAGCCACCTGCCTTCTCAATCCCCTTCGCCACGCTTCGAAGGTTTCCCATCTGGTAGTCGATAATCCCAACTTTAGGGTTCTCTAACGCTGGTACTCGCACCGCTAATCCCTTTTGAATTTCCCCAGAAAACCTCTGCGTGCATACAATCCCGGAAAAGTACCAGGAACTAACCTTGGTTTTAACCGAATGCGCGGACTTGGGAAACACAGAGGCACAGAGAACACGGAGAAATCAGTCTCCACCTAATTCCAATTCCAATTCCTTATCCCTTTTTCTTTTTCTCTGTGTCTCTGTGTCTCTGTGTCTCTGTGTTTCTGTGTTTCAAAAAGAGTGTTTCAAGAAAGAGTCCATGCCCCATCGATACATCGATACGTTGAACCATTCGGATTCGTATCGCGCAAGACTTTCGGCAACCGCGATTCACGCACCGCATCGTAACAAGTCAGCTTGGCAAACCGCAGCACACTCGCCGGAATACCAACCGCCGTAAAACCTGGGTGACTCGTCGCAGGATATGGCCCCCCGTGATTCATCGCCGCTGAAACCGCAACACCTGTAGGCATCTTGTCGTTCAACACACGTCCGACTCGCTGCTGCAACGCATCGGCGACCGAACCATACACGGAATCATCCGCACCTTGCGTATCGCTATAGATTGTCCCCGTAAGGTTTCCTTCCAAAGCATCGATCACGCGAGTGATCTGCTCGACCGAATCGCAAACCGCGATCAACACCGCATTGCCAAAAGCTTCGGTCTGGAAAACTTCCGGCGCAGCGAGGAACTGCTCACCACTGATACGCATCACGGTGTTCGCTACCGCACACCGACCTCCAGGTAACTTGGTCCCCCCGGTCAGCATCGCCGCCCCAGCTTTGGACAAAATCCCAAGACTCTTTACCAAACTTGTCTCAACCCCGGAGGAAAGAAGAGTACCGGCAGGTGCAGCTTGGTACCGCGCAACGACACCTTGAATAAACGATTCGGTTTGTTCACCTTTGACCAATAACAACAAACCAGGATTCGTACAAAACTGACCAGCTCCCATCAACCCACTGACGACATACTCTTCAACAAGCTTCTCTCCTCGCTCTTGAAGTGCCCCAGGAAGAATCACCACGGGATTAACGCTCGAGAGCTCAGCGTAAAATGGCTTGCCAACCCTGTCTGCTACCCCCTTGAGTTGCAAGCCGGCATGCCGCGCGCCGGTATACCCCACCGCTGCGAGTCGCGGATCAGCCACAAGCCGCTCACCGTCGCTATGCGACGTCCGGTAAATCAACTGTACAAACCCCTTAGGCATCGAAGTAGCTTCACAAGCCTCAGCTACCAAGCGACCGAAGCGATGCGATGTCGCAGGATGGGACGAATTGGCTTTAGCGATCACCGGATTCCCAGCAACAATCGCAGCGGCGAAGTCCCCTCCGGAAATTCCGTTGAACGCAAAAGGAAAGTTATTAGGACCAAAGACTGCAACGGGACCAAGCGAGGTGTAGCACGAACGAATGTTCGCTTTGCGATCGATGATCGGCATTCGCCAAGAATCTTCGCGCGCTGACTTCGCTGCGAGTCGCAACTGATTGACCGTACGAGGCAACTCGACATCCGCAAGCCGAGGCGACTTGGGCAACGCAGTCTCCCGATTAGCAAGTTCAACCAACGCATCGCGATCCCCTTCGATCCGCTTTGCATAGTCTTCGAGAAAAGCCGCAATCTGATCCCCTTCAAGATTTCGGCTGATGCGAAATGCGCGTTGAGCAGCACCCAAAGCTCGGTCGATCGCGTCCCACGTACTGACAGGAAAACAACCTTCGGTCGCCTCTCCACAACTGGGGTCTTGTGCAGAAAACGTCGAAGCGACGTAGTCGTGCGTCCACTCGCCATCGATGTATATCGGCTGTGCCTTGGCTGTATCACTCATGTCGTTGTATCCCTGCAATTCCCGTTGAAGTAACCTTTGAATGAACCTTGAAGTAAACTCGTATGATCTAAGTTTGAACACTAACCTTGAACAATCGTGTTCGTCAGGGTTCCAATACCCGAAATTGAAATGTCGACGATATCACCCCGTTGCAAGGTGAAGTCGCTGTTAGGTACCACGCCAGTACCTGTCAGCAAAAACGCTCCCTGATGCATGTCGTTGTCTCGCAACAACCATTGCACTAGATCTTCAAAGTCGCGAGCCATCTGCGCAACCGATGTGTTGCCTTCAAAGACGACTTCTTCGTTCCGCTGAATCGACAAACTGATCTGAATCTCTTTCCTCGCGGGCATCTCATGAGGTAAAGCAATCCACGGGCCCAATCCGCAACATTGGTTGTACAGCTTTGCTTGGGGCAAATACAAAGGATTGTCCCCTTCGATGTCGCGGCTGCTCATGTCGTTGCCAACCGTGAAACCGACGATCTCCCCTCGCTTGGAAATCACCAATGCAAGCTCCGGTTCGGGAACGTTCCAATGCGCATCTTCTCGAATTCTGAGCATCCCCAAATGGCCACTGCAGCGTCCCGGTGTAGCTTTGAAGAAAATCTCAGGCCGCGCTGCGGTGTACACGCGGTCGTAACAACTCGCCGCTGCTTCACTCTCCTCCATCCGAGCCGCCTGCGATCGCTTGTAAGTCACACCCGCTGCCCATACTTCCTGGTCGTCAATCGGTGGTAACCAATTGACTTGATCCATAGGTATCGGCGACCCATCGGCAGGCAAGCTCTCCGCCAGTGCGACCAAGTCGGGATGCGAAAGCAACTCCGAAAGACTCTTTACCGGTGCATTCGAAAGATCCAACGGCTGCGCTGCTCCCGATGCACTATGCGCATTGAGCACTCTCGCAACTTGTACCCCTTTTGCAGTCAATATCCTTGCAAGTGGCATAGCTATAAACCTTTGATAGTCAAATAAAAGCGATCACGAAAAGTGGGCTCAAATAACCCAACTCAAATAACCCAGCCCGAGTAACTCAGCACCAAAAACCCGCCGAAAAAAGGCGGTCGCAAAATGACTGAGCCAACACAGATGACTTCAGAAGAAAGTGCGGCCGACACTTGTTGCAGCCGCGTTGATCCTGAGTCCAAACAAAGCCTTCGGTTGCGAATGTCGCAAACGATTTATTTGCGGGCGCGAGGATGATTCATCGGCAACCAAGCACCATTTTGCGCCGAACTCGCAACGCATTGCTGGATGAAGTACATCCCTTCAACGCCGTCATGCACGTTCGGATAAACGGTATTAAGCCGCTCGATCGATTCCCCTTGAGATACCGCAATCATCGCGTCGAAAGCGGAACAGTAAATGTTCGCGAACGCTTCGAAAAACGCTTCCGGATGCCCACTTGGCAATCGGCAAGCACCTCTGCCACTTGCGTTCATGAACGGAGCATTTGGATCGCGTGTATACAAGCGATGTGGCTGACCGTTCTGACGAACAACCATCACATTGGGCTCTTCTTGTCGCCACGACAAAGCACCCTTTGTTCCATCGATCTCGATGAACAGATCGTTCTCGCGTCCGTGACTGATCTGGCTGGCGGTGACTGTCCCAAGCCCACCGTTTTGGTATCGGATGATCGCAGTGCCGTAATCATCAAGCTTGCGACCAGGCTCGAAAGCTTTCAAGTGACAGCTGATCTCTGCTGGCAACAAACCTGTCATGTATCGACCAAGGTTATAAGCATGGGTAGCGATATCGCCAAAGCAACCGGCTGCCCCACTCTTGGTCGGGTCGGTTCGCCACGCGGCTTGCTTTTGATCGGAGTCTTCCAACTTGGTTCGCAACCAACCTTGGATGTAGTTCGAACGGATGGCTTGAATTTCACCGAGCTCACCGCTGAGCACCATTTCGCGAGCTTGGCGAACAAGCGGATAACCGGTGTAGTTGTGGGTCAATGCAAAGACCGACTTGGACTTGTCGACAATCGCCGCGAGCTCTTCGGCTTGGGCCAAGTCGAAAGTCATCGGCTTGTCGCACATCACGTGAAACCCAGCCTCAAGTGCTGCTTTGGCGACTTCGAAGTGAGTCGAATTCGGAGTGGTCACCGACACGAAATCGATCCGCTCACCAACCGGCTTCTTGGCCTCTTCGGCGAACATCGCTGCATAGGATGGATAAGCTCGCGTCGAGCATACGTCGTAATCGGGAGCCGCCTGCTTCGACCGCTCCGGGTTGCTCGAAAAAGCTCCGGCAACCACCGATGCTCGGTTATCCAAACAAGCGGCGATCGAGTGCACTTTTCCAATAAAAGAACCAGGCCCACCCCCGACGAGTCCCATGTTAAGCTTGCGATTCAAAGGTCCGTTAGTCATGGGTCTGTGCTCCGTGGAGGTAAGGGTTCGAAAGAAAACGGTTGAAAACCGGTGAGTGGAAAGCTCATGTTCTACCAAACCAACTAGCGATTTCCAGGATCCAAGCCAAAAACATTGGGATCCGCCTAAGAAAAAGCGCCCTCTGAGCCCGCTTCCAGCGTTTTCCCCGCGACTACCCGGGGAAAGAAAGATCTAGTTGAGGGGACGATTAGATGTTAATTAGATGTTAACAAGCACGTCATCACCGACCCACCAACGGGTGTACTGGTCAGGGTCGCGGTGAACTTGTCGGTACACGGTATCCCGCTCTACCGGATCGCGTCCCGCTTCTACGATCAACTGCTTGATCTGGTCGACGGTCAACATCTCGGGCGTGGTCGCACCTGCATCGTGATAAATCAACTCGTGGCGAACCGTCCCGTCGATGTCATCTGCTCCATAAGCTAACGCAGTCTGCGCCGTGCCAATCCCTAACATGATCCAATACGCTTTGATGTGCGGTACGTTGTCTAGCACCAACCGACTGATCGCCATCGTGCGCAAATCCATCAGTGCCGAAGGCTTCTTCAAATGCGATAGCTTGGTGTTCTCCGGATGAAACGCCAACGGGATAAAAGTCTGAAAGCCACCCGTCTTGTCTTGCAAGTCCCTCAAACGGATCAAGTGATCGATCCTGTGATAAGCTTGCTCGACATGCCCATAGAGCATCGTGCAGTTGGTCTTCAAACCAATCTCATGCGCCGCTTGATGAATCTCAATCCACTTCGTCGAATTGGCTTTGTGCTCGCAGATTTGATCGCGAACCTCGGGATGGAAAATCTCCGCTCCACCTCCAGGCATGCTCCCAAGCCCAGCATCACGCAAATCGCTTAATACATCCTTGAGACTCTTCTTGGTCAAAAACTCAAACCAATCGATCTCGACAGCCGTCCAGCCCTTGAGGTGAATCTGCGGATAATCACCATGCAGGGTTTCGAGAATTCCACGATACCAGTCGTACCCTAACTTGTGATGCAACCCACCGACGATGTGCATCTCTGTACACCCGTTGTCGACGGCTTCTTGTCCGCGAGCGAGAATCTGCTCGTCGCTCATCACGTATCCCTTCGGATCTCGCAAGTCAGAACGAAACGCGCAGAACCGACATCGATACACGCAGACATTCGTCGGGTTCAAATGGGTATTGATGTTGTAATACCCGACGTTGCCATTGATCTGCTCGCGCTTCCAGTTGGCTAACTCCCCGACCGCATGTAGCGGAACTTCGGGGCTGTAGAGAAAAATCCCCTCGTCAAGCGAAAGCCGCCCCCCCTGCTCGACCTTGTCGCGAATCACCTTCAAACGGTCTTGGACACTCAAGCTGATCATGGGAGTTACTAACGATTTCGAGTCGGTGGATTTCTGCAAGGAAAAGACAAACGCACATCGCCCTTTGCCGGGGCTGCTTCGAAGTCTCTCACTCGGATGGTTTGCGGCTTATCATCCTAGCGTAGCGTGGCGTCTAGCCCGCCGGCAACCAGGAAAACAACACTGATTATGGAGTTGAGTTGGAAAAATGCCAATTGCATCCTGTCGAGCGATTTCTCGGAAACCACCGAGTGCTCGTACACGAGCAACCCGCCAACCCCTAGCAAAGCTACCCGAAAAATGGCTCCAAGCGACAACTGCGGAACCCAAAAAGTCATCCCAAAGGCCACCACCCACATCAAAAAATGCAGCCCCCGGCTGATTCGCAACGCCCCGCGTATCCCAAACCGTGCCGGGATACTCGAAAGCCCCGCTTGCTGATCGAACTGTGCGTCCTGGCAAGCATATAAAATGTCAAACCCACTGACCCATAAAAATACGACCACCCCAAGCATCACAGCCGGGAGAATATCCGCCGGATAAGCTTGGACGATCTCTCCTCGCAAAGCGATCCAAGCACAAATCGGAGCCAACGACAACGCCACTCCAAGCCAAAGATGGACTAGCCAAGTAAAACGTTTCCCCAAACTATACCCAGCCAGAAACATCAACACCGGAATACTCAATACAACCGGCAACGCGTTCGGCAAAAAAACAAGGGTCGCTAAGACAAACAACAAGGCACAACCGACCGTAAACCAAACCACTTCGCCAACCCCAAGAAGCTTCGCCGGCAAATGCCTGTTGGCCGTCCTCGGATTCTGACCGTCCCACTTCGCATCCACTAACCGATTGAACGCCATCGCGAAACTTCTTGCAAACACCATGCAAGCGATAATACCGAGTACATCAAGCCAACGGAGTTGGACCCTAGCACCTAACCCTTCGCCGGAGAGCCCCAGATCGCTATGAAGCCCCAGGTCGCCAGAGAGACTCTGTGGAACAGGAACTACCCACGCCCACCAGGTAGCTAGCAACGCAAAGGGCAACGCAAAAATCGTGTGGCTGAATCGAATGAGCTCGAGAAACTTCTTGAACTTATCGAAGTATCGGTTCGCAGGGGGCAACTCGCTGCCGACAGCTTGCTGCATTGAAGGAACTGGATTGGGAGGCATGAATTGCTGCGTTTCTGAGAATTGCCGGCGATGCATGGCTTGGATGAATGTATTCGACGAATGAATTATCGAAAATCCACCCTAAGCATCCCCGGATTGCAGATGCTCGGGGTCAAGCCCTGGGTGATCCGCACCCCACCGCTTCATCAGTGTATGCTCGATGTCGAGGTGGTCCAAGATTCTGCTGACGACGAAATCGATCAGATCCACCGGACCTTGCACACCATGGTACCAACCGGGCATGGCAGGCATCAGGATCGCGCCCGCTTGCGCGGCTCGTGTCATGTTCTCAAGCTGAAACACCGACAGCGGCGTTTCTCTCGGGACCAAGATCAATTTGCGATGCTCTTTCAAATGCACGTCGGCTGCTCGCTGAATAAGATTGTTCCCCGCCGCATGCACTACCCCTGAAAGGGTCGCTCCCGAACAAGGACAAATGATCATCGCCGCGGTCCGAAAACTTCCACTGGCCACCGGAGTAAAAAAATTCCGGTAATCGTACACGTGCAAGTTCTTGAGCGATGCATCGATCTGCTCGGCAGAAAGGGGCACCCACACCCGTCCACCCGATCGATCGTCCGATACCGTATTTCCCTTTGAAACTCCACCTGATGAATTTGATGAACCTGCTGGGTTTGGCCAAGCGTACTGAAGCATCCCTCGAATGCGTTCAGGACTTTGACCAACTTGCAAACCGAGTTCTTGAGCGATCACCGCCGCACCCGACGGACTGATAATCAAATGAACAGACTGATTTGCGATGAGCAACTGTTGAAGCAACCGTACTCCGTACGCCGCACCGCTTGCGCCTGTGATCGCCAAAACTATCGGCCGCGTACCGCTTGTTGTCATGATGCTGGCTTGGTCCCTACATAAAGTGTCGCTACTCCGAACGTCATCGGATAATAACGAACCGATACAAGCGGAACTTCACGCATCATTTCCGCCATCGCTTCGCCACTTGGAAACTGCGAAACACTTTGGGGAAGGTACGCATAAGCTTCGCTAGAGTTCTTTGCGACCTGATTACCGATGCGGGGCAAGACATGCCGAAAGTAGAACTGATAGAACTGCTTTAAACCCGGAAACGTCGGCTGGGAGAATTCCAAGACCGCGACTTGGCCCCCCGGACGACAAACCCTGGCCATCTCTCGCAACCCTTTCATCGTATCTACGACATTTCGCAAACCAAAAGCCACCGATACGGTCTGAAACCGATTATCGACGAAAGGCAACTGCGTTGTATCGGCTTCTAGAAAGACCAACGAATCGGCGTCGATCCCCATCTTGGTCTGCTTCGACCTGGCAAAGCGAAGCATCTCGCCGCAAAAATCGCTTGCGACGACTTCGGTCTTCGCTTGATCCTCCCGCTTCGGTCGCAATCGCATCGCCGCCGAGAGAGCCAAATCACCCGTTCCGGTACAGACATCCAAAAACGGATCACCAGCCTTGGGGGCTAACAAATCCAACGTTCGCTTCCGCCAGTACTTGTCGATATTGAGCGACAAAGTGTGATTCAGCAGGTCATACCTTGGGGCGATCTCAGCAAACATCCGGCGGACTCGCTCGGACGATTTATCGACAGACTTGTCGATAGATTTCTCACCAAGCGACTCAAGATTCGCCGCGTTGGGCGATGTCGGCTCAGTTTTTACAGAATGATTAGGCACCAGATTTCCTCCGTCCAAAAAGCAGTTCGCTAGGGAGACAAACCGCATTTTGGACGAGGACGCAACTAAGGAAAAGTCCTGAATTGCGTAGGTTATGTCGTGCGCGGAAGTATTTCCTAGTTCGCGGGCTTAGGGCGAATCGTCTCTGGACGAATGGTATTCGCTGGGGTTGGATTGCCCGAGTAAGTCCCTGGATTCGATGGCAACACCGAACCGGAAGGCAACGTCGAACCGCTCATCGGAGAACCGATGGTAATCCCATCGCCTCCCGAAACGGTCGAGCTCATCGGTGTCTCATACGATCCGATAACGTTATCTCCGTAACCGCCGTAGTTAGCACCGTTCTCTCCGCAGGTCGCACAACCGTCATGACCCGCTGCTGGTGCCCCAGCCTCACAACCGGCATCACAAGGCGCACCGATGTTCGACGCTCCGTGCAAACAACTCTTGAATTTGCCAAACAAGTTCGCTGGACGCAACGATCCGCAGTTGTTGCATCCTGAGAAGGCGAGGGCGAGGGCCGCAAGGGCTAACGTGGTTCGTTTCATGAATCTTTTCTCCTTTACAAAATCGCACCAAGTGCGGTCGAAAAGGTGTTTCGACGTGCAACTCTACGCCAATACTCCGAGCGTGCAAATCAAGTTGCAAATATTTTCGACAATCCGCAAACTTTTTCTAACGCCCCGCAGAAAAGCTGGTGTTAGAGTTTGCCGTGCAAAGGGCTTATACCGCCCGCTTAACCATTCCAACTACACGGTTGAAATAAACCGCCCAACTGAACTGCCTCACCCGCGACCGATTTTCTGTCGCTTGGCTCAAGGAACTCCCGTGCAAACGCGTCCACTCTCCACCCTTCGACTTCATAGCCACATTACAACGTGCTACATGCTCACTCGACTTCTAATAGCACTCTGCGCAGCTCTGCTACTTCCCACTGAGCGAATTTTCGCACAAAGCGATCTTCCCGTTTGCGAGCCAACACAGCAACTTGGCGAAGTCTGGGAACTATCAACGCGTCACTACCCCGACCGCTTTCGGTGCCTCCCCCCAGGCTCGCCTCCCATCCGACCTTACAAACATTCTACCAGCCAAGGCTGGGAACTTGACTCAATAGAAAACGCATTTGTCGACGACGGACGCCTGACTATTCTCTACGTCCATGGCAACTTCATGGAACGTAACAACGCTCGCGATCGTGTACTGATCATCAATCGCTATTTACAAGCCAAGGCCAAAGAACCCTACCGATTAATGATGCTCTCGTGGCCTAGCGAACGCGAACCACACCCTCTTCGCGATGTCTATGAAAACGCCGAATCAGCCGAATCCCAAGCTCTCGTAGTAGCTCAAATCCTTGAACGACTCGGGAACCAGTCGCGAGTAAGCATCCTTGGGTTCTCCTTCGGCGCTCGGGCCGTCACAGGCGGCTTGCACTTCGCCGCCGGTGGCTCTGTCCCAGGATTCTCATCCCCACTTCTGTATCCTGCGTCCAATCAACTATCGAACTACCGAGTCGCCTTGGTTGCCCCCGCTGTCGACCGCAACTGGATCGCCCAAGGTGGTAAACACGCTTTAGCGCTCGATCGCGTCGATGGATTGATCAACCTTTATAATTCTCGCGACCCGATCCTACGTCGATTCCGATTTATCGATCGCTTATCGAGCCCCGTCGCCGCAGGCTTTGCCGGCTTTCTCGGCGCACAAGGCCTCGAAACGGTTGGTGCCCCCCGAGCAACGCAACCGCTGAATACTTCCAAACGAATCGAACAATACGATTGTGGCGGCTTGATCGGAACAACACATAGCGAACGAAGCTATTACGGAGAATGTCCCTATTTCGGTAAAGTCGTCGATCATCTACTCTGGAATAGCGCCCCAATCGCAAACGACGTAAATGCCATCAGCAACCATGACTGACGCTTTTCAAAACAGCCTCGCCTTGCGCTGGGATCCGGGCCTTAGCAAATTCGAAATCCGAGAGCTTTCAAAGATCTCTTGGCCCGTCACCAACCTAGGATGCATGCACGGAGCTTTCCTCGTCGAACGGGCTCGCACCTTCGGTCGCAAATTCATCAACCTCGATCCTCACCTCAACCGACTCTCTCTGGGTTGTGATCTGCTAGGCATCCCTTTCGGACCCTTTCGACGCCAATTCCAATCCGGCGTCGAATCCCTTCTCTCCGAAAGCCGAACTCTGCTCGAATCCCAAGACGACGCAAGCTTGTGTATCGTCGTCTCCCCAGGAGACTATTACACCGGTCAAGCTTTCCAAGCCGTTGTCCATTGGCTACCGATCCCATGGCGAACCCTCGCCGATTGGTACCGTCACGGCTCAACCCTCGTTCGCGTACAATACGCATCGGGCGCCGGGGAATGCTGGCCATCGGATATCAAATCCCGCAGCCGACTTAACTACTATCTCGCCGATCGAGAAGCTAAACGGC
>Ga0255123_1000558_pt1 | contig 11147 bp, 9 predicted proteins | sample Law_Cont_RepA_8d_FD_188585 | JGI IMG/M metagenome (GOLD analysis project Ga0255123, IMG submission 188585) | Freshwater microbial communities from St. Lawrence River, New York, United States - Law_Cont_RepA_8d | ecosystem: Environmental > Aquatic > Freshwater > River | place: USA: New York...
GTGACGAACGGCTTGACCGAAGTGCTGCCGATATAACTCGTAGGTGCCGTCGATGAGGTGAACAATCATGCTGGTTCAGTATCGCAGACTTAGTGGGAAAGCCCCGAAATGCCAATACCCTTATGCGTATTCAATGTAGTTGCGGGCGCAACTAGTTGAAGAAGTCTCGAAAGGACCACCATGCCTGCAGTAACCGCCGACACGCTGACGCTTCCTCGTATTGAAGCCCCGACAATCGAGGCCCATGATCGTCCATTGATTTCGCTCACGACTGCGCCAAGTGGTTTTGAAGGCGAAGGCTTTCCTGTTCGTCGTGCCTTCGCAGGCATTGCAAAAGAAGTACTCGATCCGTTCATCATGATGGACCAAATGGGTGCGGTTGACTATCCGCCATACGAAGCGCGAGGCACAGACTGGCACCCACACCGTGGATTCGAAACTGTCACGTACATCATGGACGGTGCATTCATTCACCAGGACTCACATGGTGGTGGCGGAATTATTCAAGATGGTTCAACACAGTGGATGACAGCAGGTGGTGGCATCCTGCATATCGAAACTCCCCCCGAACAATTGGTAGTGAGTGGTGGTCTCTTTCATGGATTGCAGTTGTGGGTGAACTTGCCTGCAAAACAAAAAATGATTTCACCCGCGTATCAGAACCTTGATGCAGATTTGGTGAAACTATTTACAACACCTGATGCAGGAACGTTGGTTCGTCTCATTGCCGGCGACATCGCTGGAATTACCGGCCCCGGTTCCACTCGCACACCAATTGTGATGGCACACGCAACAATTCTTCCGGGCTCGCGCATGGTGCTGCCATGGAATCCTTTGTTCAATGCACTCGCACATGTGGTGAAAGGTTCTGGCTTTGTTGGCATCGATCATCATTCATTTGTTGTCGGCCAAACAGCAGTATTCGGCACTGGTGACACCATCACATTGGAAGCGTCAGCACATGAAGCACTCGATGTGATTCTGCTTGGCGGTCAACCCATTGGTGAACCTGTCGAGCAATATGGCCCATTCGTCATGAATACACGCGCAGAACTGCAACAAGCATTTGATGATTATCAGCGTGGACGTCTTGGTACGGTCCCAGCTGGCGGCGTGCAACCATTTCGTGGACCACGCAAGTAATTAACTGACCTGAGTTAATCCGCCGTCAACAACAAAGATTTGACCAGTCACGTACTTGTTGCGCAAGAACGCAAGTACTGCTTCCGCACAATCGTCAGGCGTAGCAGAACGCTTCAATGGCGCAATTGCTGCAACACCTGCGTGCTGCGATGCCCAATCTTGTGTCCAAGGAGTTTCTACTAATCCGGGTGCAACCGCGTTATGACGAACTGGGCCATGGCTCTTAGCCATGAGACGTGTCATCTGATTGAGCGCAGCCTTCGTCATGGAGTACGCAATGGAAGAACCCATGGGCCGTACACCCGCAACCGACGTGATGTTTACAACGTTTCCATCTTTCGATTTCAACAAGTGTGGCATCGCCATTTTGGTGAGTTGCCATGTTCCCATCACATTCACATTGAAAGTCTTTTCAAAAATCTCATCTGTTAACGCATCAAGATCTGCGTGAGGAACCAATGTTGTCCATCCGGCGTTGTTCACCAACACATCTAATTTGCCAAACTTCGCAATTGTCGCATCAATGAGTTTTTGGCATTGTGCTTTATCGCTGATGTCTGCTTGCACATAAATGGCGCCATTTGGCAATGAGTCAGCAACTTTCTGACCAGCCTCGACTGAACTGGCAGAGTTCACCACAACATGTGCGCCGAGTTCTGCCAGACGTTGTGCGGTGCGTTCACCAATTCCGCTCGATGATCCGGTGACAATTGCAACCATTCCTGAAAATTCAGACATGAGGTACCTCCGTGTAGTTCACCTCATCGTAGAACGGCGAACAGAGAACCAACGATTAGACAAGGGCCAAATGGGAAATGCGTATCCCTGTCTGCCTTTCGTAACAGCAACAAGATGAGTGCTACGCCTCCGCCCGCCATAAATGACGCGATCAACGCAACATACGCCGCAGTCGAACTTGACCAACCCAAATACAAGCCCAAGCTTGCGCCTAACGAGACATCTCCGCCACCCATGTCTCCACGCGACAGGACACGTACAAGAAAGAGCAAGACCCACATGGTGATTGCACCCACGCACACTTGTTGCAACATGTGCGTATCACCTCCAACGGTGACGGCGAACAATGCACACGTTGCTGCAGAGAACTTCACAACAGCATGAAACGGAATGACGTGAGTATCAAGATCGACAATCGCAAACCACAATCCGCCGATTACTAACAGAGCCACGATTACTTGATCTTCGAAAGTCTTAGTGTGAACTGCAACGAAACTGAATAACGCTGCGCACATCAGGCAGCAAACGAATATGGCCCACCTTTTGCTTGCGAAATGATTCTCACCGTAGGTATGACCTATTGAACGTAAATGTTGAATCTCATGCCGTGCAGAAAGTGCGACAAAGTACCCGAGAAAAAGACCAACTGTTAGCCACGCCAGAATTTGCACGCACAGTGTGTAACCACTCTGCAATCAAATTGCTAGTCGCGAAGTAAAGACTTATTCCTGAACGAGTTCAATAAGAGTTCCGAAGCTGCCCTTCGGATGAATGAAAGCAACTGTGGTGCCGCGACTACCAGGTCGTGGTGCTTTATCAATTGGAGTAGCGCCGGCGGCAATCATGGAAGCCAAGGCCTCTGCACAATTATTCACGCGGTATCCGATGTGGTGCAAACCTTCACCGCGCTTCTCAATAGCCTTCGCTACTGGAGAATCTGGGTTCGTTGGTGTCAACAACTGCACATAGCTCTCGGCCACTTTCAACAGAGCCTCTTCTACGCCGTCGCTTTCTACAACTTCACGATGGTCAACAGTTGCTCCAAAAGCATCTTGGTAATACTTGATTGCTGCTTCAAGATCGCGAACAGCGATTGCAACGTGATCTATTTCAGTGAGAATCATTTTCTGCTCTTTCCTAGCGACGGAACCAGGTGAGCTTGTCTGCCACCTTTGCCCGCAACTCGTGATCATCTACGCCAAGACCTTCTTTAGGTGCAAGGCACAAAACGCCAAGTTTTCCTTCGTGCATGTTGTTGTGTACTTGGTACGACGCTTCACCAGTCTGTTCAAGTGTGAATACCTGAGACATAACAGGGTGAATCATGCCCTTGGCTACAAGACGGTTTGCTTCGTACGCCTCTTTGTAGTTAGCAAAGTGCGAACCAACGAGTTTCTTCAAACGCATCCAGAAGTGGCGGTTGTCGAATTCCATCATGAAGCCGCTAGTTGCAGCACACGTAACAACGGTGCCGCCCTTTTTCACTACATATATAGATGCAGCAAATGTGCTGCGACCTGGGTGCTCGAAAACGATGTCCGGATCTTCCCCCGTTAACGCACGAATGTCCCCACCAAAGCGACGCCATTCTTGTTCGTTGTGTGAACCATCTTCTTTGAAGAACTGGTAGTTGGCTTTCTTGCGGTTGATGATGTGCTCGCAGCCCATTTCACGAAGAATGGCTTCCTTCTCTTCGGAAGACACCACTGCGACAGGAATACCTCCGCCATTAAGGACGTATTGCAATGCATATGAACCGATACCGCCAGATGCACCCCAAATAAGAACAACATCGCCTTGTTTCATGTTTGCACCGTTTGGCGAAACGAGCATGCGATAACTGGTGGAGTTACACAATGCGTTAACTGCTGCTTCTTCCCATGTGAGATGCCCAGGTTTTGGCATGAGCTGGTTTGCCTTCACCACTGCAAGATCTGCAAGGCCACCGAAGTTTGTTTCGTAACCCCAAATGCGCTGGTTGGAACCCATCATGGAATCGCTATGTGATGAAGGATCTTGATCGTCCACATGATTGCAATGAACGGTGATCTTGTCGCCAGGCTTCCAGTTACGCACCGCGCTACCTACGCGAAGAACAACACCCGATGCGTCTGAACCCAACACGTGGTAATCAAGATCGTGGCGCTTCGCCCAAGTGCTTTCGCGCCCGAGGCGAGCAAGTGCGCCGAATGTGCTGATGGGTTCAAAGATGCTGCTCCACACGGTGTTGAAGTTGATGGAAGATGCCATCACGGCAACGACTACTTCGTCGGGAGCAAGTTCGGGAACGGGAACCTGGCTGATGTGGATGCTCTTACGAGGGTCCTTCTCATTACTTGGGACCCCATCCCACATGGTTTGGTCTTCCTTACGAACAATGGCTGCTCGATAGGTGTCGGGCAATGGCAAGGCAGCGATTTCATCGCCAGTGGCGCCATTGAGAATGGCCTGAAGGATGTGTTCCATTCGATTGACGATAGCGAATTTCCGTGATTCATCTCCTAGCCTGATTCCACCAACACCCATCAGGGTGTCTGATTTCACGGAGATACAAATGGCCGGTTCATACATCGTCGCAGGAGCACGCACACCCATTGGAAAAATGAGTGGTGCACTTTCTTCATTCAGCGCAGCAGACCTCGGTGGTTTTGCCATCAAGGCAGCTCTCGAGCGCGCAGGAGTCAAGCCAGAAGACGTAGAGCACGTCATCATGGGTCAAGTTCTCATGGCTGGTCAGGGGCAAGTACCTGCACGTCAAGCAGCTTCAAAGGGTGGCATCCCGATGAACATTCCTTCCATCAACATCAACAAGGTGTGCTTGTCAGGTTTGAACTCCATTTATCTTGCAGACCAAATGATTGCTTCTGGCGAAGCAGACATTGTTATTGCAGGTGGCATGGAAAGCATGACTAACGCGCCATACCTCGCACAAGGTGCACGCGGTGGTTTCCGTTACGGCAACACAGAACTTCAAGACGCGATTGTTCGCGACGGTTTGTGGTGTGCATTCGATGCGTGCCTCATGGGTCTTGGCACCGACCGTTACACCGACGGCAAGATCAGTCGTCAAGAACAAGATGACCTTGCAATGAAGAGCAACGTTCGCGCAGCAGCTGCTATTGCCGCTGGTCGCCTTGCAGATGAAATTGTTGAAGTCGCAGTTCCACAGCGCAAGGGTGACCCTGTCATGGTGAAGAACGACGAAGGTGTTCGCGCTGATACAACCATGGATTCACTCGGTGGATTGAAGCCAGCATTCGACAAAGACGGAACAATCACTGCTGCAAACGCAAGTCAGATTTCCGACGGTGGTTCTGCAGTTGTCATGATGAGTAAAAAAGCAGCTGAGGCTCGCGGCATCAAGCCACTCGGCGAAGTTGTTTCATACGGCATGGTTGCTGGCCCAGACAACGCTTCTCTTCTTCATCAGCCAAGTCGCTCCATCATGAAGGCACTTGATCGTGTCGGCATGAAAGTTGGCGATGTTGACTTGTTCGAATTGAACGAGGCATTCGCAGCAGTTGGTATCGCATCAATGCGTGAACTTGGAATTTCCGACGACATCGTCAACGTAAACGGTGGCGCTATTGCATTGGGTCACCCAATCGGCATGAGCGGTAACCGTCTTGCTCTCACCATCTTGCACGAGCTTCATCGTCGTGGTGGCGGTGTAGGTGCAGCAGCATTGTGCGGCGGCGGCGGACAAGGCGACGCAATCATCGTTCGCACCGTTTAAGAACTACATGTTCCAGGAGCCACTCACTCGTGCACTTCATGTTGCACGGTGGGTGGCTTTTGCAATTGTGGTCGGCGCTATCTCTGGCCTTCTTTCTGCAGCATTCATTGAGTCGCTGACGTGGTCTACGAACACACGCGTGGACAATTCATGGTTCATCTGGACATTGCCAATCGCGGGCCTCATCGTTGGAGCCTCGTATCACTACTTAGGTCGTGGTCTTGAACGCGGCAGCAATTTGCTCATCGACGAGATCCACTCTCATTCCGAATGGGTTCCCTTTCGAATAGCGCCACTCGTATTCATCACCAGTGTTGTCTCTCACCTTGCTGGTGGCTCCACAGGTCGCGAAGGCGCTGCATTACAAATTGCCGCGGGAGCGACAGACCCCATCAGCAAGCGCCTTGGTCTAAACCCTGCAGATAGATCACTCATGCTCATCACAGCAATCGCTGGTGGTTTTGGTTCCATCGCCGGAGTTCCCATTGCAGGCGCAGTGTTCGCACTTGAAGTTCAACGGGTTGGGCGTATTCGCTACGAAGCCTTAGTGCCGGCGTTCGTCGCAAGTTTCGTAGGTCATGCAGTTGTTCGTGGTCTCGGAGTTAACTACACCATCTACCCACAAATTCCAGATGTGACATGGTCTCCCACTATCGCGTGGCAAATCTCATTGTTCGGATTAGTTGCCGGACTCATCGCGCTGACATTCGTGCGACTTACTCAATTCATTCGTGGCCTGATGAAAAAATATGTTGCGTTGTATCCGGCTCGACCACTCATCGGCGGAATCATCCTGCTCGTACTCATCACAGCATGCGGCTGGCGCGATTACCAAGGCTTTTCCTTCCCACTGATGTTGAGTGCAATGAACGGCGGAACATCTGGTCACTTCGAAGTGAAACTTCTACTTACTGCCATCACTATCGGTACAGGTTTCGTCGGTGGAGAGGTAATTCCGTTGCTCACAACAGGCGCTTTGGCCGGCGCAACTTTTGGCAGTCTCGTTGGAGGCAACATTGCCGTTTTTGCAATTGTTGGCGCGGTTGCAGTTCTTGCGGGGGCAACAAATACTCCGCTTGCGTGCGCCCTTATCGGTATCGAGTTATTTGGCGGCCACGGAGCAATTCTTTTTGCTGTGGCATGTGTTGCGGCGTACGCAACAAGTGGCCACACCGGTATCTACCATGCTCAAAAAGTGTCGGCCCACAAATCGGGCGCAGTTACTTCTTAGGCTTCCATACGTTGGCGATTGCCAAATGCGCGGCCCAACGTGACTTCGTCGGCGAACTCAATATCGCCACCGACAGGAAGACCGCTAGCTAAGCGTGACACTTCTACGCCAACAGGCGACAACAACCGTGCCAAGTACATAGCCGTAATGTCACCTTCAGTGTTGTTACTTGTGCACACCACAACTTCAGAGATTTCCTCAGGCTTAATACGTGTTAACAACTCGCGCACCTTGAGATGTTCGGGGTTCACGCCTTGCAGCGGATCTAACAAACCAAGCAGTACGTGATACCGACCACGAAATTCACCTGTTCGTTCAATTGCAACAACATCGCGCGAATCTTCCACAACACACACAATGGATGAGTTGCGTTTTGTGTCGGAGCAGATGTTGCACAATTCAGAATCGGTGAGATTGAAACACACCGTGCAAAACTTCACTCGCTGCTTTGCGTCTACTAATGCCTGTGCAAGTCGAGTGACATCGTGTTCGTCAGACTTAATGATGTGAAGCGCCAAACGTTGCGCACTGCGTGGCCCAATGCCCGGCAAACGACCAAGTTCGTCAATTAGTAACTGAACCGGAGGCGTATAGGGAGACGCCATGGATTATTTCCGACCGCGTGGTGACTTCGGCGCAGGTGGAGTTTCCGCTGCGGGAGTTTCGTCCATGATGACACCTTGCGGAAATGAAGAAGTAAGAGCTTCAAGCATCGGGTCTACTGCATTATCTATCGCGATGGTTTCCGAAAGATCAATCTCTGCATATGGGTCTTCAGCAACGACAACATCGATTGTCTTTGCTTCGCTCTCGTCAACTTCAGCAACAACTGGGCGCTTCATGCCGGCAGGGCTTGTGGGGTCTGCTTGCACCAATGTGATTGCATACGTAGTGCCACATACCTGCTTGATTGCAGCAACAACTGTGGCTACTTGTTCTTGTGCGCGCTTCACTGGTGTGTTGTTCGGCAGGCGAATGACAATCTTCTTGCCTTCAACAGATTCAATGACTGCTGGTTTGAAGATTGCTTTGGCAATACCGCGCATTGCATCAGTAATTTGTGGCCACGCTTGAGCGGGGTCGATGCCGGTGCTTGCAGGTGCATCAGCAACAGCGGGTGTGCTTTGGGCAGGTGGCGCTGGAATCTCGGAAGTATTTGCCGACTCGCCTGCAGGTACTGGCACTGCAGGTGCGGCTTGTGCCGGCGCAGGAGCCTCGGGTGCTGGGCGCTCGGTGCCACCGGTTGCATGACCACCAATTTTGGCTCGTCCAGTTGCGGGGTTCACTGGTGCTTGTGGTGCTGCAGCAGCAATACCTTTTTCACGCAACACTTTTACAGCTTCTTCAAGTTGACCTACGCGAGCAAGCAAGTTTTCCGTGCTGTTGTCGAGAACGGGTGACGACAATTGCACCACTGCTACTTCTAATAACAAACGTGCATCTGGTGCATGGCGCATTTCCACCATGGTGGTGCCGAGAGTTTCCATCACGCGAACAATTCGTTGTACACCCATGTCGCGTGCATACGTATTGAGTTCTGCAATACGAGAGTCTGGTAACTGCACTAGTTCGGGAGACATAAGCGACAAGAAACAATCGCGCATAGTACGCACTACATCTTCTGCAAATGTGTGTGGGTCGCGACCTTGTTGCATTGCGCGTGCAACTGCGGCAAGTGCAGCTGCATGATCACGTTCAATGATTGCGCGCACAATATCTTCAGTGTGCATTGCTTCTTCAGGCTCGCCGCCACCAGAGACGACAAGTTCCAAAGCAGACAACGTGTCACGTGCACTGCCTGCACCTTGACGCAACACCATGTTGATGGCGTCATCGTCAACTGTGAGTTCTGCTTCTTTAATAACAAAACGCACATACTTTTCCAGTTCATCAACGGGAAGTAAATGAAACTGCAAATGCTGCACACGACTACGAATAGTTTCGGAAATCTTTTGTGGGTCTGTAGTTGCAAGGACAAACACCACTTGTGCGGGTGGCTCTTCCAATGTCTTTAGCAACGCAGCTTCTGCACCGCGAGTAAGCATGTGCACTTCGTCCAAAATAAACACTCGGTGGCGACCAGGGCTCGTGAGAGCAGCAGCCTCGATAATGTCGCGAATTTCTTGAACACCGTTGTTGCTCGCAGCGTCAAGTTCTAGAACGTCGTAACTGGTGCCAACTTCTACTGCTTTGCACGAATCACATACACAGCACGGCTCACCTTCAACAGGGTTTTCGCAGTTGAGAACCTTGGCCAAGATGCGCGCAGTGGTGGTCTTGCCGGTTCCACGCGGGCCTGAGAATAAATAGGCCTGACCTTCACGGCCGTTGATGACCGCATTGCGCAAAGCACGCACTACGTGCTCCTGTCCGTACAGCTCGGAGAACTTCCGAGGTCGGAATCGTCGATACAGGGACTGCGTAGCCATCGGAGCGACCCTACCAATGAGGTGCAGCGCCGCCCTGCGTGTGCGAAGGTGAAACACCCCCGGCGGCCATTCCTTGACTACCGTTTCCTTACCTCATGCGTCGTCTACCTACATTCCTGCTCGCGATCATCGCGTTCCTTGCCATCGGGGCGGGGCCTGCCTCGGCAGCCGGCGACAACACCCTCGCTAGTTCCAGCCCAGCATCCGGCGAAGTTATCGATCTTGCCCCCACCCAGATTCAGTTGAAGTTCACGCTTCCCTTGGGGGGCGCTGACGCCGTAGGGAAGATGGGGCTCTCGCTCTCGTGCGAATCACAATTGGTCAACCTCGGACCACCTGCATTGTCAGCCGACGGCGTCACCGTGTCGGCTGCTCTCACCCAAGCGCCACCAAATGGAAAATGTGTTGTTAGTTGGTCACTGCCCGATACCAGCACTGGCACATTTAGTTTCACTGCTCAGACTCAAGCCACCACCACCGTGCCAGGCACCACGCCCGGCGGAACAGACGCCACTATTCCCACCGATGGTGAGACTGTAACCAGCACATCACGCGTTGGTGGCCCACTCGGATTGTTCCGATGGATTGCTTTCTTCTTTGTCGCGGCATTGTTTGGCGGAATTGTTTTCATTCGTCTGATGTGGCCAGAGGGCGTTGAGTATCCAATCACTGAAAAGTATTTCCGACAGATTTCAATACTCGCGTTTGTCTCTACATACCTTGTTGCTGCAGCGATGAATGCACAAGAGGGTTCCACTGGTATCGCATCCTCTTTGTCACCTACTTCGTGGGGACCATTATTCGGCACCAAAGAAGGCAACGCAATTATCTTGCGACTTGTGTGCGTTGCCGTGTTGGGCGGTCTCACGTGGATTACAGAACGTATCTTCGTTCCATCACTGAATGCTGTTGTCATTGGTTCACTCAGCATCACAATGTTGACCTACGGATTTGATCGGGCAACCGGACGTGCCGTGATCATCGGCATTGTTCTCGCTATTGCGCATATGGCGCTCATCTCGGTGTGGGTAGGTGGAATCGCCCTTATTTGGCGGGTTGTTTTGCATGGCCCTGGCGACATCGATCTTGTGCACGCACTACGAACATGGAGTCGCAGCAACACGCCACTCACCATTGGCATCGTGCTCACTGGCTTTGCACAAGTGTGGCGCCTCGATGGTTTGAGTCTCATTAACAGCGGTCACGGGCGAGTTGTGCTGTTGAAAATACTCATCGTGGGCGCACTCCTATTTGTAAGCGCAGTCATTCGACAATTCATTTTGCGCGGAATGCAACGAGCAAACTCGCTAAACGAAAAAGTTGTCTATCGTTTGAAACGCCCTGTTGGCCTAGAACTTTTCATCAGCATCGTTGTTCTTGCATTGTCTTCATGGATGTTGTCGATGCGTCCACCATATATTTTGTTGCGTGATCGCGGGCCAGTTGTTGAATACGCAATCGTGCAAGACCTTGAAGGGAAAGACGACTTCCACGTTCGGTTGTCCATCACGCCAGGCAACGTTGGCGCCAACAAAGTTCTTGTAGAACTCTTTGGTCCAGAACGAATTCAAAACTTCACCATTAAGTTCACACCAGAAAATCCAAACTTCCCTGGGTACACATTGTTTGTTCCCATCACTCGTCCAGGTGGTGCGCTCACCACTGAAGAAGCTGGAATGAACTTCAAAGCACCAGGTCTGTGGACCGCCACCATCACAGGCGTCACCACCACCGGAGACCTCGAACCACTCACCACCACATTTGTGATTGCCGACGGCACCACGGTGACCACGCTTCCCCAACAAGGACTGAAAGTGGGCACCACCACAACCCCGCCGGCCACGGTGCCCCCCACCATGGCTCCCACAAT
>Ga0255123_1000563_pt1 | contig 11113 bp, 12 predicted proteins | sample Law_Cont_RepA_8d_FD_188585 | JGI IMG/M metagenome (GOLD analysis project Ga0255123, IMG submission 188585) | Freshwater microbial communities from St. Lawrence River, New York, United States - Law_Cont_RepA_8d | ecosystem: Environmental > Aquatic > Freshwater > River | place: USA: New York...
TCGTTCATGTTCAATCTCACTTCCAATACTAAGTTCAAAGGGAATACCCGCTCGAAGAAAAATATTTTCCTTCCAATCAATCCCCGAGAAAGACATCCCATGGGAATCTTGGATATTGACCGATCCATCCAAACCAGTGGACGCCTTCAAGAAAATAGCGGGAATTTCAGAATCGTGGGGCTATGAATCACTGGCAACACAATGCCTTCCAATCTTGCAAACGCAGGAAACTGGATTGCCAATGTCGCGTGTGATTTCCTCTTGTCGGCAACATTTTGAATATCTTTGGGATGCACCGAATGCGGAGATTTTCCTTTCTGATTTGGCAAACACCCCAGCATTTACCCAGATTCTAGCCCTCCTTTTCAACGACTTGCCTAACGCCTCGCAATGCTACAATGCGGCCATCACTGATTATCGAACACGAAGAAATATCGAAAGTGTTGGACGTCCTATCCCTCCGCTTAGTCAAATTGATGGTTGGTTGGAAGCCCCGGTATGGATTTCCAGCAAACAGAACCCAGCAAGGCAGAGGTTATTGGTACGACGCGATGGGACTCGATTGCGTTGGCGATCCGACAGTGATCATTTAAGTGGTGTTCTTCCCGCTAATGATCAGAAAGAGATGTCGGAAGCATTGAATATTTCCATTTTGTCCGGAATCCGCTTCCGTCCTCGCGCATTGCTCACTTCACTAGCCTTCAGGGTATTTCTGGCAGATATATTCATCCACGGTCTCGGTGGCGCTCTTTACGACGAGATGACCGATTATTGGATTCGGCACTGGCTTAAAATTCCTGCGCCAATCTCATTTATTGCAACCATGACGATGCGAATCCCATTACCAAGTCCAACTTACCCTACAAAAGAGTTGGCAAATAAAAAAGCGACATGGCGGACAAGTCAATGGCACCCAGAAGAACTGGTGGATTTCCAGAACGATCCAGTCTGGAATCATTTAGTTCAAGAAAAGCATCGATTGGTCGCCTGGGATCCTGTCGATCATCAAGGTAAACGTGAGCGATTCATTTCACTTCGCCGTGTCAACAATGCTTTGCGCGGTCCCATTCGTGGCTTGCGGGAAGAATTATTGAGAATTCTCGATCAAAAGCGCCAATGGGAATTCGAGGAAAAAATGTTTTTGTCTCGTGAACATCCATGGCCCGCGCATGAAGCGCGGGCCATGGAAACATGCATGATCAACCTTGCAAATAACGCTAATTATTGAAAACCAAACCTAGTCCACCGAGTCTTTGCGCTGTTTCTTGCATGAGCCTATCTTCTTCTGCCTCGGTAGGCGCGTGATAAGTCACCGAAAAACGCAAATAAGCTCCAGCATCGTCCCATGGAACCGTACAAACAGATTGCTCAGTAATCAGGTACTGCGATGCCTCTTCCGCATTGGCAAATTGCCGGGCTGAACAAGCCACTGGCGCCTTGGTGTAAAGGAAATAAGTCCCCTCAGGCATATTGGCCGCAAACCCTGCTGCCTTCAATGCTGCCACCAACTTGACCAATCGTCGCTGGTACTTGTCACGCACCCGATCACCAATATCAGGGTGATCCAATGCTACCGCAGCTGCCTTTTGAATAGCCATAAACTGGCCTGAATCAGAATTATCCTTCACATCCGCAAATGCTTGAACAATTTTTGGATGTCCAGCCACGAACCCCATGCGCCAACCAATCATGTTGAATCCTTTGGACATGGAATGAACTTCCACACCCACTTCACGGGCTCCTGGGACCGATAAAAAACTGGTTGGTGGCTGGTTATAACTCAAAAGACTATGGGCTGCGTCCTGCACAACTATGACTTCGTTCGCCTTAGCAAAGGCGATCACTTCTTCATAAAATTCGCGGGTGGCAGTCTTTCCCGTTGGGCTGTTGGGATAGTTGATCACCAGCAATTTTGCCTTTTGCCTTACTTCAGATGGAATTCCCTTGAGATCAGGGAAAAAATTATTTTCCGGCAATAATGGGAGCGGATGGACAACGCCTCCATAGTACTTTGTATGAGTCCCCGCCACTGGATAGCCAGGTACCGTCATTATCGTTACATCACCCGGGTCTATAAACGCTGCCGGGAGCATGGCGTAGGCTGGCTTGCTGCCTATGGCGTGAACAATTTCAGTCGCCGGGTCTAGAGTAACTCCAAAAACGCGCTCCATGTAACGCGCAGCGGCTTCCTTGAATTCTTGGATACCGTTGTCGGCGTATCCGCGGTTTTCCAGTCGGTCTACTTCAACCTTGAGGGCATCGCGCACGACTTGTTCAGCCCTGTCGTCATTTTCACCAATGCCAAAATCCAGTAGAAATCGTTCGGGGTGCGCAGCCAGAGCTGCACGCTTGGCGCGCTTGATTTTTTCAAACTTGTAAATTGCATTACTTTTTCCGTACTGATTTCCACCTATTCTTTTGGAAAAGAGGTGCTGAAACCACGGGTCGGTTGGTGAACTCTGGCTGGTACCTGGCATCGGGATCCTTTCAATGCTCCATCAACATGATTACACGCTTATATTCTAGAAAAATTGGCTCTCCAGTCAGCAGCAGAGAGCAACGATTCATTCTGCGGCGTATATTAGATCATCAAGAAAAGGCAGCGAGACTCCCCATGTTGGAAACACCACTGGAACGCCAGATCTTGGTGGCATGCCTGAACAGGCAACCGCATGCATGGGAATTATTTCTCGAACAGTTCCTGCCGCTTTTACACCATGTGGTACTTCGCTCTGCAGGACAGTGCGGCTATAACCCCCAAGAAACCGATATCGAAGATGTTCTTTCGGCGATCTTAACCCACCTTATCGAGAACGATTTAGCCGTTTTGCGCCGGTTTCGTGGAGAAAGCAAGCTTTCAACTTATCTTGTTGTCGTTGCCAGACGTATGGCTCAACTTGAATGGTCAAAAATGGCCAACCATTCCGATCCGCAAGCCATTCACGAAACTGATTCACAATCCTTGGATTCTGTCAGTTCTGCCGACGAGGTCGATGTTTTGCTTGAAAAACTCAAGCCAATGGAAAGGGAAGCTATCCGGCTGCATCACCTCGAAGGATGCAGTTACAGCGAAGTCGCGCGGCAGTTAAAAGTGCCACTCAATAGCATTGGGCCCCTGTTAAGCAGAGCCCGACGAAAAATCCAAGCGACAAGAACTGAAAAACCTCAATGATTTGGATTTAACTTAGCCAGTATGAAACACGCCTTAGCATCAGTAAGTTCACCTGTTGAATTTTCTTGCCAAACAGTTCGTGCTTTCACAATATCTCCGGCACGCCATAAAGCCTCACCCTGATAGCGCGCGGAAAGTACTTTGGCAACTAATGGAGCCTTCGAGTCCCCTGCCAATTGTGACCAAACTTCCGATGCTGAACGCCAGGCCTTAGTTACTTCAGCTTGAGTAACACCGGGAGAACGGCGAGCCAGCTTTCGTTCTAATACCGCTGCCTGCTCATGCTTGGATAGAGCTAAAGCAATTTGGATTTCGTTCATCCGTGCATTAGCAGCAGGAAAAAGAACCAGCATTACCATGGGGCCTGCCCGATCCCATAAAGATTTGATCTGGTCTTCAATCTGCTTGTCGCCAGGATTACGGGCCATTCCAGCGTAAAGCCTGTTGGCTGTGGCGATCCATTCGCGCAGGTACTGACGATCTTCATCTGTTAATGTTTTGTCGAGCCTACCCTGAATTTCTTCTTTTTCCTGCTTCAGATCCGGTACGAGGCGCGCAAATTGGAACCGTACCAATAGGTCACGACCTTTATCAGGAGTTTCATACCATGCGCGGAAAACCGGAGCGTAAACACTGAACAACAAACGCTCACCAACGGGTTGAGGCAATGGCACACCCAGTTTGGATGGGCTTGGAATTCTTGATAGTAATGGGTGCGCTTCGAGCACCTCCTGCGCCAATAAATCCCAAGGAACATAAGTGAAGGAAAAAAGTAAAGGAGCACCTGGAGATGCCTCACCGCCTTCCCCGGAAGGAAGAAATTGCGACCATCGCTGAAGCATTTCCAAATCTGGCCCAACTTTAATTTCAGCCAACCCGGCTGCGGCAAAAAATGCCTTCCACTGATTAATTTCAGTGTCGATTTCAACGGCAGGAACAGTCAATGAATCTTCAGGTCGCAATTCTGAGAAATCTACATTTCTTGGAGCTAACGACGGTATAGCCACTGGTATTCCACACCTTGCTCCAGAAAAATACCGAGCTGCTTCCGTAGGACTCACTTGCTTACCAGTCCAAATCTGATAATTGAACGCTCCCGTTGCCAAGCCTTGCAAAGTGCCGTCAGAAACCAGCGAGAGGGGCAATCCCACCTTTGGATCATAAAAGTGATGCATTCCGTCTGACGTGCGAACACATGCCAATAATTGAAAGGGGGAATCGTTAGCCGAAAAGCGTATGAGACAACCATTTGCTTTAGGAATTCCAGACTGCCTCAGCATGGCAAGAAAGATCAGGGCGCGCTCCTCGCTACTCCCCATGCCTCGCTTAAGAACCCAATGCAACGGTGCGCGCAATGTTGAGTTGGCCTTCGAATCAATCAAAGCTACTTCCCGGACAACCCAATCCCACAATTCCGTTACGGCACGAAGTTGAGATGGCGCATCTGATCCAGCTTTTGTTGAGAAGTCACCAGATTGAAGGATCTCCCGAAAATAAAGACATTCCTCTAAATACCAGGCATCCATTCCTGGCGAAGTCAAACTGGACAAATACTCATGATTTTTCTGCGGCACGTCATCAGGGTAGGCCTTGGCCGAAGCTGTAGCATTTTGAGAAGTGGCTGCTTTTGCCATGCGCGCCTTATTGAGACTTGTAATAGCTTGACGGCATGAGGCCAAATCACCTCGGCCATTCAGCAATTCGCGCGCCATTTGCAATGGGTTTTCCGCAACAATTTCAGTTGCAACCGGACCGGACTTTTTATGGGACTCTGGTTTCATGACTGCAAGCACGACTAAAACAGCAATAGCCGCAGCCAATGCACCACCCGATAGCCATACCCAAGCAGGAATCCCTTGTTTTGAATCTTGACCGGCTTCCGCATTCATGCCTGATTACCTCGAAGATCCTGTGAGTAATGGAACAGGATTCGTTTCAGTAGCATGACGAATCGCCAAGCAACAGCGAATCAAGTCTTCCAACCGATCCATCGGGACCATATTTGGGCCATCGCTAGGGCTGGATTCTGGATGGGGGTGAGTTTCAAGAAACAAGCCATCACAGCCAGCGGCAACTGCCGAAGCAGCCAATACAGGAACCATTCGCCGGTCTCCCGATGTTTTATCACCACCGCCACCCGGCATTTGTACGCTGTGCGTTGCATCAAAGATCACTGGCACGCCTAAATCTTGCATCCACGGAATGGCACGCATATCACTTACAAGCGTATTGTATCCAAAACTAGAGCCGCGCTCTGTCAATAGGATACCCCCGTTCTCAACTTCCCGTACTTTTGCGACCACGTTGCGCATATCCCAAGGGGCCATAAATTGGCCCTTCTTAATATTCACAGGGACTCCGCTCTTCGCCGCGGTCAGCACCAAATCTGTTTGTCTGGCCAGAAACGCTGGAATCTGAATCATATTAACAACCGAACCTGCTGCTTCCGCCTGATAGCATTCATGAACATCCGTGGTCACGGGTAATCCGGTTTGCTTTCGGATTTCAGCCAACATTGCCAGCCCGTCTTTCAATCCAGGCCCCCGAAAGGATCGACCTGAGGTGCGATTGGCTTTATCAAACGAAGCTTTGAACATTACCGGAATATTCATCCGGGTTGACAGTTCTGATAAATGCCTGGCTATTACCAATGCACCATCCAATGTTTCCAAAACACATGGGCCCATAATCCAATAGAGCGGTCGTCCAACACCAACAGATACACCAGCAACGCTACAGGCCCTGTCATTGATCATGATTCACCATTAATTTGACTAAAAAGCAGTACTACAAGAATTCATCCGCGATCCTGTTTCATTCTCTGAAACCGGTTCAAGCCCAAAATGAGGAGACACCCAATAGACATAACCGCTAGACTAGCTAAAGATTTGAGACATGTATCGCGGTCTATGCCACCCCAAATATTCATGATGACAACGCCCGACCCACCCATGACACACAGCAAACACAACGTGTAACACAAGATATCAATCTGGCGCATAGATATTTTTCCACAAGCGGGTCAGGAGATCGTAAGACGTCAGCACCGCCATAAATTACAATGATAATTTACTGTCTGCGAAGCAATGGAAGCACCGCTGACGGCATTGAATACCTATGCAAAACAGTGGAATCAGGCACACATGATTTTTGGGGTTCCAACAATAATCGCTTATCTGCCACGGTTAGCACTGGCTGTTATGGGAATGGTCGTTCTTTTTTTGCTGGCATGCCTCACTCAAGAAGCTAGGGTTCGATTGAATGTCGAATCAAAAGAGATTTTGGCGGATGCTCGGGGCGTATTGGCTTCAGCCAAACGGACGGTGGATCTTGTTGAACGTGAATTACCACTGATTTTGGACAAAGCACACCAATCCGCCAATGCTGCCAAACAATTAGCTGAGGATGTTCATCGTCTCCATAGCATTTTAGATGGCCACGGTCTCATGAAATTGGCGGAAAAAGTATTGCTAGCAGTTAAGGATTCTGGTGGTGAAGTAGCAGCAAAGCCCCTCACACCACTTCAAAAACCAAACTGGCAGCCTGCCGCTGAATGGGCTGATGGGGAACTTAACGAAATTCAGACAATGGTGGTTCTTGGGCGTATTCGAAACAACAAAGAATTATTCGACAGAATTTCGAAAACCGCAGTCACCGGGCGAGAGTGGAAGCTGAAAATAATGGGTATCGAAACACCAATAGGTGATTGGTTACGCCAACATTTTCCGGATTGGAAAAATGAAAATTGGGAATCCATGCCAACACCACGAGGAAACCGTATTAATAAGTAATTGAACAGATGTTAAATCAAACTGGAGAAGAGTATGTTGAACTCTAGCATGTCCAGACGGTCTGCGTTAGTCACGCTTACATCCATGGTGCCTAGTGCATTTGCAATTGATCCGATCGTTCGGCCAATTAAAGGGTCACGTTTGAAACTCGGTCTTGCAGCCTATTCACTTCGGAAATACCTCGACCTGACAAATCCATCAAATCCCAAGATGGACTTAATGGCATTCGCTGATTTTGCTGCAGCCAACGGTTGCGATGCGATCGAACCAACGTCGTATTATTTTCAGGACACATCAATAGCAGGAATCCTTAAATTAAAAAATCATTGTGCCCGATTGGGCCTTGAAATTACTGGATCTGCCATTGGTAATAATTTCTGCCTCAAAGACGAAGGACAACGCCAGGATCAGGTAAAATTAGTGACCGACTGGCTTGATAAGGTAAGCATGCTGGGCGGAAGAACCTTACGAGTTTTCGCAGGTACTGTAGCCAAGGGACAAACGGAAGAACAATGCCGGGAATGGACCATCACATGTCTCAAACAAGCCTGTGATTATGCCGAGAAAGTCGGAGTTTTTGTTGCTTTGGAAAATCATGGAGGCATCACAGCAACAAGCAAGCAATTGTTGTCTCTTGTCAAATCAGTGAATCACCATTGGTTTGGAGTCAATCTCGATTCGGGAAATTTTCATACTGAAGATCCGTATAGCGATCTTGAAGCGATTGCACCATACGCGGTTGTGACTCAGTTCAAATCCGAAATTCAACCCAAAGGCAGCCCCAAACAGAATGCCGACTACGAACGCTTGCTTGAAATATTGCGAAAATCGAATTACAGTGGCTATGTAATTCTTGAATACGAGGCGGCTCAAGAACCACTTGTTGGAATACCCACTGAATTGAAAACACTTACAAAGGCATTACACCGAAATTGACACCTTCTACTTCGCCATCAAAGGTGCCAAATTCAGAATGGTATATGGCCCAGACGATGAAGGTGGCGGACCATATGCGAGATGTAATTGCAGAGACTTGGTATCAAATATCATAGATTGCAGAGTATTGCTTCCAAGATTCGTTTCATGAAGCGATTCCTTGATTCCAGCTAATCCAACAAGTCCAGATTTTTGACACCGACTCGATAGGCATGTCAATCGTTCCTTGGACTGGAACGGGTTAGCTGGATCATCAGGAATATGATCCGGATGTCGATAATGATTCGTACATGTGGCCACTCCCATCTGACCAGGTATCAGACGGACTTGATCTGGATTGACTTCCAGCACTGCCACATTGTTTTTATCAGCCATCAATAGATTGGTGGCACTTGCCCTTGGTATGGAATTCAAAAACGTTTGGGCCTCGGTAATTGTCCTGCACTGTTCTAAAACCTGACGATAGCACAAAGCATAGGGCAAGCCCATCGGATTGAATTTTCGCAAGGGAGCACGAATGTCAACCACTTCGTGGATGGCTAAGGCCAAACCGTGTTCATTCATTCCCGAAAACACACCGATTACGCCGGGAAATCCAATGGCTGCGTAGGAGTAACGGTTTTCCTGCCGGACAACTGAGACAAGGGTGTATTGTCCAATGTCTCCCACAGGTGGGTAATCGAGATTACGTCCCAACAGTGTCCCACCCGTACCTGACTGATTAGCGCTCAAGGCCACACCAGAACACAAAACCATATTTTTCAAATCAAACATGGTGTTACCAGCAATCAAAGAGCCCCGATCAACACCAGATGCTTTTTCAAGGGCATCCATTTCTTGCTTGAATCGATCTGGAAAACGATCCGCCATGCGCGTACCAAGCCCCACCAGCACGGGCCATAGGGGATCCAACTTGAAAAGGCTAATCAGTGATTTGGGATATCGCAGAATACCCGTGGCCTGCTTCAAAGCCAATTGACCAGTAGCACTTCCGATCTCCGTAGCAGAACCAGAAACTTGAAGTACTGGAATACCATCACGAACAGTAAGCGACCCGCCAGTGGGAAGAACTGTAGGCTGATATTGGAAGCGAATTGGAGATATGGGTTGGTTGGCTAATCCAGACCCAACGAATGGGAATGCCAAAGCCCAACCAGCCAACGCCTGACGACGATTGCAAACACTCAAGTCTTCGAAGCGCGACTGCTGCACGTGATAATCTCCAACCTCTTTGGTAATATGCTGTTTTCTGGCGGGCACCAGTGTTCACCAGAAATATCCAACATTACAAGGCCAAGCCATTCATGCCATGGGCAGTTATTGGATCACAAGGACAACTAGGCACCGAGTTCCTGGACTTACTTGGAACGAAAGCCGTTGGGTTGACCAGAGCAGAGGCGGACCTTAATAACCCCAACCATTTAGAACAAACTCTTACTGCAATCAATCCATCAATCATCATTAACTGTGCCGCTTACAATTTAGTGGACCGGGCTGAAGATCAACTTGACGACGCGTTCAATACCAATGCTTGGGGACCACGTAACTTGGCAGTCATCTGCCAAAAATATAATTGGCCTTTGGTTCATTTTAGTACAGACCACGTTTTTGGAGGTGCACAGCTACGTCCCTGGGTTGAATCTGACCTTCCAGCACCTGTAAACGCTTATGGATTAAGCAAGCTATCAGGAGAACATTGGATAAGAATGCTTCATCCAGTGCATTTTATTATCAGGACCTGCGGTCTATATGGAAACAAGGGCAGAGGGGGCAAAGGAGGCAATTTCGTTTCCACGATGCTTAAGCTAGCAGCATCAGGCAACCCAATGCGTGTTGTTTCAGACCAAATATGCAACCCATCATCAGCACGCGAAGTTGCAAAAGCGACAATATCACTTATCGCAAACATGCCCCCAGGAACCTACCATCTTGCAAATTCTGGGACTTGTTCATGGCATGAATTTGCATCAGCTATCATGCGCATCAAAGGCTTTCCCATCGAAGTTCAGCCCATCGATTCAGCAACATTTGCCGCTAAGGCGAAAAGGCCTGCATTCAGTGCACTAGGAACACGTTGGGCCCAAGCCTCTGGCTTTCCTTATCTCAGTCCATGGGAAGAAGCTCTGAAGGACTACTTGCAAATCCCACCGAATTGATGAAAATACCAAAACACCACGTTTTTCGGGGCAAGACATTATGAGCGAACTGAGCATCAGCGCAGATATCGCTTCGGCGATGGAATCGGGAGACTCGACTCCAATTTCAGCTTCGGAACGTCGCCGCGGCCCAGACCGCCGTAAACAAGAAGTACCAGTAGCCGTCGAAAGACGTACTGGACGCGATCGCCGAGATGAAGCTGATCGTAGGGCTGCGGCAGGTGAATCAGAACGTCGCCGAATGGTTGACCCAACCACCTGCGAACGCGACTATGGTGCCGATGAAACAGAATTCATGGTGGCCATGGACACATACAAGCGAGCCAACCGCCGCCCGTTTCCAACTTGGAGCGAAGTACTCGAAGTATTGACCGCCCTCGGCTACCGTAAAGTTGCGGATCCAGTTCCATTGCCGGGATTACCTGTTGCCAAGAAAACCAACAAAGAGTGAACACGCCAATAGACTCAACGGTTCTCGCTCACGCCAATACCTATGGCTCGCATTAAACCCCGAGCATTGCTGCCGCAAACAATACCAGCACGCAATTGATAATCGAAAACCATTCTGCCGTCTTCGATTCGGTCTATGAAGTGAGCATTGGCTCCTCGATCACGCAAATTTTCAGCTATGCGTGTCAAAGCTAAGTCATGGGTGGTTACCATTCCAATCGCTCCATGCCTCAGCAAATCTTCAATTAAGGCCTCTGCGCCGGCCAAGCGGTCACCCGAATTGGTTCCACTGAAAATTTCATCAATCAAAAAAAGCAGTGGAGGGGATTGGTGCGACAAGTTCACAACAATCCGGAGTCTAGCCAGTTCGGCACCGAACCGTGAAAGGCCTTCGGCAAGAGAATCTTGAATTTGCAATGTTGCCACAACCCGCATGGGGGAAACTGCAAGCCGGCGCGCATGCACAGCACCGCCTGCCAATGCAAGGACAACATTCACGCCAACCGTTCGCATGTAGGTGGATTTCCCCGACATATTTGATCCGCTAATCAGAAGGCATCGAATTGGCGTGGTAACGTTAACGTCGTTCCGCACGCACCGTTCCGGAT
>Ga0255123_1000603_pt1 | contig 10742 bp, 8 predicted proteins | sample Law_Cont_RepA_8d_FD_188585 | JGI IMG/M metagenome (GOLD analysis project Ga0255123, IMG submission 188585) | Freshwater microbial communities from St. Lawrence River, New York, United States - Law_Cont_RepA_8d | ecosystem: Environmental > Aquatic > Freshwater > River | place: USA: New York...
GTTCTATTAGATACACGCCACTACAGCAGCAATTCATAAGAGAAGAAGTTAAGAAGATATTCCACGCAGGCCAATGGATGTACATTCGTGGCGTACTTACATGGATAAATCCGTGGATGTACTTTGGCCTGAACTATTGGAAGCCTGCTGTAGAAACCAATGACGGATTCCTTGAATACAGGGAGAGGCAACGTAAAATCCTTCACTTTTGTTGGAACATCTATCAGCATCATAAAGAACTGGGCGTTGTCTATCTAAAGGGTAGGCAGGAAGGACTATCCACATGGGGTCACCTCATTATGTTCTGGCTGGCCATTCGTGCTGAAAAACAGAACATAGGCTTATCATCCTCGGACCAGAAGTTAGCTGACGAGAACTTTGACGAGCTTATTGCAAAGCCTGTAAACGCTCTCCCTCTATGGCTCATTCCTGTACACAGGATGAACAAGAACGAATTGCTTCTTGTGGAGCCACCAGAGAGGCAGTCGAAAACTAAGAAAACTGCGAGCGTTTCCAAGTCACTCGGAGGTTCCATAAGACTTCGAGCCTTGACAAAACGAGGATGGGATGGTAAGCGTTTGAACGGACTATTTGCCGATGAAGGCGGTAAGTGGGTACAGGTGCAAATCACTAAGTGGTGGGCAAAGCAAGTGAGAGCCTTGATGGTGAACGGAAAGAAAAGGGGATTTGCCTTCTTCCCGACAACAACGGAAGAGGGAGACCAAGGAGGAGCGGAGTTCCAGAAGTTCTACGAACAGGCCAACCTTGAAACCCGGCAGAACGGAAAGTATCCCACAACAACAAACAAGCTCGTTAGTCTATTCCTCCCTGCCTACATGGGACTTCCAGGTTGGACAGATGCTTACGGCAACGACATTATAGACCATCCAGACGACGAGCAATGGGAGTGGATGCAGGACACTGGCCACGATGAACGCATAGGAGCAAAGGATAAGTTGATGCGTGACAGGCAGCAGCTTCTGGAAGCAGGGCTAGACGACTTATATGCTGAAGAAATGAGGCAGAACCCGTTCACGCCATCGGATGCCTTTAATAGCCTTAACGAGCATTGTCCGTTTGATGTAACAATCCTTCAGGCTCTGAAAAGAACTGCTGACGTGAAAGAGGTGCAAGACAGAATTAGGCGTGGCTATTTCTATTGGATGGATGTTAAGGAGCGCACAATTGTAGGCTGGAAAGAAGACATCAAAGGACCAATAGAAAGAACGTGGGAGCCACAGCCAAACCTTATAAACAGGACGACATCCAAGAGAGGCATAAAAGCCCCTACAAATGTCAAGCTAGGAGCGTTTGGTGTTGACCCCTATCTAAAGGCAAGCACTAAGAAGAAGGGCTCTAAGATGGCTATTACGGGCAAGCTGTATTACAACAAGTATTACGAGGACCAAAACAAAAGGGAGCGTGATGCTACAGGAAGAAACTTGCCGGGCTATTTCCCTACGCCAGCAATATTCTTTTCGTTCACCCATCGCTCGGCTGATAGCAACTATGACATGGAGCAATTGCTTATGGCTGCCGTATATTATTCGATGCCTATAGTGATTGAGAACAACGCCAGCATTAGCGTGGAGAACTTCTTTAACACTCGTGGGTACGGAGGATTCCTACTTCGTGAAGCAGAAGTGTTAAACGAGCCTAGCCCGACGCAAAGCCAATGGGATGTAACAGGAATACATACAGGGGCAGAGGGCGCAGGAAGCGATGTTGTGAGGCGTGGAGCAACATACATGAATGATTTCCTGAGAGGAGATTCCCTGTATCTTGGAGACCACACGTATAGCATAATAGAAGAGCCTATTCGCTATCCTTTCCTGAGCAGCATAAACGACAATATGCAATTTGACATTACGGACAGAACCAAGAGTGATGCCACGATGTCCTCAATTATGGTGCACTTTTACGAGTATAATGTGAACGACTACAGCAATCCTTTCTTGTTCTCGACAACGCCAACAAGTGACGTAAAGCGTCTATTTCCGAAAGGCACATTCCTACGGAGAGTGAGAGTGTAAAAAAAAATGGTAGCCAATCCGAAATTTTGTATTTTTGGGCTTCACTTTTAAAAAAATATCTCAATGGCTATTCTTAGAATGCATACCACCGTATCTCCACTTTCAGGTGCTTCTGTTGTTGGAGGTTCTGCTCTTATTGCTTACAATTCAGACAGCATCGCTTGGGCTACACTTGCTTCCAAAGTTGGAACAACAGCTAGTTCTACTTTCGAATATTTGAATCAAACAGGCGTAATTGGTCAGGTACAAGTTAAGGCTTCCGTTGGAGCAATACTTGCTGCTGTTTCTGCCTCTACAATCGCTTCTTAATTCTTAGAATTGTCATTGAGCGTAAGCCACCCTTCACAAGAGGGTGGCTATATTTGTTTTTACGCTACTTTACTTTCTTATAATACTCGTCATAATATTCAACGCCCATATCTCCAGGCTTTGAATGTTCTGAAATGACAGCCATATTGTGTTTGTTCCCATCAAATCCGCTTTGAGATTGCCATTCCCCTTCATGTGGGAAGTGATAACAAATATTGTAAGGAAGTTTGTTCTTTATCTTGTCTGCCCAGAAATTATCCCAGGCAGCACGTCCAAGTTTTAAAGGCACATCAATCAAACGAGAAATACACTCAGCATCTGGCCTGAATACAAATAAGTCGATGCCTTCGTATTCTTGTTGATTTTTTATGTCATTGAATTTTAAAAGCCCATTAAAAATACAATCCACTCTTTTAGCGTAGCAAGCATCTATATTGTGCGTATCCATATAGTTGCGAATAATTGCTGAGGCTTCAGGAATAAGGCAGATGTCTCTATTAATAATAATGAGTATGTCATCTGGGTGCGATAGGCAATCCAGTCCTTCCCGAAGCATTTCATTAACTTTTGGCCACTCATTAGATGCGTGAAGCAATAGTTTAGCGTGAACATCATTTAGCATAAGATTGCTCCAACTAAATGCCGCAGCTCCATATCGCCCCATTGCTGTTGTGTCTGTGGTTTGATATTCGTTTACAAGGATGTAAGTGTTAGCTGCATTCAAGTCGTAATGTTGCCTTACGGGCTTATTCCTCCCAATGCAAGCAATCAATTGCGTAGTCTCGTGTGCAATCATTTCTTGAGTGAATACGCCTATTGTACAGGACTTAGGTGTTGCCTGAACCCAAGGTGTACTGCGAGAGATAATTATGTTTGGCTTTTCGCACAGATGAAATTGAAGACTATCGTTTACAATGTATAACGTGTCCTCCTGGTTCATGTCTTCACGCAATTTTATAAATCCATCTAAGTGAGATTTATATATCTCAAATGGAATTTGAAGAGCATTCAGGGAATATCGAATGTTATTAAGAATCTCTTTGTTATTTATCTTGCTTGATGTGCCGTCAAGGGCTACAATGGCTTTTTTATAATTGTGCATAATATTCCTGAAATGCTTGAAAACTTCTAAAAGGTTCTACGAGTTTAGGGTCTTGGCCGTCTTGTTGGCAGAGAGTTACTTTTGCATTGGGCCATTTATTTTTACAAATAGACACAGCTCTTATAGGGTCTCCATCAGAAAATGCAGGTATTTCATATACTTCATGTTCCGGGAATAATTCGTAAACAATTTTGGCAAATTGAGACATACAACAAATTACAGAAGGCTGTCTTAGTTTTTTTGCCACCATGTATATATCTCCGAACCTACCAAGTATTACATAAATAGGCTTGCCTACAAATTCATGCTCTTTTTCCATCCAATATTCTATTGTAGAGTCAGGGTCAATTAACCCGGAAGAAGTAACTCCAGGCCATGCTCTGCCTCTATGAGTGCCTCCAAGTTCTCCACAATTGTATGCACGGGAAATAGAAGGAAGAATTTCTACTTTATCTCCTAAATGGCTGCTTACGATTACATCCCAAGAAGTATTGTGAGAGTCGTCTCCAGTTGTCCAAGTGGACGACATTTCCTTCCATCTGTCTGCCCAAGTTCCCCATCCCCAACAAGTGAAATAGTTTTGTTTCATCACTTTGCCAAGGTCTGTTTCTTGAAGTTTTCTTGGAAGAGAGTATCCTTTATCGTGCCCCCACAATCCAATTGTCCTTACAGACTCATCGTCTTTATATTGTTCTGCCGCCCATTCTATGTACATAAGTGCATCATCAGAAATAATAATGTCGTCTTCAAGCATAAGAACAAAGTCGGGGTTGTTTTCCCAAGCCATATCCAAAGCCTTTTTAACAGTGTAATTACATCCTTGCTTTGTCTTGGCTATGTCAGGGACAAGGCGAAACCAAAAGAACACATCAAGAACGTCCTTATTAAACGACCCATCCTCATAGCAATCCATAGCGCAATAGATGTGGTATTTCTCTTTGTTAAACCCTTTTGCTCCATATAAAGCAGCAATACATCGTTGAAGATATTCGGGTCGATTGTAAGCCGAAATGGCAATGTTTATTTTCATTTTTCTACAAAGTATAACCAGCAATCTTCATTTAAATCAATGTTTTCTTTCCCGAATATTTCATCTACAGCTTTTACCACTCCTTCCCAGGCAGGGTAGTCGTGTCCTGCTAAATATCCACCCGGCTTGATTTTAGGAAGCCATGCGTTGATGTCTGCCTTTACATTTTCATAATCGTGAGCAGCGTCTATAAACACAAAATCAAGAGACCTATCTTTGTAAGATGAAGAAGCTGAAATGCTATTTGTCCTGCAAATGTTTACATAAGGCAATACGGGCTGGATATTTTTAATAAATATTCCAAACAAGTCTTCTTGAAGAGGCGTATGCTCTTCACTCCCATTCCAAGTATCAACAAGGTCAAGAGTTATTATTTTGCCAGAATTAATAATTTCTGTAGCAAGAAATGATGCGCTTCGTCCCTTCCAAACACCCACTTCTACAAAGTGTGATTTCATAGGTGCAAGTCGAACCATTTCAGAATATAAGTTAGGATATGTAAACCAATCTTCTCCTTCAGTTAAATGATAGAAATGAGGCATTGTTCTTTGCCCAGATAATGTTTCGGCGGTAGATTGGTAAACGCAAGGATGTGTCCATCCAACTTTTAATTCTAGTCTTTGAATATATCCATTGAGTGCGTGGTCCATACCTTGACTCACATCCATACCATCTGATAGTATCTTTTCGCAAGCCTCTTTTGAAACCCAATATCCGTGAGAGCATCTTGATAGATATGCAGGATGGTGATATACAAGTTTTTCTTCTGAGGGACTTTGAACACTCATGGACATTCCCCAAGCACTTTCTACATCTTTGCTAACGCCTCCAAAAAATACAATGTCAAGAGATTGTTCTTTGGATTCTCGTACCATTCTTTCAAAATCAAAGTCATCTGGAAGAACAGTGTCGTCCTCAATTATTATTGCATCTGAATCATTTGCCATAACAGCATAATGTTTCACATTATTTGAGGCTGGCATATCTAATTCATCTCCAATACAAACAGTTTTGTATTCATAAGACGGGTTGAGTTTTTTTAGTCGTTCACTATATCCTTTGTAGTGGCAGACATATATCAGGGGCTTTTTCATACGACAAATGTAAAACAACTATTCATCAAAACTACTCTGCGTAAAAAATTTGAGTTTAATGTTCTTTGTAAAAATCGTATCTTGCACCCATTATGCTTGAGCAGCTTATCACCACCGTACTAACCTATCTGAACGCAGCTGGGTACTACAAGAGCGCAGAGGAAATTAAGAATGCCATCAATGTCGCTCAACTTGATTTGTACAAGCGTTTAAGAGGTAATTTGGCCCAATATGCGCCAGGAAGGCCATCTTCGTCTATAACACCAGGAGAAACAAATGTAACAGCAGATGCTATCTCGGAGTTATACTATGTAGTGGTAGGGCCGGGCAATACAAATATTATTTCAATGTTAGATGCTAGTGCGGCCTATAATCGCTCAATTGACATTGTGATGTCTATAGAGGTGGAATACTTGAGCAGTCCCGGAGAGAGTTACCCTGTAAGCATTGTGCCCGATAATCAGTTTTTGATGATGAAGCACAACCCCGTAATTCCACCAATACCTACAAGGCCATTGGGAAGGCTTTTCTCTGATTTTAGTTTTGAAATAGCTCCAGCCCCAGTTAACACATGGTCGGCTCGTGTTCTTACTTTACCAAATCAAGTAGATTTTACATTTTCAGATAGCGGTGGCTCGATTCCAATTATTAATGTTATTACGCCTATTGATTGGTCGGCTGATAAGTTGGACAATATGGTGTATGGAACAGTGGCCAATCTTGGCTTCAATCTTTCAAATGGTGTTCTTGTTCAGTCTGGGAACGCTATGAACGACAAAATTCTGTAAGACATGGGAATTGATTACAACTACATAGCCAATCAGATTGTCTTGCTATTTATGGCAGGAAGGCCCACCACGGAAGGCATAGACGTTCGTGAGGTGGAAGCATGGGTGAGAGAGGCTCACGCCACCATAGGCCGTCAGGAGTATTTTGAAAACTATAAGGCCGAGAACCAATCATCCGTAAACGGACAATGGCTCGTCACATATCAACTCCCACTTGTTACTAACTCCTCTACAGGGCTTATAACGCCTGACCCCGTTACGGGATATATGAGGGCCACTCTTGTTGATAGCTACATATCCCTTCCAAAGAACAGAGGCGTTGTGAGAGTGAGCGTAGCTGACCCAGACTACAAGAAGAAGCGTCAGGTTGCTTTCATTAGCTTTGAGAACTACGAGAACATTAGGGGAGGCTCTGCAATTAAGTTCGCAGGAGATTACTTCTATTCTCTAAACGCTAAAACCGTTTACATACTCCCGGCTTGTCAGAATCCTATTAAGATAAAAACCATCAATGTCACACAAGCTGTGGCAAACGAGGCCACATTGAACGATTCTCACATAATGCTTATTGTTAATCAAGTGATGCCACTTATGATGCAGAGGTTCGGAAGGAAGGCAGACATGGACACAGACGCAAACCCTAACCCACAATAAAATATGTTGACAGATAATGTAGATAGCATTGTAGGTGTTGTCATGGAGGAAGTTGGGGCGACAGCTAACCAACAATTCGTATTTATGGCATGGGCATTGGACTTTGTTCGTTCCATGCAGAAGGATGTACAGACAATGATTCCAGACAGGAACAAGGAAACATTCTACGAGTTTGACACATACGGCTATCACGAAGTGAGACTTCCTGGGGACTACTACGACTACATCAGCGTAGGAACTCAGATAGGACATTACGTGAAAGGGCTTGCAATGAACAATCGTGTAACGAGCCACAAGAAGCAGCCCGATATGTTCCCGCTTCTACAGAACACTATAGACAATGTTTGGTACTGGGGCGGACTATATGGCTACGGCATGAACTGGGGAAGTGGTGGACCTATTGACGCTTATGGAAACGGAGGCGACTATGGAGATTTCACTATTGACTACGACAGAAAGTTGCTTCTAACGTCCCCAACTTTTAGATTTAAGAACATAGTTTTAAACTATTATACTAATTGCATCACGCCTTCCGAGGAGACGTGCATCCACCCTTGGTTCATCGAGGCAATGAAGAACTATTTGTACTACAAATATTATTTCTTCAGAGGTGATGCAAGATGGCAAGTATCAAAATTGGAGTACGAAAACTTATATCTTTACGCTGTTCAGAGTAAATATAGGATGAAGATTCCGACAATAGTTAAGATTGTAGAACGCATCAGGGGCTATAGACACGGATAAATAAATGGCACAAGAAACAGCAGGAACTATTGGGATTCCAGTTCTAAAGAACGAAGTGCTTCCCTATTTGACGGACTACGCAAAGCGCAGGGAACGGGCTGAATTATATAAACAGAAGGCACAGCAGAGAGCGGCGGAACTTGCGGCTAAGAAAGCTGCTGAGGATGCTAAATACATTCCTAAGTTTGATGCCGCTACAGGTGCTGATATGTGGGAGCACGTTTTAAAGCCAGAAAATGAAAAAGATATTCAGGCTGGATTAGAACTTGCCAAAGACCAAAATGTTCCAAGGTATCAAGTGGGAACCTATGTCAATGAAATGAATAGGAGGCAAACACAAAAAGCAGATATAAGTAAGCAAATAAAAGAAGGCGTATTAAAAACTGCCGACGACCTTTCTAAAACTAAATTTGTAAAAATTACTCCTGATTATGGGTATAAGTGGGCTAAAACAAAGAACGCACTAACAGGACCAGAGGTGTTTGCTCAAGAAGCCTTAGCAGACCCAAATATTATTGACTTTGATGCCATAGGCAAATTTGGCAAAGACTATAAGGTTGCCGACTACACATATAGGGACAAAGGTGGCAATACAAAAGTTGTCAAAATGAGTCCGTTGTTTGACTACAAATACAAGAAAGACCCAATACTCGGAACGGAAGTTCCTGAAGTCGTTGGAGTAAATGGACTTGAGGCCCAAAAACTAATTGAAAGTAATCCAGACTTACAAAATGCTTTTAAAGTGTGGGTGGGCAATCGTGCTAAAGAATACCAAAGTACTCGCACTTTTATTGACCCGAATACAGGAAGCCCCACTATGATAAGGCCAGAGCTTGCTCAAGACCAGGCTGCTAAGGAATTCATGGAGCAGTCATTTGGTAAGTACGGCAAGATAGAATATGGGAAGGAGTTTGCTATGCCTACTAAAGAAAGTGACAAAGAGAAAGAAACTACACAAATAGTTGAAACTCCAATTACAGCCACTGTCTATCAGAAAGTTGCCAATCCAAAGAAAGGACAGCCTACTCAAAGAGTAGTTGATGTAAACCTTGGCGTTGGTACAAATGTTACGCTTCCTAAAAAGAGCAGAGTTCAAGTGGGTGCTAACAGAAAAGTGTATCCAATTGGAGGCGATATTAAGAAGGCGGTGGATGCTGGAATATTAAAGTCAAGCGGTCTTAACGATGGGTCTTACATATTGAACTATGGCTTTGACGTGCAGACGTACCAAAAGCCAAAGGCCGTGTATAGACTTACAAAAGACCATGATTTTTATCAAAAGGATGGCAGCACTATAACTTACAAGGCTGGAACTATTTTGGACGTAAACAAAGTGAACCTTTTGAATAAGGCGGGAGCAACAAATGCGTACACGCAAATTCAAAAACCGATTCGTATTAGCCCAGGAATGTTCCAATGGTCTGAAAATCTCAGAACAGGTGAGGACCAAATTAAGATGCCTATATTGAGGAATCTTGACTTAATAATTTCTGAATCGGAAATACCTGATTTGAAAAGTGCTGAAGAGGCGGGTCGAAAGGCAAAGCCTTCAGGAGGTCCATTAAGTTCTTGGTAATGAGAAATAAATAAGCAACATTTTCTGTAACAAGATATAAAATGGCTGAAAGAATAAATGACGAACCACCAAGGGTGCAACTATACAGGCTTTTACTAAATGATAAAACGCCAGGAGTTGCTGATAAAATTAAAAAGTATTCGTTTACGCAATTTGAGAATAATCTTCTCAATAACAAGGATGCTCAAGATGAACTTGGATGGTATTTAGAAAGCAAGAATATTGTTTCAGACCCTATAGACTTTAGTGAGCGTTACCTTCAAGGAGGAGTAAAGACACCTCCCGCTCCTAAGCTACAGCCACAGCCAAAAGTACAGGCCGCTCCTGCCCAACAATTCCCTATGGGGATAGCTGCTCCCGCTCCTATTAAAGAAGCTGCTCCGTCTGTTACAGACATTGGACGAGAGATGGCATTTAAGCCTTCTTCCGTTGTAGGAGAAGAAGCTTTTCCGTCATCACAATTAAATGCGTTTAATCAATATGGACAAAGAGACCTCTTTTTAAAAGAAATTCAGAAAACTCCTAAAGACCAAAAATATGAGGCTATAAAAAAGAATTTTGCTTTATCGCCTTACGAAAATGATGATATTAATACACAAATAGAGGAATATGGAATTGAAGAAGTTTTAAAAAACATTCCATTAAAAGTAAAAGACCCAAGAAGACAAAAAACTGTAACTCAAACACCATCGTCTATTGCCGCCCCTGTAGAAGAGGAAACATACACACTTCCTCCACAGCCGTTAGTTGGGTCTCCTGAATACGATGCCCAACTTCAAAGGCAATACGGAGGAATGAAGCCTACATTGGGCGCAACATTTCCAGTATCTGCTGTATTTGAAACTCCTGAACAGAAGAAGCAGGAGCAACTTAGCCCTGCGTTCAAGGCTCAACAATTAGCCTTTGAAGATGTTCCTATTGCTTCTGAGCAAAGGAAAGCACAAAGAAGGTTTGCTGAAGCAGAAAAACAACAACAGCAAGCTGCTATCCGGGGTGGTACAGGAGCTGAATTAAAAAAATCCCGTCAAGCTGAAAGCGAAGGATTCGGAGATAGAGTTTCCGCTAATACAGAGGCTTTATGGGAAGGTGCTAAAAATGCTGGCATTAATATATTCAATGGGTTGAGGACAGTGATGAACGCTGCTGCCTTGAATGAAACCCCAATGGATGAAGATGAAAGACAATACTATCAGCAGGAGGAATTTGGCAAGATGTACAAAGCCTCAAAAGAGGCGGGGGAAAATTTGCAAAATGAACTTTATAGGCTCAATGTATCTACAGATGTTTTAGACGCTATAGACAAAGGTGATTATGGCAAGATTCCAGAAGCAACACTACAAACTATTGGTAATGTAGGTATTTCCGCAATATCAAGTTTCCTTACGGCTGGTGGCTCTATGTACTTCCAAACG
>Ga0255123_1000608_pt1 | contig 10713 bp, 9 predicted proteins | sample Law_Cont_RepA_8d_FD_188585 | JGI IMG/M metagenome (GOLD analysis project Ga0255123, IMG submission 188585) | Freshwater microbial communities from St. Lawrence River, New York, United States - Law_Cont_RepA_8d | ecosystem: Environmental > Aquatic > Freshwater > River | place: USA: New York...
CCATTGAACCGCCAGTTCACCAGCGAACGCGATCCGTCGCCCTGCCACACCGTTGCCGCACCCGAGTCGCGCAACCAGACTCTGTCGGTGGGAGCAGGGATAAGATCGATGACAGAGATGTCTGCGCCGGCACGCAGCAACGTCTGCTTCACTTGGTCTGCTTTTGCCTCAGGCACAACCACGCGCACGCGCTCTCCGCGCGCCAAGTGCCTGATAATTTCACACCAAACCCATGGCACAGGTTCAAACTTGCCCGGCCAATCTGCCTTTTGGTGGGGCCATGCCACCCAAGTTCCGGCATGATGCTCCCACTCAGCTGGCATGACAGCAGACATCCGTTCCATCTCCCGAAAACATGAAGTATAGTTCAAAGCTTGATCATTTGCCGGGCGAGACCGGCGCTTTGGGCGAGGCCCCATGAACTACTTGGCGCCGTTTGCCTTACGCAACGGCCACACGCAGACACTCATGGCGCACCTTTTGGCGGGACCAGCCCCCACTTTGCCGGCCGATAGGCATCGTATTGTTCTGGCAGACGGTGACGCCCAAGTGCTTCACGACAGTATTCCAACCGGTTGGTGCCCTGGTGCCCCGGTCGCTGTCATCGTGCACGGTCTGACAGGTTCGCACAAGTCTCCCATGGTGGCCAGAATTGCCCGAAAACTTTACAGCCAAGGCATCCGGGTCGGCCGTATCGACCTTCGGGGCGGGTGCGGGTTTTTCCCTAGCACGCAAACTTTACCATGTCGGACGATCCGACGACCTAGGTGCTGCCTGCCAATTATTGGCCAATAGCTCCCCCGGCTCACCCATGCTCCTTGTTGGGCTTTCGCTGGGAGCCAACATAGTTCTGAAACTTGCGGCAGAAAATGCGGGAGTGAAGCTGCCCTTGGCCGGAGTCTGGGTTGCCTGCCCTCCTGTAAATCCAGGCCTGTGCGTGGCGAAACTTGAACGCCAGACAGGGCGTATCTACGACCGGAACTTTGTAAAAGCATTGGTCTCGGACTGGCGTGCCCGCAAACAACTGTTCCCGGATCTGCCCGATCTGTTTCTCAAACCTTCAATGTCGCTGCGAGATTACGACGCGGCAGTGACCGCACCCATCAATGGCTACCGCGATGTTGAACACTACTACGATGCCAACACAACCACGCACCTGATCCCAACTATAAAAACGCCAACAACCATCGTGGCATGCGAAGACGACCCCGTGGTGGATGTCGGCCCTCTCCGGGATTTGCAGATCCAATTAGGAAAAGATCACCCCACACGCATTGTGCTGAACCGCCATGGTGGGCATCTTGGTTTTCTTGACATGCGCGTGGGAGGTCTACGCAGCCGGGTAGACGATGCCGTGGCACTGTGGGCCAAAGAAATATTGGGTCCACCGCCTTACTGCACAAGCACCAATTGCCAGCGCCAGACCCCCTGATTCGGCACAAACGCTTATTAACGATCCAAATTGCCCGGAATCTCGCCGCCTGAACGCGTGACCAAGCCAGCCACCGTTGCGATGGATATGCGCTGTCCAAGGAACACCACGCGTCCATCGGCCAACAGAAAGTTGCCTCCGCCCGTGTGAAAACTGTAAAATTCAAAGGCATTCGTCACGTTCATGGCAATAGGGCCTCCCAAAGTTCCATCAGGATTGCAACCATCCAGATTGGTCTCCGGATAAGGGCCGGCCCATCCCGCTGCACCGTAATCTCCACCCGCCAGTTTCCCGTTCAGCATGGCGACAGGCATAGCCGCGTCCTCCCCCAGCATCAGTGTGTTGGATAAGCCGTCGGTCACCTCAGCCAAGCGCACCCCAACGGATGGTGCCTGCGGGTTATAAAAAATGCCAAGATTCTGCCCCGGTATCGTTACCAATCCCATCTGTACCAAAACGCTATCCACATCTCGCATGGGCGTATAATCGATCGCCGCATATTCTTTACCATCCGGCGCGGTATTGGGCCCGGAACGGCCAACACCCACGGAAGGGCAGAGAAATCCACCGATTTTTATCGTTGCAGCTTGCACATTGGCAGCATCATTCCAAGTTCTGGTCCGGTTGTACTGCCTGTAAAGTGCTTCCTGCTCCAACCAAGGCAACAAGCGTGTTGGCCAATGCACATCGCTAGTCTGTGCTGGATCCTTCCCCCAAAGAGGAGGAAACGCACCGTTGGCACCTTCATAATTCAAAAGAGCAAGTCCCACTTGCTTCAGGTTGTTGGCACATGTCAAGCGATTTGCGGCCTCACGCACCTTTTGCACAGCGGGAACGAGTAGCCCTATAAGAACAGCAATGATGGCGATAACCACCAGCAGTTCAATCAGCGTGAAGGCCTTGCGAGGGGTTGAGGGCGCACTCCATGACATTTTCATGGTTTTTCCAAATTTAATGCACGAAATCGAACCGCCACCCACACTCATATTATGTCGGTGTGCTTGCTGGAGGTGTTTTTGACCATGGATCTGCGCAAAGTTCTCGACTATCTGGAAGACCGACTTGAACCCGCCGAAGTGGCTGAAGTGGGCGCGTTATTGCGCCAGCGTCCCGAAGGGCGGGCTTTGCTAGAGCGCATCCAAGTACATCAGGCCCATCTGGCTGGGGCACCCGAAACATCGACCATCGATGCCAACCTGATTGCAGCCTATCTCGACGGAGTCTTGTCGGAAGAAACCGTCCGCGATCTGGAGCGGCAAACGCAGCACGACAATTTCCTTCTTGTGGAAATCGTAGGAGCACATGCTTGTCTGCCATTGAATGAATCTCCCACCAATGGCATCGCTTGGGGCGAATCCGAAGGGCTGAACATAGCTCGACTGCTGCGGGCAGCGGGACAACGCAATATATCCCGCTCCGTCTCAAACGCTTCACCAGCTCGACCCGCTGCCCTTCCTTCCAAACCTGTAGGGCGCAAACGCTTGAACGGAATTTTGATAGCTATTGGGATTGGAGCCATCCTGCTGCTTCTCAGTTGGGCCGGATTTGTTTGGGAAACAGGTAGTGGTACAGAAAGCGAAACCACCAAAACAGATAAAACCATTGTGATAGCAGAGGCCAAACCCCAACCAAAGGAGCAGATACTGCCTCCCCCCGTTATTATTCCAGCCGCCCCTGAACCCCGCATGCCGGAACCACTTCCGGTTGCACCGGCGCCTGCCGCAGCGATAGCGCTTCGTCCACAACTACCTGTTCCTGTTGCTGCAGACACAACAACCCGCCAGCGAGCCTGTACCGTTTCTAAAGTTGGCGGAGCCTTGCTGGCAAAATCATCTGAAAATGGCGCTTGGAAACGGCTGCCAGCAGGAGCAGACGTTTCCACTTTGGACCACTTGATGGCCCCACCGGGGTTTGCTCCTGAACTGGAATTGCCGGGCGGAGCCAAACTAATCATGTGGGGCAATCTGCCAGAAGCCTCAGGCAACCCGATGGTACAAGAATGCGAAGTACGGCTTCACACACCGGCCCGAGGGGTTTTAGCTGATTTTGAAATACAGGAGGGACGCGTTTACCTGCGCAGCGGTCCTACTCAGAATGAATGCGTATTCCACGCTCGCTTTGCCGGGGAAAGCTGGGAAATCCGCCTGAATGGTCCCAATAGCGAAGCCTTGCTGGAAAAAGTCCCACTGCCTACCAGCGAAGAATCGTGGCTTCAGGGAACACCTGTGGGCTCAGATGCGGTTCTCGCAGCCATTCGCGGAAGTGTGCACGTGGTGGTGGATCAGGTCCGTGAAATCGCGTTGGACGGAATTCCCGCTGACCGAGTTTTCATCACTTGGAACAGCCTGAGGGGAACCGTGAATGGGCCTTTTGCAAATCGAGCCGATGAGCCACTGTGGCATGCGGATGGAGCCCGTTCGCCCAAGGAAAGACAAGCCTACTTGGCGGCATTCAAGGAACTCGACAAGGCTCTGATGCCCGGCGTGCATCCTTCAGTCGCCCTCGACAATATTGTCAATCGTGCCACCGCAACATCTGCGGCGCGATTTGCCGCCCTCTTTGCAATGGGATGCCTCGGTGACTACAATCGGTTGATGGGAGAAATGCTCGATGAGCAGGCTCCCGAGGAGCGACGGCAAGCGGCGGCAGGGTCTCTGAGGCATTGGATCAGCGAGTCAACAGATCGTTCACGGCTGATGCATGATCCCAACACTGAATCGGGTTACTTGGTGACCAAGCGGGACATGACTCCCCAAGAGGCCGCTTACTTGGTGCGACTACTGTTGCCAATGGACGAGACTCAAGCCAATGATCGCACTGTTCTGCGGGCTCTGGTTGCCGATCTGTCTCACCCCCGCATGGCTATTCGGGTAGCAGCCCAGCATGCGCTCACAGATTTAGCTGTGGGACCATTTATTCACAAAAGCCCTGTGATATATAACAGCAAGGGATCGGAAGCATCGTGGCGACTTAGTCAATCGGCGTGGAAAAGATTGGTCGACGAAGGCAAGATTCCGGGAAAACCAGCAGGCCCCTGACTGATCAAGGTGCCATTACTGGAACATCCAGAGAAACAGGTGTTAGGTTGTTCGGAACCACACCCCGCATGACACCGCGTGCTCTGGCTGGTTGGTCATCCGCCAACCAAGCAAGCCCTTGGAAAAACATCTGCAACTGAGCCACGAATTGGTCGAGCAGCTTGGGAGCAGATGCCCCCAGCAAGCGTGCGACAACGGCCGCGGCTTTGCCATCTGTTTTGAGATATAAGTGGTACTGATGCCTGACTGCTGATTCGCCATCGCCATCGCGTCCGCCACGGTATCGGGCCACAAGCACTGCCTGAAAACTATTGGCGGGGACAAGCGCAGCAGCCCTGACTTTGCCCTCGGCAAACCAGACACGCATGCCGTTTTCACGGTGAACAAGACGCCAATTCACATATCCATAATCCGTGTCTGACCAAGAAAAAACGTCTGGTTCAACCTTGGTGATGGGAACGCACCTGGCCCCCAATTGGCGCCACATGTTTGATGTTTTGTCAGGATTATCGAGCAACCACGTATAAAGATCGGGCTGGCAGCCAAATGTCTCGACAATTCCACCACGCGCAAGCGTGGGCTGCTCGACAACGATGCGCATGCGTTCACGCACATTATCCGGGAATTGATCGTACGCTAGCCGCAAAGGGGGCAATTGATCTGGACCACGCAACTGGCCGGCGGGAACAAGTGGCTCTGCCTGAGCATGGCAAGGCAATGAACAGGCTGCCAAGCCTATCATCGCAACCGCAGCCAAGGCTACCCATTTTATGCACATTTCCGGGTCCGCCTCCTGTTCACCTATACTTCATCGAACTGCTGACACACCCCTCATGAGGATTTTTCCGCCGACGCCGACATCCGCGTTTGCTAAGACATAAGTACCGAAAGCAACAGGGGATACCGAACATGAATATTTTGGTAGTTGGAACGCGGAATGCCAAAAAACGATTGGAGATCATCGCGGCTTTGGCCGGGTGGCCCCTAAGCGTTCTCGATCTAAGCTCATTCCCAGATGCCCCGGAGGTGGTTGAAGACCGCGACACATTCGAAGGCAATGCCGCCAAGAAAGCCGAAGAGCTAGCGCGGGCGCTGGGCCATTGGGTTCTGGGTGAGGATAGCGGATTGGTGGTACCGGCATTGGCAGGCGCGCCGGGCGTCTGGTCAGCCCGATATGCCGGCCCACAGCACAATGACGACGACAACAATGCCAAACTGCTGACAGACATGGCAGGGGTGAGAGACCGCCGGGGCCACTATGTAACCTGTGCCGCGCTCGCTAATCCCCAGGGAGTGGTCGTGGCATCGGTACGCGGAGAATGCCACGGAACCATCTTGAAAGAATCCCGTGGGGCAGGTGGATTCGGTTACGATCCCTACTTTTTCCTGCCCGAATACCACAAAACCTTTGGCGAGCTTTCTGCCGCGGTCAAGCAAGCCATCAGCCACAGGGCTAGGGCCTTGGAAAAGCTGCGGCTGATGCTGCCTCGTGTTATGGGGTAGTTTTTGGCTTCTCACCCGGGAATTGCTTCCAGTACCGTTCCCGGAAGGGGTTCACCGCTGGCCCTTTGACAGATTCATTCACCAGGCTGGGTTGCACAGAATCCCACCATTGGTCGTAAAACGCCTCCATCACTGCTACCTGATCTGGATGGCGCGCTGCCAAATTGGTGGTCTCGCCGGGATCTGCCTGAACATCGAACAGCAACCACCCCTTCTTCCCCCTGACATCCGGGCTCACCAGATGCCAGCGAGTCGACCTTACCGAGCACATGGCGTATTTGTAATCGGCAGCTTTACCAGCAGGCCATCGCCCCATGTGTGTCACCAGATGCCTGTCAGGCCATGGTGCCTGGGGATCGCGCAATAAAGGCAATAGGCTCCGGCCCTCCACCTGTGAAGATACCGGACCTGCGAGTTTCACCCCCGCAATATCCGCCATAGTGGGAAAAACATCCACATGGGCCGCATGTGCTTTGATATCTCCGGGTTCGAGTGTGCCTGGCCACCGCCAAAAGCTAGATGCCCTAGTCCCGCCCAGCCAAGCTGTTACTTTCTGTCCGCGCATGCCAGCATTGAAAATTTTGCATCCAACTGTGCCGCCATTGTCGTTCATGAACACCACCAGTGTGTCACGCTCACGACCCGAAGCCTTGATACGTTCGAGCAATCGGCCGATGTTATCGTCGATATTGGCGATCATGCCGAAAAACTTGGCGACATCGGGAGGCACCAGTCCTGCATAGCGAGCTTCGTCTTTAGGCATAACGTCGAGAGGGGCATGGGGAGCATTGGTGGCAATCCAGCAGAAAAACGGCTTGGAACCGCCCTTGTCCATCCAATCCATAGCGCGATTGAAGAACACGTCGGTGCAGTAGCCGCTAGTCTTTTCAAAATGATCATTGTGCCAGATTGCCGGATTGAAATAACTGTTCCCCGGGGCATCGCCACAAGAACCGGGATACGTTTGGCCGATACCTCCTGCTCCATGAATGAAAACTTCACCGAAGCCCCGTTTTCCAGGCAGATAAGCATCTTCATCACCCAGATGCCATTTTCCGAAAATACCCGTGCGATAACCAGCATTCCCTAGCACATCAGCTATTGTGATGGCAGAAGGAGCAAGCCGTTCACGTTCAGAAATAGTATGTGTTATACCGTTTTTGAATTCATGCCGGCCAGTCATAAGAGCGGAACGGGTTGGGGCACACGTTGGACTGACATGAAAATCGAGAAACCGCCTCGATTCCGCGCGCAATCGGTCGAGGTGAGGAGTCTTCAATACCGGGTTCCCATGGGCCCCGATGTCGCCATAACCTTGATCATCGGTAAGCACCACCACAATATTGGGTGGAGCACCAGCCAGCGAGGCGACGACGGCCAATAATTGCATGAACATTATTCAATTCCTTCGCAGGTTCACAGCTTGTCGGGAATGACAAAGGAACCGCGTCCTTTGCGTCCCAACAGTCCATTGGCTTCAGGGTCACCCACTACAGATTCCGTAGATCCGTCGTAGCGCAACGGCCTGCCAAGTCTGCAAGCAAGATTGCCCAGATGAGCGAGTGTCGTCGAGCGGTGGCCTTCGAGGATCTCGCATGCCGGCTTACCACGTCCCTGACATGCGGCAATGAAGTTTTCGATATGCGGGCTGTCGCTGAACTGGGCTTTCTTTTCAAAGGCGATCTTGTTGCCCTTCTCCACAACCTTCCACCCACCGCGGCCCAATACCAAGTACCCTTGGGTGCCATAAAACACAACGCCGTTTTCGTACCCCTCCATGTGGTAGGGTGTCCACAACTTCTGGTCATAGACCAGCACCTTGTCGGCCTTGGGGAAATGAAAAGACACCGTCTGGGTATCGGGCGTTTCCTGTGTGTCGCCCTTGAAAAAAACCTTGGTGCCAAATCCACTTACAGTTTCGGGCGCTTCAACACCCAAACCCCATCTGGCAATATCGATATCGTGAACACCGTCGTTTCCCATGTCTCCGGTACCGTAGTCCCAGTACCACCGCCACCCATAGCTGTAGCGGTTGGAATTGAACGGGCGTTCCGGAGCCGGGCCTTGCCAAATATCCCAGTCCAAAGAGGCGGGCGCTTTGCCATCCGCCACAGCGTTCACACGTCGTCGCAACTGACTATTGAAGGCGCGCGCCATGTGCACAGTGCCGAGTTTACCACTTTGCACATAAGCAATAGCCTCGATCATGTGCGGGGCGCTGCGGCTCTGTGTGCCGGTTTGTACAACACGATTAAAGCGACGGGCCGCATCCACCATCCGCCGCCCCTCAACTATATTGTGGGAGACAGGCTTTTCCACATACACATGCTTACCCGCCTGGCAGCCCCAGATCGTGCCCAGCGCATGCCAGTGGTCTGGAGTAGCCACCACAATGGCATCGACTGTTTTATTCTCCAGAAGTTTGCGGATGTCTTGCACGCACTCTGGCGAACGCCCCTGCTGAAGGCTGGCCACTTGCTTGCCAATGGCGCCAAAATATTCCGTATTCACATCACACAAATGTGTTATTTGGCAATGGGCAGATCCGGCAAACGTTGAAATCAGTGATCGCCCCCGCCCGCGAATACCTACCACGGCAACATTCAGCCGGCCCGATGGGGCCGCCTTTCCTGGCATAGGCGCAAGGATGGTCACGGCAGCGGTGCCTATGGCTGCCAGCGTTCGGCGTCGGTTCATATTGCTTATCTTCCTGCAAGGAATCCGGTGCGGGCGGTATGAGTCTACGCCAAAGAGCGAACGCTGCAAGACATTGGTGCGCCATTATGCGAAACGCCCGGCAATTAGCCGGGCGCTTCTGATTCTGTGAAAAATTGCAGATATCAGTTGCCGCTAACCTTCCACCCCTTCACAAAATTGATGCAAGCGGTGATTTCAGGCAGCGATTTCTCCCAGTTGTGCTCGTATTCGATGCTCACAGGCCCATCCATCTTTTGACGGGCAAACTCCCTCAACACTGCTGAAATGTCAGCATTGCCTGTGCCAAACGGCACATCGTGCTTTTTTTCACCAAGGTCCTTCAGGTGGCTGCTCACAACCCGGCCTTCGAGAATTTTCAAACAGTCTACCGGATTCAGACCCGAGCGAATCCAGTGACCCGTATCAGCGCAGGCACCCATGCGACTGTCGCGGGACTTAACCTGATCAAGAACCCAGTTCGGATCCCAATGCTTGTAGTTGGGATCGTTGGCGCGCTTGGGGTGATTGTGAATGCCCACCTTGATATCGAATTCTTTTACCAGTTTTTCGATGGTATCGAAAGCATCGGCAGATGGTTCTGAGTTGATCACCCGAATGCCCATATCCTTGGCAAATTCAAATACTTTACGGCTTTCAGCTTCGTTCTTTGGAAGACCAACCACGCCGTAGGCAACAACCATCAAACCGTGCTTGGCCAACTTTTCTTTCACCTTGGCGCGCAGTTCCACAGGTGCGCTATGGCTGAAAGCAACGGGTTCATCGGCAGATAACTTCTGGCCGGGGTAAAACTCGATCACTCGCCCGCCAGCCTGCGCGGTCTTTTCAATCGCTTCATAGAGCGTGAAAAGGCGGAATGAATAAGCCTGACAACCAATCGCCACACCGTTGATTCGGTTGCTGGCTGGGATTGGCTCGGCAGCGGTAAGGAACGTGGCGGTGAACACCAGCGTTGCGAAAGCGGCACACAGTCGCATTAAACAATCTCCATGAAACAGCGGAACAAAACACCTAAAAAAACCGGGCAGCCTGGTGGTCTTTCTGGAACCTTCAGGCTGCCCGGCAGAATACTTGTTGGCAGGGAATCACTCAAACCGTTCGATCAAAATGGCAGAGGTATCGTCGTGCCGACCTGATCCACGGGTGAACGAATTCGAATCGTCGAACAACGCCCGAAGGGCTAGATCGATAGGCTTATCGAGACTGTTTTTCATCGTCTCAATCACGCCCTTCACACCGAATTCTTCGTGCCGTCCGGCTGATTCAGGGAATGCTTCAATCAGACCGTCTGTGTAGATCAGCAAACGGCTTTGGGGTGGAATCACAAATTTGTGTTCCATGTATTCCGCTGTATCGTCGATACCCAGCGGAACGCCACCGATATCCTCGTCGGCAACAGCGTGAATTTCGCCGGTGATCATGTTTTGAATGATGGGTGGCGGATGGCCTGCCGAGCACCAGTAGAATTCGTTCGTGTCAGCCAGAAGAATACCGTAGACCAGCGTGATAAATCCGCCGTCAGAGTTCACCACCGTCTGCGAGCAGAGATTGCGATTAACCATCGCAACGAAATCTGCCGGACTAAGGTGCTTGTCGTCCCGTAACATGCGCACCAAGGTGTGCATGGTAATGACCGACATACAGGCCTTCATACCGTGGCCCGAGGCGTCGCCCACTAGAACAACAAATCGATCTTTCGCAAGGGTGAAGAGGTCGTAGTAGTCACCACCCGCCATGGTGACAGGTTGGCCACCAATCACGCGGACCTGTGAAGGCTCGTAGCAGGCCACTACGCGATATCCCGTTGGAGGATTCACATCCTTGGGGATCATCGTTTCTTGAAGCTTGCGAACCGATTCGACTTCTTCACGCAGTTTACCCGCAATGGTTTGCTCGCGTTCAGCACGCACCCACTCGGTTACGCTTTCCAGCATGGCTGCAAGTAGGAAGAGAAAATCACCATTCTTGTCGCGAAGGATGTAACTTTTCATCCCGCCGACCATGAACCGGGCCAGCCTATAGATG
>Ga0255123_1000618_pt1 | contig 10638 bp, 6 predicted proteins | sample Law_Cont_RepA_8d_FD_188585 | JGI IMG/M metagenome (GOLD analysis project Ga0255123, IMG submission 188585) | Freshwater microbial communities from St. Lawrence River, New York, United States - Law_Cont_RepA_8d | ecosystem: Environmental > Aquatic > Freshwater > River | place: USA: New York...
ACGGTTGCTGATTGAAACCCAACCTGAAGATCCCAAGCCTTGCATCACACGCATGTGCTGTCTCGACATATCTCCAGAAAGCCATGGAAACGGAACTGGTGTGGGGATTGCTGATCTCACCACCGACCGCCTGCTGGCAGCAATCGATCCCGTGCCGTTCCGCATGAACAATCTCACGGCGTGCTTTTTGTGGCGTTCCAAGCTTCCTCTCGGCTTCCCCAATGACCGAAGCTGCATCGAACAGGGCATTATTACCTCTTGGCAGCCACGGCTTGAAGAGTTGCGGATTGCCATCATTCCCAACACGCTGGAGCTTGAAACACTTTGGGTTAGCCCAAAATTATGGGAAGAATCGGCAAACAAATCTTTCCTGAAGCGCCATGGCGCATTGAGCGCGTTGCCATTTGATCACCATGGCAACCTCCTGCAAGAACACCTGTTCCCAACCAGTGTTCGAGGCCGTCGAGTAGCTCATTCCTGACGTTTGCACGGGTTGTAGCGTCCGAATTGGTTGCCTACCGAATGAAAAAACGGCTTTCCCTCAAGTTTCCTTGACCTGACTCGAGGCAGAGGGAATAAGCCTTCAGGGTCCGGTAGGTCCGGGACCCTCGACCTTTTAGAGACGATGGCCCGTGACGCGCAACCGCTGGTTGATTGGCGTATCGTTGAGCGTGGTTCTGGTAGGGTGCGTGGGTTCGGGGCAAAAGACCCCGCCCGGCAGCCCACCCGGCTCAGGCTCAACCGCGCCTCCCCCTGCTTGGCCACCTGGTGGCCCAAGTCGCCCTTCGGGAATGGCGCCTCCGCCCGGTTCCGGGCTAACCAAAACATCCGCACAGGCTGAAGCCGCCAGTGGACTGCTGGCAGGACAGGTTTTAGACCGCCTGAACAGACGCCCCGCCGGAGCTGCCATTCAGGTGGTAGACCTTCAGGAAGTACCGGGCAACGCCACCGGAGCACGCATTGAAGTTTCCGCCGACTCGAAAGGGTATTTCATTATCCAGGGTCTGAAACCAGGCCGCTCCTACCAGTTGATTGCCCGGCAGAAAGACGGAACCCGTCTGTTCAGCGGAACGGTGGTTGCCCGGCCTCCCGATCCACGCCTAACGATATTTGTCGCTGAAGATCTGGCGGGATCTGAAACGCCGCAACCGCCAGAACCAACGGTTCTACCCAATAAAAATATTCCCATCAAGCCGCCGGCAGCGGCCTTGCAGCCACCAGAAACCGGCCAGCCTATGGCTGCCCCTGTTCCAATTTCTGCGCCGCCTGCCAGCGAGATGGCCCCCGCCCCCATTGCTCCACTGCCAGCGGCACCACCGCCCGCCAACGCGCCGCTTGTGCAGCCGACATCTCCGCCGCCCGCGCAACCGGCCTCCAGCAACTCAGCCATCAAACCCGAGCGCATTGCCAGTTCCACAACGGCATTGGCCGCCGTTAGCCCAACTCTCAGCATTCCATCGGGAGGTATCGGACGCTCCAACGGGCCGTCACTCGACATGCCAGAGGCGACGGTGGCGCCACCGGCATGCGTGTTGGTGGGTAACCGCTTGGAAAGCTTGGTGCTGCGCGATCTCGACGGTCGCCCTTGGGATTTCAAAAAAGATCGGCGCGGCAAAGTGGTGCTGCTCGATTTCTGGTATTCCACGTGCAGACCGTGCCTGAACTCGATTCCAGATCTGGTGAAGCTGCAGGGAATGTACGAGCCGTTTGGGTTGCAGATTGTTGGTCTTGCCTACGAAAGCGGATCGTTTGACGAGCAGGTTCGCAAGGTGCGAGCGACCCAATCTAAGCTGCGCGTCAATTACATCAGCCTTCTGGGCGGAGGCGACACCTGCCCGGTGCGCCAGCAATTTGACGTGCAGTCGTTTCCCAGCTTGGTGCTGGTCGATGAGCAGGGGCGCATTTTGTGGCGCAGCCGCAAGGGTGAGGGCGTAAGCCGAAACGCTCTGGGCGAAGCTGAAACTGAAATTCGCAGGCGGCTGAACCTACCGAACAGGTAAATTCCAGACAACTTCCCGAAAATCGCGAAGTGCCGGGTGACCGTTGGCTGAAACAGGTGGATTACCCGGCCTTTCCACAAGAACAGTCATCATTCCGGCTTGGCGAGCCGCGTCGAGTTCGTCAACAATATCCGAGAAAAAAGCCACTTGGTTCGTGGCAAAACCCAGTTCCTTGGCAATGGCGGAATAACTGCTGGACACTTTTTTCGGACCGGTGGTCGTATCAAAATGCCTCGTGAACAGGGCGGTCAAGTCTCCAGCTTCGGCATGCCGGAAAAACTGAATCTGGGCTCCGATGCTTCCACTGGAATAAATCGACAACACAACGCCCAATTGGCGCCATAGCCTTAATGTTTCAGGGACATCCTCAAAAAGTGGTGGCCGCAATGCGCCACTGCGAAACCCCTCATCCCAAATCAACCCTTGAAGGGCTTTCAGGCCAGTTGCCTTGGCGTCTCGCGCCATCAATGCGCGACAAGCCGCCACCAAATCGGCAGGGGTGCGTAGCTCGGTATTGTCTGTATCCCGAGCCACCTGACTGGCTATTTCCACCACGGCGGAATCGAGCCAGTGCCTTTCAACAAAGGTATCTAATCTTTCGGCAGCAAACGGAAACATCACGTCGCGTACAAACGCCAGCGGCGAAACCGTCCCTTCAATATCTAGAAGGGCCACACTGCATGAAAGTCTCAGCGGGGATGACATCAGATTTTCAACCGGGCGTCGGAAGGTGTGGTTGATGCCACGTAGGCGGGCCCAAAGCAAAGTGGCTGATACTTGCCACTCACCGGTTCAGGAACGTAGACCGGAGTCCATCCTGCGGGGTTCTGGAACAGGCGAATGGCACGGATGGTTTTATCCTCACACAGGTTGAACCAGTGCTTGATGCCAAGGGGCACATTGATCAGGTCGCCAGCTTCAACCTGAATGGCAAACACCGGGCCATTGTCGGGGTGAATGTGAAACAAACCCGCCCCCTTCAGGATAAAGCGCACTTCATCCTCGGCGTGGGTGTGTTCGCTTTTAAATTTCTCCATCATGGCATCGAGATTAGGCGTCTCTGGAGTCACCTGCATGACATCGGCGGTGACATAGCCGCCTTGGGCTTTCAACCGGTCGATCTCCGGCTTGTAAGCCTCAAGAATGGCATCGGCGGGAGCATCGGGGCTGACGCGTTCTTCAAGCTGCCAACGCTCATGCCAGATTCCGAACGGTTTCAGAAATGCGCCGATGGCTTCTGAGCCTTCAATCCTTCGGTTTTCGTCGGGAACCAAAACGACGGCCATGGAGAGACTCCTGAAAAGAGATTTATGACATCTGCAACTTGCGAGCCAGTACCTCGAACAAGAACTCGTAAATCTCAACGTGCCGCCGGGCAGCAGCCAGATCCTTACCCCACGTGTACATGCCATGGCGTTCAATTAAAAAGCCATGGGTGAGCGGCCTGACAGGATCTGCCAAGCGGGGGCGTACTCGCCCCGACAACCGGGCAATATCTTGATCGTTCGCGAATACTTCAACTTCTTTTCGGGTTTCGTGCGTGGTGATACCCTCGAGGCCCTTGAGCATCTCGAATCCTTCGATGATGAAGCCGGCCTCACCGTACCGATCGGACAATAGTGTCCCCCACACGGAATGAGTATGCAGGACTGCACCCGTACCCGGCAATTCAGCCAGCAACGTGTGCAAACCTGTTTCGGCAGAAGGCTTTCCGGGGCCAGAAACCAGAGATTTTCCGGCCGCACCCACCACCACAAAGTCATCAGCACCCAAGGCGCCTTTATCTTTGCCGGAAGCTGTTAGCAGCAACCGCATAGGATCGCGCTGCAAGACCACGCTATAGTTACTACTGGTGCCAAGAGACCAGCGAAAATCGTGGAATTGCCGCCCTATGGCGCGAAGCGATTCGATTCCCGCTTCAATCGCCGGGCGCAGATGATCTTCCCCATGGGGAACAAGATTAGCCATGAATGCGTCTCACTGGAGTTAGGCATCAGTGTAGCAAGTGTGTGCGAAACCCTCCAGTCCCGCGAACAAGAAGCGGGAAGCCCCCATAATTCTTTGCTGGAATAGTCTCGTTGGCCCGCTATAAAAAGTATTGATTGGCTATTGTACAACTCCCGCTCCGGGGCATTGAAACCATGATTGGATTTAGCAGGCTTGGCATTCAATCCAAGCTGATACTACTGTTGCTGGGCGTAAGCCTGACCTCGATTTCAGTAATGGCATGGATTGGCTACAGCACTGGCAAATCCGCCCTTAGCCAATCGGTACAAAACCAGCTCAAAGCGGTATTGGTAGCCAAAACAAACACCTTGAAAAACATGATGACGGGCCTGCGCGATCAGGTCATATCAATGTCAGATAGTCAGGTGGCTATTGAAGGCATGCGCGACTTCCGCAAAGCCTACAATGAATTGGCAACCCAGAAATTAACGCCGGCAGAAGAGACGAAACTCCGCGAGTTTTATCAGAACGATTTCATTCCTGAATTGGCCAAACATGTTGATGGGCAGCCAGTAATTGAACAGTACATGCCCACAGGCCCCATAGAGCGGTATCTTCAGTACCACTACATCGCCGCAAATCCGCACCAATATGAAAAAAAGCAGGACCTGGATGTCGCACCAAACGACAAGACCTCATACGGCGAAATACACGCGCGATTACACAAGTTTTTTGGCAGGGCAGCCACGCTGTTTGGATTTGAGGACATGCTGCTGGTCGATGTTGAAACCATGAACATCATTTACAGTTACCAAAAAACAACGGAATTCGCGACAAATCTTGTGAATGGACCGTATTCGGGCAGTCATCTGGCAACCACGGCCAGAATCATGCAACGCACCAAAGATCGTGATGATTTTAAAATTGCCGACTTCGAGGCTTACAGGCCAAATCTAGGCAAACCGATGGGGTTCGCAATGAGCCCGATCTTTGACGGCTCCAAAATGATTGGCATTCTATTACTGCAGTTTCCAATCGACGATTTCAACGAAACGCTTACAGGCAATTACAAATGGTCCGAGGAAGGGCTTGGCGAAACCGGCGAGTGCTACTTGGTTGGCCCGGACAAGACAATGCGAAGCCGGTCCAGGTTCATGCATTCAGACCCCATAGCGTTTATTAAAAAGCTTCGCGAATTAGGCATAAGTCCAAAAGTTATTAACCAGATTGAAAAGCAGGAAGATGTTATCAACGTTATGCCAGTCAACACTCCTAGCACCGAATTAGCCTTAAAAGGACAATCGGGAATTCATCAAATATACGATTACCGCAACGAAGAGGTTTTAAGCGCTTACGGCCCATTTGAACTTGACTCGCTGAGATGGGCCGTGATTGCGGAAATGGACACCAGTGAAGCTTACGCGCCAATTAGGGCATTCGGCCGTACTGTCATTGTTGTCGCCACGGCCATGGCCTTGGGAGTGACACTCCTGGCACTTTTCTGTTCACATATCCTCACACACCCTATGCGACTGCTCGCGGAAGGTGCCCGCAAAGTTGGGGAAGGAAATACGAACGTGAAAATCAGAATCACCTCCCACGATGAATTTGGCGAGCTCGCGAAAGTATTCAACAAAATGGCCTCCAGCATTCGGACACAACAGGAAAACCTTGAAAAACAGATCCATGAAAATCAGGAATTGCTGTTGAACATTCTGCCAGCATCGGCTGTGGCCCAGAGGCAGGAAGGGGACGAAAAAGCAAGCCGGCAATTCGCCGACGTCACAGTGCTTTTCGCGGATATCGTTGGTATGGAAGAGTTTGGAGCTCATGCTGGAGAATCAAAAGCCCTTTCCATTCTGGGCGATCTTATCAGCGCTTTTGATGAAGCGGCCGAAAAAAGCGGCGTGGAAAAGGTCAAAACCATTGGTGGCTCTTATCTGGCTGTATGCGGGTTGTCGGTGACGCGGCCAGATCACACCCGGCGCGTGATCCAATTCGCACAAGAAATGGCGCGTATTGTGACTATTTTCAACCGCGACCACAAAGCCGACCTTGCTATAAGCATTGGCATTAACTCCGGCCCTATTGTTGGCGGTGTGGTTGGACGCAGGAAATTCCTGTACGACCTTTGGGGCAACACCGTGGCCATTGCCAAGCGCCTTGCAGCCGACAAGGTGATTGCTATTCGTGTTACCGGCCCGATGCGCGAAAAAATGAGCGAACAATTCACCTTTTCAGGCCCGATACTCATCAATTCCGAAGGCAAATCGCCAATGGAAGCATGGCAAGTCATTGGTTGATGACGTGACTCAAGCCACGAAGGAATAGATTCATGTCAGAGTTGCTCGGCGAGCCGATGTCCAATTTTTGGCCTGCCATGTTGCTGGCCATTGGTTTTCCTGTTGCCCTGTTGCTGCTGAACGAAAGCATCGCGGCAGGCGCTCGAAAAAAGTGGGCGCTGACATCGACACTACGATCGCTGCGGACCCTCGTAGCCCCTTGTTTGGCTATCTGGATGTTCTTGCAACACGTTCTCGAGATGCCGCACAACAATATTTATGTGCAATTAATCAAAACACTGTTTTGGATCAGTGTTTTGTATTCATCACTTGGGTTTGTCAACGATGTCGTCTTTGGTTCGGCACAAAAAGGATCGTGGCAAGAGCGATTGCCCAAGCTTTTTCGCGACTTAGTCCGCGCGCTGCTGGTCGCATTGGGAGCCATGGTCATTTATTCCCAGGTGTGGGGGCGCGAAATCGAAGGCGCACTCACCGCGCTGGGTGTGGGATCCATTGTTATTGGTCTGGCGTTGCAGGAACCACTCGGAAACATCGTTTCTGGATTGATGCTGCTGTTTGAACGTCCACTCAACGTGGGTGATTGGATCAGTGTCGACGGCGTGTCTGGCAAAGTTATTGAAATCAATTGGCGATCGGTCCATATAGAAACACCTACCCGAGAATTACGGATTGTCCCTAACGTGTCTCTATACAAAGGAGCATTCAGTAACCTTTCGCGCCCGACGCCGCTGCGAACAGATTCCATCGAAATCGGTTTCGGGTACGATGACGCACCAAACCGGGTGAAGGACATTCTGCTCGATATGGTCGCATCAACCCCAGGTGTGCTTGCCGACCCCAATCCCGCCGTGCGTACCGTTAACTATGCCGATTTTTCTATCATCTACCGCTTATCCTTTTCGGTATCACGCCAAGAAGATTTAGCTGCCACACGCGACCGCATCATGACCAAAATTTGGTATGTTGCCCGCCGCGAAGGACTGACAATCCCCTTCCCCATTCAGATGGAATATGGCCCGGGTGAAACCCCCGGAGTCCCAAACGCCAAACCCGCTGATTGGCTTTCCAAGCAACCCCGCTTTAAAACAGCGATTCTGGAAGAACACAGCAGCAAACTGCCAATAATTACTGATTATGCGCGTGGTGAAGTTATCCAACGGCCCAATACGCATTTCCAAGGCTTTGCGCTGGTGCTTAATGGCAGCGCAGCGCTCTCCATTACAGACAAACAGGGAAATACCATCGAAATCGGCACGATTGGGCCAGGTGAATATTTCGGTGAACACGGAACCGCCAGTTTGTCGAATGAAGATTACGGTATCACCGCCATCAATGACCTCAAATTAATGATTTTCAACACCGAGTCCATTGGCGAACTACTCAGCAAATCCCCCGGACTTGCCGCGGAAGTTGGCGAGGCCATTCAGGCAAGACGGTTGGCAGCGCACGAAGCGCGCCGAAACAAATAGCCTACCTTTAGCTATTTCTTGAAGTAACCGGCATGGCCCCCTGCCACACTGTTGCGGAAGGGCTTGTTATTCATGTTTGGCTTGATCGGGACTTGATGGTACTGTTGCCGGATTAGATGAAAACCAGCGGCGAATGAGAACGTAAAAAACAGGGGTAAAAATCAATCCAAACACGGTAACGCCCAGCATGCCACAGAACACCGTTACTCCGATCGCGCGGCGCATTTCAGCGCCGGCACCAACCGAAAGTACCAACGGAAGCACACCCAAGATAAATGCCGCAGATGTCATCAGAATCGGCCGCAAGCGCATCCGCGCTGCCTCAATCACCGCTTCAGCCGCAGATTTCCCTTCGTCTTCTTGTTGCTTGGCAAATTCAACAATCAAGATGGCATTTTTAGCGGCCAGACCCACCAACACAACCAACCCAATTTGCACAAATAGATTGTTGTCGAGGCCCCAAATCAGAACACCTGCCAGTGCCGAAAGCAAACACATCGGCACAATCAGAAGGATTGCGGCAGGTAGAGACCAACTTTCATATTGGGCAGCAAGTGCCAAAAACACAAAGACTACACCCAATGGGAAGATAAAAACGTTAATGGGATCAGATGCAGCCAAGCGCTGCTGAAGAGCCATTTCGGTCCATTCATGACCAAATCCATTAGGAAGCGCTCGCTTGGCCAACGCATCGACAGCAGCCATACCCTCACCGGAACTGACGCCAGGGGGCACAATAGCGTTAACCTCGGCAGATGGGTACAGATTGAAGCGCGTGACAATAGCCGGTCCGGATTCCTCCACAATTGAAACAAGTGTGCCAAGCGGAACCATAGCCCCAGAAATTCCACGAACTTGCAACAGGCGTATGTCAGCAGGAGTAAGACGGAATCGAGCATCCCCCTGCACATTCACCTGCCAATTCCGACCATACAAGCTGATGTCGTTCACATAAACACCACCCAGATAGGTTGATAATGCAGAGAAAATCTGGGAAAGACTAACACCGGCAGTTTTGGCTTTCACACGGTCAATATCGAGAAAAACCTGCGGTTGTCCGGTAGAAAATGTCGAAAACACCGCGGCAAGTCTGGAATCCGAGGCCGCCTCCACTTGAAGGGTATTGGCGGCCACTTCCAGTTTTTCCAGTCCTGCTCCGGAACGATCCTGAACGAGAAACTTCAATCCACCGGTACTGCCGACGCCATCAACGGGTGGAGCATTGAATACATAGGTAGCAGCATCAAGCTCCCCGGCGAGCAACAATTTCAAACGATCTCGAGTGGCTAGGGCTGAAAGATGCTGATGGCGCTGGCGTTCTTCAAATGGCTTCAAGACAACAAAGAGCGCTCCCCCCTGCGAGACATTGGTATTAGACAGCACCGAAAAACCCGGAAGTGCGAGAACATGGGATACGGCGTCATCCTGCCGGATAAGCTTGTCGAGCTTGCGAACAACAGCATCGGTTCGGCCGAGACTTGCCCCCTGTGGCAGATCAGCCGCTACTATCAAATATCCTTTATCCTGATCGGGTACAAACCCTACAGGTACATTGGCAAAACCGTAGCCCGTAATTCCAAGCAGAACCACATAAACAACCAGAAAAATCCCCGCGCGGCGCACGACTCCGCGGGCAATGGAACCGTAACCAGTTGTTGCAAGCCCCAACAATTCCTCAAAGCCAGCAAAAACCATTTTCATAAGGCTGTTGCATGGACCCACCAATGCCCTGCCCACTAGGCCAAGCAAGAGAGCGCAAGCGATCTTCGTGACCCACGGCGATACAAATTGCGGGACAATGGCAGAAATTTGAAACCAACCGAGGACCACGCCAATCAGCGGCAAAGCCCAGCGCGGTAGCGGATCGACCGCATGGGACTGCCCATGCGGTTGCATGATCGAAGCGCAACGCGATGGTGTCATCGTCAGGGCGTTCATGGCAGAGATCAGTGTTGAGCCGGCAATGGTGAGCGCGAATTGCCGAAAAAACTGACCACTGATACCTGTCAAAAAAGCCGTTGGAATAAACACGGCCGCCAAGACAATGGCAATTGCCACCACGGCACCTGCTGTCTCATCCATGGCGCGGCGCGCAGCCTCTTTCGGATCATACCCTTTCGCAATCCACCGTTCGACATTTTCGATGACAACAATGGCGTCATCCACAACAATTCCAATGGCCAACACAAGGCCAAAAAGAGACAGGTTATTAAGACTAAATCCCAGCAAAGCCATCACACCGAATGTGCCAATCAGTGAAACGGGCACTTCAATCATGGGAAGAATGGTGATGCGCCAATCCTTGAGGAAGAGAAGCACAACAATCAGGACCAGTACAACGGCCTCTAGCAGGGTGTGGTAAACCACCGCGATCGATTCTTCAATAAACACCGTTGTGTCATAGACGATATCCACTCTCATGCCGGGTGGAAAAAAGGCAGCCTGCTCCTTCATCAACTCACGGATACCGCGAGCAGTGGCTACCGCATTGGAACCGGGTTGCTGATAGACAGCCAAGCATACCGATTCAGCCCCGTCCAAGTAGCTGTTCACCGAATACGATTTGGCACCCAGCTCAACTCCCTGGCTAACTGTAGAAATACCGCCGCTTCGTTGAATCAAATCACGCAGTGGAATTTCTTTGCCACCCAACCCGATTTGAATGTTCCATGGCGATCTGCGGGCACTCTTCAAATTGAAATCGGCAGAGTCTCCCTTTGGCGCGAAATGCCCGGCATCCATGAGTGCTTTGCGGACATGGGCAGCACTGGTGCCAGCGGCCTTGACACGTTCGGGATCGAGTCGCACTCGGTATTCCTGATCACGCACAACATCCGCAAGATAAACGTTTTGTCCGCGGGTACCTGTCTTCACAATAATTTTTTCAAACTCGTCTTCCGTTTTAAGCCTGCCTTGAGC
>Ga0255123_1000622_pt1 | contig 10623 bp, 10 predicted proteins | sample Law_Cont_RepA_8d_FD_188585 | JGI IMG/M metagenome (GOLD analysis project Ga0255123, IMG submission 188585) | Freshwater microbial communities from St. Lawrence River, New York, United States - Law_Cont_RepA_8d | ecosystem: Environmental > Aquatic > Freshwater > River | place: USA: New York...
GACCCGTAACGATTAAGAAGACCTCGCTTAGAACCAATTGATCAGAAAGGTCGAGGGCAACAACATCTACTGCAATCTTGTCGATGGCGGCGTGTGCTGCAATCTGAGTGATCTCGTGGGTTCTTTTGCTAATTGTCATAGAGGTTATTCTCTCGTATAAATGCAGCTACCGATGACGAAACTTCTGCGCTCAAACCTTCTCGAATTGTGGTCGCTGCCACTGGCAAAGCCCCAATATCAATTCCATTTCCCACATATCCAGGACGTGAAATAACTACAAATTCGACCATTGTTCGTAGCTCATCGATTCGGTGCCATTGATCTAACTTGTCAGCTGCATCTTGTCCCACAATTAGATGTATTGAATCACCTGGGTAATTTTGAGCAACCGCTTCGACGGTATCAATGGCATAACTTGGTCCAGTTCGAAGCACTTCTATGGGATTGACTAGAACTTTGCTTGCAACATCTACAGGTAAATCAGAAAGAGCTAACTGGCACATCGCTCTACGTTGTTGGGCAGAGGCATGGGGTGCTTGGCTACGAAGTAATGGCTCACCCGCCGGGACAACTAAAAGTTGATCAACAATCTTTTTTTGAATCAATTGGGTAATTACATGCAGATGACCCAAATGAATTGGGTCAAATGTTCCTCCGTAAATACCTACTCGGGACAAATTAGTCTCGGTCTAGGCGAAGTACTAAGTAAAGAAGTGCGATAAAAACCACAAATGACATAACACCAAAAGCAAGTGGTGATGCTGGAAGTTCGCGCTGGATTTCTGATGCAAGATTGATCATGGGTGAAATACTACTACTTGCCTGCTAGTAGATCTTTAAACTTCGCCTCATCGATGACTGGCACGCCTAATTCCTGTGCTTTAGCTAACTTAGAACCAGGATCTGACCCCACTAAAACGTAATCTGTTTTCTTCGATACCGCTGATGCTGCTTTTCCACCATGGGCAGTAATGGTTTCTGAAATTCCATCACGACTAAATGATTCCAGCCCGCCGGTAACAACAAAGGTCAATCCAGCCAAAGTTTGAGGCAATGCCTGAGTAGGTTCATTAATCATTCTCACGCCCGCAGCACACCACTTTTTAATAATCTCTTGATGCCATTCCACGCTAAACCATTCGACAATTGAATCGGCAATAATCTGACCAACACCATCAACACCAGCAAGTTCTGCTGCCGTTGCCTTTGAAATCGCATCAATAGAACCCAATGCAGAAGACAATCCTTGCGCCGCTGTTGGTCCAACGTGTCGAATAGATAGAGCAACCAATGTGCGCCATAACGGCCTGGTCTTTGCTTCATCTAAGGAAGCAAGTAACTTGTCAACATTTGCTGCACGTGTTCCATCTTTCTTTGTGAAAAACTCGGATGTAACTAACTTGTCAGCGGTTAAATCAAATAGTTCTGACTCATCGGTGATTATCTTTGACTCTAATAGCGCAACAGCTGCTTCATAGCCCAGCACATCAATATCTAAGGCTGCACGTGAGCCTATGTAATAAATTCGCTCACGTAACTGCGCTGGACAACTTTGTGTGTTTGGACAACGAATATCAACATCGCCGTCAGTCATGGCGCGAAGTGCTGAGCCACAATCTGGACAATTCGTGGGCATTACGAAAGCTCGTTCTTTTCCTGTTCGCTTATCGATGACAGGTCCTAATACTTCTGGAATCACATCACCAGCTTTGCGTATTACAACGATGTCACCGATTAAGACGCCTTTTCGAACAATTTCTTCGGCGTTGTGCAAGGTTGCATTTGTAACTGTTGAGCCCGCGACTTTTACCGGTTCCATAAATGCAAAAGGAGTAACTCGCCCTGTGCGACCGACACTTACCTTGATATCTAATAACTTAGTTGTTACCTCTTCAGGAGGATATTTAAAGGCAATAGCCCACTTTGGAGCACGGGATGTAAACCCCAACTGTTGCTGCTGTGAGAGCGAATCAACTTTGATTACAACTCCATCAATTTCATGCTCAACATCGTGGCGATGATCTTCATAGTGCTGAATGAACTTTTCAACATCTTTGCGTGTGCCACACACTTTAAATCGATCGCTAGTTGGCAAGCCCAGTTTCTTTAATTCATCATATGCCCCGCTTTGAGAATCAAAGGAAATACCTTCCTTTGCCCCAACACCATGCACAACAACTGAGAGTGGACGACTGGCAGTAACGCGTGGATCTTTCTGTCGTAACGATCCAGCTGCACCATTGCGTGGATTTGCAAATAACTGCTTGCCGGATTCCTCTAAAGAATCATTGAGTTCATTAAAGGCTGCAATAGGAAAGAACACTTCTCCGCGGATCTCAATTAAAGACGGGAGCTTGTCCCCTTTTAAGGTGTGAGGCAGATTCTTAATTGTTTTAACATTTAAAGTCACATCTTCACCAGTAACACCATTGCCTCGTGTTAAACCACGCACTAGCTGACCATTTTCGTAGGTCAAGTTAATCGCTAAGCCATCGACCTTCACCTCACACAAATACGTTGGCTCTGAGATTTCTTTTTCTACTCGATCAAACCAGGTAGCAAGCTCTTCTAGATCAAAGACGTTATCAAGGCTCATCATCTTTTCAATATGGTCGCGTTGCTCGAATTGGGTAGAAAACCCACCTCCCACATGTTGGGTTGGTGAATCTGATTCGCGAAGTTCAGGATTCTTATCTTCTAAGACCTGCAATTTGCGCAATAACTCATCAAACTGAGCATCTGTGATGGTTGGTTGATCTAGGACGTAATACTTAAATTGATGATCCCGAATCTCATTAATCAACTCGGTCATGGCATGACGCGGGTTAGTGCTCATTCAGTCTCACTAATTGTTGCTGATCCAACTACGCGATCACCATCGTAAATAACCATTGCTTGCCCTGTTGCTAGTCCCAATAATGGCTCTTCTAGAGTGGCAACAAGCAAAGTTCCATCGAAGTAATAGCTGCATGGAAGTGCCGCGCCATGGGCCCGAATCTGTACAAATCCTTGCTGAACGTGATCTGTTACGGCTGGACCGCAGAATACTGGGCGTTCACCACGCATTGTTGTGATTGCTAAATCTTCACGCGCACCAACTACAACGGTGTTAGTGACAGGTTCAATCTTTAACACAAACCGTGGAGATCCATCAGATGTTGGAACTGTAAGACCTAATCCTTTGCGCTGTCCGATTGTGTATGTGTATGCGCCTTTATGCTCCCCAATCTTCTTTCCATCTTGATCAACTATTGGACCAACTTCACTGCCGAGGCGATCACGTAGCCAGCCCGCGTTATCTCCTGATGGAACAAAACAAATGTCATGACTATCTGGCTTTTGGGCAACTGCTAAGCCACGCATTTCTGCTTCGATACGAATATCAACCTTGGTTGAATCCCCCAGCGGAAATATTGCTCCTTGAATTTGCTCAATGGTTAAGACAGATAAAACATACGACTGATCTTTGGAGTGATCTACTGCGCGATGCAAAGTCTTTCCTTTTTCGCCAATCTCTGTTCTTGCATAGTGACCCGTAACAACACCGTCGAATCCCATTGCTCGTGCACGATCAAGGACTGCTGCAAACTTAATCTTTTCATTACAACGCAAACAAGGATTTGGAGTTCTGCCAGCTGCATACTCTGCTAAGAAATCTTCAACAACGCCATCGTGAAACTCTTCAGCCATATCCCAAATATAAAAAGGAATTCCGATCACATCTGCGGCACGACGTGCATCATGTGAATCTTCGATTGTGCAACATCCTCTGGCACCTGAACGATACTTCTGTGGATTTGCAGCTAGAGCTAAGTGCACTCCAATTACTTCGTGGCCAGCCTCTACTGCGCGAGCAGCAGCAACTGCAGAATCAACTCCACCACTCATTGCTGCAATTAGCTTCATTTGTTGGCCGCCCGTCCTCGGCTAATTACATCGGGCAGTACTGACAAAACGAAATCAACATCTGCCTGCGTAGATGTGGCCCCAAAGGAGAAGCGAAGGGAGGATTGGGCTGTTTCTTCAGTGTGACCCATCGAAAGAAGCACATGGCTTGCCTCATGCACGCCCGCGCTGCACGCCGATCCAGTTGAAGCAGAAACATGAGCGCCATCTAAAAGCAATAACAATGTATCGCTCTGAGTTCCAGGAAAAGTGACATTCACAATTCCTGGCAAGCGCTCACTCTTTTCACCATTTATATAAGCATCTGGAATCAATCGCTTAACACCAGAGATAAATGCATCTCGTAAATCAGAAACTTTTTTAGAATCATATGAATCATTAACAGCTGTTGCAAAGGCAACGATGCTTGGAGCGTTTAGGGTCCCACTGCGGATTTCTCGCTCTTGTCCCCCACCATGTAGCAGTGCTGGGATTTCAAATGCGCGGCGCAAGATGAGAGCACCGATCCCAAGTGGTCCACCAATTTTGTGTGCGCTCAGCGTTAGTGCGGTAACGCCTGATTTCTTGTATGACAGAGGTGTCTTTGTGAAACTTTGTACAGCATCCGTGTGAACAGGAATATCACCTGCGATTGAAACAATCTCTTGAATAGGTTGCAGCACGCCAGTTTCATTATTTGAGTGCATAATTGAAATGACCGCAATTTCAGTTCCACGATCAGAGACAAGCCTGCGAAGGAAATCTAAATCAATAACACCATCTGATGTGACTGGAACATCTATAACTTCTGCGCCTTCGTGGGTATGTAACCAGTGCGCAGGATCCAAAATTGCATGGTGCTCAATAGAAGAAATGACAACAACATTCTTGCCGTTTTTCTTCCCATTCCAGAACAAACCCTTAAGGGCAATGTTGTTTGCTTCAGTGCCAGAGGCTGTAAAGATGACTTCAGATGCCAGGCAATCAATCCTCTTTGCAATTGCCTCGCGGGCATCTTCTAAGGTTTTGCGAGTTGCACGACCATGTGTGTGCAGACTTGAAGGATTACCGAGCTGTTGCAATTGATCCGACATAGCCGAAAATGCGGCAGGCGACATTGGAGTCGTTGCGGCATGGTCTACGTAGATCGAAGGCACGGGCCTAAGTCTATGACTTGTGGGCTTTGATGCCTTCCGTTGCCTTTGGCAGCACAGCAAATAGATCGCCAACTACGCCAAAATCTGCAATTTCAAAGAGTGGCGCTTCAGGGTCCTTGTTTACAACAACGATTGTCTTACTGGTCTGCATGCCGGCGCGGTGTTGAATCGCCCCTGAAATTCCATTTGCAACATAGAGCTGCGGACTAACAGTTTTGCCAGTCTGACCAACTTGATACGAGTGTGGATACCAACCTGCATCAGTTGCTGCGCGTGATGCGCCAACAGCGGCACCTAATGAATCTGCAAAGTTTTCTACCGCACTGAAATCTCCGTTTGTGCCACGTCCACCTGAAACAACAATGTTAGCTTCAGTTAACTCTGGGCGGCCACCTTGAACTGGAGGTTGCGAAGATGTGACTGTTGCTTTCTTTGAAGCATCGGCAACTGAAAACAACATTGTTTCAACACTTGGTGTTGACTCAGTTGTATTTGCATCAACTGAATTTGGACGTACAGTAATAATTGGCGTGCCATGTGAAACCTTTGAGTGCACTGTTGTAGAACCACCAAACACCAACTGAGTTGCAGTGATATCTGCTGAAACATCTACGGCGTCGGTAATGATTCCAGAACCTGCCTTAACCGCTGTTCGAGCAGCAACTTCCTTGCCAAAGGCATGGGATGCTACAAGTACTGCTGCTGGTGATTGCGCGGCGATGATTTGAGCCAAGACATCAGCAACAGCTGCAACACCATTGGCAGCAAATGCATCAGACTCGACAACGATTATCTTTGCGATTGGGCCACGGTTGATCGCAGCCGCATATGTTGATCCTTGCCCAACAGGTGCAAGCACAACAGCTGTTACCTCGCCAATACGTGCACCAGCAGTTGCTAATTCAGCATTTGTCTTGGTTGCCTTTGTGCCGACAAAATCAGCCAGAATCAATACTGTGCTCATATCAACTTCTTTTCTGCTAAGAATGAAACCAGTTGCTCGCCACCGGTTCCATCATCTGTAACTTTAATTCCTGCTGCGCGTGCTGGACGTGGAGTTGCATCTGCAACTAATGACCACGCACCTTCTGCCGAAACTCCTACGGTTGCTAAATCTCTGCTTTCAATTGTCTTTTTCTTTGCAGCCATAATTCCCTTAAATGATGGGTAGCGTGGTTCATTAATCTTTTCAACAACTGAAATAACACAAGGGAACTGTGCGTGCATTTCATCAACGCCTGCTTCTGTAACACGTGTAATTGAAACCTTGCCTGCTGCAGGATCCACTTCAACCTTTGATGCAAAAGTAAGTTGAGCAGCATTTAGACGTTCAGCCAACATCGCTGGCACAACACTCATGCGTGCATCAGTTGACTCTGTTCCACAAATAACTAAATCAAAGCCACCCTTTTCAATTACTGCGGCCAAAACAGCAGATGTTGCGAGCGCATCTGCTCCAGCAAGTTTTGGATCAGTCACCAAGATCGCATCATTAACGCCCATTGATAACGCTTTGCGAACCGCCTCAGTTGCGCGCTCTGGTCCCATTGAAATTACTGTGATGGTGTTACCACCACCTTCTTCATTTCCACCATGTGCTTCGGCGATACGTAACGCCTCTTCAACCGCGTACTCATCAAGATCGTTGAGAACGGCATCAACATTTTCACGATCAAGAATTCCATTGACCATTTTCTTTTCAGCCCACGAGTCCGGGACCTGCTTTACACACACCGCAATCTTCATGCCCTAAATGTTACTGGTCAGTAACCCTAAAGGCTACCCAGACAGCAGATTTCACGTGGGGTTTGCCGACTCGTAACCTCAACTTCTACTTGATGCCTGAGAACTGCCTCAATCTTCAACCATGAACACGCCGCTACGGGTAGTTATCGTGACCGAATCCTTCCTCCCCCAAATCAACGGCGTTACTAACTCAGTTTTAAGAGTTCTCGAATACCTACGTAGCCAAGGTCATGAAGCTCTTGTGATCGCTCCTGTTAGCTCCGGTGGAGTTAATGAGTACGCGGGTTATCGCGTCAAACGTGTTCCTAGCTTTGAAATGAAGGGCATGTTGCCTGTTGGTTTTCCTCACAAAACTTTAGAACCACTAATTGATGGTTTCTCTCCAGATGTTATTCACTTAGCTTCCCCGTTCTTTCTAGGAAATTACGCCGCCCGAGTTGCAGAGAGACTTCAAATTCCAACTCTGTCTATCTATCAAACAGATGTAGCCGGTTTTGCTCGTCACTATGGCTTAACAATCGCCCATGACTCACTCAAGAAGTGGGTTGCAAGAATTCACACCCGCACAACCAGAACATTGGCACCTTCGAATTGGTCTTGTGAAGATCTAAAGAGTTCAGGTGTGAACAACGTCCATCTATGGCAGCGCGGAGTTGACTCAGTTAAGTTTTCACCTGATAAGCGAGATATCAATTTACGTTGCGAGCTTTTAGGTAATCGTCCAGATAGAAAACTAGTTGGCTATGTGGGCCGTCTAGCAAATGAAAAGCGGATTGATGATTTAGCTGCACTTGATAAGCGAGATGACCTCCAACTAGTAATTGTTGGTGATGGACCAGCTCGTATGAGACTTGAACGAGAACTTCCTAATGCTAAATTTGTTGGGTACCAAGGTGGGGAAGATCTTGCCCGTTACTACGCATCTCTCGACATCTTTGTTCACACTGGAAAGCATGAAACATTCTGCCAATCTATCCAAGAAGCCTTGGCTTCAGGTGTGCCAGTAATTGCACCAAATTCTGGTGGCCCAACCGATTTAGTAAAGCATGGCTGGACTGGCTTCCTCATTGATACATCTAACACTTACTCCCTCAACCACAGCATTAATCAAATTCTGCATTCTTCTGAGCATAGATTGATGAGTGAGCGTGCAAGAGAATCAGTCATTCATCGCACCTGGGAGCTAGTAAATAGTCAGCTCGTTTCACACTACAAGGAATTGGTGATGAGCCAAGCCCAGCAGAATGAGAGAGTCGCATGAAAATTGTTCACATTGCTAATTTCTATGGACCAAAATCTGGTGGAATTAGAACAACTCTTCATGAACTTGGATCCGGATACATCGCACGAGGTCATGAATTCACTTATATAGTTCCAGGCAACGGCTTCTTTTGTGAAGAAACTTTGCACGGTAAGAAGATAACTGTCCCATCAATTGTTTTGCCATTTAGCGGTGGATACCGAATTATTCGAAACAACCGTGACATCAAGAAATTACTCATCACTCTTAAGCCCGATGCTTTGGAGGTCTCTGACCGTTTCACTTTGTCTAAGGTGGGTCTCTGGGCTAAGACACGAGGAATCCACACAGTTGTATTTAGCCATGAAACACTTTCTGGGCTAGTCAAGTCTTTCTTTAAGTTTGAATTCAAGTGGTTTGTAAATTGGCACAACAATAGATTGGCAAATCGTTTCCACAACGTCATTGCCACAACAGAGTTCGCCTCTCGAGAGTTCCGCGAGATCAATACGAAGAATCTTACCCACGTGCCACTTGGCGTTGACTTAGAAAACTTCTCACCTTATCGACGAAATGAGGCATTAAGAACTGAACTTCTTAAGGGTGCCGATGTTCTACTCCTGCACTGCGGGCGTATGTCAAAGGAAAAGAATCCACAGAACTCAATTTTGGCACTGAAAGAACTTCTCGACGCAGGAGTAAATGCCCGGTTAATTTATGTTGGCATGGGCCCAATGTTTAAGAGCCTAAAAGCTTTATCTAAAGATCTACCAGTGACATTCATGGGATATATCGTTGATCGAAAAATGCTTGCAGAAATCATTGCAAGTGCAGATGTATCAATTGCGCCAGGACCAATCGAAACTTTTTGCTTAGCAGCACTTGAATCACTTGCTTCAGGAACACCGGTTGTTGCCTCATCAACAAGCGCCGTTGGGGAGTTTTTACTTCTTAATTCCCCAGAGCCTGTTGGAGCTGTTGCCGAGAACAACCCAAAGTCGTTTTCACTAGCCATTCAGAAGGTTCTGGCATACAGCGCCGCCGATAGGGCCATGCCAATTCGTTGCCAGCACCAAGCAGAAAATTATCCATGGAGTTCTACCTTGATGATGATGCTTCGCTTGCATGGCGCAGGCCGCGAGGTCACTGTTAATCAAAAAAGGTTGAGGGCGGCCTAACAATGGAAAAAGTTGCCACCTTCGCAATTTTAGGAGACAGCGCAGCTTCAGGTGTCGGCGACAGTGATAAGTACGGGGTAACAAAGGGTTGGGGTTACTACTTAGCAAAACATTTTCAAGACCCACTTGTCTATATAAATCTCTCACGACCAGGTGCTCAATCAGCTGAGGTGCTCGAGGATCAACTTCCAAAGGCTTTGGTATTTAAGCCAGATATCGCAGCAGTAATTGTCGGTGGCAATGACGCACTACGTAACGGCTTTGATCCTAATAAATTGCATCAAAATTTACGATCTACGATTTCAGAATTGAAAAAATCAGGGGCAGAAGTACTTCTCCTGCAACTCCACGACCCAACTCAGATTGTTCCTCTGCCACGTTTGCTGGCTCGAGTATTGTCTCGTCGCATCAATGCAGTCAATCGAGTGATTCATTCGGTTGGCCGTGAATTTAACGCGCAGATTCTCCTAACCCGTTCTATTCAAGATATATACGAAAGAAAGGTTTGGCATGTAGATCGCATGCATCCAAGCAAATATGGCCATCAACTCATAGCGACTCACTTTAGAGAAATCTTGTTGCGCCGCAATTGGCAGATTGATCCGATAACTATCGAAGCAACGCCAATTACAAGTAAAAAGTCATCAGCCTTATGGATGTTACGAAATGGCACCCCATGGTTTTTTAAGAGATCCTTCGACCTCTTCCCGGCTGCACTGATTTTAATGACAGTTGAGTTCATGAAAATAATCTTTGTGCGCAAGGCTAATGAATTAGGAACTGTGTACTACCCTGAATTTTCACCACAATCGCAATGGGATTTACAGGAAGTGAACGAAGAAAGAGTCTCTTAGTCCCGAGTGCTAACAGACGGCGCTTACATGTGGCCTCTCTGGCGTACTAGATAGTAAGTATGTAAGCGCACTAATATCTACATGTGCTCGCAATCATCGCTCCTGGACAAGGTTCACAAACGCCAGGAATGTTAAATAGCTGGATTCAAGATCCTTCTCTCAAAGATTTACTACTTTCTTGGTCAGATGCGATTGGTTTAGATCTATTACATCTTGGAACTGATGCAGATGCTGAAGAAATCAAAGACACTGCCAATGCCCAACCATTAATTGTTGCCGCCTCATTGCTGGGTGCTCATGCACTTGGAATCAAGAAGGTTGCAGTTACATCAGGTCACTCTGTTGGTGAGTTAGCGGCCGCTGCCATATCAGGTGCTATATCTGAAAGTGATGCGCTAATGATTGTTCGCGCGCGCGGAGTTGAAATGGCAAAAGCGGCAGCAGCATCACCTTCTGGAATGTCAGCCGTCCTTGGTGGAGATCGCGCTGAAGTTTTGGCAGCAATTGCCGCTCTTAAGTTAGTTGCAGCAAATGACAATGGTGCTGGACAAATTGTTGCCGCT
>Ga0255123_1000624_pt1 | contig 10603 bp, 16 predicted proteins | sample Law_Cont_RepA_8d_FD_188585 | JGI IMG/M metagenome (GOLD analysis project Ga0255123, IMG submission 188585) | Freshwater microbial communities from St. Lawrence River, New York, United States - Law_Cont_RepA_8d | ecosystem: Environmental > Aquatic > Freshwater > River | place: USA: New York...
TGTTAATGCTCAAGGGCCCCAAACTCTCATAAGTAATCTCTTGTTCTTCAACCTTGCGTACATAAAGAGTAGTATAGGCTAGCCGTTTCTTAGGCTCAGAGCAAATGATACTCTCCCAAGTAACAATGTACTCAAAACCATCCAAGAGAAGAAGCACTTTCTCTGCAATGTGCTTAGGTACATGGATAGCATAGGTATCAAGAGGTGATGTGCATTCTTCCTCTTCATCCAAGGAAACAAAAGTAAACACTTCGCATCCAATGGCTTGAAGAATGAGGGCAGCCTCGTAGTTATTGGTAAGTAGCCGCTGATCACGAGGAACAGGTCCGACATAGCCGAAAGCGACTTCAGACTCTTCGATCTTAGGAAGCTTCTTAAGCTTCTCAGTACCGAAAGGCTCAAAAGCCTTCTTTGGACTGAGCAAAGAAGCAGGGACCCACATAACACTTGTATGTAGTGTGCGAACAGAGTGATCTTGAGGGTTGAAACTCATGGTGTCTCCTTTAGAGAAGGGCCAAAACGTAAAATTACTCTTTCAATTCCATTGACTAGTTCGTAAATAGCATGGTTTTGAATATTGATGTGATTAGAAAACTCAGCGTAGTCTAGATCCATCCATTCAACAGGAACTTCAAAGGAAGAAGTGAAACTACAAAAAGCAGTGATTTTAGATGTGAAAGGCACTTTATCTAAATAGAAACGAAAACTAATGCTTTCTCTTGGTTCTAAACAAGAATCGTACGTCGCCTTGAGATCGATATTCCTTGTTTTGAATTCTGCATAGATAACTGAATGAATTGCCTTACCTATTGCCTCAAGCTTAAACTTGTAATCAGAAAGCCGTGCTTCTACTTCACGTCGTCTTGCTGCAATGGAAGCAGCCGCCGCGCTCTCCTCGCGACACAGCCTCGTGTGCAGCTTACGTAGATCAGAATAAGTCAGGCGTGTCGTCTCTGAGGGTTGTCCCATCGGTTACTCCTAGAAGGTAGTTTACAATAGAATTGAAATGGTTCTTTGTATCTGGAGCACTAAGGTCGGGGGCACATTCTTCAGCCATGTCCCTACCGGCCAAAATATCCAATGACGTAAGCTTAAATCGAGTAAACTCATCACCTTTACGTTCTAGATAAGTAAGTCCAGGAACAGAAACCCAAATATCTGAATCCCTAACGGTTTGGCCCGTAGAGAATAAGGAGATGTCAGGTTTACTCATTGGTAGTGGCTAGCGCGTTGATAGGAGAACGCCAAAGCTTCAGGATACTGGGATCTGCAATGAGAGCTCGATTGCTGTACTGTTCAAAGCCAGTCACTTCCATAAATTGGGTACCTTCAGGAAGGATAGTTTTGATCTCAGCAAAAGCTTTGTCGATGTTAGCGATAGCCTCCTCTGTGGTAATGGGAGGATTGAGCTTTTCCGCTTCGATTTCCATAATGAAAACCAGCCTATCTCCATGAACGCCGTAGTCATCAAAAGTGACATTAACGTTCTTTACAGAATTTCTGGGTAGAGGGTACTCGGGATAAAAATCAAAACGAGTTTTGGTACCAGTGATCTTGGGACGTGGGATATTCTTAATGAATTCCTGTAGCTCCTGGATATCCACATCAGCGTAAGACCAGAATTCGTTCTCTTCTCTGGCAACTCCAGAGCCAGTCTTAGAAGTAAAAATGATAGTGTCTTCAGAAAAACGAAGCCTAAGAGACCCTACGTAGAGGTCTGTAAAAACAGAAGGGGGGCCGATATAAGGAAGAAGGTCAAATTGGTCTAAGCTCAAATTAGGAATCGCAACAACAAACTTCTTCTCTACTTCCAAAGTGACCTCCAGAGAAAACCTAAAGAATAAAAGCCCAAAGGGCCTTAGTATTCTAACGGTACCTCGCAATCAAACCAACAACAATAAGAGCTGCGACAAGAAATAGGAAGATAGGAGAGAGAGCGACGGCTAGCAGGATCGTACCACGGGACGTGTACTCCGACTCGTATTCCCCGGCTCTACGTCTTTCAGGAATAGTGACCATGTTGTGGTAAAAGATAAGCACAGTAGTGATAAAACAGCAAGCAAGGTAAAGAGCGAAGAGGGTCACTTCTTTGCCTTGGAGATTTCGTCAAACCAATACTTCTCAACAGTATGAAGAACGAACGATCCAGCTGCACAGATACCAATGATAATCCCACCAGCTAGGAAGACGGGAAAAATCAGAGGTGACATCAAAGTGCAGGCAGCAAAAATCGCACTAGTGGACCAATCAAACTTTTTAGATCTTTGTTGATAGCGTTCATACGCCCATGATTTAGTGAAGTCATTGCCAATAGTAATATGTGCATTCTTTGGAGAGACCCATTCTTCATAGAGCGTGTTGTAAATCTTCTTTCGCTCAGACAGATTATGGATTGTCTCAGCGACAAAGGCAATAATTGTGAAAACAGTCATAAAAAGGTAGCTGCAAACGAGGAAAGTCGGGTAAGTCACTCGAGTCAAAACTCCAAAGTTGGAGAGTGGAAGGGTAAAGCTGTCTATAGTAGCAACTAGTAGACAGTCTGGATAAATTTACCTGGAGTGTAGAGGATTTCAGTTTCAGTGATTTCAATAATGTTGCCAGAAAATAGCTGATCAGAAGTGTTCGAAACAGCAGCGGCATTCGATACAATTCGATTTGGACCAGATACTGGAATCACTCCAGTGTTAATCACGTCTTCTTCGTTGTGAATGTGTCCGCAGAGAATGCTTCTGACTTTCTCTTTGAACATGAACTCACGCAACGCAGTGGAACCCACGTTAATGCCATGTCTCGTTTCGTCAAGAAACCCAGAAGGTGGCCCGTGGGTAACAAGAACATCGATATTCATGTCTGAGAAGTTTCCGAAAATGTTGGAAAGAATGTGTTCGTTTGGCACTTGCCAAGACCACTTCCCCCATTCACGAGTCCACGGAATGCCCACAATATTAAGGCCATCAATCTCCATAGACTTATCGGCCAAAAGAGTGACGCTTGAAGGTAGATCTTCCCGCGCCTTGGAAGACTCGGCAAGGGTTAGATCATGGTTTCCTGGAACATAAATCTTGTAAGTAGCCTTAAGGGAATAAAACCATTCCATAAAAGAATTGTGCTCAGCCAAATTCTTAGCGGGCTTACGAGACGTAGTCGCGTCTCCGCTATGGATAACGACATCAACTTCTTGTTCGGGAAGTTGACGATGAAATCCATGGGTGTCACTGATGTGCCAGATTCTCACAGGATTGTCCTTAAAAGGAAAAGAAAAATGCCGCCCAAAAATGGACGGCATGTGTTTGCTAAGAGATATCGAGAGCCTCTACTACGGTGTGTACCTTAAGCAAGATGATTTGCTTTGGAATGACTCCAAAGTGGCCAAGCGCATTAAACAGCGCGGCTTCTCCTGGAGTGTCTTTGGGAATATCAAAAACTCGCTTTCCAGAATATCTTTTCATAAGGTCAAAAACGACCTTAGCATCCTGGTGGTTATGAAAATAAAGCTTAGCAGATTTCTTGGTAGTTGCAGACTGTTCGAGGTCTACGATCTCGTACGAGAGAGTATCACTCTCGTACTCCTCAGGTTCGATGGGCATGGGCCCTCTGCAGGTCTTTCTTCGAAGCCTGCTGTAAGAGAATGCAATACTTCAAACCGATGGTCTTAGAAAGAACACCGATGTTGGAGAAATTATAAAAAGCATTAGTATTGAGCGCCCGCTCTCTGTGGGGGAGAGCGAGAGACTTAATGAAGTCTTTCGCGTAAGAAAGAACATAAGGGACGTCTTGAGTCATGAGGCCCGTGGGAGAGAAGGTGGCGCGGTACCACATCTTGTTAACGTTGTGCTGAAGAAGATAGATGTGCCTCTTCTTGTCAAGAACGTACCACCATAGTTTAGCCTCTACGGGCCGCTTACGAGAAATTACTTTGAAAGGATACAGAATCCCGTCACGAGGATCCACATACCAGTTTGCATAATAGTAAGAAGTGTTGTTAAGAGGCTCGTCTTCAGAACTAAAGAGCTCACCGTTCTCAGCGTAAATCTTTTCAGGCTTAATTACGTAGTGCCAAAGATGCTGGTAGATGTGGGCGCCAACAGCACTCTGAGAAGAGCAGTTAGCCTTGATCTCAGAATAAGTATCATCCCAAAGGAAACCCTCTCGAGATTGGAGAAACCTTCTGAGAGGAGCCAAATACTCGTTGAGCTCTTTGGTCCGCCAGACCCTGGGATCCCTTTTGGGAACCTCAGGAGAGAGCTCTGGGCCGTCTTCATCCTCTTCAATACAGGTCTTATCCCACCGCTCCATGGAGCCGCGCACGCCGCCCTTTGGGCGAATTCGACGGTGACCGCCGTGTCTTGGGCGCTCACAAAGGAGCTTGTCGAAGTCTTTTCTCATTTCCCCTCCTGTTAATGGTACCCCGGCTAGGATTCGAACTTTAGATAGAAGTAGATTTCTACGTCTCTCTAGTTCAAATTAAAAGTGAGCGTGGAGGGATTCGAACCCACATGTGTCCAGTTACCTTTTCACCCGCTTAGAAGGCGGAGAGGATACACGCCCATGAACCGATGCGCCTATTGCAAAAAGCTTACAGAAAATCCAAAATTCTGCTCTCGCTCCTGTTCGACGACAGTGGCAAATACTGCGAAACCTAAACGAATAGCCGAGAGTCACTATTGTTTGAAATGCCAAATAGAATTGCCGAATAAAAGAAGTTACTGTGACGATTGCCTGATTCCAGAGGATGTAACATTAAGTGAAGCAATTTACACAAAACACCACCGCTCAAGTGCGTTCGCTTTAGTAAGGACGAGAGCAAGGTCTTTAACGAGAAAATGGCCAAAAATATGTAAATATTGCGGATACTCGAAACATGTCGAAGTTTGCCACATCAAACCTATCTCGGAGTATCCGCTAAATACAATGATTTCTGCTATAAATAATCCTTGTAACTTAATTTTGCTTTGCCCCAACTGTCATTGGGAGTTTGATCATGAAAAAAAGTATTCTCGACTGGATTCGAACCAGCGACCTACGGTTTAGGAAACCGTTGCTCTATCCTACTGAGCTACGAGAATACAATATGACCAGAGAACAGACCCCCCGAAGGGGAGACTAATAAAGTCTTAGCGTCCAGTTGCCTTTAAGAAATCAAAGTACCAATCGTCCAATGTAGCAATGGAATCAGGATGAGCAAACGGACGAATGTTTTCACGCAATTCAGGATATTCTTTCCAATACCGTTCTTGTTTGGGAGTTCGCCGCAAAGCCCCATAGGTACAGTTAGCATACCGATCACAAGCTTTAACTGTAGCTACCACGTGATTGCACCCGTCTCCAAGACGCTCATAGTAATCACTATGAGACTCACCTTTATTTTTAGAGATGAGTCTGACGTTTTCTACCATTTGCTGACCGTAGCACAAGAAGATTGTATCAAGGATATCAGGAAACTTATCCTTAGCATCCTCATAGCAATCATGTAGAAGAGCCAAAACATAATGCTCTTCAGTGATAGGATTATTGGGATGATTCAAGGTCGCCATGAAACTCATAACATAAAAGAGATGAGCAATGTAACTTTCTTCACCATAAAGCTGATCGGCATGATATCGCTTAGCCATTCGAATAGCTGGCATGAAAGGACCAGTGGTGCTCGCCCAAAAAGTGTGCATTTCTTGGGCATAGACGTATTGCTGAAGTTGTTCTGGGTTCACAGGAGGCCTCCGTTAAGGGCAATCAAACATAAAATAGACCATAGCCTCCGATATGCACTGTTCTGGAACTCATGGGTTCGAACTTGTGTAAGTAATCACGATTCCCTGCAATCAAAATAAGCCGGTAAAGAAATAGATATGACTGGGGGTGCAAAGAGACGCCTCGCGGACTCTGCTCATTGGAGTCCGATGGCTTTTCGCTATACTCGTAACCACAAATCTCCGGCATATCTAACTTAGTTTGCAATTCCGGATCTGTCATGTAGTACCGAACAAGAGTATCTACCATTGCGAATGGAATTTCATTTTCTCCGTACCCTGCACAGTAAGAAGACAATTTATTTTCACTCCAATCGAAATGTTTACAGCCAGCCTTATAGGCCTGTTGAACAGAACTAGCTAATTCAGGAGTAGTTAAAAAAATAGTCTCACTCGTTTGACCATGTCCATCACCGGACAAATCACCAACGACAAGATTTACGTAAGTTGTCAGCTCCATCTAACCTCCAAAAGATTAGGGGGCTCTTTCGAGCCCCCTGTATTTTAGCCGTGTTCCTGGATCTTGGCTTTTAAAGAATCCAAAACAGATCTCATAAAGTCCCTAGCCGTTGCTTCGCTCGGACTAGATTGAGATTCTGAATTGTAATCTGCAAGCATACTTTCTACTTCGGAAATACTAAAGATGATATTGAATGACACCTTGTCCAAGTCATCTCTGATCCACTCAGTAAATACAATCATTGGATTCTCCTTATGGTAGTGCGCCGCCTGGAAGACGGGAAATTCTAAGACGTCTGAGTGTAACGCGAGACAGACCACCTGCTGTACCACTGTCAACGGCACTACCATCAAGGTAAAGAAAAATACCCCACCCGCCGACTGATGTCGTAGTGAAGGATACCTTAGTAGGAACCGTCGCCATTACTTGAGCGACTGATTGATGGAAGTAGTACTTGCCAGTTCTTGGAGTAGGAGTAAAAGTATCTACAGTCGCACCTTCGCGGCCATAACTCTCGATAGTGCGAGAACCTGTAATGTACATCTCCATCTGAAGTTGGCACTTTCTTGTGCTTCCAGGAGAGACTGTGCTCTGAGTGACATCAGTAGCAGAGCTATGCCAGCTTCTACGCTGAGGGTAGATCAAATAACCGGAGCCTACAATGCGATAGCCATGTTGTATTGCCCCGTTAACGGCAGCAGAGCTAAAGCAAGCCAAATTAACATAAGTTAAGTTGCTGTATGGCTCTTCACTTTCTACATGGAATTCTACTTTGATGATGTCGTTAGTCCAATCTAGCTGTGGGAAGATTGGTCTATTGAGTGCATCTACTGGTACTACTTTGATAGAAGGAGTGTTAGAAGCGAGCATACTTCGTAGAGTTAGGCCCGTAGAAGAAGGATCAATTCTGAGGCGCCGCGACTGAGTAGTCGTATTCCAAATCTGCACTCTTGGAGTTGTCCCATCAGAACCATAGATAGTGTGCTGGACGGCACCAGAGTTAGATGTATTATCTGTGCTATTAAGAGCAGTCCAGTTCGAATCAGTAAAGTCAATATCGGCCACGACACTCCATCCAGAAGGAGCATATCCAACTGACACACTAACCGCCGAGTATCCCTTAGCACCAAGAGAGTCTGTGACTGTCATCAAGATTACATATGATCTACCGCTAGTGAGACCGTCAACAATATATGGTCCAAGTCCAGAGCCAGTAATAGTGACACCGCGTCCCGTGGGCTCGGTGACAGCATACGTATATGGGGCTGTGCCGCCGCTGGGGCTCCCCCAAGCGCTCAGAGAAGTGTAGATGACTTCGGGTTCGAGTGTTTGGTTGGAAGGCCTAGAAGCGAACGTAATAGCGTTGACGCCTGCCAGTACAACAATAGTTCCCTCTACCGAGATAACAGAACCTTCAGAATCTGTAGCCGTTAGAGAGATAACATAAGTGGCGTTATCTACTAGATTGATTACTGTGCAATCCAAATCAGATCTACTGACGGTGGCGTAACCAGTTTCTGTTGAGTCGTAAGATACCGTTGGAGTTCCATAAGTATATGGTGGCCGCCCTCCTGTAGGAGGGTTGAAGGTGATGACCTGAGTAGTGGTCCCAGAGTTAGAAGTAACAGTAGTTGGAGCAACCCAAGCTAAGGTAGGAGCTTCAACTCCACCTGATCCCGAGCCAAATACATGTGAGATAGGCATCGCGCCTCCTTATTTCTTTAAGGGCCAATTACTTGCGGTACATCAATTGAGTCTGAGTCATATTAGCAGTACCAGTATTCGTCTTAACAAACACATACAGTGTTTCATCAGTAGAAGTAACACCGTAAATAGGAAGCTCAAAAGCATACACAGCATAGCCAGTATCTGTAGTGGTAAGACCAGTAGAGATCTCAGCCTCAGTATCTGGACAAACGATGTTGTCACCAGCAGCATCCCAAGTAAGACGCATAGTCACACTGGTAGCAGTAACAATGTCTTCTAGTCTAATAGAGATGCTGTCTAGGAACGCATTGGTCCTGTCGCTAGTGGCATCATACTGCACAAGATGACTATGGGCAGTAGCAAGATCATAGGTACTGTCAATAGCTTCAGTGCCCGTAACGATAGAAGAATAGCGAGTAAATAGAGCCGATTCAATTTGCTTAACTGTTTGTACTAGTGGCATCAGTTCTCCAATGAATAGTTAGTCTTTGATTAGCGCCTTTACAAAATAAAAGCCCCATAGGGCACTAGCAGGATTGTAACCGCTAAACACCTATGAAGCTAGAGTGACCGCAGCCGGACTCGAACCGGCACTCCCTAAGGAAGGGGTTTTTAAGACCCCTGTGTCTACCATTCCACCATGCGGGCGTACTTTCATTAGATCATTACTCTTGCTTCTTGGATAGAGATGATTTTACAGCCAATCTTTTGTGCTGTTTGTGTTTTGGTGGTTGTTATAGAAGTGTCTTTTACTACTAGGTAGGTAAGGCCCTTAGAGACAGAGGATTTAATGGTGCCGCCAGCTTGTTCGATAGCGACTTCAAGCGCGGGGTCTCTAATGCCTGTGAAGCAGAAGGACATTCCTTTAAGGGCCCCACTTGCTTGAGTCTTAATGTGAACTCCATTAGCAAGGAGTTTGTCAATAAGTGATTTGTGATGAAGCAATCCATCAACAAAAGAGGCAGCTCTAACCTCTCCGATGTTAGGAATATTGGATAGCTCCTCAACAGTGGCGCTTCTCATCTTCTCCAAGGTGTCATATCCAGCTTCCTGAATCAGGCGGCAGACAGAACGGGAACAGAGTGGGATCCCCAAGGATCCCACGAACACAAACAGAGAGAGTTGGCGCTTGGAGTGAATCTCCTCAATGATAGTTTTGGCGGAAGCACCAAGGCGAGCACCACCAACCAGAACCTCAGAGATATCACTCATCGTATAAAGGTCGGCGGGGTCACTAATCTTTTCAGCATCAATTAGTCCTTGGATTACAGAGTCTCCAATACCAAGAATCCCAGTCTTCTTAACCCAACGGCTAATTAGTCCAATGATTTGTGCAGGACACTCTAATCCTGGACAAACCAAGTAGGCCCCGTCACGTTCGAGAGTTGTACTGCATTCAGGACAAGCTGTTGGTTGAACAAGATATTGGCCGTTAGAAGGGGATAGGACTGCTTGTACAGCAGGAATCACATCATTCTGGCGAGACACCAGAATTACATCTCCTACACCTAAGCCCTTTTTCTTGGTGAGGTTATAGATATAGAGGATATTGTGTAGTGTGGCTCGCTCAATATTAGCGCCCATCAATTCGACAGGATCGAAGACAGCAACAGGAGTGACGCGCCCACTCTTCCCTACTTGCCAAACAACATCACGAAGGATGGTTGGCTTAGAAGCAGAAGCGAACTTGAATGCAATGGCACCACGAGGGCGGCGACTTACTTCACCCAAGGAATCAAACTTAACCTGGTCATTGAGTTCAAACACAAGACCATCAATATCGTAGTCAAGAGAATCTCTATCGTAGTTATCTCTTAGATCCTCAGGAGCTTCGTCCAAAAGACCATAATTGGGAATACAAAAGCCGGCAGCTTTAAGAGCTAAGAACATCGCAGTTTTGTAAGTGTACCCATCCATATGGTACGCCAAAAACGTTAGATGCTCACAACCTGCGCCGTCGAGCCTGTTAGTAATCCCAGCCGCAGCATTGCGCGGATTGGAGTAGTCATAGAAGTGTACAGCGTAGTCACTACGCTTTAGAGTAATCTCACCACGAACTAGTCCAGTAAAACCTGGAACAGAAGTGGGAATGCCTTTCATACGAAGGACATTGCGAGTGATGTCTTCACCCTCGTCACCGTCACCACGTTTGGCGGCAACACATAATACGCCGTCCCTATATGTAAGAAGGCCCGACAAGCCATCTAGCTTCTCGGACCATACAATCTCTTCATCAGTTCCCATACTATTTAGCCAACTATTAAACTCAGCAAGATTCTGAGCCTTATTTAGTGACGTCATAGATCTAGGATGGCGTACCTTAACCCAATGAGCATTGGCAGGAGCACCAACCGTAGCAAGGAACGCACTAATTTGGCCCTTAGGATCAGGAAGAGTACGAGCCATATCTTCAAGGGCATCATATTCTTCATCTGACATAATAGGAGTCCCCGCCCTGTATGCGAGGTTAGCTTCTTGAAGCTTTTGTAGGATGAGTTCTGGAGTCATGAAGGCCTCTTGAAAGTCAAAATAAAAAGCGGCGATGGTAGGGTTCGAACCTACGACACGGTGGTTACAAAAACAATGAAACAATCGAGACAAAAAGTCCTAGGAGACCTATGAGGAGAGAAAGAATAGCCAATCCTCCCATCATTTCATTTGCATATTGAAATGAGAGTTTTAGTCTTTCTTT
>Ga0255123_1000630_pt1 | contig 10576 bp, 10 predicted proteins | sample Law_Cont_RepA_8d_FD_188585 | JGI IMG/M metagenome (GOLD analysis project Ga0255123, IMG submission 188585) | Freshwater microbial communities from St. Lawrence River, New York, United States - Law_Cont_RepA_8d | ecosystem: Environmental > Aquatic > Freshwater > River | place: USA: New York...
GTTGGATCGTGCGCCTTGAAAAAGATCCGCAGCAATTCTTCGTAGCTGACAATCGAAGGATCGTACTGAACTCTCACTACCTCCGCATGTCCAGTCTGATCGGTAAGGACTTGCTCGTAACTCGGATTTGCCAACGCTCCTCCGGAATACCCCGAGACTACCGACTCCACCCCCCAGACGCGTTCAAAGACAGCTTCCAGACACCAAAAACACCCACCCCCAAAAACGGCATTCGCAACCCGAGGCTCTTCGCTCGCTCGCCCTTTCTCTACTTGAACTCCCCGACCTCGAGGAGCCGTATCACCAACGTCTTGGCCCAATGCCTCTCCTAGCAAGCCAAATAAACAGAGCACCGATAGACCGACTGTGAATAAACATGCCGAGCACAGTCGACTCCTCAGATCTAAACTTATTGCCCAAGACTGCGTTTTGAACTCTTGCATGCTAAGCTCCCAACTTCAGCGGCCCAAGCGATCGGCCAACCTTCAAGTGATCGGCCAAACAAGGAACAGGTCAGTGAATGCTAAAAAAGAAACGGGTCAAGTGATAGAATATCGGTGCTGAGAAACAAAGAGAATCTATCCGATCCAACACGCCAGCGTGCCCCATCACTAGCGTTCCGTAATCGCGAACCCCCCGGTCTCGCTTGATGGCACTCATGGTTATCCCACCCGCGAATCCTAAAAAGGCGATGACCATGGCCATACAAGCCGATTGCCATGGGGTAAACGGTGTGACCCAATACAACAAAGCACCGAAGATCCCAGTCGATAGCGTCCCACCGAGCACCCCTTCCCAAGTCCGCGTGCTGCTGACATCGGGGGCAATGACACGCTGACTTTTCAAACGACTCCACAACCACTGCAACACATCGGAGAGTTGTGAAATTAGCACGAAGTAAAACAACAATCCCGCCCGCGATCCATCCCACAGCGAACCATCAGACTCGATCAACTTCAAATCCAACAAAGCAGGAGCATGAGATAAACAATAAACGCAGATCAACAACCCTGCTTGAATCTGCGCTGATCGCTCCAAAAATCGCTTGTGATCACCCGCTATCGCAATCCTCGCTGGAATGAATAGCGACGCATACACCGGAATCATGACGCTGTAGATCGAATAGAAGTCGATCCGCTCTCCCCGATACGAAATCCCGGACTGAGAAAGCCCAATGAGCAAATACTGCAACGGAGTGAATACCACCAAACTCCAAACCAACGCCCGATGGTCCCCACGCCTCGTCGGTGTCATCGTGATGAATTCTCGAAACGCCCAAAACGATACCAAACCAAACAAAATGATCGTTCCAACCCGATGCAGAAACATCCCGGAAATCAAAATGGCAAACATGAGCCACCAAGCCCACAATCGCTGCACAAAACGATTGACCAACGCAGGATTCACCGACGGGGTTGGCTGATTGCTCAAATTTCTAGCCACGATCGACGCGACCGCTAAAACCCCTAACACGACGCTCGCTAACACAATCGTCGGTAAGTCCAACCCGGTAAGGTTTTGTGGCTGATCATCCATTGCGAAAAACTGATGCGTCTGAGAAACTGCAAAACACAGGTCGATCACCAAAAGGACCACAAGGCCTCCTCTGTTCACCTCCAAGCATGGTAACAAGAATCCTCCGAAATGCGGAGGTCTCTCACACTCACTTTCCCCCCTCCTCCTCCCACCTTAACGTTTTTGCAGGTCTTTCCCCTAAGCTACACAAGCTTCGAATAAGCAAAATCCAAGGAATCTCTAACCATGCACCTTCGAATTGGTACCCGGCACAGCCCCCTGGCACTCTGGCAAGCCCACTGGGTTGCTGACCAATTGAATTCAGCCGGACACCAAGTCGAACTAGTGAAAATCACTACAACCGGCGATACGACCACCACCCCATTGGGCCAAGGGGGCGGCGTGGGACTCTTCACCAAGGAAATTCAAAAAGCACTTCTAGACGAGCGCTGCGATATCGCTGTCCATAGTTTGAAAGACCTCCCAACCCAACCGATCCCTGGCCTTACCTTGGCCGCTGTCCCAAACCGTGAATCTCCAAACGATTGCTTGATTTCAACCAAGTTCAGAAGTCTCTCGGACCTCCCTCTGAACGCTCGAATCGGTACTGGTTCTCCACGACGCAAAGCACAACTGCTACACCTTCGCCCCGACCTCGACCTACAAGATATCCGGGGAAATGTAGAAACTCGCCTCGCGAAGCTGACTTCTCAACCCTTCGACGCCATCATCCTCGCCTACGCAGGACTTCAACGCCTCGGGCTCGAATCGCTGAAACTCAATCCTGAACACCTATGCGTCTTGCCCACCGACGTGATGCTGCCGGCCGTCGGTCAAGCAGCCCTTGGTCTCGAGACTTGCACCGAAGATACAAAAACCAGAGAAGCTCTCCTACCTCTAATCGATCCCGCTACACTGATCTGCGTCCGTGCTGAGCGGGAACTGCTGCGTTTGCTCCAAGCCGGTTGCCTCGCCCCAGTCGCCGCTCACGCCACAATCGCCAACCAAATTCTAATACTCCGCGCAAAAGTCTTCTCCGACGACGGAACAAAACTGATCTCAACCTTGCACCAAGTTCCTATCGATCAAACTGCTCTCTCCCAAGCAGGTGCAATAAACGACGAGACTCCAATCTCCCTCGCAGCACATGTTGCTCAATCTCTGAAATCCCTCGGTGCCGAGGAACTTATCGCAACTACACGGCTAAACCTTCCAAAAGCCTAGAACATCGAACCGAAGCGGAATTGCTACCATCACAATGGTTGCTGAGCGTTCTTTAACCTGTGGATGTACAAACAAAAAAGCGACCTCGATTGATCGAGATCGCTTTCGATATTTTGACTTATAACGGCGAGAGAACTACAAAGCCACGTCCAGTTGCGACTGACCGTCTTTCACCGTAACCGTACGTTCCATGTTCGCTTCCTTCATAGCAGCATCAACGCCTTGAAAGGCCGCTGCTTGTGCTGGATCGTTGCTCGGTGCCAAGTAATAAGCATACTTGCCAGGAACCAACGAACCTTTGAAAGACCCATCCGCCTTGACTTCCAATGGAGCTGGATGGCCAGCTTCCAATGGTTGCAACATCAAGACGACATTACCGAACGGCTGTCCACCTTTGGTTACCTTGCCTGTTACATCCATCGGCCCCTTGAGCATTTCTGCCCGGTAACCGCAACCTACTGCAAACAAGCAAACCATTAGCAAAAGTATCAGATTACGCATTGGTCGAATCCTAGACTATTCTTGTGGTTCGTAGTTCACACCGTCGTTACGACCTGCCATCCACTTGAGGATGACGCCATCCAAGTTCGCACTCAAGAACTTTACGGAGCCGTCGCCGAAAACAGCGTTAGCACCCGAACCGTGGAATGCGAATGGCTCATCGTTAGGTCCGCAGTTGTTAACGGACCACAAGCATTCTGCTGGACCACCGGTAACTTGGCTAAAGTTGTTGATCTTGGCGATCCGTACTCCTGGAGCAATTGCGTTGCTAGGACCGGAGTAACCGTTGGTTACAGCGTCAGCATCGGCCCAAGCGTACATGTGACGTCCAAGAGGACCAGTGCTCATGTTCACAGGGAATGCAGGGCTGGAGACCGGGGTCTTGCGGGTGGACAATGCACCGAACTTAGCGACGTTCGGGTGTGCACGACCAGCGTCTTCAATCGACATCAGCGTGTTCGAGGTACCGTCGGTCGACGAAGCCAACTTGCTGCCTTCGCAATCCAACATACCTTGAACTCGCATCTGAACCAATTGTGGATCAGACGATGGAGTCCGCATTCCGTAAGTAGCGGAACCTGGACGCGAATCCACGTCGGTCAAGTCGATGAACATGTAGTCGATCCCACCCAAGCGATCAACAGGATCTCGTGTCCCTGGATCCATTGGAGCCGATGGACAAACGTAGGTAGAAATCTGGGTCTGAGCAGCAATTTGACCCGATGGATGGGTCGGATCGTCGTACGCCTTACCCTTCGAGCTGCGATGGATCAAGCATCCGCTTGGGGTAAGGAAGTCGTTACCACTTGGAGAAGCTCCGTAGTGGGCGATCGAATTGGTGTTGTGATCAAACATGTTGTAGACGGTCTGTTGCTCGATGTATGGCAACAATTGGGTTGCCGTCGAGTGGATCTGATAAACCGTCGTTGTGCCTCCGGTCGAACCACACTGACCACTGCCAGGCAATTTCTTAAAAGCGGATTCGTGGTTTTGGACCGCCAAACCAATCTGCTTCATGTTGTTCGAGCAGCTCATACGACGAGCTGCTTCACGTGCAGCTTGAACTGCAGGCAAAAGCAAACCAACCAAAATACCAATAATTGCAATAACAACAAGCAATTCAACCAAGGTGAACGCTCGACGCATGGTCGACTTTCGACCCAAACGCATCTTCATAAACACATCTCCCGTAAAACCTCCATCCTAGGCTTCTCTACACTCCGTAGAGAAATCCGCATCCGAAGACATCGCCGTCTCGGACATCGGGCGAATAATACCGCCAAGATCAATTCCTAGAAGGTCTCAGGCACTCAATTCACGCATTCTTAACACTTCCATAACATAACAAAACAGGAATGGTGGTCGATTATTAAGAAGTAATGAATAAAAAATGAAAGGTAGATGAGCTTTTCCAGGCCCACCTACCTTTTGCTTTGAATCGAATCTCTTTTTCAGACTACCACTCGCATCTGTCCGGTAGAACAAAGCAAAGCAGCGGTTTTGCAAATCGCCTAATCTAGACCTTCTTCTGTCAATTCATCTAGATCATCGATGCGATCAAAGATCTTTTGAATCTGATCATTGCTCCAGTGCGGGCCATGCAATCCGCTACCTGTTGCTCGACCTCGACTTTGAGTATCGAACTGCTCTTGGTTCACAACCGACCGAGCACTCTCTTCTCTCACAGGGCTTATGGCTCCACTCACAGGACTTATGGTAACTGGGGCACTCGGTCCAACCGCACGGTTGTTGACGGTCTCGGTGAGAGCCTCCAAGCGATTCGCAAGCTCATGAACTTGCAAGGTCTTTCGCTTGAAGTCGGACGACTTGTTAGCCAACCGGTCCGTCAACTCATTAACCGATGTCTCCATGGCTGTCTTAACACGTGTCAAGTGATCGATCTCAGCAGCTAGCTGTCGATGATGATCATGTACTCGTTCGAATTGCTCGGTCGCTACCAACAATTCCCCTCGCCTCGTGGACAACGTTCCATCAAGTTCTGAAATCGACTTATCGAGCTTGTTGCATCGCAATTCGCGATCTTCTACCAAAACCTTCGTTTGGGTCTCGAGTAACTCATTGAGCTCTCGTTTCTGCGATGTCTCTTCTATCAAACTCTTCAAGCTCGCTTCGCATTGCTCGCGACTCGCTGTCAATCCAGCAATCGTGTCGATCAAACTCGCTTGATCCGCTTTCAAACCATCGAGCTCCTTGCGGTTAACCGCAATCGCTTCCTCGAGCAACGCACGCTCTGCTTTGCAGTCTTCCAACGACGAAGTCACGCTCGCCAAGGTTTGAGTCTCAATGTTCCTATCGAACTCAGCTTTCAACGAATCGAGATCCGCTTCCATGTCGCTCTTCTGACGAATCAACCCCTCGCATTCGCCTTGAAGCTGGTGCGACTCGCTGGTCAACTTCTCAATCCGACGCTCGATCGATTGCAAGTCGCGATTGAACTGTCGCAAATTCGCTTCGTACTCGTTGCGGGTTGTTTCAAATGCATCTGCTGCTTGGGCTGACTTCTCTTCCAACTCGAGAATCTCGCGACGAACCTTCTCTCGCTCATTCCTCAAATCAGCTAGATGCTCCCTCTTGGCTTCGATCTCCGAATCAATACCGCACAACTTGAGCTTCGCGTAATCCGCGTCAGCCTGAAGTTGTACCGCTTGTTCCTTCAGCGACTCGACAGTAGCCAGAAGCTCATCCCGTTGCCGTCCAAGTGCATCGGATTCCTCGATGCATTGCTTCGCTTTGAGCTCCGCTGCAACGCTTTGCGAATCGGCATCCCGAACCGCTGCTTCCAATCGCAGCAACTGACTCTTCTGCCCCTTCCAATCCGAAATCCACCTCTGATAAAGTTGCGACATCGAACGAACTTGCTCGCCGATAGCTTCAACACGGCGTCCAGATTCCTTGCGAATCCGATCATTGCCGATCTCGCGAACCGAACGATCGTAAAACAGACTTATCCCCGAGAGAAGAAATACCATCGCCCCGGAAATGTTGAAAAGCACAAACTCGTGGTCCGCAAGCTGACGGCCATAATTCCAATAGTTCGTGGCTGCCGTAATAGCGATCCCAAGACCAAACAAACAGAACGTCATCAAGCTCGGCCAGCGATCGTAACGAGACGACTCGTCCGCCTCCGCCCAGCCTTTAACCTGCCGATCATACGAATCGAGCAACTTCACCAAGCGATCAATCGTCGTGTCGTCCAATAAGCGGTCATCTCCCGCTAAAGCAACACTGCGACTCCCTTGCAAATTCGTATCTGGAGTGTCATTGACGAGCACCCCTGGCAACGAAACTCTAGATTTCGCACCCGATACCTGTGGATACCGATTCCCTTCGGTGCCTTGCCTGTCCCTGCTGATGTGGTCTATCGACTCGAGAATCTCGGTTTTCACCTGACGGCTCCCTTGAAGGCTGAATTTGGTCTGTCTTCGTTTCTCTAAAACGACGGTACTCTCCGTATTCGGCAGACCTTTCCTAGCCCCCATATTTTTCCCAGTCGATTCGATCGAGGAATTTTAACTCGCGATACACCACTTGGCACATCTGTTACAATCGGCACCTTTCTCCAGAAATTCGAGCCCGAGAATTCCCAAGCTGCTATTTCATCCAGAAAAGTCCCTTTCTCCACCTCACAGATTCACATTCACTAATCCAAAAAACATCGATGAAGATCTTGGTTACAGCTCAAGCGTTCTCCGTGAGCGGACGCGCTTTGCAATCGCAACTCGAAGCACTCGGCTGCTCAATTCTCCACTCGGCACCCTGGGGGCCCTTGAACGAAAACGATCTGATCGATCAAGCTGCTGAAGCGGACGCTATCATTGCCGCCACCGACAGCTACACCCCTATTGTGTTCAAATCACTTCCTAACTTGAAACTCATCGCCCGATGCGGAGTCGGTATCGATAGCGTGAACCTCGCGGCAGCGACTCAAGCCGGGGTAATTGTCACCAACGTCCCAGAAGCGATGACCGATGCTGTGGCTGACTACTGCTTCGGCTTGCTCCTCTCCGCCGCGCGACATATCCATACCGGCTACGCTTGCATGAAATCTAACGGTTGGAATGAATTCCCCGGCATCGAACTCAGCGGCAAACGACTTGGTCTCGTCGGATTCGGGCGCATCGGCCAAGCTGTCGCAAAACGTGCTTTCGGATTCGGACTAAGAGTGGCCGCATATGATCCATTGCTCGAATCCATGATGCTTGCTAATCAAGCCCCTGCGACACTGGTCGAACTAGCTTCACACATCGAATGGCTTTCCTTCGACTCACTCCTCGAATCTAGCGACTTCGTTTCCATCCACGCTCCGAACACACCTGAAAACAAACATCTGTTCTCCACTGATGCGTTTCGAAAAATGCAACCGCATGCTCTCTTGATCAACACATCTCGGGGAGGATTAATCGATACGAATGCTCTAATAGAGGCTTTGAATACAGGAGCCATCGGAGGCGCTGCAATCGATGTGTACGAAGAAGAACCTCTGCCCGTAAACCATCCTCTGCGTTCTACCCCAAAACTGTTACTCACCCCCCATAACGCGTTTAACTCCTTCGAAGCATCGAGACGGATGAGCCAAGGATGCTTCGACCCCATCGACGCACTCTTGAATAAAATCCCACCGTCGGTGATCTGTAATCCTCAAGTCCTAACGCAAAAGAACCTGCGTGCATCGCTTATCATCTAAGCCCACCCCTACACCACCCCCTTACACCAAACCACAATCCAATCGACCACTCAGACCAATCGAGTAATTCGGAGTAGAACCACTTGAAAACCAACACAGTTCGACAAGCTCTTCACGATGGCCAACATCAAGTCGGTACATGGCTGTCGCTCTCAAGCCCAACCGCAGCGCGTTTCATGGCTCGGACCGGGTTCCACTGGCTAACCGTCGATATGGAACACAGCGATTGCAATTGGAACACCGCAGCGACCATCTTCGCTCACATCGCAGATGCCCACTGCACTCCCTTAATCCGCGTCCCATCGATTTCTCACGAAAACGCAAAACGAGCATTAGATCTCGGAGCCCACGGGATCATTTTCCCAATGTGCAACCGCGTTGAACAAGCCGAACTGGCAGTCGCTAGTTGCAAATACCCACCGGCGGGCACCCGCAGTGTCGGCGGAAGTCAGCATGCGTTGAACTATCAATGCTCCGCCGCCGAATATTACCAGAAAGCCAACGACCAAATTCTAGTCGTTGTCCAAGCCGAGCATATCGAAGCAGTTGAAAGGATCGAGGAGATACTCGCCGTCCCCGGTATCGATGCGGTCTTCGTCGGACCCAACGACTTGCTAGCCTCCATGGGCAAAACGCCTCAAATGGATTGTGATGATCCGGAATTCATCGATGCGTTGAATCGCATTCGAACCGCAGCAATCCGACATGGAGTTGCCCCCGGCATCCACGTCGCCGATGCTGCGACAGCCTCGCGACGTATCAGCGAGGGTTGGAAGTTTATCGCTATAAGCAGTGAACTTGGGATGATGAATCAAGCCGCTGCGCAAATCACATCCCAACTCAAGCTAGCCCCAGCGAAGGAAATCGCCCGTTACTAGCTTGACCGAAGGGATTTCAACGAACGGGTATCTCGATCGTCCCTTCCAAATACTCGACGGTTTTTCCAGAGAGAAACACTCGATCCGCCTCCACTCGGCAACGGACCATCCCAGTCCGCTTCGATAACTGGGTTGCTTCGAGCGTGGTTCGCCCGAGCCGCTTTGCCCAATAAGGAGCAAGCGTACAGTGGGCGGATCCCGTTACAGGGTCTTCATCGATTCCGAACCTCGGTGCAAAAAACCGACTTACAAAATCAACATTTTGCCCTGGTGCAGTGATGATCACACCGCGCAGATCCAATTCGTTCAAACGTCTAAAATCTGGCTTCACATCGCGAACCGCCGCTTCGCTGTTCAGTACCGCCATATAATCCATCGCGCGGTAACACTCCAAAGGCTCAACGCCTAGTCCTTCGACCAAAGCTTTTGGCGCTTCGCACCTGAGACCAACCTGGCTGGGAAAATCCAGTGTTAAGCAATCCGACTCACGCATCACTCGCAGCTTTCCGCTGCGTGTATCGAATTCAACCTGTTGCACACCTGCCGGTAATCCCTTGAACAACACGTGTGCCGCCGCAAGAGTTGCGTGACCGCACAAGTCGACTTCGGTTGTTGGCGTGAACCATCGAAGTCGATAACCATCGTCGCTTGCGACATAGAAAGCGGTCTCGGCCAAATTGTTTTCCGCCGCGATCGCTTGCAATACCTCATCATCGAGCCAAGTATCCAGTGGGCATACAGCGGCGGGGTTCCCACGAAATAATTGGTCCGCGAACGCATCGACTTGAAAGATCGGAATCTTCATCTCTCGCTCCAGTTGAACGATGGTAAAGTTTGCTAGTTTGTGGGAATGCGAGACAAGCTTATCCTACTCAGATCGCTTTTCGATCTGAGCGATCGAAATCCCCGACGATAAAAGTAAGGATCACAGCCCAGAGAAAACCACCGAAGACTTTTGCAACGAATTGTCCAGCGACAATTCCAGGCAGCAGTGCGCCGAAAGCCACCGTTGGAAAGACCAAACTATCGACCAGAGCGCTCCCCACGTTCGATGCGTTGATCTTTACCATGCGAGGTTGTCTACGAAGGGATTGGTAAAGCACACCGTCAGTGATGGCCGCCAAGCCGAATGCTAATGTGCTTGCCAATGCGATTGGGCCGGCATTGCGATTGAGCAACCAAGAGATCGCGGCTCCGACGACGATCAAACAAGTCATCTTCGGAAGCAATCCCCGATTTTGCCACGACTCGTGAAGTTTATCGCGGGTTGTTAAATCCAATCCGATCAGAAGAAATGCGTTTACGATCGACGCCGAAGGACCAAAATACGTCGAAGAAAGATTCGCTCCTACGATAGCGACGAGATACAGCAAAACGTAGAACACCGAATGGAATCCCTGCAATGAAACAAACGCATATGAGCCGTGCCGCACACCCTCGCAGGATGATAGTTCTTCGAACCGATAACATCAACCGCCCCCAAAAGGGGCACCGGTCTTCTGCCCCAAAGGAGCACCGGTCTTCCGCCCCCAAAAGGGGCACCGGTCTTCCGCCCCCAAAAGGGGCACCGGTCTTCCGCCCCCAAAAGGGGCACCGGTCTTCCGCCCCAACGGGGCACAATGTGATAGCCCAGGGCAACGCCCTGGGAAAACGGCCCCATAAAAACCCCAAGCCCTGAAGGAGCGGCATGTACCTCGCGCGCCCCAACGCCAAATCCATTTCATACCAACCAAACATCATCGCCATCGATCAA